>ENA-OSEO01001668-OSEO01001668.1-sediment-metagenome-genome-assembly--contig:-NODE-1668-length-38082-cov-12.613235_pt1 | contig 38082 bp, 33 predicted proteins | sample MGYA00237883_ERZ534232 | MGnify/ENA metagenome assembly ERZ534232 | reverse complement strand
GCGAAGACCTCCCGAACTACCAGGCCGTTACTCGGTCTCTGCCTTCGGCAAGATTCAGCAGAATCATCATCTTAACCGATAGACCCTCCTTCTATATGTTCGTAGCTTGGGACTCGGAGAGTCCTCCCTGGGTCGGCTCGGCAGAGGGCTTCGTGGCCGGGGTGACCTACCAGGAAGACAATGCCGGCGAATTTAAGGTATGGCCGGTCGAACCATCTTCTTTCAGGGGCCAAAAGGCCCATTTCGTGTTTGGATTGAAGCATGGTTTTCCGCCTGGGTCTGACCCGCTGGACATTATGCCGGAGTCAGCCCTCTGGCCCCCCGCAACGATTCAAGCTCCTGTTCAGGCAATCATATATCCATAGCCCAACCTCCCTGGAGTCGATCGATTAGACGGGAATAGGGGACATACATTATATTATGATTCCTGAGAAATAAGTGCCCTTTTCCCTTCGGCAAACCCTTCCGTGGCTTCTTTCTTGTGGCGGAGAGGCCTGATGCGCCATATATATCCGCAACCGCCATGCCCATTCTCCTCCCTGTGTCGCGGAATCGATGGTGCGGCTGAATTTGACTTGACATGCAAGGGGCGATCCCCTATAACTCAGCTATAAAAAAGCTACCTATGATGATCCATCCATCGCAAGACCGTTCCAAACCTTATGTTACTCCAAACCCTCAAAGGGTAGAAGATTTGGCATGAATGAGCTTGCTTTTCCAACCCAACCTCGCCCGCGTCAAGACTGGTCCGAGTCCATCTGTCCTCATTGCCCTTGCCGTAGCCGATCACCGGAACTCCAAAATAGGGCGTCGTTCGCTGCCGGTCCAGGTGCTTGGAAATGAAACTCAGGTTCTGGTTCAGGATTTTTGCTACCCTGTGCGTATAAACCTTTAATCTCCCCTCAGAGGGAAAGACCTATGGAGGTGGACCATGAGATTACGTACATTCATGATGGCGGCAGTTTTCATTTGCCTTGTGGCGTCACCCTTTTCCGTGTCCATGGCGGCGCAGGAACTGCACCTGGGCACCTCGACTGTGGGCGGTATCTATTATAACTTGGGTGTGCCCATTAGCCAGGTTCTAAACAAATACATCCCCGAGATCCACGTGACCCCTGAAATCACTATAGGCACGGTTGAAAATCTGCGCCTCATAGGCCAGGAGAAAATGGAAATGGGTGTGACCCTTTCCTTTGTGGCCGTTCAGGCCCTCAACGGTGTAGAGACGTTCAAGGAAAAGATTCCGGTCCGAACCGTCATGCACCTCTCCCCGCTGATCAATTTCTTTGTCTCGCTGGAAGGCAGCGGCATCAAGACTCATGAGGACCTGAAAGGGAAAAGGGTCAACTTGGGCCAGCCCGGCGGGCTCGATAGAAACAGCACAAATCTCCTCGCCGCCTATGGGATCACCCCCAAAGACATCAAGCCCTCGGTGATGGGCGTCGGGAAAGGAGTAGACGCGCTGAAGGACGGGAAATTCGACGCGGTAATCGTTACCACTCCCCTGGCCAACCAGCTTCTCGCTACCCACAAGATCAACATCATCTGGCCCGACGAACCGCATCTCGACAAGTTGGTCAAGGCAACCCCCGGCTACGGGAAATTCCTTATGCCTGCAGGCACCCTCAAAGGGATCGATGAAGCGAAGTGGGTTCCCGATTTCGGCTGCACCCTTTCTGTACATGAAAAGATGGATCCTGAGCTCGTGTACAAGATGACCAAGGCCCTTGTGGAACACCTGGATGAGCTCACAGGGATGTTCTCGGAATACCGGCACGTGACCAAGGAATGGGCCGCGAACAGCATGGGCGTCCCCCACCATCCGGGCGCCGCCAAATACTACAAGGAAGCGGGTCTCCTGAAGTAGTGCTCGTCCAACTTTCGACCAGGAACGGAAGTGCAGTAATTTGGCAACTCCTAGCGCTTTCCAGGAATAGGGTGCGCATCTCTTTCAAGGGCTAAAATGTCACGTAATCTGCCGTGCCCCCGGCTTCGACCCGGGGCACGGCCCCCCCCAGGAGAGACGAGCTTTAATCATGGATACAAAAAGTTTCAGAAGAGTCAGCGCACAATGGATGGGGTTTACCCTTTCCCTCTTCGTCATCTTCAATGTGTGGACCGTCTATTTTCAGGCCATGGAGCAGGTGACCATCTTCTTTGCCTTGAGTTTCTCCATCGCCTTCATGGCACGCCCTCTTCTGGGTAAGAAGAAAGAGGACAAACCGTGGTGCCTGGCCGTGGACGTGATTTTTTGTCTCCTGCTCCTTGGCATTGCGTTCTATGTCTGGGTGGATTACCTGAACCTGGTTTACCGGGCAGGAATGCCCACTTCCATGGACAACGTCGTCTGCGTGATCGGAATCCTCCTGACCTTCGAGGGGGCGCGCCGTACCGTCGGCTGGGCCATGATTTACATTGCCGGGGTCTTCCTGCTCTACGCCTTCCTGGGCCAGTATCTTTTCCCTCCGATCTCTCACGGCGGGTATGATGTGGTACGCGTCATCAACGGTCTGTTCCTCTCCGAGAACGGCATCCTCGGCGTACCCATGAACGTCATGTTCAACTTCATCTTCCTCTTCATCGTCTTCGGCGGGCTTTTCGGCGTGGCCGGCGGAACCCGGTTTTTCATCGATCTTACCCGGTCCATGTTCCGTGGCGTGATTGGAGGGCCCGCAAAGGTGGCGGTGGTTTCGAGCGGATTGATGGGGACCATTTCGGGCAGCGCCGTGGCTAACGTGGTCACCACCGGCACCTTCACCATCCCCATGATGAAGAAGGTGGGATTCGAACCCCATGTGGCAGGCGCGGTGGAGTCTGTCTCTTCCACAGGAGGCCAGTTGATGCCGCCCATCATGGGGGCGGCGGCCTTCCTCATGGCCGACTATCTGAATGTGCCGTATCTGGCAGTTGTAAAGGCCGCCATCCTTCCGGCGATTATCTACTACCTGGCCGTGTTCGGCTTTGTTCATTTCTACACCCTGAAGCTGGGGATCAAGAGGGATACGGATGCGAGTCTCCCGCCGGTCAGGAAGATCATCAAGGATTTCTGGGTATTCCTGCCGCCCCTTTTTGTCCTGCTCTATTTTCTCATCGCAGGGTACTCCACCTCTCTCGTGGTCATGTACACGATCATCGTCGTGGTGGGGATGAGCATGTTCAAGCGGGAGTTCAGGTTGGGACCGCGAAAGCTCTTTACAGGCCTGGCCGCGGCAGCCAACGAGTCCACCACCGTGACCGGGGCCTGCGCAGCGGCCGGCATTGTCATCTCCGTGGTGCTGCTCACGGGTCTCGGCGTAAAGATCGGCAACTTCGTCATCTATTTCTCCGGGGGAAATCTCGCATTGGGGCTCGTTTTCATCATGCTTGCCTCCCTCGTGCTGGGGATGGGTATGCCCACCCTGGTTTGCTACATCCTCCTTGCCGTGACCACCGCCCCGCCACTCATCAAAATGGGTGTGCCGCCGTTGGCCGCCCATCTCTTCATTTTTTATTTCGGCATGCTCTCCATGGTGACCCCGCCGGTGGGCATGGCCTTCTATGCAGGAGCTGCCGTGGCCGGCGCCGATACGATGAAGACGGGCTGGGCGGCGTGGAGGATCGCCCTGGCCGGGTTTCTCCTCCCGTTCATGTTTGTCTACAGTCCATCCCTGCTGCTTATGGGCGATCCGATGGATGCCGTCCTGGCTGCGATCACTGCATTGATCGGTGCAGGCAGTCTTTCGGTCGGTGTGGTGGGGTTTATCAAGCGGTCGCTCACCCCGGTGGAAAGGGGTGCCGCTATAGCTGCGGCCCTTCTCCTGATCAAACCGGGGTGGATCACGGATCTGATCGGGGTGGCCGTCGTTGCCTTTCTGCTGGTACTGCAGTACAGGGGAAGGCAGCCAAGCCGAAGCGAGGCCGTCTGATCCTATGGTCCACCCAAGCATTTCATTCATGGTTCGATACCCTTGATACCTGGGAGTCACCACGAACGGGATGTCGTATATTTGCTTTGTTCTCCCGTAGCCCCATCCGGCAGGACAGATTGGCTTTGAAAGGGTGAACGGGTTTTTATGAATGCTCACTTGTGGAGAGGATAACATGAAAAGAGAAATCAAACGGATTACAGCGGACGTCGCGATTATCGGCGGCGGTACGGCAGGGTTGAACACCGCTATGGCCGCAGCGGAGAGCGGGCTCAAGGTGCTGGTCGCCGACAAGGCTCGAATCGAGAGGAGCGGGGCCATTGCCGGAGGCATCGACCATTTTCACGCCTTCCTGGAGGAAGGGGAGCAGTGGGACACACGGGAGGGTTATCTCGGCTGGGTCACCAAGACCTCCAAGGGCGCATCCAACCTCAAGATTGCGGAAAAGGTCTATTGCGATGAGGTGAAAGCGGCCATCGAGAGAGTCGAGCGGATCGGGATCGCCCTGCGGGATCCCAAGAGCGGGAAGTTCATCCGGACCCAGGCCCTGGGACAGCCCGGGCCGATGGCGATCAACTTCAACGGCAAGAAGTTGAAGCCCAAGATGGCGAAGGAGGTCAGGCGGCTTGGATGCCAGGTCCTGGACCGGATGCAGGTGACCAAACTGCTTGTCCACAACGGTGAGTTTGCCGGGTTCCTGGGATTTGACATGCGCTCGGGCGAGTTCTACGAGATCCGTGCCAAGGCTGCCGTTATCGCAACCGGCGGCACCAACCGCATGTTCAAGACCCAGACTCGCACGCCCTTCAACATCTGGTACTGCCCGGCATGCACAGGGGACCTCCACAGGGCTGCTTTCGACGCGGGGGTGGAGCTCGCCAACATGGAGTACATCCGCATGACCATAGTCCCCAAGGGGTTCAGCGCCCCGGGGTTCAACGCCTTCCTGGGCATGGACTCCCATCTCGTCAATTCACTCGGGGAGAGATTTGTCGCCAAGTATCATCCCATGGGAGAGAAGGCGCCAAGGAGCTTCATCGTGTGGGCCACGTACCGGGAGGTGAAGGAGGGCAGAGGCCCCATCTATATGGACTGCCGCCATCTCACACGAAAGGACAGGGAGGCCCTCTTCACCACCCTCGGGTATGACAAGGACACGCTGCCCGACTTCCTGGTGAGGAAGGGGTATAACCTGGAAGGGACCCAGATCGAGATGACAATCTCCGAGCCCATGCAGGCCAGGGCCTCGGAGGTGAGCGGAAGCGGGATCAAGATCGACGAGAATTGCGCATCCAATGTTCCCGGGCTCTTTGGGGCGGGGGATTCCTCCGATCAGATGGGGTGCCTCCATATGTGCGTGGCCGGGGGGTACTCGGCCGGCAAAAGCGCCGCGAGGTTCGCCAAGTCGGCAGGGGAGCTCAAACCCGTCAACGCGAAAGAGGTTGAAGAGGAAATGGCAAGGGTGTACGCGCCCCTTGAGAGAAAGAGCGGCGTGGGGTACCAGGAATTCGAGGACGTGGTCCGCACGATCGCCACTGATCACTTCGGCCCGGTGAAGACGGAGATCAGCCTGAAGAGCGCCCTCGAAAAACTCAGGAAACTGGACCCCGTGCATCAGGAGATGACGGCGAAGAACCTTCACGAGCTGATGCGGGCGCACGAGGCCATGAACATCCAGCAGGTGGCGAAAATCTCGGCTTCAGCCGCGCTGGAGCGAAAAGAGAGCCGGTTTCTGCCTTATCACTATCGGGCGGATTTTCCGGAGACCGACGACAAGAATTATTGCGGCCTCATCGTAGTGAAGAAAGGAAAGAATGGCGAAGTCACGACGCGGTTTGAGCCGCTGAAGTATTAGAGTTGAAATTTCGAAATCCGAACATTGGACATTTGTATTTTTGAATTTGTTTCGAATTTCTGATTTCGATATTCGGATTTTGTTGCGGGAATAGGCAACGAGAAGAAAAGGAGGATAGAACATGCCACCTGTGATCGATATGGAAAAGTGCAACGGATGCGGCGTCTGCGACAGGCACTGTCCGTTGGATGTCATTTACATGAAGGACAAGGTGCCGGAAGTTCGCTACCCTGATGAGTGCTGGCACTGCGGGGCGTGCCGACAGGATTGCCCGACCGGAGCCCTTGACATCACCTTCACACTCGCCATGCTGGGGATATGAGGGTCGGAACTCTCAACCCGGAACTTTGGAACTTGTTCTTGGAGGAGACACGAATTGAAAATCGACATATTCAATCACGTTCTGCCAAAAAAATACTTTGACCGGCTGAATCAGGTGGCCTCAAACCTGGGTGATCTGGACAGGCGCATGAAGTCCATCCCGATTCTGGTCGATATGGATTCCCGCGTTAAAATGATGGAGGAGATCGGCGACTATGCGCAGGTCATCTGCCTGGCTGCGCCGCCCATCGAGGCGCTTGCAAGTCCTGATACTTCTCCCGATCTTGCAAAGATTGCCAATGACAGCATGGCGGAGATCGTCGCGCAGTATCCAAAGCTCTTTCCGGCTTTCATAGCCTCGCTGCCTTTGAATAACCCGGACGCGGCATCCGACGAGATCGACAGATCAATCCGCGATCTCGGAGCCAGAGGGGTTCAGTTCTTCTCCAACGTGAAGGGGAAAGCCCTGGACCTTCCGGAGTTCCGGCCGCTCTTCGAGAAAATGGCATCCTACGATCTTCCCATTCTGCTCCACCCTGCCAGGAACTCGAGCTTTTCGGACTACAAGACAGAGGACAAGTCCCAATACGAGATCTGGTGGTGCATAGGCTGGCCCTACGAGACGAGCGCGGCCATGATCAGGATCGTTTTTGCAGGTTACTTTGATCTCTGGCCTAATCTGAAAATCATCACCCATCATCTTGGGGCCATGATTCCCTATAACGAAGGGAGGCTCGGGCCGGGCTATGATGTACTGGGCGCTCGCAGCCCCGGAGAGAATTACGGGGAGCTTCTGAAGAAGCTCAAGAAGCGGCCCCTGGACTACTTCAGGATGTTCTATGGTGACACGGCGATTTTCGGGGCCCTTCCGGCAATGAAATGCGGCGTGGAGTTCTTCGGCCCGGGAAATGTGCTCTTCGGTACCGACTGCCCTTTCTCCCCGGATAAAGGCCCGGGAAACGTCCGCGATACCGTCCGTGCGATTGACGCCTTACCCATCGGGGAAGAAGAGCGGCGGATGATCTACGAAGGGAATGCGAGGAGACTGCTAAAAATCTAAGAAGAATCTCACGCAAAGGAGCGCGAAGATAAAAGAGAAGAGTATTCACCGCAGAGACGCAGAGTCCGCAGAGAAGGAATGTTTTTTTCCGATGCCGGGAGATACCGGCACTGGAAAATAGCGTGCCTTTCCCGGGATGTTCATCATTCTTTCCGGATTCTGCTGAGCCCCTTTTTGTCTGCCGGTCTCTCCCGCAGTAACGTCTCCACGGGACGGGCCGGAAGACAAAAAAGAGTTCTCTCTGCGCACCCGGCGCCTCTGTGGTGAAAATTGCCTTTCAGTCTTTCTGCGCTCTGCGAGAGACCTCAAAAGGAAGTGAATAAACATGATAGATATTGATCGCAAACCAATCGAAACCGACGTACTGATCATGGGCGGGGGAATCGCCGGGCTCATGGCAGGGATTCGTGCGGCAGACCTCGGCGCGCGTGTCGTGATCGCTGAGAAGGCCGATACCAGGAGGAGCGGCTGTGGCGCAACCGGAAACGACCACTTTCTGTGCTATATCCCGGAAGTCCACGGCAGAGACATAGAGCCCATCTTCGAGGAGTACAGGAGGAGCCAGGTCGGCGGGTTCAGCGATGCATCGCTTGCCATGCTCTTCCTCAGACAGTCCTTTGACCGTGTGAAGGACTGGGAAGAGTGGGGCATATCCATGCGGCCGTGGGGTCACTGGGATTTCTCAGGACACGCGTTTCCGGGGAGACCTCGCATATGGCTCAAATACGCCGGGCACAACCAGAAGGCGGTGCTGACCCGCAAAGCCAAGGAGATGGGCGCACGGATCATCAACCGGCTTCAGATGACGGATGTGATCACACAAGGGGGAGAAATCGTCGGCGCAATCGGAATCAGCACTCAGAAGGAAGAGCCCGTGATGAAGATCTTCAGGGCAAAGTGCGTGATCCTCGCCACGGGGTGCGGGAGCAGGCTTTATCCTCCGCCGTCACCGGGGTGGTTGTTCAACACGGCCAACTGCCCTGTCTGCACCGGAAGCGGGCAGGCCATCGGTTACAGGGCGGGTGCAAGACTCGTCAATATGGAATTTCCCCAGCGGCACGCCGGCCCCAGATATTTCGGGCGTTGCGGCAAAGCCACGTGGATAGGGCTGTACAAGGATCCGCAAGGCCGGATCGTGGGGCCTTTCGTGAAAAAGGCCGACAAAAAGCTGGGAGACATTACAGGAGACATCTGGAGCTCGGTCTTTACGGACAAGCATCGATCCGGGGAAGGCCCGGTCTACATGGACTGCAGCACCACATCGGACGAGGATTTCCAATACATGATGTGGGGACTGGTCCAGGAAGGCAACACGGGGATGCTCGACTACATGGCTCGTGAAGGGATCGACCCCAGGAAACACATGGTCGAATTCATGCAGTACGAGCCCTTTCTCGTGGGCAGGGGGATCGAGATCGACGAAAAGGGGGAGACCTGCATCAAAGGGCTCTTTGCTGCCGGAGACCCGGTGGGCAACTTCAGGGCCGATTGCGCAGGTGCTGCCACATACGGGTGGATCGCCGGAGAGAGCGCTGCCGGGAGAGCGGGCCGAATTCGAAAATTCCAGACCGCTGAGAAAGGTCCTCTCGTGGAGGAGTCTCAGGATTTCTATGGACGCATTCTGGAGAGAGGGCAGGGCCCGGACTGGAAAGAGGCGAATCTCGCGCTTCAGCAGATCATGAACGACTATGCCGGCGTGGACGTCAGGTCCGAGACCGTTCTGAGTGCAGGGCTCAAGTATCTCGGCGATCTGAAGAGCAAGGTCAGGTCAACCCTTGCAGCAGACAATAGCCACACCTTTATGAGAAGCCTGGAAATCCTTGATCTGATGGAATGCGGCGAGACCGTTTTCCTGGCCGCGCTGGAGAGAAAGGAGACGAGGGCGCTTCACAAGAGGTCCGATTATCCGTTTACAAACCCTCTTCTCGACAGCAAGTTTCTGACCTTGCAAAAGGAGGGCGAAACGGTCCGGCTGGAGTGGAGGGACAAGAAGTAATTCAGAGATATCAGAAGAATGGATTTCCATTACGAAGACACGGCAGTGGATGGGACCGCGGCGTCGCTTCCGTATGTCTGAGATCCAAAGCCGCACTTGCCTGAAGATGCAACAGAAGGATCATAGAAGACAGAAAGAGAGGGAGGTTATGGATACTGCGAAGGAAAGAATAAAAGTGCAGATCTCCACAGGGGAGCTTCAAAGGAGATGGAAGGCGGTAAGAGAAGTCATGGTCCGGGAAAAGATTGATTTCCTGGTCATGCAAAACAGCAACCAGTGGCTCGGCGGGTATGTCAAATGGTTCACCGATGTCCCGTCCTTCAACGGCTACCCGACGACCGTGGTCTTTCCGAGAGACGATGAGATGACAGTGATCAATATCGGACCCAGAATGGATCCTGAAAGCCTTCTGACGGATCTGAGTACAAAGGACTGGGCACTGCGTGGCGTGAAGAACCGCTTCACCGCCCCATATTTCCCTTCCCTTCACTACTCGAAGACCTACGACGGCGAACTGGTGGCGGATCTCCTCAAGAGCAGCAAGGCGAGCTCCGTCGGTTTCGTGGGCATGGGGCACATACCCGCTCCTTTCCACCAAACGATCACCACGCAACTCACATCGGCCCGCTTCATGGATGCGACCGATCTGGTAGATGAGATCAAGGCCGTCAAGAGCGACGAAGAGATCGGCCTGATCAAGAACGCAGCCTCCATACAGGATGCGGCGTTCGAGGAGGCGTTGAAAGGTTTGCGGCCGGGGGCCAGGGACTCGGATATTTTCGCGCTGGTCCAGTACACCGTGCAGAAGCTGGGGAGCGAGGAACAACTGATCATGGCCGGTTCCGCGCCGATGGGAACCCCCTGCCCCATGCTGAAGAGGCATTTCATGCACAGGGAGATGAAACGCGGGGACCAGTTTACTCTGATGATCGAGACCAACGGCCCGGGCGGGATGTATGCGGAAATGGGAAGGACTTGTGTGCTCGGAAAAGCGTCTGAAGAACTGCTCCAGGCCTCTGAAGTGGCAAGGCAGGCACAGCAGGTAACCCTCGATCTCTTGAAGCCCGGCGCCGACCCGAAGGAACTGATTGCCGCCAACAACGAATTCCTCCGCAGCAAAGGGCTGCCCGTGGAAAAACGGCTGTACGCGCACGGCCAGGGTTACGATCTCGTGGAGCGGCCCGGCATCAGGGATGACGAGCCCATGAAGATCCAGGCCAACATGAACATCACGGTCCACCCCATCATCGGTACTCCACGCGTATTTGCGTGGGCCTGCGACAATTACCTTGTGACGGAGAAGGGCGTCACCGATTGCCTTCACCGCACACCGAAGAAGATCTTTGAAATCGGATGCTAGACGAACCGGTGTCTTGTCCCGGAAGTCCGCGCTGGCATTGGCGCCAACCTTTTAGCAATGGAGGAATAACCATGAAAAAGATCTTCCTGGCTTGTTGTCTTGTCGGCCTGATTATCCTGTCACCCCTTGCCTCCGTCTCAGCTGCCGGGAACCTTCGAATAGGATCAGCGGCCGTCGGGTCCCTCCTCTACGTGTTCAGCGCGGCCATAGCCGAGGTCACGGCCAAGCACGCGGGCATAAAGATGGAGGTGCTTCCACAGGGCGAGATCCTGACCCTGCCCCTCATGGCCACCCAAGAGGTGGATCTGGTCATGATTGCCAATGACGCGCAGGGATATGCCTACGAAGGCAAGGGCATTTACGAGAGGCAGACCAAGGGAAAGGGGTTCGACCTGCGGGTTCTCATGCTCGGCATGCGCAACTCGGCGAGTACCGTGGTGACAGGCGACTCGGGTTACAAGGATTATCAGGCGCTGAAGGGAAAGAGGTTGGTTCTCGACTATGGGACCCAGCAGGCCCTGAATCTGGGCTCACGAGCCTCGCTGATCGCCGGAGGGCTCACGGAAAAGGATGTGATTGTCCTGAAAGCCTCTGACATTCCTGAAGCAGTGCGGCTGCTGATGGAAGGAAAGGCCGACGCTGTCTTCGGGGGAATCGGCGTGCCGGTATTTCGCGAGCTTTCCGCGGCCAGAAATGGAATACTTTATCTTGAAGCAGGCGACAAGCACTGGGATGATGTCCACAAGATTTCAAAAGCCTATTTTCCCATGACAGTCAAGAAGGGGCCCCCGGGGATCCTCAAGGATACCGTTCTGGTGACGCGGAATTTCAATCTGGCCTCGAGGCCCGATCTGCCGGAAGACACGGCCTATCAGATCGTGAAGGCTGTCTGGGAGTACGACAAGGAGCTTGGGCCGCATCATCCGCAGTTGAAGGACTGGGTAAAAGAAAGGTTCGTGGGCGAGCAGACCACTGCGCCTTATCACCCGGGGGCCATCAAGTTCTACAAGGAGCAGGGCGTGTGGAGCGACAAGATGCAGGCGCGCCAGGACGAGCTGCTCAAGATGAAGAAGAGATAGAATGGAACGCTTCGAACCATTTCCCCGGTGGCCCTTCGAAACACCGGCAGCCCGTGTCAAATCCTTGCAGCAAGCGTGCGCACCCCTGAGGATGTTGCAGGACTGAGCGAGAATGGAGTTCGTTGCATAACCCTCTCCCCGGCGGTAGCCGAGAAGTTCTTCCAGGAGCCTCTCACCGGGGAGGCTGCAAAGGCTTTTGAGGCTGCCGCAAAGGAGCTTGAATGATGCTTCTGCTTTCGCGCTATGCGCTTTGCGGCTTTCTGTTGACAAAGAAACATCGGACAGGGTCTGATCTGTTCCTGAGGTTCAACTTTGCCGACTTCAATAGAGGAAATCTGCGCTTGCTTGTCTGGTTAGTCTTTTCTCCTATGACGATTTCTCCACCCTTTGCAACTTTCTGGAGCCTCGCCGCCACATTGACGCAATCGCCGATAACTGTGTAATCCATCCTGTTCCTGGATCCAATATTTCCCACGACCGCATCACCCGTATTTATCCCAATACCTATCGAGAAGGTCTGCTTGCCCTCCCCAGCCCTAAATTTCATCAGCGCCTCTGTGGCTTGTTGCATCTCAAGTGCTGCTTCGATAGCCTTGGACGACTGATCTCCCTTATCTGCAAGAAGCCCGAACACCGCTACGACCTGGTCGCCTACGAACTTATCCAGCACTCCGCTGTACTTGAATACGATGCCGACCATCCGATCATAGAAATCGTTGAGCATGATTACGAGCTCTTCAGCCTCCATTTCCTCTGCGATGGATGTAAAAGAGCGAATGTCGGCAAAAAGAACAGTCACTTCTCTTCTCTCGTTCTCGAAGAGCTCGCCTTCATTTTGTGTTAACAGCCTATCCACCAGGTTTTTCCCCACGTATCGGCTTAGCCTGATCCGAAGCCGTTCTTCCTGTTTAGCCTTCTTGTGGGAAAGGCTCAGGTCCTTCGCATAGCTCAGAAGTTGAACGGACTGCTCCCTCATTTCCCGGTTGGCATCCCTCAGCTGATTTAAGAGGTGGTTAAAACATCCTGCGATGTCATTCAATTCCTTATCGGCATTTGCAGTAATCACAAGCTCGCTCTTCTTGCCTTCCACCAGGGTGCTTGTTTCATGGGCCAGTTCTGAAAGCTGATGCGATGATTTCCTTATGAGTAAAAAGCCGGAAATCATGGAAAGCAGGATAAGGATCGAGAAGATAAAAATCATATCCGTGAATACGATTTTCTCCGTTACAAAAAGGTAAATGATGAGCAGGTAAGGCAAAATGGAGGACAAGAGAAATGCGACCCTCGTTTTCCCCGAAAAGCTATCAAAATCATGATAGCCTGACTTGCTCACATCAAACCCCCGACGCATGTTTCGTGCAGATGTACATTTATAAACTCCTTACAAAACTCAGTGGGGTGTCGAGAGTGATCGCGACCTCCTTGTTTTTAAGTGAGGGCCCGGCTGCAGGTTCGGCTTGGATACGCACCACCCTTCCCAATCCTTTCATATGAGCCTTTACACCGGATTTCCCCGGCAGACGAATGGATATCTCGACGATCTGCCCGACATGGTAGATATCTGAGTTGCGGGAAGTAAACCTTACGCCATTACCGGATATATCCAGAATACGCACCTTGTCTGCCGGCGGCATCTCTCTCGAGCCGGTCGCTGAAACCTCAGCCACCAACTTCAATTTTATGCGATGAAAAAGCCTCCTTTCTTGTAGCTTCGTGCCCAGGAGCATTTTCATTTTCTTTTCGACTTTTTCCAACAGATCGTGAGACAAGGGACTCATTCGGCTTTGTCCACCTCAGTCTTGATCTCCAGGATATCAACCAAGAGAATTTTGTGTAAGGAATGTTTTGTCTATCCGATCAGCTCTTCTACTTTCGTCAATAAGGGTCATCTCCACAAGTTCCCTGATCTCCTGTCTGTCATCGACAATTAGAATCTTTTTGATCACTCTTTCTTCATTTAAATCATACTCCATCTTGGGCAAACCCGGAGAATAAGCGGCCCACTACGTCTTCGACCGTTCACCTCCGGTTGCCATCCTCTAAATTTAGGCAACGAGTAGTACCTTTTACCTCTTTTGTCAAAGCGTTTTTCGTGAGGATATTCGCTCCTTTTGCCTGAAGTGGTGTCACTTCTGAAGTCGGTTTCCCGCCGGGCAGAGAATCATGACCTCTGAGCTGGTGTGATGAGAATTTCGGATTGACAGGAAATCGGCCCTGCCTTAGCTTAAAAGCTCAGAATGACCGCTCCTTCTTTTGCAGCCCATAGCGCCATTCCCAAGCGACGGCAGGAGGATGAGGCAGTGGAACAGGCTGTCCAGAAACAACCCGGTTCAGCAGGAAAAATAAGGTATGAAGAAGGAGAAGACGGGTGAGACCATCGAATCATTTTGTGGGGCCTATGCTTACGGACCTGTACCAGCTCACCATGGCGTACGGGTATTGGAAGAAAGGCAAGGATAAAGATCAGGCGGTATTCGATCTTTTTTTCAGGAAAAACCCCTTTGGCGGCGAATTTACTATCTTCGCCGGTCTTGAAGAAGTTGTGCGCTCTTTGAACGCCTTCCGATTCACCGATTCCGATATTGCCTATCTGCAGGACGGCATAATTCGAAAAAAGGAAGAGTTGCAGCTCGACTTTGAAGCCGGGCTTAGGCACGGTTTCATCAGAAGGACATCAAGGGGGTTCGAGGAACTGCGTTATGATCCCTGGGGCGCGGAATCCTGGGAACCGAAGGAACACCCGGATCATGACCTGCACGTACCGGGGCCCATGCGCCATTGCGACCCTGCCTTTTTTGACTGGCTCAAGAGTGTCGATTGTTCGGGACTCAAGATCTACGCCGTGCCGGAAGGAACAATGGTGTTTCCACGCATTCCGCTTATCCGCGTGGAAGGGCCGCTGGCCGTTGCCCAGATGCAGGAAACGGTGTTTCTGAACCTGACAGGTTTCCCCAGCCTCATGGCCACCAATGCCGCCCGTTTCAGGCTTGCAGCGGGCGAGGGCAAGGGGCTGATCGAATTCGGCCTGAGGCGCGCCCAGGGACCCGATGGAGGCGTTTCAGCTTCCCGATACAGTTACATCGGCGGATTCAACGCCACAAGCAATACGAAAGCCGGCCAGCTGTTCGGGCTTCCGGCAAGGGGGACGATGGCACACTCCTACGTCTCTTCTTTTTCAGGTCTGCACGAGATTGCCGATACCCATCTCGCAGGAGCGGACGGAAAGGAGGAGGATTTTCTCGACCTTGTCCTTCAGTATCGCCGTCAGCTCGGTTACCTCAATACCAATGAAGGAGAGCTGGCCGCGTTCGTCTCCTATGCACAGGCCTTCCCCGAGGGTTTCCTGGCGCTCGTTGACACGTATAATACACTGAAGTCGGGCGTTCCGAACTTTATCTGCGTCGCACTGGCGCTCTTTCAAATTGGGCACAAGCCGGTCGGCATCAGGCTCGATTCGGGCGATCTGTCGTACTTTTCGAAAGAGACCAGGAAGCTCCTCCGAAGAACAGCCGAGAGGTTCTCGATTGAATCGTTCGGCGGGCTCAGCATCGTCGCGAGCAATGACATCGACGAAGCGATCCTCTTCTCCCTCGGCCAGCAGGGCCATGAGATCGATGTCTTCGGTATAGGCACGCATCTCGTTACCTGTCGTGCACAACCGGCCCTTGGATGCGTCTACAAGCTCGTTTCCATAAACGGCCAGCCGAGAATGAAGCTTTCCGACGAGGCCGACAAGATGACGGTGCCCGGGAGAAAAGATGTGTACAGGCTAGTTGGCGGCAATCGCCACCCGCTCGTGGACCTGATGATCGAAGCGGGAAAACCCGCTCCGAAAGCCGGCGAAAGAATTCTGTGTCGCCATCCCGTGAGCGAGCCCAAGCGCGTCTACGTGGTGCCGAAAGATGTCATCGCTCTCCACAAGTGTGTCTGGGACGGCCGTCAGATCTTCTCGTTTCCGCCGCTCGATACAATTCGTCGATACGTTCAGGAGCAGATCGCGGTTATGCGCCCCGATCACATGAGAGCGGTCAATCCGACACCGTACAAGGTCTCCGTGAGCGAGGAGCTCTACCGCTCGATGCATGAACTCTGGATGCATGAAGCCCCGATCACCGAGATCACTTAGCCGGTATCGAATGATGACATTCTGCGAACGATTGTCCTAGACCGGTAGTCCGATTTGTGTGATGAATGGAGCATTATGAATCTGCAGCCGGTTTCGGGCCGTATTAGCACGGCCAGAGCAAATTGAGGGAGGGGCGGCCACATGAAGAAAAGATGGCTCACAATACTGTCGGTGCTGGCAGGGTTGGGAATAATGGCGGGGCTGGCGGGTTGCGGTTCCAAATTTAGGGAATTCCGCTACAGGTCAGACTATGAGGCGGGCGTTGCAAAGATGGTCCGGCAAACCCTCATGAATTTTGAGAGCGCTTACAACAGGAAGGATCCGGGTGGAATTGCGCCGCATTTTTATGAGAATGCGCAGATTGTGAACGAAGGCGGAATCAGGGTATTCTCAAGAGGGCAGTTCTTTAAGGGACAATTCGCCGAAGTTTTCACTGAAGCCTTCAAGCGGTTTCCGTCTATGGCCGTCGGAAGCCCCTACGCCTTCATGGTCCTGCCCACCAGGGACAAGGCAGTCATGGAAGCGATCACTACATTTGGTGAAGTCGAGCTAAGGACCAAGGTTTCGATGATCCTTGATGGTGATCGGTGGCTGATCGTGAAGATCCTATACTGGACTACGTGAGAATGACCTGAACATTTTTCCTCCTCGATTCGCCGGTACAGGAAAGAGATCATGGAGAAGGGTGAACTGATAGGAAAGGAGGATGAGGAATTCTTAAGCACTAAAAACTACAGGAGGGTCAAATGAAGAAGAGAACAACGGCAATCCTCATCGGTATTGTTTCCCTGTTACTAATGCCCGTTGCACAGTCAATCGTCCCGTCCCATGCCTTGGCCGAAGATATCATCAAGTTGAAATTTGCCAATTTTTTTCCACCCGCATCCGCTCCGAGCAAAATCTGTGAAAAATTTATCGCCGATATAGAAAAACGCACCGATGGAAGGGTGAAAATAACCTACTATCCCGGTGGTTCGTTGCTCAAGGCCCCAGCCGTGGCCATGGGGGTGATCGAGGGAGCCGCAGACATCGGCTTTTCCCATGTCTTTTACACTCCCGGTCGTATGCCTGTAACAGAGGTTGGCGGTCTGCCCCTGGGGTATCCTAATCCCTGGGTTGCGGTCCATGTCATGAATGAATTTTATGACAAGTACAAACCAAAAGAGTGGGAAAAGGTGCGGGTGCTCTGGATGCACGCGTCGGGAGTCACCATCCTGATGACGAAAAAGCCGGTGCATAAACTGGAAGATCTCAAGGGGATGGTCATAAGGGCCCCGGGGGAGATCGGCGGAACCATCAAGGCGCTTGGGGGAACCCCTGCCCCCACAGCCATGTCGGAAGCTTATGACGCGCTGTCCAAAGGCGTGATCCAGGGAGCCTATACCGGGGTTATGGGCCTCAAGGACTGGAGGTTTGCCGAAGTCGTGAAATACACGACCCTGGCTTGGCAGGTCGGTAGTGTTTACCCCTTCTACGTGGTGATGAATCAAGACAGCTGGAAGAAGCTGCCTAAAGATATTCAGGCCGTTTTTGACAAGACCATCGCAGAGTACAAAGAGAATTTTGCATTGATGTGGAACGAGGCCGAGATCAATGGAAAGGAATTCGGCCTGAAAAACGGGGTTGAATTCATCGAGCTGAATCAGGAAGAGGCTGCAAGGTGGAAAGCGGCAGTGGCGCCTGTCCTTGAAGACTATGTGAAGCAAATGGTCGGTAAGGGCTTCGCAGAGAAGGACGTTCGAGGCTGGATTTCCTTTCTTCAGGAGCGCATCGATTTCTGGACAAAAAAGCAAGTGGAATTGGGAATCAAGTCGGCAACCGGTCCTAAGGAGATTTTGAAGTAAGCACGATTCCTTCTACCAGGAACTGGATGCCACAGCTCGAGACTCCCGATTTGAGGGCTGACGCACCAATCATCTGATGAGACAAAGGACCGCGCCTGTTATGTTTAAAGGGATTGAAAAGCTCACCCGTGCTGTCAGTGTATGGTTTGAGCGTGCGGGTATAGTTGCAATGCTCCTTATGTTGACCGCCACGTGCGTGGATGTGATTGGGACCAAGTGCTTTGGGCGCCCGTTTCTCGGGGCTATCGACATTGTCACGCTTTCCCAGGTTGTCGCCATCGCCTTCGCCGTCGCCATAGCTCAGATTTCCGGGAGACACATCAGTATGGAGTTTCTTCTCGCGAGTCTCCCGGAAAGATCGCAGGCGGCTGTCGACACCCTTATCTATCTCCTTCAGTCCTTGTTTTTCGCTGTGATTGTCTGGCGGGTATTCACGCTTGGCCTTTCACTGCGCGCCGCAGGAGAGGTGAGCGCGACCCTTTTTGTGCCTCTCTATCCTTTTCTCATAGCCGTGGCCATCGGGTTCATTCCGATTACGGTCGTATGCCTGCTCAACTCCGTCAACGCTGCAGTGAAGGTGGTAAGAAAATGAGCTCGGAAATGGTCGGTCTCATAGGAATCTGCATCCTTCTCCTGTTGTTCCTGCTCAGAATGCCTATTGCTTTTGCCATGGGTCTTGTGGGGTTTCTTGGTCTTGCCTATCTGGATACCTTTCGGGCGGCCTACTACACGCTTTCAATGGACATTTTCGAGGTGTTCTCGTCATACCCACTGAGCGTGGTCACAATGTTTGTTCTGATGGGGTCATTTGCCTTCGCCTCCGGAATGGGGGCAAGGCTTTACAGGGCGGCCTACGTGTGGATCGGCGGGATGACCGGAGGCCTGGTTATGGCCACAGTGATGGCCTGTGCCGGGTTTGGTTCCATTTGCGGATCGAGTCCAGCTGCAGCCGGCACCATGGGAAGCATAGCTTTGCCGGAGATGAAGAAATACGGCTACGATACCGCACTGTCCACAGGCGCTGTTGCAGCGGCCGGTTCGCTTGGCATCCTGATCCCGCCCAGCACTGTCTTTATCATCTACGGCATATTGGTTGAGGAGTCTATCGGCAGGCTGTTTGCAGCAGGAATATTGCCGGGCCTGATTCTTACCGCGCTTTTTATGACCACCGTATTTATCATGTGCCGGCGCAATCCAGCCCTTGCCCCGTTCGGGCCCGCTACGGGATGGAAAGAAAAGTTCAAAGCGCTCGCCGGTGTCATAGAAACCATTCTTCTGTTCCTGTTCGTTGTGGGCGGGCTGCTTGTCGGCCTGTTCAGCCCCACTCAGGCAGGAGGAATGGGTGCGGCGGGCGCTTTGTTCATAGGGCTGATGAGGCGAGAGCTTAAGTGGAACAAATTTGTTGGGGCATGCGAGGGCGGCCTCCGCATGTCATGCATGATATTTCTGCTGATCACAGGCGGAACAGTGTTTGGCCACTTCATGGCTGTGACAAACATCCCTTTTGTAATGGTGGAGTGGGTCACCGGGATTCAATTGCCGTCCGCTGCAATTGTAGGCGTTATCCTGCTCATCTTCTTTTTTGGCGGGATGTTCATGGATTCCATGGCTCTTCTCATGATTCTCGTCCCCATTTTTCTGCCCGTCCTGGAGCACCTTCAAGTCAACTTGATCTGGTTTGGCGTGCTGATCGTGTTGCTTGTCGAGTGCGGAACCATCACTCCGCCGGTCGGTGTAAACGTATTCGTCATCAAAGGAATATCGCTCGATGTGCCGCTTCAAGTCATCTTCAAAGGAATTCTGCCGTTTCTCGCTGCGCTTGCAGTGATGATCATTCTGTTGGTTGTGTTCCCGTGGATTTCAACCTTTCTTCCTTCTTTGATCACCTATTGAGTAGATGAGACCCTTATCATAGACAGGCTATTGTTTCAGTTTCGGTAGCATGTACAGTGAATTGAACCCGCATTAGGGTGCGGCCCGCGATTTCTATCTCATCTGTATAGGACATTTTCACGTACACGTTTTTTTGCTCATCCTTTACTATGAAAACATCCTTAACGGTGATACTTCTCCGCTTCTCCTTCATCTTCTTGAATAGAAATTTGCGAGCCTCATACTCGTTCGTCTTGGTTCCGTAAATCGCCGCTTCCGCTATATCCATCTGGAGCAGATATCTGTCCCAGTACGGCCTGACCAAAATGGTCACAAACCATAACATCGACACAATAATCGCAAAGCTGAATAAGTTTTTCATGGTTCCCTCCATCAAAATGTCGTATTTCGGTCACGACCATGATTTCGGAATACAAGGTCAGTTTCTATTTGAGCAACTTGCATGCCATTCGTCTGACTTTACGCGCATGGCTTAAAACATCGTGAAATATGCCACTTGCATAAGGGCTCTTCATTGGCAATCTCGACGAGGCTTATGGATATGCCCAAAAAAATGTGCAATCGCACTGAGAATTGTGCATTCCCTTAAATCGCGAACCGGTATTACGTCCGCAAGCGGGCTTCCCGTTTTGAAATGAGAATGGTAAATTCCTGTTACACTACTGTCGAAAGCGAAAAAGGAGTGTTGAAATGCTGACACGAAGTGACCGAGGTGCAACTCATGCCCTGGAGCTAAGGCGCCTCAGGAGATCGAGTGTTCAGAGTTCAGAGTGAGCGGAGTGAATTGAGGTCAAGATTCCCTGCAGCTTGCTGCTGGGAATCTTCAATTTTGTTTCAGTTTCCCTGGCGGGGAATCGTGTTGGCCGCAAATCCTTGGATCGCGTGTGCTGTAAACCTTTCATGGATTCGATCGTCCAAAAAGACAAAGACGAAAATCAGGTGCCGGAAGGAGATCGATCATGAAGAAAGGTTTGCTTACCCTCGTGTTTGCAGCGTGCGCATGTATCTCATGCGCAGCGACAGTCGGATACCATGGCGCCGGTGTGGCCATTGCGCCTCCTCTTCCGGCAACTGTGGTATTGGCAGAGCCATACTACATCCACGGCGGCTACCATTACTATCACCATGACGATAAATGGTACTATTCACCCTCAAAAGGCGGGCGCTGGGCAGACCTTCCAAGAGATCGTTACCCGAGAGAAGTGAGGTACAAGGGCAAGGGAGAAGGAAGACGCTGGGGAGACGATAGATCGAGGGGTCACGAGAGAGAGCGGGAACATAGAGACAGGGGCTACGAAAGACACTGACCGGGATCCAATGCCAAGAGGGCTCTTATGAGTGTGGACACCGTTATTTCAGTGTCGTCCGGATGTCCCAGCCGATGTGAGCGAAAGGCTTAGAGACTAATTCACAGAGATGCGAAGCAGCATCTCGGCATTTCTCCTGTAGATCTTGTCCTTGTCGTCTGGAGGAATATCCATCTTCTCTATAGCCTCGATCTCCCGTTCCAGCCTTTCCACCGCACGTTTACCGCCGAAAGGGTAGTCTGTGGCAAAGACAAGATGATCCGGGCCGAAGAAATCATAGCCGCACATGAGTGCGGCTATGTTTCCCTGAAGCACAGTGTCGGCGTAGAATTTTCGTAGATAGTCCAGAGGCGGTGGCGTGTACTCGCTGCTTTCGGCCTCGGTGCCGGGCGCGGCCCTGCCGTTCGGGTTCGTGTTAATGCTGAGCCCCGCCCAGGCGAAGCGTTGGGCAAAATAAGGTACCATGGCCCCGCAGTGGTGAGTGATGAATTTGATGTTCGGGAATTTTTCCAGTACGCCGCTTATGACCAGTCTTGCCATAGCCAGCGTGGTCTCGTAAGGCCAGCCGAAAATGGCGAAAAGACCGTACAACGATTCTCTCTCGCCCTCATAATCCGGCTGGGTCTCATCACGCTGCGGATGAATCCAGATCGGCAGATCGTACTCCTGCATTTTCTCATAGAGCGGCATGAATTCCGGGCTGTCCAGGGGTTTTCGGTTCGCAGGGGTGTATATTTGAACCCCCTTGAAGTTCAAATCCCTAATTGCCCGGTCCGCTTCGTCCAGTGCGGCATCCATGTCGTTTAACGGCAGGCAGGCGACTGCGGCGGGAAACCGGTCCGGATAATTGAAGGCTAGTTCGGCCATCTCATCGTTTGCCCATTTGGCCGTGGACACAGCATCCTCAGGACCAAGAACATCCTCCAGCGCAGGATGGGCCAAGGTCAGCACCTGCCTGAGCCCTTCATAGGAATCCATCACCCGAAATCTTGTCTCCAGGTCAAACAGGGCGGGATGCGGCTCTATGATTCGCATGTGAAAACAATCTTTCACTTTTTTCTGGAGTCGTTCCTTGTGCTTAATCGGAAGAATATGCTGGAACATGTCGATCTTGATCATGAGTATCTCCTTTGGTTCGATTCTTCCGAGCACGAGGATACCTCCCCCGGGGGCGGCGTATTCATTTTATCCACAGCTTTGATGATGTCTACATCTTGTAACCGAATCTCCTCAGGAGTTCTTTCCTGAAATTCACGTCTTCCTCTGTCTCTATGCCCGCGGGCTTCTCGCCGTCGATGACACCAATGATGCCCCGCCCTTTTCCATTGTCTGCGACGACCACTGAGGTCGGGTTGGCAGAAGCACAAAAAATCGTGCAGACCTCGGGGACAGCCTTGAGCGCGTAGAGAACATTGATCGGATAGCAGCCCCTCATCATGATGATGAAGGAGTGGCCTGCTCCTATGGCCATGGCGTTCTTTTTCGCAAGCTCCACAAGACCCTCATCGGTGCCCGCAGAGCGGATGAGCCTGTGCTGGGATGCCTCGCAAAAGGCAAGGCCGAATTTCGCGTCGGGAACAGAGTTGACCATTGCCTCATAAAGATCTTCAACGGTTTTGACGAAATGGGATTGCCCCAGTATGAAATTGATCTCCTCATCCTTTTCGATATCCACCGTCTCGGGCTTCAGCTCCATATCACCACTCCTTTCGAATCAAAATGCAGGTACAACTCTCTCTTGTTTACTATATTGACCGGAGAACCGCAATATTGTGGAATGACCTGTGCGGTCCGGAGGACTCGTATTCCTCAATATTGCATTGGCGCAATGGCGTGTGTTAGCCTGTGGATAATTTCTTGCGGGTGCCGAATGAATCGCAAGCAGGAGGTTGCTCCAGGCAATAAAGTCTCATAGAAGAGGAACTGCAGTGAAGAAATCCCAGGTAATGGAGATGAACTCAGCAGAAACGACTCAAAACCGATGGTTCGCACTTGTTTTCGTTGCAGCGGCTATGTCGTTTCTGGTTTTACTGGCAATCGATGTGGCAGGTGTCGGCCGCACGGTCCTCAAGGCTGTTCCGGTGGGCACGTTGATGGTTATAGTGCTTCGGGATATGCGGGGGTTTGTCAGGGTATGTCTGGCAGGAGCCATGCTCGGTTCACTGCTTGGAGACATCCTGCTCGATCTGCCATCCCAAAGCCTCTTCATCTTTGGCCTGCTGGCCTTTCTGATAGCTCATCTTTTTTACAATGTGTTGTTCTTTCGCCATGCGAAAAGCCCTGATGGAGACGAGAAGGTGATTTTGACAGGGCTTGTCTTCTTTGGGGCCGTGATGATCTGGATCTTCCGCGGCATACCCCCCGCCCTGTATGGCCCGGTGGTTGCCTATATCGCGGTGATCATCGCCATGAGCGTCGGCGCACTCCTGGTTCCTTCGGAGAACCGTTTTCTTTTATGGGGCGCTCTCCTGTTCGTTGCCTCGGACCTGGTCCTGGCCGTAAACAAATTCCTGGTGATCATCCCTCATGGCCGGATCGTCAACATCACCCTGTACTTCATTGCCCAATTCGTGATTATCATGGCGGCCCGGTCCATCTGGGGGGTTAGGAGGATGAGGACTGGGGAAAGGGGGACATTGGTGAGAGGTTAATCCTCTCCGGACCGATTCCCTCGCAGAACGGATTGCGCGTACAGTAAGACTGTATCAGCTTGGCAACATCTTCCATGAGATTGGGGATCAAAGCAGTGCGATTCCCATGTGGCGTCCCATGATGGCAAATTGCCCCAGGGTCATTTCATACCCTGTCTGGATGCGGCAGCCGCGCTCCTTAGCGCCTGCAAGCCATGGGGTCATGTCGGGCTCAGTCACCACATCGGCAACAAAGGTGGAAGATCGAAGGGTATCGAGAGGAAACGGGATCCGTGGGTCGCTGTTCATGCCGAGAGGTGTGGCATTGACCGCCAGATCGAAGTCTGCGAGTGAGACCACCTCCCTGGAGATTACGACCGAGGGGTATCGGGACGCGATCAGTCGTTGAAGACGTCCCTGCCTGAGGGCGTCGGTGTCTACGAGGGCAAGCTCTGCCGCTCCGGCTTGTGCGATGGAATAGGCGATGGCGCTGCCTGCGCCTCCTGCGCCGAATACCACCGCACGCTTCCTCTTCACGTCGAAGCCGTTCTGCTGAAGCGCTTCGAGGAACCCCAGCCCGTCAACCATATCGCCGACGAGCTTTCCCTCTTCCGTCCTCCTGATGACATTCACGGCTTCCAGATCACGAGCACGAGGGGAGAGTTCGTCCGCCTGCCGGAAGCTCTCCTGTTTATGGGGAATCGTGACAATGCAGCCGGGACAATTCCGCCATCCCCGCAGAAACGAGAAAAAGTGCACCACCTCCGCGGGATGCACATCGATTGGGATCATCACCGCGTCCATTTGCCGCTCCTCGAAGTATCGGTTGAATGTCGCCGGTGATTTCACCTGAGCGATCGGATGCCCGATCATCGCGTAGACGAGGGTCCTTTTCCAGGAGATGTTTTGTCCTTCCGTCATGAGAAAGCCACCCCGGTTGCTGGTCCTGATTCTGCCACGAAGACACGGAGACGCGGAAGTGAAAAATGCGCCCGACCGGGATATACCTTATAAACTGCCGTGTCGTTTCGAACTTCTTCTCTGCGACCATTAAAATCCTATTGATTCCCAGTGCTGATATTGGTACTATTATCGAACTTCATATGGTACCGAAAGGAGTCTTGCATGAATGTCATCCCTGCACAGGAAATCAAGAGGCGGGGTATAGCCGCGGTGGATGATCGCATAGACGATGGGGATCTTCATGTGATCAGGAACAACAAGCCGCAATATGTGGTGCTTTCAGAAGAGCGTTACCAGGAACTGATCGTGGCGGAGAAAGAGGCCTACTATGCCCGTGTCCGTGCATCCCTGGAGGATGTGAAGAAAGGCAAGGTAGAGAAATTCAAGACGGTCGACGATCTGTTAAAGGCCCTTGATGAGGACGAGGCGGAGTAGTGTACAGCATTGTCGCATCAAAACAGTTTCTGCGCCAAGCCCGCAAATTCTTCAAGCGACATCCCGAACTGAAGCCATGCTTCGCCAAGGTGCTCAGTGATCTGCAAACAGACCCTTTCCGGCCTACGTTGGCACTGCATCCTTTGAGCGGCAAACTCGCCGGTTGCCATGCCGTCAGCCTCACCCGGAACTACCGAATCACCTTGACCCTTCTGATTACAGCCAAGGAAATCATTCTGCTGGATGTGGGGCAGTCACAACGAGGTGTATCGGTAAAAATACCGTCGCCTGCAGGGACATGCCCTGGAGGATGAAGAACAAATCCAGGTCCCGGATTCCTGGGAAGCTCACAATTGCTTAGAAGGGATTGAGGCCCCGCCTGACTCTAGACGCCGAACTAGATCGTGAAGTGGTTGATCTTCGAGCATTTTAGGTATAGATTGTGCCAGTTTTCAATCAGCCGAGAAGGTCTGGGGAGAAATGCAGACAGCTCGCTTTCTAGAACCTCAGATCATGAAGATATGAAATTGAGCCTCCTCCTTTAAAACAAAGAACACGGTTTTACAATTGCAGCCGCGACGTGGCATTTGGAAGCAGAGCATGAAGACAGACTCTGACGCACAGCGATTTCTCAGGTACAAGGACATAGTGGATCTTCTGCTTTTAAACGATTCGTTTCAAAAGAAAGACATTTATGACTTGGCAAAGGATGAGCAGCCTGGCTTCGCCGGGCGAGTGATTTCTGAATTGGTGCAGGATGGCTACTTGACGCAGGACGGGCTGAAATCCAGGCCTTCTTATTCATGGACAGAGAAAAGGAAAGATTTCGACTGCGCAAGGTGGGTTGACCAGCGGGTTTTCACCGCCACAGTCAAGAGATCCCCTCACTCGGAGCGTCCGAGAGAACGACTCTTGCGTTTGGGGCCTGGCCAGTTAAAGACCTCTGAGCTACTAGCCATTTTGATTCGTGCTGGGCTGAAGGGCGAATCTGCTTTGCAGGCCGGGGAAAGAATCGCCGCGCTGTATGGGGACGATCTCCGCAAGCTCTCCCTCATGGCCAGGGGGGAGTTGAAGAACATAAGTAGATCGATCGGCGAGACCGCTTACTGCCAGATCATGGCTGCCCTTGAGTTGGGAAAGAGGTTTTCTTCTCAGGAAAAGAGTGATTCCATAAAGCCCGAGCGGATCAGAAATCCATCGGATACTCTTGCATATTGCCGCATGCATTTCGACAGGCTCGCGAAGGAATCTGTCCAGGAAGAATTCCATGTGGTGCTCCTGGATGCGGCTCACCAGGTTTTGAAAACCGCCCTCGTCACCGTGGGGCTTACAAACAAGAATCTGGTGCATCCGCGTGAGGTCTTCAAGCCTGCCATACAGGAATCCGCCTCGGCCCTCATTCTCGTGCATAACCACCCCAGCGGTGACCCAACCCCAAGCCTGGAAGACCTGAAGGTGACGAAAGAGTTGAAATCGGCCGCCGATATCCTCGGCCTCCGCATCCTGGATCATGTCGTTATCGGAAGTAAAGGAATCCTGAGCATGGCAGAGGAGAAGTTGTTCTGATGATCTGTCGTGGCGACCAGGCCTCCTCCGTTTATTGCCGGCGCATAATTGTCCATAGTTCGTCATTCCGGCGGAAGCTGGAACCCAGATGTCTTCCGGATGTCCGCATCGTAATGCGGGGCAGGCTACTCGATCCCCGCATGACCAAAACACCTAATTACTACAATTCACTTGATAAATAGTATTTCCTTGATAAGGCGGGGGTTAATTTGTATGAGTTAGTCCGAATTACCACTTTGGAATGACATTCCTTCGAAACCAAACTCCTATCTCGAGTGGCCGGAAACAGCGATGCCCATCAAGAAATCCGAACTTTACTCATCTCTTTGGAAAAGCTGCGACGAACTCCGCGGCGGCATGGACGCTTCGCAGTACAAGGACTATGTTCTTGTTCTTCTGTTCATGAAGTATGTCTCCGACAAGGCGGCCAGTCAGAAAGGCTACCTCCTCGATGTCCCCAAGGGCGGGCGTTTCTCCGACATGGTTGCGCTCAAGGGCGACAAGGAAATCGGCGATAAGATCAACACGATCATCGCCAAACTCGCCGAGGCCAATGACCTAAAAGGTGTGATCGACGTCGCGGACTTCAATGATCCGGACAAGCTCGGCAAAGGCAAGGAGATGGTGGACCGCCTCTCCAACCTTGTCTCTATTTTCGACACACCCGCTCTGGACTTTCGAAGCAACGGGGCCGACGGCGACGACCTTCTTGGCGATGCCTACGAATACCTGATGCGGCATTTCGCCACCGAATCGGGAAAGAGCAAGGGGCAGTTCTACACACCGGCCGAAGTCTCACGTGTTATGGCAAAGGTAGTCGGGGTCGGCCAGGCCAAATCAAACAGCCAGACCATACACGACCCCACTTGCGGTTCCGGCTCCCTGTTGCTCAAAGCGCACGAAGAGGCTAAGGGCTGCACCGGCTTCGATCTCGCTATTTATGGGCAGGAGATGGACAATGCGACCGCCGCTCTGGCCCGTATGAACATGATCCTGCATGATTGCACTACAGCCGAGATCTGGCAGGACAACACCCTCTCCAGCCCGCACTTCAAGACCGCCGATGGCCGCCTCAAATCCTTTGATTTCATCGTTGCCAATTTCCCTTTTTCGAACAAGGCTTGGACCAATGGTTTCGACCCGGCCAATGACATTTACCGCCGCTTCGCTCTCGGCATTCCGCCCAGGAAGAACGGCGACTATGCATTCCTCCTGCACATCCTCACCTGTCTCAAAAGCAACGGCAAAGCTGCCGTCGTTCACCCGCATGGCGTTTTGTTCCGGGGTGGCGCCGAGGCGGCAATCCGGCGAGAGGTTGTCAAACGAGGGTACATAAAAGGGATTATTGGCCTGCCGGCCAACCTTTTCTATGGGACAGGCATTCCCGCCTGCATTCTCGTGCTCGACAAAGAGAATGCCCACGCCCGAAGAGGCATCTTCATGATCGATGCCTCGAAGGGGTTTATGAAGGACGGGAACAAGAATCGCTTGCGTGCTCAGGACATCCACCGGATCGTGGACACCTTCATCCGCCAAATCGAGGTGCCTCGCTATTCACGGATGGTTCCTCTCTCGGAAATCAGCGACGCGAAGAACGACTTCAATCTCAACCTCCCCCGCTACATCGAGACTACTGAGCCCGAGGACTTGCAGGACATCGACGGCCACTTACGAGGCGGCATCCCCGATCGCGACATCGATGCACTCGATCGCTTCTGGCAGGTGATGCCGTCTGTTCGCTCGCTGCTCTTTGAGTCCGCAGGCCGCACCGGTTGTAGCCGCCTGAAGTTGCCGGCCGGTGAGATCAAAGCTGCAATTCTGGGCCATCCTGAGTTCGCCGCCTTCAAAGCTTCTGTCAACTCACTTTTCGCCAAGTGGAGGAAGGCCAATTCTCCGCTCCTCAATGCGATCAAACCGGGCGACCACCCGAAACCGCTGATTGAGACTCTTTCCGAAGGACTGCTGTCCATCTTCGGCAAGGCCCGGCTGATCGATCCTTACGACGTCTACCAGCACCTCATGGACTACTGGGTGGCTACGATGCAGGATGATGTCTACTTGATCGCCCATGCGGGATGGATGGATGCTGCCAAGCCGCGGCTGATCGTCGAGACCAAGGAACAAAAGAGCAAGGAACAACCGGACTTCAAGGTCGGTAAGCAGAAGTTCAAGGCGGATCTGATCCCGACCGCGTTGCTGATCGCCCGCTATTTCAAGGCCGTGCAATCGGCAATCGACACACTTGAAAGTGAACTCGGTCAGTTTGAGCAGGAGATCGAAGAACTCAGGGAAGAGCACGGAGACGAGGGCGGTCCGCTGGAAGAGGTTGTGGACGAAAAGGGCAAGGTTTCGAAGAAAGCGGTTGCGACCCGCCTGAAGGAGATCGGTCACGAGGCCGAATACGCAGTGGAACGCAAGTTACTGGAGAACTACATTGCTCTGCTCGACCAACAAGCCGACACCAAGAGCAGGTTGAAGGGGACCCAGGACGAACTGGAGAGAAAGGTTGCCGCAAAGTACGGCAAGCTGACTGAGGCTGAGATTAAGAGCCTTGTGGTAGACGACAAGTGGCTGGCCCAGCTTGCCGCTGACATCCAGAGCGAACTTGGCCGAGTGTCTCAGGCCCTTACCGGCCGCATTCGCCAGCTCGCCGACCGTTACGCGAAACCGCTGCCGCAGCTCACAAAGGAAGTTGAAAGCCTTGCCGCCCGAGTGGACAAACACCTCAGAAAGATGGGGGCGGTATGGAAGTGAAGCCCGGCTATAAGCAGACCGAAGTGGGGGTGATCCCGAAGGAGTGGGAAGTTGCCTTCCTCTCAAACCTAACAACCGCAGGTCCCAAGAACGGCTACTCCGGCCGGAGTGGAAGGGATGCTAGAGGTACACCAACTCTGAGCCTGACTGCCACGTCTTCTGGTTATTTGATTCTGAACGATGAGACAGTGAAGCGATTGGATGAGACTATTGACCCGGGGTCAGACGTATTCTTAAAAGCGGGCGACGTGCTCGTTCAGCGTTCGAACACGTCAGAATTGGTCGGGACGACGGCGGTCTTCAACGGTCCCTCGGGAGTGTATGCGTATCCAGACCTGATGATGCGATTGCGCTTCAAGGATGAAAGGACTGCGAATTGGTTTTGGCGCTATGCAAACAGCGCCGAGGGCAGAAGATACTTCGTCAGTGTTGCTGCTGGCTCCACGGGAAGCATGCCGAAGATAAGCGGCGAAAAGCTGCGAAGGATGCCATTGCCTACGCCGCCATTGCCCGAGCAACGCGCCATTGGGGAGGCATTGGGGGATGTTGATACACTGTCAAGAGCAATGGCCCAGCTTGTTGCTAAGAAGCGCGACCTCAAACAGGCAGCAATGCAGCAACTCCTCACCGGCAAAACCCGCCTGCCTGGCTTCAACGGGGAGTGGGAAGCCGATTATGTAAAGAATTTAGCGTCAATCAGCACTGGCGCGAGGAACACACAGGACAGACGAGAGGATGGTAAATACCCGTTCTTTGTTCGCTCATCCACGGTCGAGCACATCGACAGCTACTCATATGATGGAGAGGCTGTGCTAACAGCCGGCGACGGAGTCGGTACCGGAAAGATATTCCATTACATCAAGGGCAAGTTCGACTTTCATCAGCGGGTTTACAAGATCAGCAATTTCACAGAACGGGTGGATGGCTACTTCTTATATCTTTTTTTCAGCACGCACTTCTATGAACGTATCATGTCAATGACAGCAAAATCATCTGTCGATTCTGTGCGTAGGGAAATGATTGCTGACATGCCTATTCCACTGCCCCCCTTACAAGAGCAACGGGCGATCGCCACCGTGCTGTCCGACATGGACGCGGAAATTGAGTCATTGGAACAGCGGTTGGCCAAGACTCGATCTCTCAAGCAGGGTATGATGCAGGAGCTGCTGACCGGGAGGACACGACTGGTATGAAGAAGTACTATCGGGTCATGTTGGGCAGGAAGAGCGCTTTCGCGGAGCAGTGCTTCGCCGGGAACTTCATTGGGGCCGATTTCGGCATCACAGAGGACCTGAGTCACAACCTTCCCGATGAATGGCGTGCATTCAACAAGCGGTTCATTCCCGTTTTCTAGCAGCTTTCCCTGAAAACGCAGGAGGAGGCAGCCATGAGCAACGAGAAGCCAAATGGGCATCCGACTGATCCGTCAGATCAGTCGGATAGGGCTGATCGGTCAAAAGAGCCCGGCCGCACTGCACGAATAAGACCCAGCGGCGGATACCGCAAGCTCCGCAGCTTTCAAGTTGCCACGGTCATCTACGATGCCACCGTGTCATTTTGCGATCGCAATGTGGACAAGCGTTCGCGCACCCATGATCAAATGGTGCAAGCGGCGCGGAGCGGCAGGCAGAACATCGCCGAGGGCAGCCGGGCATCGGCTACCTCCAGCCAGACCGAGCTGCGCCTGGTGAATGTGGCCCGGGCCAGCCTTGACGAGCTTCTGCTCGACTATGAAGACTTCCTGCGACAGCGCGGGTTCGCGCAATGGGAAAAGGATGATCCCAGGGCGCAAGCCGTAAGGGAAGTTGGGAAGAAAATCGATCGGACAGACCGGTCGGATCAGCCTGATCAGTCGGATGCGAAATCTTACGAACCATGGCTGAGCCACACCGCCCCGGAAGTGGTCGCGAACGCAATCATCTGCCTGATTCACCAAGCCAACTACCTGCTTGACCGGCAGGTTGCCGGCCTGGAGCGCCAGTTCATTCACGAGGGCGGCTACAGCGAACGGTTGGCCGCGGCCAGAATTAAGGAGCGGAAGAAGAAGCCTTCAAAGCAGCAGCTAGCCCCGGCCTGCCCCCTATGCGGCAAGGCTATGGTCTTGCGCACCGCGCGCAAGGGGAAAATGGCAGGTTCGAGTTTTTGGGGGTGCTGCGGTTTTCCGGAGTGCAAAGGCACTCGTTCGGTTGACGGATCCGTCGGATCCGACCAATCCGACGGAGGAACGACATGAGCACAGTCGGCCAGATCGAGAGAAAGACCCAGCAGCGTGTGGTGAAGCTGTTCTGCGACCAGCTTGGGTACGATCATCTCGGCGACTGGACCGATCGCGAGAACAACCGCAACATTGAAGGCGATCTGCTGCGCGCTTTTCTACGCGAAAAGCAACGATACAATGAACTGCTCATCATGCGCGCAGTGTACTCACTGGAAAAGGTAGCGGGGGACACCAGCAAGAGCCTTTACGACCGAAACAAAGAAGTCTATGACCTGCTGCGCTATGGCGTGAAGGTGAAAGCGGAAGCTGGTGAACTTACCCAGACAATCTGGCTCATTGACTGGGATCGCCCAAAAAGGAATAACTTTTCCATAGCCGAAGAAGTGACCGTACCGGGCTTCAACGCAAAGAGTCACACCAAGCGGCCCGATGTGGTGCTGTATGTCAATGGCATTGCGTTGGGGGTGCTGGAGCTGAAGCGCTCCATAGTATCCGTGGCTGAGGGCATCCGCCAGAATCTGGACAACCAGAAGAAGGTTTTCATCGAGCACTTCTTCTCAACGGTGCAGTGGCTCATGGCGGGCAACGACACCGAGGGTCTGCGCTATGGCGCAATCAAGACAGCCGAGAAATATTACCTCACCTGGAAAGAGGAAAGCTCCCTCGAAAATCCTTTGGACCGTGCGCTCACCCAGCTTTGCAGCAAGCCGCGGTTACTCGAACTGATCCATGATTTCATTGTTTTCGATGCAGGGGTCAAGAAGCTCTGCCGTCATAACCAGTATTTCGGCGTCCGTGCCGCACAGGAGTATGTGAAGCGGCGGGAGGGCGGCATCATCTGGCACACGCAGGGCTCGGGCAAGAGCCTCTCTATGGTGTGGTTGACCAAATGGATCCGCGAGCATGTCAAGGATTCCCGAGTGCTGATCATTACCGACCGCACTGAGCTTGACGAGCAGATCGAGAGAGTCTTCAAGGGTGTCAATGAAGGCATTTATCGCACCAGGAGCGGCGCGGATCTGATCGCAACCCTTAACGCGTCCTCGCCGTGGTTGGTGTGCTCTCTCATCCACAAATTTGGTGCAAAGGAGAAGGGCGAAGAGGTTGGCGACATACACGGCTACATTGCGGAATTGAAAAAAGCCCTGCCGCCGGGCTTCGCGGCAAAGGGCAACATCTTCGTTTTCGTGGACGAATGTCACCGAACGCAGTCAGGGGATCTGCATGATGCAATGACGGACATTCTGCCAAACGCCATCTTCATCGGTTTTACGGGCACACCGCTTCTGAAGGACGACAAGAAAAAGAGCATCGAAGTCTTTGGCCGCTATATCCACACCTACAAATTCGACGAGGCGGTGAAGGACAAGGTGGTGCTCGATTTGCGCTATGAGGCTCGTGACATCGACCAGCGCATTACATCCCAGAAGAAAATCGACCAGTGGTTCGAAGCCAAGACTCGGGGTCTTACCGACCTGGCAAAGGCCCAACTGAAGAGACGTTGGGGCACGATGCAGAAGGTGCTCTCCAGCCAGTCCCGGCTGGAGCAGATCGTGGCCGACATCCTGATGGATATGGAGACACGCGATCGGCTGAGGAGCGGGCGCGGCAATGCCATGCTCGTCTCCGGCAGCATCTATCAGGCCTGCAAGTTCTTCGAGTTGTTTGACAAGACCGACCTGAAGGGGAAGTGCGCGATCGTCACGTCCTATCGTCCTTCCCATACGGACCTCAAGGGCGAAGAGAGCGGTGAGGGGGAGACTGAGCATTTGAGGCAATACGATATCTACAAGCAGATGCTTGCCGACTGGCTCAACGAACCGGCTGAAAACGCCGTGAACAAGGTGGAGGAGTTCGAACGCCAGGTCAAGAAGAAGTTCATCGATGAACCAGGGCAGATGAAGCTTTTGATTGTGGTGGACAAGTTGTTGACCGGCTTCGATGCACCGCCTGCTACCTACCTGTATATTGACAAGCAGATGCGCGACCACGGGCTTTTTCAGGCAATCTGCCGCGTGAACCGACTCGACGGTGACGACAAGGAGTACGGTTACATCATCGACTACAAAGACTTGTTCAAGAGCCTTGAAGGGGCGGTCCACGACTACACCTCCGGAGCGCTGGACGGATATGACAAGGAGGATGTGGAGGGTTTGCTGAAAGACCGCTTGGTCAAGGCGCGCGAGCGACTGGAAGAGACCCGGGAGTCGGTTAAGGCCCTCTGCGAACCGGTCGAACCGCCGAAGGATTCGGCAGCCTACCTTCGTTATTTCTGTGCAAAGGATCCTGGAAACGGTTCGCAGCTGAAGAATAACGAGCCTAACCGGCTCGCCCTCTACAAACACGTGGCAGCTTTTGTGCGAGGTTTCGCAGAACTGGCCAATGAGTTGGCAGAGGCCGGATATACGAGCGATGAGATCAATGCTCTGAAGGCCGAGGTTGACCATTACGAGAAGGTCCGCTCCGAGGTGAAGTTGGCCAGTGGCGACTATATCGATCTCAAGATGTATGAACCGGCAATGCGACATCTGATCGATACCTACATCCGGGCGGAAGAGAGTGAAAAGGTGTCTGCATTCGATGATATGTCGCTTATCCAACTCATCGTCGAGCGCGGGGCGAGTGCAATCGATTCTCTGCCGGAATCTATTAGGAGGAACAGGGATACCGTAGCCGAGGTAATTGAAAACAACGTCCGCAGGCTGATCATTGATGAACAACCCATCAATCCTAAATATTACGAAAAGATGTCAGAACTCCTGGACTCTCTGATCGAGCAGCGCCGAAAAGAGGCGCTTGATTATCAGGAGTACCTGAGCAGGATCGTTGCGCTGACTAAGAGAATAGCGAATCCTGAAGCGGGTGAATATCCTGCATTGCTGAATACCCCCGGCAAGCGGGCATTGTTTGATAACCTGAACAAGGATGAGGTGCTGGCTTTAGCTGTAGATGAAGCGGTACGTGCCAGCCGGCAGGACGATTGGCGGGGCAACACTTTTAAGACAAAGAGGGTGAGGAATGCGATCCTGGAATCGCTGAAAGCGGCTGACGGGAAAGCCTGGTTGACGGCCGATTCCATGAATGACGGGATCGTCATGAACCCCTCCCCTAATGACTATGGTTCAGAATCAGCAAGTTCGATCGAAGATCGTGCTGAGGCGATCCTTGCTCTGGTTAAGAAACAAGATGAATACTGAGAGTGCCGAAATCCGGGTTAGCGGCTTAAAGATCCAGATATTCCGGAAGGACATCAAGAATCTCCACTTGGGGGTCTACCCGCCGAGCGGTCGAGTGCGGGTGGCGGCGCCGCTTCGATTCAGCGATGATGCAGTGCGGCTGGCCGTCATCGGAAAACTTGGATGGATCAAACGCCAGCAGGCAAAATTCAAGGGGCAAGCGCGCCAATCGGACCGGGAGATGGTCAGCGGGGAGAGCCATTACTTCCTTGGGAGACGTTATCGACTGAGAGTAGTGGAGTGTGCTGGGCCGAACCGGGTTTTTGTACGAGGCCTCAGCACCCTGGAACTTCAGGTGCGCAGTGGCTTAAGCAGCATGAAACGAGATCAGGTATTATCGCGGTGGTATCGTGAACAGTTGCGTGAACTCGTCCCTCCACTTTTGGCTAAGTGGGGAAAGGTCCTGAAAATCCACGATGTGGACTTTGGCATCAAAAAGATGAAGACGAAATGGGGCGCTTGCAGCACAGAAGCAAAGCGTATTTGGCTGAATCTCGAGCTTGCAAAGAAGCCAAGGCAGTGCCTTGAGTACATCGTCGTCCACGAACTGGTGCACTTTACGGAACGCCACCACGACGACAAGTTCATCGCTGCATTGGACCGTCATTTGCCCCGTTGGCGTCATCACCGCAAGTTGCTGAACGAGGCGCCGCTGGCTCATGCAGATTGGCGCTACTGAAGTCTCACCTAAGTTCTTAGAGACGAGATGTAATAGGCAGAATGCCGTTGACAGTGTGTGGTGCAGTGGGACAATCCTATAACCGCCCTTCGGTTCTAAGATTCGGACGGCTTTTCCCATTTTCCAAAGTGCCGGTCGAGCTGACTCGGGGTTATGGGCAGAATGTTGCTGATCAAGATCGAAGAAATGACGCCCTTGAAAACACAGGAGGAGAAACAGGTATGCTGACACCACGCTTCAGCATTACCAACCGCATCACTGCCGGGCTGACGCAGATCGAGCGGGCGCGGGGATTTCTGGAGGCGGCGACCCTGTCCGAGACTTGGGTGGAGCGGATGAGCCAACGGGCGGTGCTGTTGGAGGCGCACCACACCACCCATATCGAGGGCACCCAGCTCACCCTCACTCAGGCCGAACGGTTGTGGGCCGGAGAAGATGTGGCAGAAGCACGAAAGGACGATGTACGCGAGTTGCTGAACTACCGAGAAGCCTTCACCCTGGTCTCCGAATATCTTTCGAGCGGCGAGCCGATCACCGAGGGGCTGATCCGGGAGATCCACAAACGGTTGGTCCAGGGGGTTCGCGGCGGCGCGGGTGACCCCGGCCGCTACCGGACCATCCAGAACTATGTCGCCAACAGCCGGACCCGCGAGGTCATCTATACCCCGCCGCCGCCCGAGGACGTGCCACCTCTGATGCGCGAACTGGTGGAATGGCTGCAGGGTGAGACGACCATCCACCCCGTGCTGGTGGCAGGCATTGCCCAATTTCAGCTCGTGCGCATCCACCCCTTCGTGGACGGCAATGGGCGCGCCTCACGCCTCCTCTCAACCCTGTGTCTCTACCGCGTCGGCTACGATTTCAAGCGATTGTTCACGTTGAGCGAATACTACGACCGCAACCGCAGCGCGTTCTACCGGGCCATCCAGAGTGTGGGTGAAGCCGGCATGGACCTCACCGGATGGCTTGAATACTTCGTCGGCGGCCTGGCGACCCAGTTGGAAGAGGTCAAGACACGCGGCACGGCCGCCATCCAAGCGGACGTGATCGGCCGAAACCACAGGCTGAATGATCGTCAGTCGGCCGTGCTGGCCGAGTTCTACAGCAAGGGCCGGATCGCCGTCGGGGACCTCGAAGCCCTTTTCCCTTCCGTCAACCGCCGAACGCTCCAGCGAGACCTGAAGAAGTTGCTGGAAAAAGGGTTGATTCGGGAGGTCGGTTCCGGGGCCACCGATCCGAGTCGTCACTATGTGCCCATAATTAGGGCAGATAGATAGGGCAACTCCGTACCGGACTTGGTCCCCGCTGAGCACGGATTTTCGTCCGGTATCCAGTTTCCCACCTGGATTCCAGATTTCACCGGAATGGCGACTTCGCGGCATAGCTGTGACAAACTGTGACAGGCCGCTATGACAAGCTGTGACGCGGAGCTGTGACAGCCTCGACAGGGAGGCAGGAAACAGATGAATCACTTCAGCTTCCTCCGGCATCATGCTGGATGTATTCGAGGCCGCCGTCAAGGCTGAGGCGGCAGCGTACCCCGATCCGCGCACCGCCTGTGAAGGGGGAGCCCTTCAGTTTTAAGATTCGAACGGCTCTTCCCGTTCCAAAGTGCGGGTTGAGCTGACGTCAGGGCTGTGGTCGGGTGAGCGTAATAGGTACTATGTAACACGTAACGGGGAACACGTATCACTAACAACTGCGCAGAAATCGCCGTGTGACGTGTCGCGTGTTACGGTCTTTAGCTGTTGTAATCGATCGAGTCGAAGCCGGGGCGAATGAATCCCCTTGCATCGGGAAAGTCCTTTTCGATTTTTCTTCGCAGTCGTTCGAGATGGATCAGGATGTCCTGGACGTTCAACTTACGGAACGAGGGAAAGCGGCTGTTTACAATGCTCCAGGCGGCAATGGAGCGGTCGATGCCGATTAGCGCCACCTTTGCAGATCCGTCCGAATCCTTGGGGAAGACTTCAATGTCATCGGAGACCTCTTTTTTCTCCTCCACCCTTCCGGAGATCGCCCGTATCATCTTCACGTAGATCTGGTGCCGGTACCAGTTGATAGCCTCCAGCGCATCTTTTACCTCGTTTGTGGCTGGGTTGGCGTTCTTCCCCGAGGGCAATGAACCTGTTTCTTCTTCGCTGTCCTTTCCAAACAACGATTTTGCTTCCTTGAACCAATCTTCGGCCGTATGGGTGTATGCCAATGCGAGCCTCGAGATCTGGTGGTTCTTGGCGGTTATTTTCATGGTGCGTCTTTTTTCTTCGTATTCACCGTGATCGATCGCGTTCAGGTCGATTCCCCTCTCGGCCGCCATCTCATCGAGCAGCTCCAGCGTGGTCTTGAAGATGTCCGACAACTTTTCCCAGTACTCTTTGTTGCGGATGTCCCGGGTCATGGGGTCTGCATATTCTTCTTCCCCCATGGCATAGTTTAGACAACGGGAAGTCTGGGTGCAGCGCTCGCACCACCGGTCGCAGTAGTTGTAAATCCCGCTGATGAATCGCTCGTCCAGGGCCATCTTTTTTATTTTCTCTTTGTCCATTGCGTCCTCTGCTTTATCCGATTCCGTTCATTCCCACTGACAAGGGGGACGAGCGTGTCCACTCTGTCATTCCTTGTCCCCCATCAAGTGAGGAATAGGCTTCACCCGGGGGCCAGGAGTATGAAAAGACAGGATTCCGGCTTTTGCCGGAATGAAGTAAAGGCTCAAGCTCAAGTCCGAGGGGCTTAAGGTAAACACATTGATTCGTTCGCAGCAGTAAGCTTTATGCTTCCTTGTGAACGGCAGGTCTCAGGATGTTCGCCAGAATCAGGGTTCCGACGGCTAAGCCGATCATCGTCAGGAACACGGG
>ENA-OSEO01001667-OSEO01001667.1-sediment-metagenome-genome-assembly--contig:-NODE-1667-length-38096-cov-6.372761_pt1 | contig 38096 bp, 31 predicted proteins | sample MGYA00237883_ERZ534232 | MGnify/ENA metagenome assembly ERZ534232 | reverse complement strand
CGCGCTGCGCAGCCTGGGCTACCAGGGTCTGATCCGCTCGGAAGCCGACACGTATTCGCTGAGCGCCGGGCTGGCGGCGAGCTGGGTGAAGGCCAACGCCGGGCCGCTGCAAGTCACCGCGACCGACCGCGCCCCCGCCGACCGGTCGCGCTGGCTGCTGCTGGGGCTGGTCGCCGCCGTGGCGATCATCGCCGGGCTGGGGATCGCCGCGCTGGCCGGGGTGTTCGACGCGGACGACGACGGGACCGAGCCCGCCCAACCTGCCGCGCCCACCGCGACGCTCTCGCTGAACCTGGAGGCCACGCGCCAGGCCGACTACGCCACCCAGACCGAGCAGGCGCGCCCCACCCGCACGCCGACGCGGACGCTCACGCCCACCGCCACGCCGACGCCGTCCAGCACGCCCACGCCATCCGATACGCCGACGCCATCCGACACGCCGACGCCCGTCCCGACCGATACGCCCACCGCGACCGACGAGCCAACGGCCACGCGCACCCCGCGCCCGACCAACACCCCGGCCCCCACCGAGACTCCGACCGACACGCCCACGCGCACGCCATCCTCCACGCGGGCGCCGACGCTAGAGCCGGGGAGATAGGGGGCAGCCGGGTGCGCCCGCGTTGCCCTGCTACTAGGCCCGCGCTATACTTCGCCCCATGGGGAATCCAACCGTCCTGAAGCGCCTCGTTCGCGCCGCGGCCTGGCTGCTGGCCGCCAGCCTGATCGCCGCCGGGTGCGGCCCGGTGGCCGACGTCATCGGCGACCGCAAGCCGCCCACGCCGACGAGCATCCCCTTCTCGACGGCCACGCCGGGCGGGCGGCTGTCGGTGTGGCTGGTGACGCCGACCGGCCAGTTCGGCGGCGACTCCGCGCCGGGCACGCCCCAGCCGGGCAGCATCCCCGGCGGGAACCCGGTCGGCCCGGCGGCGACCGCGACCGCGGCCATCGCGACCATCCAGGCCGCCACCCAGATCGCAGCAGCGCCCCCGCCCGCGCCGAACTACCAGCCCAACGAATGCCCCGCGCCGGGCGCGCCCTCGCCCCCCTCGCGCCCCGATAATATCAATGAAGCCAGCGCGGTCATTGGCCGCTACCTGTCGGCGGGCGGATCGTCGACGGTGCTGGAGGCGGCCCTGCGCAACTGGGGCGCGATCACCGATACGGGCGGCGTGGTCCAGGCCGATACCGACCTGACCGGCGACGGCGTGCTCGAGGTGATCGTCACGCTCTACAACCCGGCCACCTACAACGCCGAAGCGCTGCTCAACGCCGGGCAACTGCTGGTCTACGGCTGCGACGGCGGCGGCTATCGCCTGCTGTATGCCACGCAGTTCAACTCCGGCGTGGCGCTGCCGGTGCTGCTCCGCGTCGGGGACATGAACGCCGACGTGCGCAACGAGCTGGTGTTCTACACCGAGACGTGCAGCGCCTCGATGTGTACCAAAGACGCCAAAATCCTGACCTGGAACGCCGTCGTGGGCGTGTTCCAGGAACTGAACAACGGCCAGATCGTCGCCATCAACGGGCGGATCGGGATCGTGGACGTGGACGGCGACGGCGTGCTCGAACTGACGGCGCAGATCAACCCGCCGGGCAACGCGTCCGCCGGGCCGCCGCGCAGCGTGGTCGACATCTGGGATTGGAACGGCGAGGAATACGTGCTCGCCCTGCGCGAGTCCGAGGGGCCGCGCTACCGCATCCACGCCATCTACGACGCGGACGACGTCTTCCAGGGCGGGAGCCTGCGCGAGGCGATCAGCGCCTACGCCGAGGCGCGCGACGACGGGGACCTGCTGGCGTGGTCGGTCGCCAACGAGCGGGAGATCCTGCGCGCCTATGCTGCCTTCCGGATCATGATCAGCTACGCCCGGCTGGGCAACGCCCGCGCCGAGGACTGGTTCAACGTGCTGCAAAGCGAGAACCCGCCCGGCTCGTCCGGCCACGGCTTCGCGCAGATGGGCGCCGCCTTCATGGACAACTTCCGCGCCACCGGCGACGCCCGCGCCGCCTGCGCCGCCTCGCTGGGCGCCGGATCGAGCGTGCTGGGCGCGCTCAACAGCTACGGCACCAGCAACCGGTCCTACCAGTTGGGGGACCTGTGCCCGTTCTGACGCCCCGGCAGGAAACACCGCGCCAGGTCTACGACCGGCTGTGGGCCGAAGCGCAGACGTGGTTCGCCGCGGGCCGCGCCCGGCTCGACCCGCACCTGCCCGACCGGACCGGCGACGACCGGCGCGGCCTGTCGCTGATCATCCGGCCCGACGCGCCCACCGCCGCGCGGGTGATGGCCGCCCTGGACCGGCTGCGGCAGCACGCGCCGGGCCAGCACACCTACCGCGCCGATGAGCTGCATATCACGGCCCTGTCGCTGATCGGGGCGGCGCCGGGCTTCGACCTGGACGCGGTGCCGCTGGACCGCTACCGGGCGGTGCTGGCCGATCTGCTGCGCGAGACGGCGCCGTTTCCGGTGCAGTTCTTTGGGCTGACGGCCAGCCCGGAGGGCGTGATGGTCGCCGGTGACGCGCCGGGCGACGCGCTCAACCGCCTGCGCGACCGGCTCCGCGAGCGGCTGGCGGCGGCGGGCCTGGGCGCCACGCTGGACCGGCGCTATCGCAGCGTGACGGCCCACATGACGATCCTGCGCTTTCAGGCCCCCGTGCGCGATCTGCCGGGGCTGGCGGCGGGCGTGGCCGCGCTGCGCGATCACGATCTGGGGCGGTTCGACGTCGCGCAGGTTGACCTGGTGACGAATAACTGGTATATGTCGCATGACGCGGTGACCATCCTGGAGCGGTACGCGCTGGAAGGCTGACGCCCTGCGCCCCCATCTCCGCCTTCCTGACACGGCCTGCCGGGCACTTTTGCGAGCAAGACCTTTTTACAACCAGACCTTATAACGCCGCTACTCTCACACATCACGAGGTGGTTCACCATGGCCGATCTGCTGGAATTCTTCTACGCGCGCACCGAGCAAATGGTCGAGAAGCTGGGGCGGCTGGTCCTGTTCGAGTCCCCGTCGCACAGCAAGGAGCACGTCGACAAGCTGGCCGAATACGTCGAGTGGGTGTGCAAGTCGCTCGACGCCGAGATCGAGGTCTACCCGTTCGAGCGCGCGGGCGACGTGCGCCTGGCGAAGTGGAACGCCGACGCGCCGGGCAAGCCGATCATGCTCCTGACGCACCTGGACACCGTCTGGCCGGTGGGCACGCTGGAACAGATGCCGCTGCGCGAAGAGGGCGACCTGTTGTACGGCCCCGGCGCGCTGGACATGAAAGCCGGCGTGGTCGTCGCGCTGGAAGCGATCCGCGGCCTGCGCGACCGGGGCGAGCTGCCCCACCGCCCGATCTGGCTGTTCCTGAGCACCGACGAGGAGATCGGCAGCCCCAACACGCGCGACCTCATCCAGGAGAAAGCCGCCCAGGCCGGGCTGGTGCTGGTGTTGGAGCCTGCCGCCGAGGGCGAGGCGCTCAAGGTGTGGCGCAAGGGCATCGCCCGCTACGTGGTGCGGACGGTGGGCCGCGCGGCGCACTCCGGCAACGCGCCGGAAGCCGGGATCAACGCGGTGATCGAGGCGGCGCACCAGGCGCTGTATATGCACGGGCTGAACAATCTGAGAAACGGCACGTCCGTGTCGGTGACGGTGATCAAGGGCGGCATCGCGACCAACGTCATCCCGCCCGAAGCCGAGCTGGAGGTCGACGTGCGCTTCCTGACCGCGGCGGAGGCGCAGCGCGTGGACGATGCCATCCAGCATCTGACGCCGGTCCTGCCCGGCGCGGATGTCGTCGTCGAGGGCGGGATCGACCGCGGGCCGATGGAGTTCAACGAGCAGATGGTCCGCGCCACGCGCCACGCGCAGGCCATCGCCGCGACGCTGGGCCTGGAGCTGCGCGAGGACGGCAGCGGCGGCGCCAGCGACGGCAACTTCACCGCCGCGATGGGCATCCCCACGCTGGATGGCCTGGGCGCGGGCGGCGTGGGCATGCACGCGGTCCACGAACAGGTGGCGATCCGCACGCTGCCGCGCCGGGCGGCCCTGGTCGCCAAACTGTTGTGCGATTGGGACATGGACGCGGTGTAACCCCGCCGATCCCCCCGTTCCGCGATGAAACGAGCGACGCCCGGTTGGCCTGCCGGGCGTTTGCGTTGGCTCAGCCGCGCGCCGCGTCCAGCGCGGCCAGCAGCTCGGCGCGGGTGGTGATCGCGCGGACGGTGCCCATCCAGGCGCGCAGGTCCGGGCTGAGGGCGCGCAACTCTTCCAGCCCTGGCCCGATCGGGTCCGCGCCGCCCGCGCCCGGCTCGCCCTGGTAGCCGCCGTAGAACGCGAAATATGCCTGGTTGAGCTTGCGGATCGCGTAGCCGTGGCGCACGAATTCGCGCCGCCGGTATTCCATATATGTCTCCGCCGCCTCGACCATGCCCCGGCCCAGCAGAAAATCGACCTGGACGCGCGTCAGGTTCAGTTCCTGAGCATAGTCGAACAGCCCCGGCGCGTCCGGATCGCGCGGCGGGGAGGCGGCGTCCGGGGGCGGGGCGGGCCGCGCGCGGAAGGACGGGTAGACGGGCGGGGGGATGTCCGGGTAATAGCGCGCCATCACCTTGAGCGCGATCTCGCGGCCAAAGAACGTCGCCGCCGTCTCGTTGAGGATGCGCGTCTCGGCCTGCCGCGTGTATTCCCAGCCCAGCGGGTAGAAGAACAGGTAGTGGTGCGCCCACTCGTGAGCCGTCACCTCGACGGCGCGGGCAATGCTCGCCGTCTCGACGACCATGCTGGGATACATGCTCAGCCCGCCCAGCGGCACGACCAGCGACGACACGCCCAGCGCGCGGTCGATCCGCGCCTCCAGCGCCTCGCGCTCGTCAACCGGCAGCGCGTCCAGGTTGAGATCGACGGCGAACTCGATCCGGTCGCGCGGGGAGACGACCAGCAGCATCGGCACCGGCGTCACGTGCATCGACACCGGCGGCAGCACCTGCCCCAACAGCCCGAAACCCTCGTCGACCAGCACGGCGGACACCTGGCTTTCGAGGATGCTCTCGACCAGCGGCTGGCGCTCGTCCAGTTGGGCGCGCAGGGCGTCGCGCTCGGCGCTCAACGCGGACGCCTCGGCGGCGGGATCGTCGACTGTCGGATCGGTGTAGATCACCTCGATCCGCGCCTCGATCTGCCGCGCCTGATCCAGCAGGGCGAAATAGTCCACCACCTGGGCGCGCGCCTCGTCCTCGTCCAGGTACGGCCCGGCGCCCAACAGCGTCTCGTGCGCTTTGGCCCACAGCGCGTCGATCTCCCAGCCGACGTAATCGAACAGGTGCGGGCGGGCCAGCGCCGTTACCTGGGCGCGCAGCGACGTGTCGCGGATCCGGCCATCGCCCAGCAGCGCCAGCAAGACGATCAGCAGGGCGAGCCGCACCACCGCCTTCCACGCCCAGCGAATCAGGCGCCGGGCGGCGGCCAGCGGCGCGGCGATGAACGGTGGTCGGTGGATGGACGTGGTACCCCGGGCCATGGTCGATTCCGTTGGATTCGATCGATCGTATCTCAAATGTAACACACCCGGCGCGAAAAAGACCGCTGCCACTGCCGACGACATTCTCCCACACCCCAATATTTGTATCTTGACAGTTTTGCAAAGTGGCCTGATCATTATGAGTGAACCGACACATAATAATATCTGCCGCGACAAACCCACCAGGCGAGGGTTTTTTATTTTTTATGAGGTCCGATTGATCAGACGCCACAGGGCGACGGAACTTCATAAAGATGGACAACACAGACGAATCATCAACACTGACCACCACCGAACAGGCAGAGCGTAACTTCCATCACCTGGTTCTTGACATTGCCTGGTTCGGACTCGCCGTCCCGGCCACGTCGCGGTTTCTCTCCGTGTACGCCATCCGGCTCGATGCCAGCCCCATGCTGCTCGGCTGGCTGGCGGCGCTGCCGGCGATCATCGCCCTGGCAACGTCCGGGCTGTCGGCATGGTGGCGCCGCCGCCACGCGACGACCGTCCAGGCGGTTCTCTGGCCGAGCCTGGGCTACCGCCTGATGTTCCTGCTGCCGGTCTTCACACCGTTCCTGCCGGCGCCGTTGCAGCCGCTATGGTTGATCCTGGCGGTGTCGCTGCCGGCCATCCCGCAGGGCATCTCGTCGGTGCTGTTCCTGGTGATGCTGCGCGAGAGCGTCGAGAACACCCGCCTCACCGCCCTGATGAGCCGCCGGTCGCTGATCTTCAACGTGGCGGTCGGCGCGGCGACGCTGGCCTTTGGCGTGTGGCTCGAAAAGGTGGCCTTCCCGCTCAACTACCAGGTGATGTTCCTGGCGGCGTTCGCCTTCTCGCTGATGAGCTACCTGAACGTGCAGCGTATCCAGGCGCTGGCGCCGGAGCCGCTCCCCCTGGAGCCGGGCGCGGTGGCGTCCGTCAAGCCGTGGAAATCGCAGGACTTCCAGCGCGTGGCGTTCATCTCCATGATCATGCACATCTCGTTCTTCACGCTGGCACCGATCATCCCGCTGCACCTGGTCGACGGGCTGGGCGCGGACGAGGGGTTCATGTCGATCTTCGCCGTGGCCGAGCTGGCCGCCGCCGCCATCATGGCCGCCTTCACGAACCGGATCGTGCGGCGGATCGGCACCCGGCCCACCATCGCGGCGGGCATGTTCGTCACCGCCGTATCGAGCCTCGTCCTGGCGCTGACCCCCTACCTGCCGGTCACGTTGATCGCCTCGGCGCTGTCCGGCGCGGGCTGGACGGTGGCGGCGATCAGCCTGTTCGCCTTCTTCAGCGAGAGCACGCCCGCCGACAGCCTGACGCCCTACTCGACGCTCTACAACCAGATCGTGATGCTGTCGATCTTCATCGGGCCGATGGTGGGCAGCCAGCTCGCCAGCAGCGCGATCGACCTGACGGCGGTGCTGTTGATCGGCACCGGCCTGCGCGTGATCGCGGCGCTGCTGACCCCGCTCGACCTGTTCGGGCGGCCCACCCGCCAGCGCCGGGCCTTCTCGGTCCGCGGCCTGAAATAGCCCCGCCGCCGCCCCACACCGGGGCGGTGCCTTTTTTACGGCTTGCGGCGCAGCTCTTTGCGATAGGCGGCCAGCGCGCGCTCGTAGTCCCGCTCGGCGAAGCGCGGGCTGTTCGCACGGGCCCAGTCCAGCGCCAGCTTGCGGCCCACCAGCCGCCCCGCTTCCTCGCAGCGCCAGTACCCCGTGTGGCTGAGCAGGTTCCAGCCGGTGAGCCAGTTGCCCGCCCCCACGGCCCGGTCGATCACGCCCGCCGCCCGGTAGGACTCGATCGGCTCCAGTGGGAACGCGATCGGGTCCTGCGGGTCGAACAGATTGAGCCACAGCCCGCCGTCCGGCTCGACGGTGATCGGGCTGTCCAGCGCTTCGGTGATGCTGGAACGCTGCCCGTAGGCGTTGTTGCGCAGGCTGTAGAGCGCCATCGGCGAGCCCATCGCCACGAAGTTGGCCAGCGACAGGTCGGCTTCCGGCAGGATGTGCGGCTGCGCGCCGCGCCGCGTGTGGTCCCACACGTAATCCGAGGCGATCACGCTGCCCAGGCTGTGCCCGACGATGGTCAGCGGCGCGGGGTCGCCCGCGCCCCGTTCCGGCGCGCTCGCTTCGCTGAGCCGGCCCACCGCCCGATCAACCTCGCGGTGAATCGCCTGGTAGACCGCGTTGTTGGGGTCGCACTCGTAGGCGATCACGTCGCCCAACAGCGCGACCAGATTGCGCCGGAAGGTGATCGTCAGCTTGAGCCGCCCGAACAGGCCGGTTCGCCCGAACATCACGCGCAGCAGCGCGTCCTGAGGTTTCTGGGTGACCGCGTCCCACAGCGCGGCCTCGAAGCGCAGCGCGTGCCGGGACCTGGCCGCCCGCCCGTCGACGTCGCGCAGGCGCAACTGGCGGATCGCCTGATCGAAGCCGCGCCGGATGCCGTCCTGTAAGGGGCGCGCGTAGCCGGTGTCGCGCCCGCCCCAGCCGATGCCGTGTACGATGAGGACGTTGAGTGTTTTCATGGGCGGCCTCACACGCGCTCGAAGATGCCCGCCGCGCCCTGGCCGCCGCCGATGCACATCGTCACCATGCCATAGCGCTGCTGGCGGCGGCGCAGCTCGTGCAGCAGTTGGACGGTCAGCTTGGCCCCGGTGCAGCCCAGCGGGTGCCCCAGCGCGATCGCGCCGCCGTTGACGTTGACGATCTCGGTGTTGAGTCGCAGCTCGCGGATCACGGCCAACGACTGCGCCGCGAACGCTTCGTTCAGCTCGATCACGTCCATGTCGTCGAGCGACAGCCCGGTCCGCTTGAGCACGCGCGGCACGGCGGCGACCGGCCCGATGCCCATGATCTCCGGCGGGACGCCCGCCACGTCGAACCCCACGAACCGCGCGATCGGCGTCAGGCCCAGGCGGGCCGCGGTGCCCGCTTCCATCACGATCACGGCAGCGGCGCCGTCGCTGAGCGGGCTGGCGTTGCCCGGCGTGACGGTGCCGTTCTGCTTGAAGACCGGTCGCAGTTTGGCGAGCGCCTCGACGGTCGTGTCGCGGCGAAGATGCTCGTCCTGGTCGAAGGTGATCGCCTCGACGTGGCGCTGCCCATCCACCAGCCGCACCTCGTCGAACGTCACCGGCGCGATCTCCTCGGCGAACTTGCCGCTGTCGGCGGCAGCGGCGGCTTTCTGGTGGCTGTGATATGCGAAGATGTCCTGGTCTTCGCGGGCGATGCCGTACTGCTCGGCGACGCGCTCGGCAGTCAGCCCCATGCCCATGTAGATCTCCGGCTGATGCTCGACCGCCTCCAGGTACGGGCTGATGCGAAAGCCGGTCATGGGGACGAGGCTCATCGTCTCGACGCCCCCGGCGATGATGATGTCCGCGCCATTGGCGATGATCCGCTCGGCGGCGGTGGCGATGGTTTGCAGCCCGCTCGAACAGAAGCGGTTGACGGTCTGGCCCGGCACGTGGACCGGCAGCCCGGCCTGGAGCGCCACCGCCCGCGCCAGGTTCAGGCCCTGGGGACCCTCGGGCATGGCACAGCCCAGGATCACGTCGTCGATCGCGGCGGGATCGAGCTTGCCCGCCGTCTGGTCGAGAACGGCGCGGATGACCGCCGTCACCAGCGCCTCGGGGCGCGTGGTGCGCGTGGTGCCTTTCTTGGCACGGCCTACTGCCGTGCGCGACATAGCGACGATGACCGCTTCGCGCATCAGTCTGCCTCCTCCAAATCTAGTTTGACGGTGAATGTGCTGCCCTGCCCGGCTTCGCTGGTGGCAGCGATCTCGCCGCCGTGCAGGGTTACGATCTCGCGGGCGATGGTCAGGCCCAGCCCCGTGCCGCCTGCCGCAACCTGGTTGGCGCGGAAAAACGGCTCGAAGACGTGCTCCAGCGTGTCGGCCTCGATGCCGATCCCGGTGTCGCGCACGCGGATGACGGCGCGGTCGCCGTCGCGCGCCATGTCGATGGTCACCTGCCCGTCCGGCGGCGTGTAGTTGATGGCGTTCACGATCAGGTTGGTGATCACCTGGGCGATGCGCTGCGGATCGATCGAGGCCGCCAGCGGGGCGGCGGGCAGATGGGCCACGAGCGCGACGTCTTTGTGCTCGGCCTCCGCCTGCTGGATGCTGACCACGTCGCGGATGAGGTCTTGCAGCACCACGCGCTGCCGCCGCAGGGGGATGATTCCCCGCTCGAAGCGCGAGACGTCCAGCAGGTTTTCGATCAGCTCGGTCATGTTGTTGGTCACCCGCTCCAGGATCGCCAGGTGGTGCTGGAGCTGGTCCGGCTGGCGCTGGATCAGGTACAGGCGCGTCTTGATGTTCGCCAGGGGCGTCCGCAGCTCGTGCGAAGCGCTGGCGATGAACCGGTCTTTTTGATCCTGGAGCGCCTTCTGCTGGCTGATGTCGCGGAAGATGATGACCGTGCCGCGCTGGCGATCCGGTTCCGCGCGGGGGACCTGGGTGGCGGTCATGGCCGCGTCGAAGGCGCTGCCGTCCTTGCGCTGGAGCCGCATCTCGTCCCGCCAGCTTTCGCCGCGCCGGATGGCGTCCTCGACCGCCTTCCGCATCTGTTCTCTGCCCTCCACCAGCGCGAAGATGTGCGCCATCACGTCCTCGGACCGGGTAAGGACCGCGTCCGGGGTGAAGCCGAACAGGTCACAGAACGCCTGGTTGGTGTAGACTATCTGCGGGCCAATCGTGTGCACCACGCCTTCGCCCAGCGCGTCCAGAATGGTCTGGAGCTGGCTGCGCTGGGCCTCCAGCTCGGCGGTGCGCTCACGGACGCGCTGCTCGAGCTGGGCCGCGTGCGAGTGGATCTCTTCGAACAGCCGGGCGTTCTTGATCGCGATCGCGGCCTGGTTAGCCAGCAGGCCGAGCAGGTGCGCGTCGCCCTCGGTGAAATGCCGGTCGCCGTGCTCGACCAGCGCGTCGATGACGATGACGCCCAGAAATTCCTCGCCCCACTTGATCGGCACGCCGACGACCGAGCTGAGGTGATAATCCGGGTTGTAAAACGCCGCGCGGCCCTCCCATTCGCCATAGTGCTCCACGATCAACGACTTGTCCTGCGCCCACACCCGGCCCGACAGCCCTTCGCCGTATCCCAGGCGCGTGCCAATGGCGATCGGCGAGGGGCCGGCCCTGACGACCCATTCCAGCATGTGGAGGTCCTCGCGGACCAGGTAGACGCCGCCCGACTGGCCTTGCAGCAGGTCCATTGCGCGCTCGACCATCGCCTGCAGCAGCGACGTCAGGTCGAGCTGGCCGGTGATGTCGAGCGTGATTCGCCGCAGGGCGTCCAGCTCGGCGAGGTGCTGCTGGACGGCCTTGAACAACTGCGCGTTCTTGAGCGCGACCGCGGCCTGGTCGGCGAAGGCTTGCAGCCGCTCGCCCTGTTCCGGCGTGAAAAAGCCGGGCGTGTGGCTGTTCAACGTCAGAAAGCCGATCACCTCGTCGCCCTGGGCGATGGGGGCGGCAGCCTGCGAGCGCAGCCATTCGATTTCCGGCCAGCAGATCCAGCCGGGATACTCGCGCGTATCGGCGATGACCAGGGGCCGCTGGGTCTCGACCATCGCGCGCAGGTTCGCCACCTCGTCGACCTTGAGGCGGGTTTCCAGCGCCCACTGCAGCTCGGGTTTTTCGTAGGGCGAAGGACGGGTGCGCACGACCCGCGCGACGCCGTCCTCAATCAGCAGGATGTCGGCGGTGTCGTGGGGCGCGATTCGCTCGATGGTCAACAGCAGCCGGTCGAGCACGTCGTCGAAATCCAGCGTGCTGTTGACGACCGCGACAGCCTGGCTCAGCGCCTCGGCCAGCGTGCGCTGCTCGCGCTCGGCGGCGAAGGCCTGCGCCCGGTGGATGGCGATCGCGACCTGGTCGGCGAACGCCTGCAAGCGCCCGGCGTCCGCCTCGCTGAACGCGTTCGGGGCGGCGCTGTCCAGGTGCAGGATGCCGAAAATCTGCTGCTCCAGCCGGATCGGCGCTTTGACCGTCGAGCCGATCCAATCCTCTTGCGGCAGGGGGGCCCAGGAAGGATCGCCGCGCGTATCGGCCACGGCGAACGGCTCGCCGGTGGCGAGCATGTGCTGCCAGATTTTGACGTCGGCGGCCACGTAGCGCAGCCCCTTGATCCACTCGCCCAGCCCGCGCTCGGCGAAACCGCGCGACCGGACCACGCGCGCGACCCCGTCTTCGATGAACATGATATTCGCGGCGTCGTGCGGGACGACGCGCCCCACGTTTTCGAGAATGCGCTCGAGCACGTCGTCCAGCTCCAGCGAACGGTTGATCAGCGATGCCGTGTCGCGCAGCGTTTCGGCCAGCGCGCGCTGCTCGCGCTCGGCGGCGAACAGCCGCGCATTCTGAATCGCCACCGCCGCCTGGTCGATGAACGCCTGCAGCCGCTCGTAATCGTCCGAAGTGAACGTGCCGGGATTGGCGTTATCCAGGTTCAGAATCCCGATGATCTCGTTATCGGAGCGGATCGGCACCTTGAGCGAGGCCCGAATCCAGCGGTCTTCGGGGACGTCGATCCAGTTGGGATCGTTCAGGCGATCCTGGACGGCGTAGCCCTCACCCGTCTCCAGGACCTGCTGGATGATGGGGCGGTCTTCCGACGCGAAAACCCAGTTCGCCACGTACTCGCCGGACCCAAACCCGGCGTACCCGTGACCGCGCACGATGCGGACCTTGTCTTTCTCGACCAGCATGATATTGGCGGCGTCGTGCGGGACCACGCGGCCAATATTCGAGAGGATGCGGTCGAGCACCTCGTCGAAATTCAGCGTGCTGTTCATGGCGCCGGCGGTATCGCGCAGCGCTTCGGCCAGGGCGCGCTGCTCGCGCTCGGCCTCGTACAGCCGGGCTTTGGCGATCGCCAGCGACACCTGGTTGGCGATGGTTTCCGTCAGCTCGATCTCGGTGGGGCTGAACGTGCGCAGCTCGGTCGAGTCCATGCCCAGCGTGCCGATGACCTCGCTGCCGACTACCAGCGGCGCGATGATCAGCGACCGGGTGCCGCGCGCGCGCAGCGCATCCCACGCCGGGGCAAAGGCCGGATCGTTGAGGACATCTTCGGACACCAGCGGCTTGTGGGTGCGCCGCACGACCTCGATCGAGGGATTGTCCTTGACCGGAATGGTGACCTCGAGTTTGCCCGCCAGCGAGGGATGCGTGTCGGCCACCAGGCGCCCCATCTCGGCATCTTCGAACAGCAGCAGGCCGCTGAACGAGGTCTTGAGTATGGCGGCCAGCTCGGTCAGCGCGATGTCGTAGATTTCGGGCAGTTCGAGCGTCTGGGCCAGCCGCGTCGCCACCCGGTTCACCAGGCTCAGGCGGTGAGCCTGCGCCTCAAGCTCGGTGGCGTGGCGCTGCGCGGCATCGTAAAGGCTCGCGTTGTGGATGGTGTTGGCCGCCTGGTTGGCGGCAATCGACAGCAGCGTGATGTCGGCCTCGTCAAACGCGCCGGCCCCGGCCTTCTGCACGCTGATCACGCCGATCACCTGATCGCTGCTGATCATCGGCACGTAGATCGCGGACAGCGGCCCGGTGTCGCTTCCGGCCTGCACGAAGAAGCCCCGGCGAGTCGCGTCCGTGTCCTGGGCCGGGTGATCCACGACGCGCGGCTTGCGGCTGAGGATCGTCGCGCTGTACGGGCCCTCGCCGAGCGGCAAGGGGGCGAACCGGGCCGGATCGACTTCCTCGCCGTCGAGGACGGCATAGGCGCAGGTGACCGTGCGGCGGGCATCGTCGTAGAGCGCAACCACGAAATGCGGGGCGGCGAACAACCGCCAGGCGACGGACCGGTACAGCACGCGATAGATTGTCTGCGGATCGAGCGTGGCCGTCAGCTCGCGCCCGGCCTGGTTGAGGGCGATCAGCTCGCGGTTGTGCTTCAACAGCCGGGCGTTCAGCTCGTGCAGGGCGGCTTCTTTCCGGTTGCGCTCGGTGACGTCGCGCGCGAACAGCACGATCCCGGTCACGTCGCCCGCATCCGACAGGATGGGGTTGAGCGTCACTTCGACCGTGATCTGCTCGGCCTCGAGGCTGTAGGTGCGCTCGATGGTGAACTGCTCGCCGTCCAGCGCGCGCCGGTACGCCGCCGCCCACAAACGCCGTTCATCATCCTGCAGGAAGACCAGATTCGACATCCCGATCTGGGGAACGAAGCCGAACAACCGCTCGATCAGGTCGCAGAATTGTTCGTTCCTCGTGACCAGGTGCAGGTCGCGGTCCAGCGACCAGATCGCCTCGCGCGTGTTTTCGATCAGCGTCCGGATGTTGTATTCGCTCTGGCGCAGCCGTTCTTCGGCCAGCTCGCGCTCGCGGCGGTTGCGCAGGGCCGCGATGCCATACGACAGGTCGCCCGCCAACTCGCCGAGCAGCGCCACTTCTTCGGGATCGAACGCGTCCGGCTCACTGGCGTACACGGTCAGCGCGCCGAGGGGATCGCCGTCCATCGCCAGCGGCAGGATGATCGCCGAGCGGTAGTCGCGCTGGAGCGCTTCCGCCTGCCAGGGGATGCCGTCCGCGTGGGCGATGTCGCGCACGATGGCGGGCTGCATGGTGCTCAGCGCCTGGGCGGTCGGGCAGGTATGGCCCGGCGAAGCGGGGATCTCGAAGCTGGCGGCGGCGAAGAACCCGGCTTCGTGCCCGGCCCAGGCCACCGGCGCCAGCGGGACACCCGGCTCGCTGCTTGGATAGCCAACCCAGGCCATCCGGTAGCCGCCGGAACGGACGATGGTCGCGCAGATGTCGTTGAACAGGCCCATTTCGTCCGTCGCGCGGACCATCGTCTGGTTGCAGTCGCTGAGCGCGCGATACGCCCGGTTGGCGCGGTGGAGCGCCTCTTCGGCCTGTTTGTGCTGCGTGATGTCGCTGATCACGCCGTAGACCAGGGGCGGCTGGCCGGAATCGTGCCGGACGCTCCGCGAATCGCGCACCCAGATCTCGTCACCGCCAGCGGTGGTCAGGCGGTATTCCGTTTCGATGCTGTCGAGCGTCGCCAACTGGGCCAGGGCTTCGAGCGCGTGCGGGCAGTCCTCAGGGTGAATGAGGGTCTGCCAGAAGGTCGCGTCCTCCGTGAACCTCTGGAGCGGATAGCCGGTCAGCCGCGCCATCTGGTCGAACAGAATCCAGTGATAGGCGGGCCGGCCCTGCTCATCGGGTTTGACCATGCCCCTGGTCCTTTCTTGCTCGGCACGTGACCCTTAGTTGCGCAGCGGTTTGCCGTATTGCAGCATGTGCGCGATACGCTCGAGCGTCTTTGGCTCGTGGCACAGCTCGACGAATGCGGCGCGCTCCAGGTCCAGGATCACCTGTTCGGGCACCCACCCCGGCTCGGACAGGTCGCCTCCGCACAGCACGTAAGCGATAGCGTTCGCGATGCGCGCGTCGTGCTCGGTGGCGAACCCGCCTTCGAGCAGCGTGTACACGCCGATGCCCAGCGCGGCCAGCGTGTCGCGCCCGGCGGCCCACACCATCCCCGGCGGGGGCGGCGTATACCCGCTGGCCGCCAGGTGCAGCGCCTCGCGCCTGGCCTCGCCCAGCAGGTGCGCCTTGTTGAGCACGATCCGGTCGGCGGGCGTCAGGAAGCCCATGTCGCGCGCCCTCCGCGCGCTTTCGGACACTTTCGCCAGGGCGATCTGTTCGAAGACCTGCTGCACGTGCGGCAGCGCGTCGGCGTTGGGCGTCTGCATGACCGGGTTCACCTTGCGGCGGAGCATTTCCTTGCAGCCGGTGCCCGCCGGCAGCAGGCCCACGCCCATCTCCACCAGCCCGATGTACAGCTCGGCATGGGCGACGGCGCGCGTCCCGGCCATGGCGAACTCGGCCCCGCCGCCCAGCGCCATGCCAAACGGCGCCGTGACGACCGGCCTGGGCGCGTAGCGCAGCGCCTGGAACAGGTCTTGCAACTCGCGCGTGATGGCCTCGATCCGGTCCCATTCGCCCTGCTGGGCCAGCATCGCGATCAGAAAAATGTTCGCGCCCGCGCTGAAGTGCTCGCCCTGGTTGCCGATCACCAGCGCGTCGAAATCGGACCGCAGGCGGTCGAGCGCCTTCCAGCCCATGGCGATGATGTCGTCGTCGATGGCATTGGCCTTGCTGTGAAATTCCAACAGGCCCACGCCGTCGCCCATGTCGATCAGCGACGCGCCCGCCCGGCCCTCGATGCGCTTCCCGGCGGCGCGCAGGTCGCGAATGACGACGGCGCGCGGGTCTTTGTCCAGCGGGGCGTATGCTTTCCGCGCCGGGTCGTAGACGCCGATCACCACGCCGTGATCGTCGCGCTGGTAGAAGGTCGGGCATCCCCCGGCGACCATGTCCTTGACCCAACCGGCCACCGCGTAACCGTCGGCCTCCATGCGCGGGATCGTCTCGGCTACGCCCAGCGCGTCCCAGATCTCGAACGGGCCCAGCTCGTGGTTGAAGCCCCACTTGTTCGCGTTGTCGATCGACGGGATGTCGTCGGCGATCTCGCCCAGGCGCCGCGCGGCATAGGTCAGGTAAAAGGCGTGCAGGTGCCACAGGTATTCCCCGGCGCGGTCGCCGGCGTTCACCAGGGCCTTGATGCGCGCGCCGGTGTCGTCGATCGTGCGGAACTCGCCCACGCTCGCGAAGCGGACCTTCTCCGGCGGCTCGTGCTCCAGCGTGGCCGGGTTCAGCGTCCAGAACTCGCGGGCGCCGTCGGGCTGGTCCACGCGCTTGTAGAATCCCTGGCCGGCCTTGTTGCCCAGCATGCCGCGCTCCAGCATGGCGGCCAGCAGCGCGCGCGACCCGGCGTGATCCAGCACCGCGCGCGATTCGTCGTGGGGGATGGCCTCGGCCAGATTCTGGTTGACGTGCGCCATGATGTCCGTGCCGATCAGGTCCAGCAGGCGGAAGGTCGCCGTCTTGGGCCGCCCGATCAACGGGCCGGTCAGGTTGTCCACCTCGGCGACGGAGTAGCCGTGATCGAGCGCGTAATTGACGCCAAACGTGCCCGCCACGCTGATGAAGCGGTTGGCGATGAAATTGGGCGTGTCCTTGCAGCGCACGACGCCCTTGCCCAGGATACGCTCGCCGTAGGCTGCCATGAAGTCGAGCACGGCGGGATCGGTCCGCGGGTGGGGGATGATCTCCAATAGGGCGAGATAGCGCGGCGGGTTGAAGAAATGCGTGCCCAGAAAATGGCGCTGGAAGTCCTCGCTGCGCCCCTCGGCGATAGCGTCGATGGACAGACCGCTGGTGTTGGTCGAGACGATCGCGCCCGGTTTGCGCAGGGCGTCCAGCCGGGCCATCAGGTCGCGCTTGATCGCCAGGTTCTCGACGATGGCCTCGATGATCCAATCGGCGTCGCCCAGTTGGTCGAGGTCGTCTTCAAGGTTGCCGGGGGTGATCAGGTTCAGGTCGTTGGGGTGGTAGAGCTGGGCGGGGCGGCTTTTTTCGAGGGTTTGCAGGTTCTTGAGCACGACGGCGTTGCGCTGCGGGGGGGGATCGCCCGGCGCGCTGTCCAGCGCGGGGATGTCCAACAGGACCACCGGCACGCCGATTCCGGCCAGCAGGGCCGCGATTCCGCTCCCCATCGTGCCAGAACCGACGACGCCTGCTTTGCGAATCTGGAATGTCATCGTTCGCCCTCCTGGTTTCCTTAATTCTATTTTTATGGAGCTTTCCGCGCGAATCCGTGCCGCAGTGCCACGGTGGGGCCAAACCGCGCCCATCCCGCGCGATCATGATTCCATTATGGCACAAAATTGGGGAGAAGACCGACCGGAATCAAAACGAGCCGGTGAGGCTCGTTAGGAGACGTGCCAAACGGCGCAAACTAGCCCTGGCGCTGTTTGTGCTTCGGATAGGCCGAGCACATCACGTACAGGCGGCCATTGCGGCGGACAAAATAACACTTGTCGCACATCTTGCGTACAGACGACCGTACCTTCATGAGAACCTCACCTCCCCGGTAGATTTTTTAACTATCGCCCGACGCCGCCGGGGATAGGGAACTTGAAACGATCGGGACGCGCCCGCCCGTGGGCGGGGCACCTGCGCGCCTATTATAAACGAAATCGGCGCAAAATCCAGGGCGAAGCGCCGCGCGCGGGCGATCTCACCCTCGCATCCCGCCCGCGAATCCGGTATGATAGCCTTTGTTCTAATCCGTATCGTAAAAAATCTGTGGGTGGGTGCCGGTATGTCCCAACGCTCGAATGCCTATTATCTGCTCAGCCTCGGCTGCTCGAAAAACACCGTCGACTCCGACTCGATGGCCGCCCTGCTCGAAGGGGCGGGCCTGCGCGGCACGGACGACGCCCGCCGCGCCGAGGTGCTGATCGTCAACACCTGCGGCTTCATCGATTCCGCCCGCCAGGAAAGCCTCGACGCGCTGCGCGAGCTGGCCGCCCACAAGGCGCCGGACCAGTACCTGATCGCCGCGGGGTGCCTCTCGCAGCGCTACGGGCGCGACCTGCCGCGCCAGGTGCCGGGGCTGGACGGTGTGATCGGCACCCGCCGCTGGATGGACATCGTCGATCTCGTGCGGCGGCTGCGGGCGCGCAAACACCCGGAGCCGGTCTATCACCTGCCCGACGAGGCCGTGACGGTGGGCACCGACGAGCGCGGTGTGAGCCGGGTCGCGGTGCAGGGGGCCAGCGCCTATCTCAAGATCGCGGATGGCTGCCGCCGCCCGTGCGCCTTCTGCGCGATCCCGGCCATCAAGGGCACGGCGGTCAGCCGCCCGGCGGATCGCATCCTCGACGAGGCGCGGCGTCTGCGCGACGGCGGCGTGCAGGAGCTGATCCTGATCGCCCAGGACACGACCGATTACGGCCACGACCTGGGCCAGAAAGACGGGCTGGCGGCGCTGCTCGACCGGCTCGTTGCTGCCGTGCCGGACGTGCCCTGGATTCGCGTTATGTACGCCTATCCCGGCTACGTGACCGACCGCCTGATCGAGACGATGGCGACCCACCGCCAGATCGTGCCCTATCTCGACATCCCGCTCCAGCACGCCGACCGGGCCACCCTGCTGCGCATGCGCCGCCCGGCCAATGTCGACTGGGTCCACAAGACGATCGGCAAGATGCGCACCGCCATGCCCGATCTGGCAATCCGGACCACGTTCATCGTCGGCTACCCCGGCGAGACGGACCAGGAATTCGAGACGCTGGTGCAGTTCGTCGAGGCGATGCAGTTCGACCGCGTGGGCTGCTTCACCTACAGCTTCGAGCCGGGCACGCCATCCGCCGATCTGCCCGACCAGGTGGACGAGGCGATCAAGGCCGACCGCCGCGACCTGCTGATGAGCGTCCAGCAGCCGATCAGCCTGGCGCGCAATCAGTCGCTGGTCGGGCGGACGCTGGACGTGCTGGTCGAGGGCCACGCCGAAGCCGCCGACGAAGACGGCAACCCGACCGGCGAGATCATCAGCCTGGCGCGCTCGTACCGCGACGCGCCGGAGATCGACGGGTACGTGTTGATCGAGGGCGAGCTGCCGACCGGGTCATTCGTGCCGGTGCGCGTCACCGGGGCGATGGTCTACGACCTGATCGCCACGCCCGATCTGGTCCCCCAGCAGGTGATCGCGCCGGGGACCATCCTCGGCCCGCGCGATTGACATCCCCCCAACTCGTGCTATCGTAGAGAGCGCTGTGCGGCGCTCTTTTTGATTCTGTGACCTGATTCTGCGATTCTGCCGGGACGAAGACCGTGAACCGATCGCGCGCGTTCACCCTGATCCTCGCGTTGGGCGGGCTGTTCGCCGTGGCCCTGGCGGCGGACCTGCTGCCGTGGCTGCGCGGCGACGTGCCCTGGATTCCGCTGTTGGGCCGCTGGATCTGGCCCTATGCGGCCCCGCGCTGGGCGTGGGTCGTCCCCTGCGCGCTGGCGCTGGCGATCTACGTTGTCGGGGCGGCGCGCCTGCTGGACCGCGCCCCGCGCGATCGCTACCCCGTCCGCCTGATCGCCTGGAGCTTCACCGGGGCGGCGCTGTTGTGGCTGCTGCTGCTCACGCTGGAGGGGCGCCCGCTATTCCTGCTGTTCACGCGGTCGGCGTCGGTCGTCACCGGCGGCTACCAGTACGCCGCGGCGCTGGCGAGCGACCTGGATCACACGCTGCGCCACTGGCCGGACTTCGTCGCGACGTACCGCGCGCACGCCAACATCGAGCCGCCGGGCGGCGTGACGCTCAGCCCGCCGGGGCTGGTGGCCGCCTACGACGCGGGCGCCAGCCTGTTGGGCGCTGCGCCGCCGCTGGCGGACCGGCTCGGCGGGGTGGTGCGCCCCTTGCAGTGCCAGAACCTGTTCATGATGACCTGGACGGATGCCGAGATGGCGAGCGCGTGGCTCCAGATGGCGATGCCGCTGTGGGCCGCGCTGGGCGTGGCGCCGCTCTACCGGCTGGGGGCGCTGGTCTGGGACCGGCGGCGGGCGCGGCTGGCGGTGGCCCTGTGGGCGCTGGTGCCCGGCCTGGCGATCTTCCAGCCGCGCTTCAACGTGTTCTACCCGCTGATCGCGCTGCTGGTGCTGCTGGGCGTGTGGCGCGGCCTGCTGCGCGAGCGGCCTCGCTGGCTCGCTGTGGGGGGATTCGCCCTGTCGGTGGGGATGCTGTTCAACCTGTCGCTGGTGCCGCTGGGCCTGCTCGCCGGGCTGATCATCCTGGGCTGGCGGCTGGCGCGGCGCCCGGCCCAACCCCGCGCCGCGCTGCGCGACCTGGTCGCGTTCGGGATCGGGTGCGCGTCGGCCTGGGTGATCACCTGGGCGCTGGGCGGCCTGTCGCCGTGGGAGCTGGCGCGAACGTCGCTCGACCAGCATTACGACATGTACCGGCCCTACTGGCCCTGGCTGGTCATGCACACCTACGACATGTTCATCTTCGTCGGGGTGCCGGTGGCCGGGCTGGCGATCTGGCGGATCGCCCGGCTGCGCCGGGCCGGGCGAGCGTCCCTCGCGCCCGGCGACGTGATGGCCGGGGCGGCGGCGCTGGCGCTGGCGATCCTGGTGCTGAGCGGGACGGCGCGCGGCGAAACCGGGCGCGTGTGGCTGTTCTTCGCGCCGGTGTGGGTGCTGCTGGCGGCGGACGTGCTGGCCGGGTTCCGGCGGCGCGAGCGGGTCGCCTTCCTGGCGGTGCAGGCGGCCATCGTGCTGGTGATGGCCGGTTTTCTGCGGGCGAACTTCACCGGCCTCACCGAGCCAACCCAGGCGCCCCCGGCAGCGAGCGCCCCGGCTTTCGCCAGCAACAGCACCTTCCGGCGCGGCGAGGACGCGATCACGCTGGTTGGCATGACGGTCGAGACAGGGCCGGGGAGCGTCACCCTGCACCTGTACTGGCGGGCCGAAGCGCCCGTCGAGCGCCCCTACGCGCTCTCGCTGCTGCGCCTCGGCCCGGACGCGCCGCCCGAGGAAGCCATCACCTGGAACCCGCTGAACTGGAACTATCCGCCGAGCTGCTGGTCGCCGGGGCGGACGTTCGTCGATACGGTGAACGTCCCGCTGGGCGAGAATCCCGCGCCCGGTGAGTGGGCGTTCAGCCTGTCGGTGCTGGACACCGAAACCGGCGCGCCGATGCTCGTCACGGGGCCGGACGGCGGGACCTCGCCACAGGTGGGCATCGGCCCGGTGATCGTCCCGGCGGGGTGATGCCGCCCCGCCGGACGTCTTGCGGCGCGGTCAGGCGCCCCCGGTGTGGTCCACCGGCAGGACGGTCCACATGCCGGTCAGCGCGTCGAGGTGCTGCTCGAAGCCGTATTTGGCGTAAAAGGCCATGGCGACCTCGGTGGAGAACAGCCCCACGAACGGCTCGTGCGGCGCGTTATCCGCGATCCAGCCCATCAGCCGGTCCATCATCAGGCGGCCCGCGCCCCGGCCCTGCCAGCCGGGCAGCACGGCGAAATCCTGGATGTAGAAGAACTTGCCGCCGTCGCCGACGACGCGGCCCATCCCGATCAGGCGGTCGCCATCATAAGCCAGCACGGCGAATAGCGAATTGCGGAGCGCGATCTCGGCGGCCTGCGGCGCGTAGGGCCTCCAGCCCACCCCTTCGAACACGGCGGCGTGTTCGGCCACGGTGGGCACCCGCTCCACCAGGCGGATCGATCCGGCCATGGTTGACTCCCCTCGGTGAAAAGCGCAGCGTCATTCTAGCACGAATCGCGCGCGAGGGTGCCGGGCCGGAGTGCAGCGGGGGCGGTTATTCCGTTGGCGAGAAGGTGATGGTCACGTCGGCGGGCAGCGCCAGCCCGGCGGCCACTTCGACCGTCTTGATGATGCCCGACGGCACCGGGCAGGCCGCGTGAGAGCAGAACTCGGCGGCTTTCTCCAGCGTCAGCGGCATGTCGCGGCGAAAGGTGAACTCGCGGAACGGGTCGACCTCGGTGAGCGATTCGGCCAGCTTGCGGATGGCGCCGCACTCGCTTTCGATGGTCAGCTTGACGCGGCGCGGATCGTCGGTGGCGCGCGCCTCGACGACGGTGTGAAAGCCGCAGATCCCGGCGTGAACGTTGGCGCGGGCCATAGGATTATCCTTCCAACAATGGGGTTACGTCGCGGTCGAGTGTGGCGCGGTCGATCATGCCCGGCGGCCATGCCTTGACCAGCGCGCCGTCCGGCCCGATCAAAAACGAGCTGGGCAGGCTGCTCCCGGCGTACTGCTCGAAAACGGTTCCCGTGCTGTCGAGCGCCACGGGGAAGCTGAACCCGTTCCGGGCGATGAAGTCCTCGACCGGCGCCGCGTCTTCCATCACGTTGACGGCCAGCACGGTGAAGTTGGCGTCCTGGTGCGCCTGGTGATAGGCGTTGAGATCGGGCATCTCGGCCTTGCACGGCGGGCACCACGTCGCCCAGAAATTGAGCAGCACGTAGCTGCCGCGAAAATCGGCCAGCGCGATCTCGCGGTCCAGCCCCGGCAGCGTGAAGTCGCCCTGGCGCGGCTGCACGACCTGGCTCCCCGGCTGCGACGCGGCGTTCTCGTCGGCGCCGGCGCTGTCGCGGGTCGCGGCCACGAAGATCAGGCCCGCGCCGGCTATCACCAGGACGGCGAGAATCGCCAGCGGGAGAAAGTTGGTTTTCTGGCGTGTGGAGTGTCTTTTTCGTTTTGCCATACAAATAAGGTCCTGGGTTCCTGAGTAAGCTGTCTTTGCGTTCGGACGATCTCGTGTTTTTAGATGCAGCGCCGCGCCGCCGGTTGCATCCCCCAGCAAAGAACGCCCCGGCGCTGGCGTGCGTGGGGCGTTCGTCGGGTCATTCGATTGGGGGTTCACCGGGCTGCGCGGCGCGCTACCCGTTCGTGTCGCCGGTTTCCTCGCCGGTCGTGCCGTCCCCGGTTGTGCCGTCACCGGTCGCGCCGGCGCCCTGCTGCGTCGAGTCGATGACCTGGAACTGCGTCTGCGACATCAACTGGCCATCGAGCAGCATCTCGACCATCCAGCTCCCCGTGGGGAAGGTCGGGCCATCGGGCACAATCGAGCAGTAGGCGCACACATCGACCCAGTTCTGCTGGGGCACCCAGCATTGGGCATCGTCAAAGAACATCGAGCCGTTGGCATACCACCGCGCGCTGAGGGTCGAGCCGGCGGGCAGATCGGCGATGCGGGCGATCACGTAGATGGTGTCCTCGGTGGCCTCGAATACGGCAGTTTCGCCCAGCGGGCAGTCGAGATCGTCGCGGCCCGTGGCCGTCGTGGTGTTCGAGAAATTGGACGCCTGACCCGCCGGCGTCGGCGCGCCTGCCGGAACCTGCCCGTCCGCCGGAGAGCCGCCCCCGCCAGGGGCCGGAGTCGGCTGGTTCACCATCCCCGAGCCGCCAAGCTGGAGCATCGTCAGCGTCGCCTGGGCGGCCACCGCGGTGGCGGCTGCGTTGTTCGCTTCGGCCTGGAGCACGATGCCCCGGTCTGCCGTCATCTCGAGCGCGGCCAGGGTGGCCGCCGGGGTGCCCATCTCGTTGATCGTCGCTTGCAATTGGGCGTTCTGCGTCTCCAGATCGCCCACACTCGGTCCCCCTGAAAAAGCGCCACACGCGCTCAAGAGCAGTCCTGCGATCACAGCTACCAACCCGCTTCGATACGACACACGCATACCATCACTCCTTCTACCGTCGTTAGCCGCACTAGTGTAACAAAAAAGCGCCGGACTCGCCCTACGGTTCTCGACCGCTGGAAGGTATGGTGGGCCCAAAAAAGAAGCCCCGCACAGGGCGAGGCTTCTCGACTGAAAAACGCGGACGATTACAGGTTGGTGATGATGTTCGAGAAGATGTTGCCGATGGCCGGGCCAAGCAGGGCCAGAATGATAATGACCACGACGGCGACCAGAACGAGGATCAGAGCGTACTCTACGAGGCCCTGGCCCTCTTCACGCGGAAGGTACATCATGATGATTTCTCCTTGGTAGATAGATTGGTTGATAATTGTCGATTAGATTGACAAGGTGACCCTATAGTAGCATGGACGAATTGTGAAATCAATAAGCCGAGCGTGGCTTTCACGAATTCTTCATAAACGAATCAAATCATTGACATCTGCCCCGCGCGCGCCCGGCAGACTCCTGTTGGTTGCCGGGAAACGCTCGTCACGCCATAATTGGCCCCATGGCAACTCAGATCATCCAACACGGGCGCGTCACGTGGGTCAACATCGAACGTGTCACGCCCGAGGACATCCACCAGCTCCGGGAGATGTTTCCCCATTTTCACCCGCTCGACCTGGAAGACTTGCAGAGCCGGATCGAGCGCCCGAAACTGGACGAATATGACGATTACCTGTTCGTCGTCATGCAGTTTCCGCTATGGGACCCGGTGCAGCGGGTGAGCCGTGCCGCCGAAGTCGATATGTTCGTGGGCAGCGGCTATCTCGTCACGGCCAGCGACGGCTCGCTAAAGCCGCTGCGCCACCTGTTCGAGCAGGTCCAGACCAACCCCGAAGTCCGCGAGCAGTTCATGGGGCGCGGGGCCAGCAAGATCTTCTACGGGGTTGTCGACCGCCTGGTGGACTACATTCTGCCGATTCTGTACAAAGTGGATGCCAACATCCGCCACCTGGAGGAGGAGATCTTCATCGAGGACTCGCGCCAGGTGATGCAAGATCTCTCGTTCATTCGCCGCGACATCATCGCCCTGCGCCGCATCATTCGCCCGCAGATCGCCATCGTCGAAAACCTGGAGAAGGTCGACCGCCCGTTCATCCGCGAGGAGTTGGACGTCTACTTTGGCGACATCCTGGACCACGTGGTGAAGGAATGGGAAATCGTCGAGGACCACCTGGAGGTGATCAACGGTATCGCCGATATGGCGAACGCGCTGGTGAGCTATCGCCTGAACGAGGTCATGCAGATTCTCACCGTCATCTCGGTCATCATGCTGCCGCTGACGCTGATCAGCGGGATCTACGGAATGAACGTATTCCTGCCGCTGCAAGAGCACCCCGACGCTTTCATGATGGTGATCGGGTTGATGTTTTCCATCGCGCTGTCCATGCTGCTTTATTTTCGCCATAGGGGGTGGTTGTGAACCCTGCTCCGCCTGGCCTGAAACCAGCTCGCACTATCCGCCATACCCGCGACCTGCGGCGCCTGGTCGACGAACTGAAGACCCACTCGCTGCTGGCCGTGGACACCGAATCCAACAGCCTGTACGCTTATTACGAGCAGGTATGCCTCATCCAGATGTCCACCCGCGAGCAGGACACTATCATCGATCCGCTGGCGATCGACGACCTGAGCCCGCTGGGCGACCTGCTGGCCGACCCGGACATCGAGATCGTCTTCCACGCCGCCGAATACGACATCATGACCCTGAAGCGCGACTTCGACTTCACCTTCGCCGCGATCTTCGACACGATGCTCGCCGCGCGGATCTGCGGCTGGGCGGCGGTGGGGCTGGGCAACATCCTGGCCGACCAGTTCGGCGTCCGCGCCAACAAGCGCTTCCAGCGGGCCAACTGGGCCGCGCGCCCGCTGGCAGCGGACCAGCTTCTGTACGCGCAGATGGACACGCACTACCTGCCGGCGCTGCGCGATCGCCTGCTGGCCGAGTTGACCGCGCAGGATCGCCTGGAAGAAGCGGCGGAGACGTTCGCCGCGCTGGCCGATCTGCCGCCCGCCGAGTTCAACTTCGACCCGGAAGGCTACTGGCGCATTCACCAGGCGCAGGACCTGCGGCGCGACCAGATGGCGCTGGTCCGCGAGCTGTACCTGCTGCGCGATTCGCTGGCCCGCCAGCGCGACTGCCCGCCGGTGAAAATCTTCAGCGACGCGGTGATGGCCGAGCTGGCGCGGATCGCCCCGCGCCGGGTCGATGATCTGGTGGGCATCAAGGGGCTGAGCTCGCTGCAAGTCCGGCGGTTTGGGGCGGCGATTGTCGAGAGCATCGCGCGCGGTCGCCAGGCCGATCCGCCGCGCCCGCCGCGCCGGACGCCCCCGCCCGCCCCGGACGTGCAGGCGCGTTACAAGGCGCTGCACACCTGGCGCAAGCACCGCGCCGCCGCGCGCGGCGTCGAGTCCGACGTGATTGTCCCGCGCGAGACGCTGTGGGCGCTGGCGCATCGCAGCCCGACCCGCCTGGAAGAGCTGGACGATATTCCAGGGCTTGGCCCCTGGCGCCGCGCGACGTATGGCGCGGATTTACTGGACGTGCTGGCCCACGCCGACACCGACGACTCAACCTGACCGGCAGCCGGCGCACTATTCGCTTTTGCCGCAAGAGATCGAAGAGGCTCTGATGAAAATCACATTTCATGGCGCAGCGCGAACCGTCACCGGGTCGCAGCATCTGATCGAGGTCAACGGGCAGCGGCTGCTGCTCGACTGCGGGCTGTATCAAGGCCCGCGCCGCGAATCGTTCGATCGCAACCGCAATCTTCCCTTCGATGCGTCATCCATCGATGCCGTCATCCTCAGCCACGCCCACATCGACCACAGCGGCAACCTGCCCAACCTGGTCAAGAGCGGCTTTCGGGGCGACATCCTGTGCACGTTCGCCACGCGCGACCTGTGCTCGACGATGCTGCTGGACAGCGGCCACATCCAGGAGCGCGACGCCGAGTTCGTCAACAAGAAACGCGCCCGCAAAGACCAGCCGCCGATCGACCCGCTGTACACGGTCGAGGACGCCGTCACCAGCCTGGAATACTTCAACGCTATCGGCTACCACCGCCCGCGCCAGGTGGCCCCGGGCGTCACCGTGACGTTTCTGGACGCGGGCCACATGCTCGGCAGCGCGATCGTCGCGCTCGACATCGAGGACCGCGACGCCGGGCGCGACGTGCGCCTCGTCTTCAGCGGCGACCTGGGCCGCGAGGACATCCCGATCATCCGCGACCCGGAGCAGGTCGAGCACGCCGACGTGCTCATCCTGGAGAGCACCTACGGCAACCGCACGCACGAGCCGTATATGGCGTCGGAGGGCAAGCTCGAAAAAATCGTCAACGAGACGTACAAGCGCGGCGGCGCGGTGATCATTCCCGCCTTCGCCGTCGGGCGCACGCAGCAGCTCGTCTATTCGCTGCACAAGCTGATGGTCAAGCGCGACATCCCCCCGCTGCCCGTGTTCGTCGACAGCCCGCTGGCGATCAACACGACCTCGGTCTTCCGGCTCCACCCCGAAGCCTACGACGCCGAGATCCGCGATTTCATGCTGGCCGAAGGCGATCCGTTTGGGTTCGATTCACTGCGGTACACGCGCTCGGTGGAGCAGAGCAAAGAGCTGAACTTCATGCGCGAGCCGTTCATCGTGATCAGCGCGAGCGGCATGGCCGAGACGGGGCGCATCCTGCACCATCTGCGCAACCGGATCGAAGACCCGGCTAATACCGTTCTGATCGTGGGATGGCAGGCGCCCCACACGCTGGGCCGCCGGTTGGTGGAGCGCCAGCCGGTGGTGCGCATCTTCGGCGAGGAATACCAGCTCAAGGCCAGGGTCGAGGTGCTCAACGGCTTTTCCGGCCACGCGGACCGCGACGAGCTACTCGCCTGGGCGGAGGCCATCACCAAGAAGCCGCGCCGCACGTTCCTGGTTCACGGCGAAGAGGACGCCGCACAGGCGCTCCAATCGGCGCTGCAATCGGAAGCCGGGTACGAACAGGTCGATGTGCCGGAGCTGCACGAGTCGTTCGTCGTCGCGTGACGGCGCGCGGCGCACACCGGCCCTCACACAGTCCCGAACAGGGGCGCGCGCTGCGTCCCTAGACTTTTATCTCAGCGCCGCTCAGGATTCCTCGGAGAGCGGCGAATTCGCCACGACTGCCGGCGCGTCGGCGCCCGCCTCGGGGACCGGGCGCGACCCTGCCCGCCCGGCGGCGGCACGCTCGGCGCGTTCTTCGGCCTCGAACTGGTCCACCAACTGCTCCTCGTGGGCGGCCAGCCGGTAGCGCCAGTAGATCCAGCCGATCATCGCCAGCATGATGATCGCCATGGCGGCGTAGCCCATGTACATATATTCGATATTGTCAGGCATCACATTTCCCTTACTGACTACAGCTCCGCGAGCAGTTCCATCTTGCGCCGTGACACCCGCTGGACCAGGTTCTCAAGCCGGATGCGATGCCAGATCAACACAGCCGTGATGACGGCGAAGGTGAACAGGTTGAAAAACAGGGTGTCGCGAATGCGATCGGTCACGTCAAAGCTGCCCGTCGGGTCGGCCTGGGTGGGCCCGGCCACGACCGGGTGAATCGTGTCGGGCCGGACGCGCACGATGATGATCGTGAACAGCACGCTGGCGAAGGCGATGATCCCGTACACCGCGGCGAACCGCCGCTGGCGCTCCGGGTCCTCGATGCCCGACCGCAGCATGAGATACGCCGCGTAGGCCAGCCACATAATCGCCACGCTGGTCAGGCGCGGGTCCCACGTCCACCACGTATTCCAGATCGGCTTGGCCCAGGTCATGCCGGTGATCACGGTGATCGCGGACAGCCCCAGCCCGATCTCGACGCTGGCGAGGCCGAGCGTGTCCCACTTCGGGTGGCGCGTGCGCAGGTAGGCGATCCCCGCCACGACGGTGGCCGTGAAGGCGAGGAAGGCGCCCAGGAACGAGCCCAGGTGCACGTAGAAAACGCGCTGAACTTCGCCCTGCGTGCGTTCTGGGCCCACCCAGAACAGCGCCAGGTACAGGGCGATGGCGAACAAAACGACCGCCGCCACGGTCAGCCCCTGGAGGAGGCGCGTGCGTTGTGAAGAATAAGCCATGACGATCTGCTCCTCGGTCAAACGATGCGAACGATCTCTCTCGATGGTCACGCGCGGTTGGATCGCGCTGCCCGGATGGTGCCGCCTAATATTGTATACGCAAGCCGTGTTTATTCCAGATGATCACTCTTCGACGATGAAACCGAACAGGCTGTAAGCCGCCGCCAGGAAGATCACGTCGGCCACGGCCAGCAGTTGAATCCACGGCAGCCAGTCCTCGGACGGCATCTCGTTGAGGATGGCCGCGCTGCCCCGCACGGCGCTGATCAGCAGCGGCAGCGACACCGGCAGCAGCAGGATCGGCAGCAGTGTCTCGCGCGCGCGGGCGTGCACGCTCATGCTGGCGATCAGCGTGCCGATGGTGGTGAAGCCGACGCTCCCCAACAGCAGCATCACAACCAGCAGCGGCTCGATCAGGCTGATGTTGAACATCACCGTGAGCAGCAGCATCAGCACGAAGCTGATCACCAGCACGAACAACAGGTTGCCGATCATCTTGCCGAAGAACAGGGCGCTGCGGTCGATGGGCGCCAGCAGCAGCGCGTCCAGGCTGCCGCGATAGTGCTCGGCGGCGAGGCTGCGGCTGAAGCCCAGCATGCCGGCGAAGACGACCGTCACCCACAGCACCCCGGCCACGACGTTCTGGCGGGCGTCGGAGTCCAGCTCCAGCGCCAGGCTGAAGACCATGACCGTCATCAGCGTGAACAGGATCATCGAATTGATCAGCTCGCGGCTGCGAATCTCGGCGCGCAGGTCCTTCCACGCGATCGCGCCCACGGCCTGCCAGTAGCGCGTCACGGGGCGCTGCCGGGCGGCGCGCGCGGGGGCCGCAGCCTGAGTCTTTTCGGAGGTGGCGGTTGGTTCGGCGCTCATCGTGTGGTGGCGGCTCCTGTCACGTCGGAATACAGCGCGGGCAGCGCGTCGGGATCGATGTCCGCGCACGGGCTGTCCAGCGCGATCTTGCCCCGGCTCAGGATCGCGATCCGGTCGGCGAGGGCATGGCCCCGGCGCAGGTCATGAGTCGTCATGACCACTGTGCGCCCGCCGACCGCCACCTCGCGCAGCAGCGTGTCGAGCAGCGCGGCAGCATCCTGGTCCAGGCCGGTGTACGGCTCGTCGAGCAGCAGAATCGCCGGGTCGTGCAGGATGGCGCGCGCGATCGCCAGCCGCTGCTGCATCCCCCGGCTGAAGGTCCGCACCACGTCGCGCGCCCGCCGCTTCAACCCGACGCGCTCCAGGACCGCATCCACGCGCGGGCGGCGCTCCTCGGCGGGCAGGTCGTACAGCCGCGCGAAGAGCAGCAGGTTTTCCTCAGCGGTGAGCGTGTCGTACAACAGCGGCAGGTGGCTCACCACGCCCAACTGCGCCCGCACGAAATCGGCCTCGGCGGGCAGGTCCCAGCCGCCGATGCGGACCGTGCCGCCAGTGGGCCGCGACAGCGCCGCCAGGATGCGCAGCAGCGTCGTCTTGCCGGAGCCGTTGGGGCCCAGCAGCGCCAGGAACTGGCCGCGCTCGACGTCCAGGTCCAGCCCGCGCAGGACGGGGTTCAGGCCAAAGGTCTTGGTCAGTTTGCGAATTTCGATCATCGTCATGTCGCAGCTCTGGCAGGCCGCCGAACGCGCAGCCCGCCAACAGGCGCTAAGATTCGTCGTCGTCCATCAGCGGGATCAGGCGTTCCTTGAGCAGCGCCCGCCGACGCAGGTAGGTTTCCTCGTCCATGAACCCGGCCTCGTAGGCGCTGTCCAGGTCCGCGATCGTCTTCAGGATCGCCTCTTTGCCCGCCGACGCGTCGGGCGGCTGCCACGTATCGACCGGCGCCTCCGGCGCGCCGCGCTGGCGCCACCACAGCACGCCCGCCAGGGCGATCACCGCCAGCCCCGCCCCGGCCAGGATGTAGGGCAGCGGGTCCGTGTCGGAGTCGCCGGACTGGCTGTCCGCCGTCATCACGTCGAGCGTGCGGGTGGGCGTGCCGATCAGCTCGAAGACCAGGTGATCGTCGGCGCGCAGCGGCTGGAGCAGGTCGTGCGCTCTCACCAGCGAGAAGTCGCGCTCCGGATCGATTTCCTCGCCCGGCGCCAGCTCGCTGACGCGCGCGCCGCCCGCCATCACCCGGTAGCGCCAGTCGCCCTCGGTGTCGAGCTGGTCGCTGGCGAAGGTGACCGTATCGTTGGGCACCAGCACCGTCGCATCGAGCACCGGGTAGCCGAATCCCTGCTCGAGCACGGCCCCGTCGCTGTACGGCAGGTAATACGCCACGGTGATCGAGTGGGTCTGCCCGGGGCGCAGCGGCCACGTATCTTTGACGATGGGCACGCCGTCCTCGACGATCACTTCGTACCGCTGGCTGCCTTCGGTCTGCATGGGCTGGATGCCGAACGCGCCCACCGGCAGCTCGATCTCGACCGACACCGGCCAGTTGTTGGCCGCGACCTCGTCGGTGGCGACGATCTCGTCGCCGGTGTTCGCCAGCTCCAGCCGCAGCCACACCTCCAGGCCGAACTCCTCGATCGGCGCGAAGTTGATCAGCATCTGCGCCCAGCGCACCGCCACCGACGACCGATCGGTCGTGCGCTGGTAGAGGATGATCTCGGTTTCGAGCGCCTGCTCGTTGCCCTGGATGGACGGAATCTGCGCGCCCTGGGGAACGTCGGCATAGTCTGTCTGGACGAGGTAGATATAGCCGCGCCCGCGCGCCACGTCGGTGAACTCGAACGTATGATCGTCCGTCGAGGTCGTCTCGTAGATGTCGACCAGCTCGCCGTGCGGGTCCAGCACGTACAGGTCGAGCGGTAGATCGCCGGGCAGCGGGTCGCCGCCAATCGTGCCCTGCACCAGCCGCCCGCGGACGGTCAGCGTCTCTTCCGGCGCGGCGTCCTCGGTGTTTTCCGACGCGTCGTCAGCGGGCGGGGCACTGGCCTGGTCCGCGCCCGTCCCGGCCATCATCGACTCGGGGGTGAATTCCAGCATGAACTTCACCAGGCTGTTGAGTTCCTGCTCGCTGAGCTGGTCGGCATAGCCGCCGGGCATGATGTTCTGGTAGCCCTCGACGACGTAGGCCGCCGGGTCGACGATGGACTGGTACAGGTAATCCGCCGCAGACTGGCCCTCGACGCGCTCGGCGGCCCGCTCGGCCATGCCCGCCAGCGGCGGCCCGACGCCGTCCTCAGCGCCGTGGCACGAGGCGCACTCGGCCAGGTAAACCTGGAACCCCTGGTCGAAGTCGGCGGCGTCCAGGTTGGCGAGCGACTCCCCTGCCGCTGCCGGCGCTTCCGGCGTGAAATCCGCGGGCGCGGTGGCCTCCTCCTCAGCCGTGGAGTCCTCGTCAGTAGGCGCGGGCGTTTGCGTGGGCGGCTGGGTGGGCTGCGGCAGAATCTCGATCTCGTCGATGACTTTCGGCTCGCCGGACATATTCACGCCGCACGCGCTCAGCGCCAGGGCCAGCACAAAGGCGACGACAAACCAAACCCGATGAACAGTCGAATCAGACATAGATGGCAATCCGGTTTTCCCAGTGTTGAATCAGCGTCATTTCGCTTTGGCTGCCGCGCTCGATTGGCGAAACGCGGCGACGGCTTCCTCGATACGGGCGTCCTGCACCGCCACTTCGGCCTCCAGCTCGTCCAGGCGCTGGGTGATCGCCCAGGCCAGCCGGATCAGGTGCAGGCGCTGGGCCTGGTACGTCGCGTCGGGCAGTTTGTCCATATCGTAGTCGAAATCCAGGTCACGGATGGACCGCAGGACGCGCATTTTTTCGTCCCACAGAATTTCGATGACCTGGTTTTGGTGCAGCGTGCCGCGCCCCGAACGGCGTTTCTGGGGCGCGGGCCGGCTTTCGAGCAAGGGGAGCAGGGCCGCGAAAACGACCGTTCCCACCAGGACGACAGCGATGATCAGGCTCGTTACAGACATCGATAGACTTCACTTTGAGTACGCATCAGCTCTGCAAGGCGCGCTCGATCTCGGCGCGCAGTTCCCGCTCGCTGGCCGGAGCGGGGATATGCCAGGTGATTTCACCGTCGGCGTTGATCACGAACGTCTCTGGAATGCCGGTGATGCGATACTGGTCTTCGATGCGGCCTCCCTGATCCGGCGCGTTGGGATAGGTGATATCGAATTCGGCCATGTAGGCCATCGCGTCGCGCTCGATATCGTCGGTGTTGATGCCCAGGAACACCACGCCTTGATCGCGGTACTCGCGCCAGACGCGCTCGAACACGGGCGCCTCGTCGCGGCAGGGCAGGCAGTAGCTGGCCCAGAAATTGATCACCACGACGTTACCCCGAAAGTCGGCCAGATTCAAGCGTTCGCCCTGGCGCTCCAACTGCTCGACATCGAACACCGTCACGCTGAATTCCGGCGCCGGGCCTTCGGTCGGCGTGGACTGGTTGCGCTGGTAGAGCGCGTACCCGATGACGAAGAGCAGGCCGACGATGATCAGGATGGCCGTGACGCCGAACGCTGAGAATCGCTGCTGGACCGGTTCGTCCCCTTCCTGCGGCTGGCCCCCGGCCACCTGTTCCAGCCAGTCGGGCAGATCGGACTGTGGGGGTGGGCTGTTGGTCAACTCGTTCTCGCTCATGATTCAAGACCCTCTAACTCGCGTTCCAAACGTTCCAGATAGGCGGGATCGACGTCGTCCGGGACGGGGCGCGCCTGCAAGCGGCTCCCCGACCGGCGCACGACCTCGCCGGATTGCTGGCCGCGCCGGCGAAACTGGCGGACTTGCAGCACGCCAATCAGGCCGATGATCAGCACGATCACCGCCGGGGTAGCGAACGCCAGAATCCGGTCGGCAGTGCTGCGCGGCAGCGCGGCCACGTCCGCGCCATAGCGCTCGACAAAGTGATCCATGATCTCATCGCGGGTCCAGCCCTCGCCCAACAACCGCGCGATCTCCTCGCGCCAGCGGCGGCAGGCCACGCTCTCGCACTCGTCCAGCGGGATGCCCTCGCACACGTCGCAGTACATCCGGCGGGCGATCGAGTTCACCTCGTCCCACGTGACGCCGGGCGGCAGATCGAACTCGCCGCCCTGGGCGCGCACCGGCGCGACCTCGACCGCCAGCGGCGCCAGCAGCGCCAGCAGCACGGCCATCCCGGCCAGCAGCGCGGTTTGCAGGCTCGTCTGTCGCAGCATCTAGTCCCCTCCCCCGGCGCGCGCGCCGGCATGCCCGGACGGCACCGCCAGCTTGCGCGTGACCGCGTCCGGCTGGCGCGACGGCCACAGCGCGACCATCGTCCCGATGATCAGGACGAAGCCGCCCATCCACACGAAACTGATCAGCGGATTCAGGTAGGCGCGGAAGGTGACCGTGTTGCCGTTCCAGTGCGTGATAATCGCGTAGAAGTCCTCAGCGACGGTGCTGTAGTTGCCGGGGATGCTCATGTTGGTGCCCGGCGTGGGCATGCCCGTGGCGGGATCGGTCGTCATGAAGATGTCGCGCCGCGGGCGCACGTTGGCGACCAGCTCGCCATCCCTGTAGACCGCCGTCCGCGCCACGATCATGGTGCGGCCATCTTCGGCCTGAGCTTCGTACAGCCCGTTATGCTGAAGCTCGTAGTGGCCCAACGTCAGGCGGTCGCCCACGTTGAGCGTCTGCATCGTCGTCTTCTGAAAGCCGGAGCTGCCGATCACGCCGATGCCCATGACGACCATGCCCAGGTGGATGAAGTAGCCGCCATAGCGCCGCCGGTCGCGCCGGACGAGCGCCAGCAGCGCCGCGAGGTAATTCTCGCCGCGCCGGTGCCGGGCCGCCATGCCTTTCCAGATCTCGGCCAGGGTGGCGAGGCCGGCGAAAGTGACCAGGCCATAGCCCAACAGCGCCCACGGGCTGTCGGTGCCGGTCGCGACGAGGTAGGCCATCAGCGCGACGGCCAGCGCGGTGGGCACGATCAGGGCGCGGCCCAGGCGCTCGGCGGTCGAGCGGCGCCACGCGGCCAGCGGCGCGATGCCCATCAGGATGAAGATCCCGATCAGGAACGGGCGCACGACCGGCGGGTAATAGTCCGGCCCCAGGTTGATAATCGTGTCGCGCAGGCCCAGGTCGACCAGGATCGTGGTGATCGCTTCGGCCCACGAGCCCCACAGCACAACGACCGTCAGGCCCAGGAACATCCAGTTGTTGAGCAGGAAGAAGCTCTCGCGGCTGAAGACCGAGTCCAGCTCATCCGCGCCGCGCAGGTCGCCGCGCTCCTGGCGCCAGGCCAGCAGGGCGGTGCTCGCCAGCATCGAGAGGCCGAGGAACGCGAACATCGGGCGCCCGATCTCGGATTCGGCGAAGCTGTGCACGCTGCTGACGACTCCGCTGCGCGTGGCAAAGGTGCCCAGCACGACCAGCAGGAAGGTCATGATGATCAGCAGCATGTTCCAGAACTTGAGCATGCCGCGCTTTTCTTGCACGACGGCGCTGTGTAGAAAGGCCGTGCCGGTCAGCCAGGGCAGCAGCGCCGCGTTCTCGACCGGGTCCCAGCCCCAATAGCCGCCCCAGCCGAGCACGTCGTACGCCCAGCGCCCGCCGAGCAGCAGCCCCAGGCTGAGGAACAGCCACGCGACCAGCGCCCACCGGCGCGTGGCGTGCAGCCAGCCGGAGCCAAGCTGCCCGGTTGCCAGCGCCGCAAAGGCGAACGCGAACGGGATGGTGAAGCCGACGAAGCCCAGGTACAGCATCGGCGGGTGGATCACCATGCCCAGGTGGCGCAGCAGCGGGTTCAGGCCGTTGCCGTCCGCCGGGTGGAACACCTCGCCCCCTGCCGGGGCGAACAGCGCGGGCTGGATGCGCCCCGTCTCCGGCGTGACCCAATAACGCTCGAACGGATTCTCGATGAAATTATTCAGGATCAGGAAAAAGCCGAGCGTCGCCATCGTCACGGCGATGACGTAGGGCATCAGGCGGCGCTCGGTCCGCCAGTTGAGCAGCAGCGCGGCAGCCGCGAAGCCGCTCATCAGCCACGACCAGAACAACAGCGACCCGGCCTGGCTGCCCCACAGCCCGGTGACCAGGTAGAAGGCGGGCGTGTTGTTGTCGGTGGTCTGCCAGACGTAGGCGATGCTGTAGTCGTGGTCGAGCATGGCGTAGACCAACAGTCCGCACGACACGGTCAGCAGGGGAAAAGTGGCAATGGCAGCGTTGCGGGCGCTCGTCACCAGCGCGTCACGGCGGGTCGTCATGCCCACCAGCGCCGCGACGATCGCGTACACTGCCGCCACAAACGCCAGGCCAGTTGCGATGATGCCGATCTCAGCGATCATGGCGTGGTCTCCTGATAAATAACAGACAAGCAGCAAGCGATGACCGAATGCGTCAGCAGTCGCTCCCCCCCTCTAGCCGGGAACTGACTCGCGCAAACTGCCGCGCTTGCTGCCTGTGCTTTCCGACGATGAACGTTCTATTTCCTAAAAATTCATAAGATATAATACTCGATCTCGACAGCCCTTTCCACATCCGCACCCGTGACAAAAGGTGCCTTTTTGGGCGCAAAGTGGCATTTTACATCAATGGCCGTTGGAATATTACGCGCATTGGCGCTTCGTTTCAACTGGCGTGTGTCGATTCGTGTGTAGATTATTGCAAAAAATGCGCGCACCTCCACCTCGTTCGCCACGCCCGGCGGCGGTGACCCGGCGCGGGCGGCTAGGGCTCTGGCGCGTTGCTCGCCGGTTGGACGTTCTTCTCGTCCTCGACCAGCGCCGTGAAGCGCATGAAGGCGCGCTCCTGCGGGCTCATGTCCGGCGGGTAGACGGTATCGTCGTAGGCTTCGAGGATGCGATAGCCCTGTTTGATGTAGCTCCGGACAGTGTGCGGGCTAATGCCCATTTCGTCGGCGGCCAGCTCGGCGGACATGCCCTCGACCACGCACAATTGCAGCGCCTGCCGGATGCGCTCGGTGAGTTCGGGATAGACGCGGCGGTCCGGCACGACGCGGGCGCGGAACAACCGCCCTTCGAATTCGTCCTTGAGCGCGTCTTTCACGCTCTGGGTGACGACGAAATCGTGTTCCTGGGCCCACACGATGGCCCAGGCGATCCGGATGCGCAGCTCGTCGCGCAGCAGGTACCCGTTGACGCGCGCCTTCACGCACGCGCGCAGCGCATCCATGTCCAGCTTCCGGTCGAGCACCAGCGTCATCACGTCGGGGATAGTGTCCTCGATATGCTTGACCAGCTCCGCCAGTTCTTGCGGCGTCTTGGCGGCCTGCGCGTCCAACAACACGACGTCCGGCCACTCGGTTTCGGGCACGCGCCGCACGTAATCGACGACCGACTCCATCGTCTCGGCCAGGTGCACGACGCGGGTGCGCCGGTCCCAGGCCAGATAGCTGTTGATCGCCTGCCGGGCGTAATAGTCGGTATCCAGCACCAGCACTTTGAGGTTGGTTTTGCCGATCATGGTATTCTCCTGCAGAGCGTCAACTGGCCGGGCCAATCTCGAACACCAGGGGTTTGTAGGGCACCCCTTCCAACATGCGGCGCAGCGCTTCGTCGCTGTCGAACGGCACGCCGGGGATCTGCCGCGCGTCGATCCACAGCGTCAGCGGCCCGTCCAGCGGGAAGGGATCGAGCGTCATGCCGCGCGGCCCGCTGCTCGCAATGCGCAGCACCACGCGCTCGCCGCCGTCGAGGGGCACGTCTTCGAGCGTTTGCTCGTGGACGGCGCGCATGCAGATCACCAGCGAGAGGTAGTCCCACACCTGCAGCAGGCGCAGGTTGTGCGCCAGCGCCTGCTTCTCGACGGCCAGCGCGTAGCGCGGGTGGCCGGACAGCGCGCCGATCAGGTTCTCTTCCCACGCCCGGCGCTCGTCCAGAAAGTCGTGAATCCGGGCGCGCGCCGGCGGCGGATCGGCCAGGAAGCGCAGCCGCTTCTGGTACAGGTCCGAGCAGTGCAGGCTGGTGAGCAGGCCCGCATAGCGGTTCTGGACGAAAACGGCGTTGATGCTGTCGGTCCAGATCACGAAGTGATCTGCCATGTCCATCTCGGTGAAGGTGCGCGGCTGGCCCTGGGCGTTGATCTGGGGGGAGCGCTCGGCGCGTGCCCACCCGGCGTCGTGGCAGGTCGCGGCGATGATCAGCTCCTCGCGCAGGGACGGGGTCGCGGCGTCCTGCCCGATCCAGTGTTCGGCGATCTGGCCCGAAATGAATGCGTGTGCGGCCTGGTGAATCAGCCAGAAAGAGTCGGATTCTTCGCGTCGAATCATCCCTGTAATCCTTCCCGTGTTCGAATACGGCAGTATTTTAGCGCAAGTCCGCAGTCTTGACCTGCGATATAGGAGGCTGGAATCCGGCCATATATTAACCTATATCCCTTGATTTTATGATGCAATCAATTTACGATCTTGCTAAACGAATTGAATACTCACCGCTGTCCGGCGGTAGTGGTGAACAATTGACTGATAGCGGCTGCTCAACCGCCCCCCATCCCCTGGCCCCTTCCCCCACGCCAAGCGG
>ENA-OSEO01001664-OSEO01001664.1-sediment-metagenome-genome-assembly--contig:-NODE-1664-length-38113-cov-3.618230_pt1 | contig 38113 bp, 31 predicted proteins | sample MGYA00237883_ERZ534232 | MGnify/ENA metagenome assembly ERZ534232 | reverse complement strand
AATCAAGTCCTTGCGAATCAAATTGGAGCCGAGTCCCACACACGCGACGCCCGCTTTGAACCAGCTCTCCAGATTCTCACGGGTGGCATCGACTCCACCCGTAGGCATGAGGGTGTGCCACGGGCAAGGCCCCAGCACGGCCTTGATGAAGCCTGGGCCGCCAAGCTGAGCGGCAGGGAAGATCTTGACAATCTCGACCCCATATTCCTCAACCAGGGAAATCTCCGCCGGTCCGCTGCAACCGGGAGAATAGGCGATCTTGCGCCGGTTGCACAATTTGGCGACCTCCGCGTTGAACGATGGTCCCACTACGAAGTTCGCCCCTTCGTTGATATACATGCCAGCGGTGACCGGGTCGAGCACAGAACCCACACCCAGAATCGCTTCGGGAGCTTCCTTATCCAGAAAAGTGATCAGCTCGTGAAACACGTGTAGCGCACGATCACCACGATTGGTAAATTCGATGGCCTGCGCACCACCAGCAACGCATGCTTTGACGACGTTTTTTGCGATGTCGACATTGGGATCGTAAAAGATCGGAACCATACCAACATTCAGAATCGTGTTCAACACCTGCATTCGCTTAAAGCGAGCCATTGGATGATACCTCCTCAACCAGTTAAAAGGTCCGAATCAACGAGAGAGATTCGGTTTCAAATTGCACGTGCGTTGAGCAATGGTCAGCGCGTGACCCGACCGGACGCATCGCCACCCATCAGCTTCTGGACTTCGTCTACAGTAACGTGGTTGAAATCGCCAAAGACTGTGTGCTTCAGACATGAAGCAGCCACCGCGAAGTCGAGAGCTTCCTGCGCAGTCGCACTATTCATAAACTTGTAGATCAAGCCCCCGTTGAAGGAATCACCACCACCTACCCGGTCTACGATGGGGGTGATGTCATACTGTCTGGAGGTGTAGAACTGCCCTTTTTCCCAGAGCATCCCCGCCCAGGTATTGTGAGAGGCCGAGATCGAGCCACGCAACGTGACAGCGATCCGTTGAACGTTCGCGAACCGCTTCGCAAGTTCCTGGCAGACAAACTGGTATTTGCCGGCCTCCACCTTCCCTGAAGTCACATCCGTATCGGGAGCCTTGATACCGAACACTTTGTCCGCATCTTCTTCGTTCGCGACGACGAGGTCGGTGTAGGAAACCAACTCGGGCATCACTTCGGCAGCCGATTTGCCCCACTTCCACAGTTTTGCGCGATAGTTGAGATCGCACGAGACAGCCAGGCCCAGCTGCTTTGCCGTCTTCACCGCTTCCAGGGTTACCGCCGCTGATCCCGCAGAAAGGGAGGGGGTAATGCCGGTCCAGTGGAACCACACCGCGTCGGCAAACACGGTTTCCCACTGGATCATGCCCGGTTCCAATGTCGCGATCGCCGAGTCCGCGCGGTCGTAAACCACCTTGCTTCCCCGCGGGCCGACGCCACTTTCCAGGAAGTAAATCCCCAGGCGCTTACCGCCCCAGACAATCTTGTCCGTCCCGACACCATTCTCGCGAATGAACCGCAAACACGCTTGTCCCAAATCGTTGTCAGGCAAGCGTGTGACGTAATCCACAGGAACTCCGTAGTTCGCCAGAGACACGGCGACGTTACATTCAGCGCCCGCGTAGGTTACGTCGAAGGTCCGTGCCTGTGTGAATCTAAGATGCCCCGGCGTAGACAGGCGCATCATGATCTCTCCGAACGTTACCACTTTGTCGCTCATACCACTTCGTCTCCTTTTTGCCCATCATGGAATATGTTAAATACCGTATGGATCACCCGGGGTAGAAAAGACTGGTCATTTCGACACTCAGAACGCGCCAAGACCCTTTCCGGCATACGTTTTGTCACCCATTGTATCATACACTCCGATCTACGTCAACGCATTTTCACATGTGGAGGTACTTCCGGCATTTTCTCAGGCGGCGAGTGAATCCTTTTCGCCACGGCACATCCATTGCATTGCGTGCCTACGCACGAGACAGGCCACGCGATTGCGTTTCGATTCCGTGCGATTCGCAGCCGAGCGTCAAGCCCGGCACTCCGACGGTAGTGCGCAATCTGAACTGAAAGGTGGACACCCCAGAGACACCCGCTGCTCTCCCATGTCGCGCAAGGCGTTTCCGGGGAGCAGCGAACATTCTGGTGAGTGTCACTTCCGGACAACAGGGCAGGAGCTTTTAGTGCATCTCACGTCCACCGGATACGTTGAGCGTGGAACCGGTGATGAACTCCGCCTCGTCGGAGGCGAGGAAAGCGACCGCCCTGGCGATATCCAGCGGTTTCGCGATGCGGCCCAGCGGTGTCGGATCCAGGAAGAAGGCTTTGAAAAACTCATCCGGTTCCATGCCCTTGAGCGCCGCTGCCTGTGCGACACTGGTGCCGATCAATTCGGTCTCGACCGGACCTGGACACACGCAGTTAGCGGTGATGTTGTGCTTACCCACTTCAAGGGCGAGCGACTGCGTGAATCCGATTACTCCCCACTTCGAGGCACAATAGGGACTGGTGAAAGCTTCACCGGTCTTGCCCGCCATCGAAGAGATCGTGACGATACGCCCATATTTGTTCTCGATCATTGTCGGCAGGACTGCCTGCGTGCAGAGAAAAACGCCCTTCAGATTGATGTTGATGATCTTGTCCCAGGTCTCCTCCGGAAGCTCGACCACTAACCCCTTGATATCGATGCCAGCATTGTTCACCAGGATATCGATGGTACCATAGACCTTCAACACCTGTTCCACCATGACATGAATCTGGCTCTTTTGCGTCACATCCATCTGGATTCCCAGAGCATCACCGCCATTCTTCTTGATCACATCTGCTGTCGCCTGAGCAGCAGTGAGATTGAGATCGGGCACGACCACTTTGGCCCCGGCCTGGGCCAAGTAAAATGCGCATTCCCGTCCGATTCCCGATCCGCCGCCAGTTACGATTGCCACACGATTCGTCAATGCCACAAGACACCTCCAGTAGTTGTGTTGGATTCACTTCGGTTGAGTATCCAATACACGCGGTTGTATTTACGATTATAACATAGATCATTTGGGGCCGCAAAAGGCTTGACAACCGGTTGTATTTGTGCTACAATCAAGACAATCGGTTGTACAGAATCACTCTTTTTGGGTTCCTCATTCTTTTGCCAAGCTCATCAGTATACGGTTGGGAGACAATTGTGGCGATCACAATGGAGGATATCGCTCAAATTGCAGGGGTAAACCGCTCTACAGTTTCCAGAGCTCTTGCCAATAGTCCCCGCGTCAAGCCAGACACACGCGTCCGCATCCAACAGATTGCGCGTGAGATGGGCTATTTGACAAACACGGTCGCACGCAGCCTGACAACCAAACGGACCTACAACCTGGGCGTTCTCCTGCTCGACATCACCGAAGCGTATGTGGGCGAGCTCGTCCGGGAAATGGACGATGCCGCACGCAGAATGGGTTACGGCCTGATTCTGGCGCACTGTGGATACGGGGTCCAACAAATCCAGTCGAGCCTCCACATGTTGATCGAACGGCGTGCCGACGCCATCATTGTCTCGGACCGGGTGATTGCCGATATCTATCGTCCACTTCTGGACGAGGATCACTTCCCCGTTGTCTTCCTGAATATCAGAGAAAAAGACCATTCACTGGTCACCGATAATACCGGCGCTGCCAGAAAGGGCATGGCATACCTGCTGGATCTGGGCCATCAGCGGATCGCATACATCGGCAGTCCGCGCGCGAAAGTGGAGAGCAACGAGAGACAAAGAGGGTACGAGCAGGCGCTGCGTGAGCGTAACCTCTCACCGGATCCCCGGCTGATCGTCACGCCCAGCAGTTGGGCAGCCGCCGAAGCCGGACGTGAAGGCGTGGAAATGTTGCTGCGCAGACCACCTCTGCCAACTGCCGTCTTCTGTTTCAACGACCTGACCGCCATCGGCGCGATAGCGGCGATTTCGGCCGCAGGGCTGCGCATCCCCAGCGATATTTCTGTCCTCGGCTTCGACAACAACTCCCTGGCACCATACACGGTGCCAGCACTCTCAACCATCGCCCAACCCAAGCGGCTGATGGCTGAACGAGCCGTCCAAAAGGCGCTCAGGCTTCTTACCGGACAGCCGGCGACGGAGGAGGGACTCCTGCAGTGCGAGCTGATTGTGCGGGATTCGACCGCTCCTCCGCGAGCAAGTCCTCTGTGACCTGCACGTTACTGTCTGTCGCCTGGGTTCATTCAAGCTCCTGCGGCAGCCACACGCCAACCAGCGCCGGACGGGCACGACAAAGAGGCGTAACCAAGGAATTCAACCACCAGACAGCCAGTTTACCGGTCTGCGTATGCGTAACGCTTATAAGGAGGTAAAAACTTGGACAATGATGTGATTCTTGAAATGCGCGGCATCAGAAAGGCATTCCCCGGAGTGCAAGCGCTCGACGATGTGAACATTGTTGTTGAAAAAGGCCAGGTTCATTGTCTCGTTGGAGAAAACGGCGCCGGCAAATCCACGCTGATCAAGATTCTGGCCGGAGCCTATCAGAAGGATGAAGGCATTATTCGCATCAATGGCCGAGAAGTAGACAGCCTGACTCCACATTCCGCCCAGGAACTAGGGGTCAGCGTCATCTACCAGGAACTGGAATTGATCCCATACCTCAGTGTCGCCGAGAACATCATGCTGGGGCAGGCCCCCAGCGCACTGCCTGGCGGGTTCATCAGTTGGAACAAAATGTATCGGGCCGCCAAGGAGATTCTGGACGACCTGGGTGTCGATATCGACCCGCGTGCAACCGTGAAGGACCTGGGTGTCGCCTTGCAGCAGATGACCGAGATTGCCAAAGCACTATCGCGGAACGCCGACATCATCGTGATGGATGAACCCACTTCCGCCCTGACAGACCAGGAAATCCCCCAACTCTTCGAGGCAATCCGCCGGTTGAAGGCGCAGAACAAATCAGTCATCTACATCTCGCACCGGCTGGAAGAGCTTTACGAGATCGGTGATGTCGCTACTGTGCTCAGAGATGGGACATACGTCGGTACCGTCCCGGTCTCAGAGCTGTCGATGGACAAGCTGATCACCATGATGGTTGGAAGGGAACTGAAGGAGAAATTCCCAAAGGACGAGGTAACCATCGGAGAAGAAGTCCTTCGTGTGGAAAACCTGAACCGAGATGGCGTTCTGCAGGATATCTCGTTCAATCTGCGCAAAGGCGAGATTCTCGGGATCTCAGGTCTGGTTGGATCCGGAAGAACCGAACTGGCACGGGCAATCTTCGGCGCCGATCCCATCACCTCGGGCAGCATTTACCTGGAAGGGAAAAAGGTCAGGATCAACTCCCCGATAGATGCCATCAAACACGGAATCGGTTTCCTGACGGAAGACCGCAAGGGACAGGGGCTGATTCTGATTCAGTCGGTGCAGAACAACATCACTCTGGCCTTTTTGAGGAACTTCTCGCCGAACACCTTCATCCAACGCCAGGGCGAGACGGAGGCCGCCTCGCAGCTCGTCTCCAGCCTGGGGATCAAGACGCCCAGCCTGCGGCAACAGGTGCAATATCTGAGTGGCGGGAACCAACAGAAAGTCGTCGTGGCCAAATGGTTGTGTGGAAACTCGAAAATACTCATCTTCGATGAACCCACGCGAGGTATCGATGTAGGGGCCAAGGTAGAGGTCTACCAACTGATGAATGAACTCGTCAGACAAGGTGCCGCGATCATCATGATTTCGTCGGAATTGCCTGAAATCCTGGGAATGAGTGATCGCATTTTGGTGATGCGGGACGGACAGATCGCCGGCGAATTTGGCCGAGCGGAGGCTACTCAAGAGAAACTGCTCGAACGAGCCATAAGCCATAAGAACAGGGAGGAAAGCTAGAAGAAATGGAATCAGCAGGCATGATTGAAAAATCGAAGGGGAATCTGCTCAGCGGGATCGGCAGCCAGTTGGCCGCTTTGATCGGACTGATAGCGATCTGTATTGTGCTTACGATATTGTCGCCACATTTCTTGACATTGTCCAACTTCTTCAATATCTCCAGGCAGGCGGCAGTCATCACCATCATCGCCATCGGGGAAACGTTCGTCATTCTCACTGGAGGCATCGATCTTTCGGTGGGTTCGCTGGTCACACTGACCTCCTGCGCCATGGCATTGGTCATGATTAACACCAACAACATCGTCCTGGGTGTTTTGGTTGGCCTGGCCGTTGGTATCGGAGTAGGTTTCATCAATGGCTTTCTGGTCGCCAAAGCGGATCTTCCGCCGTTCATCGTCACGCTGGGCATGCTGGGGATAGCACAAGGCGTGGCGCTGGTGATCACGTTCGGCCGGTCGATGTTCGGCCTGCCAGGCACGTTCAAGTGGATCGGCCAGGGTAGTCTGTTCGGTATTCCGGCGCCACTCATTCTCGTTATCATCCTGTTTGTGATCTTTCACATCCTCCTCACCTACAACCGCCTGGGACGGTATATCCTGGCTGTTGGCGGTAATGAGCAAGCGACGCGCCTTTCCGGAGTCAACGTCGACCTCATGAAAATATCCGCCTATGTGATCAGTGGTTTCATGGGTGCAATAGGCGGTATCGTACTCTCCGCACGCATCAACTCAGCCCATCCGGCGGCCGGCAAGGGCTACGAACTGGATGCGATCGCCGCCGCCGTAATCGGCGGAACCAGCCTCATGGGAGGCGAGGGGACGATTGTCGGCACTCTGATTGGTGCGTTCATGATGGCGGTGATCCGCAATGGTTTGAACCTGCTCAATGTCAATTCCTTCTGGCAGCAGATTGTGATAGGCGTCGTGATTATTGTGGCTGTCTGGATGGATCGCATGCGCAAGCGTTGAAAAAACACTGCAAACGTTGGTCATTTCTCTGGTACTGCTCCGGTGTTACTTTGCAGCAAGGCATCGAACGAACCACGACAGCCAATAGGCGAAAGGAGGTAGAAGGGCTTCCCACATTGGTTTGCGCTGGTATGATTCGCGGAGGGGTTGGCCGCCCGGCAGGTGAAGATGGTAGTTTGTCGTGATGACTTTGAGTGTCCAGGGCAAAAAAGTCCTAAATTGCAGCTTGGAGGTGCAAAAGATGAAATTCCATAAGGTATTTGGTTTGTTGGTGATTGCGGCGCTGCTCAGCACAGCACTCGTTGTACCCGCGGTAGCCCAGGAACCTGCACAGGACGTAGCCGCCGTTATCGAAGAGGTTGAGAACTGGGTGCCTGCTGAGCCAATGCAGCCATTCAAGATTGGGATCGTGGTTAAGGTGCTGGTCAATGATCCGTTCCAGTTAGCTCTCGCCGACTCCGCCAAGAAGACCGTTGAAGAGCTTGGTGGTGAGGGCATCGTTCTCGCCGCCCCGACACACAGCGACGTCGCCGAGCAGGTCGCCATCGTCGAAGACCTGGTAGAGCAGAAGGTCGACGGCCTCTTGTTGGTCCCCCTCGGTTCCGACGCGATTGTCCCTGCGGTCGAGAAAGCCAATGAAGCCGGCATCCCCGTCGTCATCGCAGATACCGCATCATACGGTGGCGATTTCGTCACGTTCCTGGCGACAGACAACATCAAGGCGTCATCGATGGCTGCTGAATATCTGATCGACAAGTTCGGTGGCACGGCCAAGGTCGCGCAGTTGGAAGGCGAGCCCGGCGGTCAGACAGCAGCCGATCGCATCAAAGGGTTCCAGGATAAGCTGGCGGAAGTCGAAGGCATGGAACTCGTCGCTTCCCAAACCGGGCACTGGAGCACCGCCGGTGGTCAGGCCACCATGGAAAACATCATCCAGGCCAACCCGGATTTGAACGCAGTTTTTGCTTCCAGCGACATGATGGGTGTCGGCGCAGCTGAGGCCATCGGCGCTGCCGGTAAGACAGGCGAAATAACACTGGTCACCTTCGATGGGTTGCCGGAAGGGGTGGCGCTGATCAAACAAGGCGCATCCGATGCGGATGTCGCGCAGTTTCCAGTGCGCATGGGCACATGGGGCGCCAAGATCTTGGGCATGATTATCAGCGGCGCAAAGACCAGTGCTGATTTCCCGAAGTACATCGATACGGGTGCTGAGGTCGTGACGGCGGAAACTGCCGATACCTACCTGTGCAATACCTTCGGTCAGTGTGCAGGGGTCGCTGCCACGGAAGCCCCAGTTGTGGATACGAACTGGACCCCTGCCGCGCCTATCGCAGGATCGGTTGGAATCATCGTGCGCACGATGGTGAACGACCCGTTCCAGGTTGCGATGGCCGAATCCGCGCAGAAAAAGGCGGAGGCGCTGGGCCTCAAACCGCTCGTTTATGCACCGACAGGCCATGCCGATGTGCAGGAACAGCAGGCAATTGTGGAAGACCTGATCCAGCAGAACGTAAACGGCATCCTCCTCGCTCCACTGGATACCGAAGCGCTGAAGGTCGCCATGGAATCGGCGGCAGCGGCGAACATTCCGGTTGTCTTGTTCGATTCGAACCCGATCGAGGGGGCTCCGTTCGTGACCGCGATCGGAACCAACAACGTTGCGGCGGCCTCGATCGCTGCTGATTACCTGATCGAAAAGTTCGGTGGTACGGCCAAGGTCGCGCAGATCGAAGGCGAGCCCGGCGCGCAAAACGCACTGTTCCGCGTACAGGGTTTCCAGGAGCGGCTTAAAGAGGCTCCCGGAATGGAGCTGGTGGCTTCTCAGACCGGCCACTGGACGACGGCAGGCGCCATGCAGGCCGCCGAAAACATCATCCAGGCACATCCGGACGTCAACGCAATCTTCGCTTCCAGCGACATGATGGGCGTCGGCGCAGTGGAAGCGTTGCAGGCGGCCGGTCGGATGGAAGACGTGACGTTGGTGACCTTCGACGGAATTCCGGAAGGCATCGCGCTGATCAAGCAGGGGGCAAGTGACGGTGACGTCGCCCAGTACCCGACCAAGATGGGAGAAATGGGTGTTGTGGTTCTCGCGCAGTTGATCGCCGGCGAGAAGACGGACGCGGACTTCCCGCAGTACATCGACTCCGGCGCTGAGCTGGTCACGCCCGAGACAGCAGATGCGTTTCTGCTCAACACCTTCGGAATCGAGCCGGCCCAATAACCAGCTGAGCCACAACTCGACCCGAATCGCTAAACAGTAATTCGACTCTCTCCGGCACCATACCCGGAGAGAGTTTTTTTCGGATGTATACCCGGGGCGGTGTGGCCTTCGAGATCCGGCGGGTTCATTCGGAATCTTTGGTAGGGTGTTGAGCAGTGAACTGCTTCAAATGCGTGGCTTCTTCTACCAGTTCAGTCTGGTACCAATCCTGGACGCATCCCGCTCCAGACCTCAGGGTACGTCCGGAAATTTGAGGGCTGGCGAGCAATGGGCAGGTCGTGTTTGCAGCGTGATCTGCCAGGTTCACACGAAGATCTTCGTGCCGGTCAAGACTGTGCCAATCTCCGACGCTGCCGTCGTTGTCCCGCGAGTGCTGTGCCTGGGCGGACCATGTGCTGGTCTGCACCGCAGTAGATTGGCCCAGTCTGCTCCAGTGGGCGTGCTCTCCAGCGCATTGGTCGTGTCAAAGGCGCTACCCTTGTCGCCAAATATCCTGGCCGCACTCCAGACCTCATAGAAGATTGATTTGAGCGCCATTTTGGTGTATGATGCTGGACACCGTACTTGTGATAAGCAACGTCAAGAAAGGAGTCCAAGGATATGCGACTTTCCGGAACAAATAACTTGTGGGCGATTGGTCTCGTTGTCGTAATAGCCTCTCTCTCCATCCTTCCCGTCCTTCCCGTGCAGGCGGACGACGACCGCCTGATAACGGTGACCGGAGACGCCGAAGTGCGCGTGGTACCGGATGAAGTGATCATCACGCTGGGCATCGAGACTTCGGACAAGGATATCGAGAAGGCGAAACAGGAGAGTGACAAACGGGTTCAGCAGGTGTTGGCCCTCACCGAGCGGTACGGCATCGAGTCCAAATACGTCCAGACGGAGTATATCAACATTGAGCCACGCTACGAATATGAGTACGAGCAGCGAAATTTCCTCGGCTACTTCGTCCAGAAGACGGTGGTCGTCACGCTCAGAGAGCTGGCCCAATTCGAGTCCTTGCTGACCGATGTGTTGAAAGTCGGAGTGAACTACGTTCACGGGATCGAGTTCCGTACCACCGAACTCCGGAAGTACCGGGACCAAGCCCGTTCGCTTGCCATCCAGGCCGCCAAGGAGAAGGCGGAGGCACTGGCGGCAGAGCTCGACCAGGCTATCGGCTTACCGCAGACGATCACCGAAAACCAGAACTGGTGGTGGTCCTCCTACAGCTCGTGGTGGGGAAGCCGCTGGGGTGGAAGTATGGCACAGAACGTCGTTCAGAACGCCGGCGAGCCGAGCACATCCGCAGAAGGGGCGTTCGCTCCCGGGCAAATCGTCGTGAAGGCCAGTATCAGCGTCAGTTTCGAAATGGAGGAGATTGAGCCAGAGTGAAATCACGAGCACTGGCGATTGGCCCGCGATCCAGGCCGGCAGCAGGACGACCAGGCGCTGCCGGTCAGCAGCCCAAGTATGCGGGTTCGCAACCAGGTTATCGCAACCCATTCATTAGGTCCAGTAGAGAGAGTTGAGAGATGATTACGGTTAGCGCCCTGCTTGGTTTCTTCACCATTCTGTTCTTTCGCATGCTGAGCGTTACGCTCGGTACAGCCCGACAAATCATCGTCGTGAGAGGCTATAAGTACCCCGGAGCCTTGCTCGGTTTTTTCGAGATATTCATCTACACCTTGGCAATCAGCCAGGTTATTAGAGGGGGAACTCTGGATCAGATGTTTGCGTATTCCCTGGGCTTCGCACTGGGGACCATCATTGGCGCAATCATCGAGGACAAGTTGGCACTCGGCTTCTACAGCGTGCGGATCATTACCCACGACAAGGCGAAAGAAATCATCGACTCGCTACGAGCGAAAGGTTTTGGTGTCACCGAAGTGATCGGTGAAGGCCGCGATGGGATCGTGTACGTCATCGAAGTCGTCACCCGCCGTAAGGACATGCCGGCACTGCAGAGATACGTGCGCGACATCCACGAGCAGGCGTTCATCACCACCGGTGAAGCCTACCGGGTACAACGTGGCTTCTTCACCAGCGAAAGCACGCGCTAACGGGCGGTGCAGTCCCACCGACTCGGACTGACATTGAGTTTCCTTCGCGGACAACACGCCTCAACCGGGTGCTGTCCGCGAACGGCACGGGCCAACCTCACGCATCCACTGCATCGAGCCACTGCGCAGCAGTCACACGCAGAAAATCCGCGACGCTGAGGCGCAAGTTGATCCCACGTTTGCCGGCGCTGAGCACGAACTCGCTCAGTTCCCGCGCGTGAGCATCCACGTAGACCGGCCACTGCTTGTTCATCAGTGCGAGCGCCGAGATGCCACCGACCTGCAATCCCGTCAGGCTCTCCGCTTCCTTCTGCGTCGCCATGCGATAACCCTTCTGGCCCAGCGCAATGCCCACCCGTTTGAGATTCAGCTCCAAATCGCCTTGCACCACCACCAATATGGGCCGCTTGCTCCCCGGCGGCATCACAACCAGCGTCTTGTACACCTCGCGCACCGGGAAATTCAGCGCCTCGGCCACACCGACAGCGGAGTGAATGTCCGGCGAGAACTCAAAGGTTTCATAGGGGACCTCATGTTGCTCGAGAAAGCGCATCGAGTTGGTCTTGTTCTTGCTTTTGTCCTTCTTCCCTGCCATAGCCCTCTTCCTACCGGCTCAACGGCTCAACACCTGCCCAGGACGCGTCCCCGTATGCACATTGCCGTGGACGACGACCTGCCCGTTGACGATGACATAGGCGATTCCCGCAGGATACTGGTGCGGGTCCTGGAAAGTCGCCCGGTCAATGATCGCGCCGGGATCGAAGATCACCAGGTCGGCGCGGTAACCCTTCTTTAACAGCCCGCGATCCGAGAGACGAAGCTTCCGGGCGGGGAAGCCGCTAGCTTTCCACACGGCCTCTTCTAGTGAGAGCACGCGTTCCTCACGAACGTAGCGTCCCAGTAAGCGCGGGTACACGCCGTAGTTACGCGGGTGGGGAATACCCTGATGCATCGGCCCCGCGGCCGCGAAGCCGAAACTGTCCGTGCCGATCATGATTGCCGGATGACGGAGCTTCACCTTGATATTCTCGGGAGAGATCTGGAACGTGAACATGCTCGCTTCCAGCTCCGACTCCAACAGCACGTCGAAAACGACGTCGTGAGCTGACCTGCCCAGTTTCGCGGATATCTGGGCCACGGTGTGTCCCTGATACTGCGGTTTAGCGGGACAACTGCCGATCATGATGTCCTGCCAATCGACGTCCCCGTGACCACCTTCGGTCCGCATCGAATCGGACATCTTCCGGCGGGTCGCCGGGTCAGACAGGCGCTGCAGCGTGGCGTCTCTACCGCCCTCCTGTGCCCACTCCGGCAGAAGAGACAGAAAGGTCGTGCTGCCCGCGGCATACGGATATGTGTCCGCAGTGACATCCAATCCTTCGCCACGAGCACGTTCCAGGATCGCGATGGCCTCTGACAGCTTGCTCCAGTTGGCTCTGCCCGTAGCCTTGAAATGGCCCACCTCGATCGCAGCCCCGCTCTCTCGCCCAATCCGAACGGCCTCGGACACTGCCTCCAACAACGTCTCGCCTTCGCCACGGATATGGCTGAAATAGAATCCGCCGCGTTCTCCGACCGGACGCGTCACCTCGATCAGTTCCGCGGTAGAGGCATAGGAACCCGGCGGGTAAATCAATCCCGTGCTGATGCCAAAAGCGCCTTCCTCCAGCGCACGCATGACCAGCCCCTGCATCGCGCAGATCTGCGCCGGATTCGCCGGTCCAGCGGCAAAACCCATCACGGCGGAACGAATCATACCCTGCCCGACCAATGGCACGATATTCAGCGAGATGCCGATGCGCCGCAGATAGTCCAGGAAACCTCCAAACGACGACCATTCTGACCACGGGATCGGCAGCTTCGGCCCCATCTGGGCAACCCAGGCATCCATCGTCGCTGTCACCTGCGGGCGGGTGCCATCCAGCAACGGGGCAGGTGAAAGACCGCATTGCCCGACCACAGCCGTGGTGATCCCCTGATGGAGCAAACTGGGGGCCGTAGGGCCGAAGGGCAGGGTCAGATCTGCGTGGGAATGCATGTCGATGAACCCGGGCGACACAACGTATCCAGCAGCATCGATTACCAGTTCTGCCTGTGCACCCGGCAGCGGCCCGATATCGATGATCCGGCTCTCCGCAATCACGATATCCGCTTCGTAGCGCGGCGCACCCGAGCCATCGACCACGGTCGCATTTTTGATGAGTATGTCCAAGATCAAACCTCCAAGCTGATGAGCGGCAATACCCCTCAGCCGGCGATGCCGGCTGAGGGGAAGATTGTGAGATGTGACACCCTACAGTACAACAACCCGGCTCATTCGACCGTAACCGACTTCGCCAGATTGCGCGGTTGGTCCACATCACAGCCCCGGCGAACTGCAATGTGATACGCCAGAATTTGCATCGGGATGATCGTCAAGACCGGATTCAGCAACGGCGATGCCCAGGGTACATAGATCACCTCGTCGGCCTTATCCAGAATTTCTTCGTCACCCTCGCTGGCGACCGCAATGACCACACCGTCTCTGGCCTTGACCTGTTCGATGTTGCTCACGATCTTGTCGTACACATTATCGCGGATCGCCACGACGACAACAGGCATGTTCTCGTCGATCAGCGCGATCGGCCCATGCTTCATCTCTCCGCCGGGGTACCCTTCCGCGTGAATATAGCTGATCTCCTTGAGCTTGAGCGCGCCCTCGAGAGCTGTGGGGTAGTTGATGCCACGCCCCAGGTATAAGAAATTTTCCCGTTTGAAGTACTCTCCGGCCAACTCCTCGTACCGTGCGCTGTTATCCAGCACACGCCCGACCAAATCCGGCAATCGGGCCAGGATATCAGCCGCTTTCCGCATGGATTGTCTATCGACTGTACCACGCAACTTGCCCAGGAACAGGCTCAGCAGGTAGAGATCGACCACTGACGTCGTGTATGCTTTGGTGGAGGCCACGCCGATCTCGGGACCCGCCTGCATGTAGATGACCCCATCGCATACCCGCCCGGCCTGGCTCCCGATGACATTCACGATTCCCAGCGTCATACAGCCTTTGTTACGCGCTTCTTCCAGTGCCGCCAGGGTATCCACTGTCTCGCCGGATTGACTTACAGTCACCACCAGCGTATTCTCGTCCAACAACGGGTCGCGGTAACGAAACTCAGAGCCGTAGTCCACATCGACCGGGACCCGAGCCAGTTGTTCCAGCATGTATTTGCCCACGATCCCGGCGTGCAGTGCGGTCCCGCAGGCGGTGATCACGATGCGATTGAAGGAGCGGGCCCTCTCCGGAGAAATTGGCAGATCATCCAGCAAGATATCGCCATGCTCGAAATCCACACGGCCGCGCAGCGTGTCGGTTACCGCACGCCCCTGCTCGAAGATCTCCTTCTGCATGAAGTGCCGGTATTCCCCCTTCGCCGCCGCGACCGGGTCCCAGGCAATCGTCTGCACCGCCTTGGTCAGCGGTTGGCCTGCGAGCGTCGAACAGTGGTATCCGTCTCTCGTCACGACCGCCATCTCCCGGCTTTCGAGAAAGACCATGCGCCGGGTGTGCTCCAAGATAGCCGGGATATCCGAGGCAATGAACATCTCACTATCCCCTACACCCAGCGTCACTCCGCCGGCATTGCCGATCCGCACCGCCACGAGCCTATCCGGCTCGCGCTCGCTGATGACGACAATGCCGTGGGCTCCCTGCAGGCGATTCGCCGCCATGCGCACGGCTTCCGCCAGATCGAAGCCTTGATTCATATAGCTTTCGACCAGGTGTACAATCACTTCCGTATCCGTGTCGGACTGAAAGACATGCCCACCGGCCAACAGCTCTTCCTTGAGCGCCAGAAAGTTTTCGACGATCCCGTTATGCACGACTACTGTGTCCCGCGAACAGCTCAGATGTGGATGCGCATTGACGTCAGAAGGCTTGCCGTGCGTCGCCCAGCGGGTGTGTCCGATGCCAATACTTCCCGTGATAGGATCATTCTCGTAGTTTGCGATCAGGTTTTCGAGCTTGCCGGCATTCCGCCGCACCGCCACTCCATTATCAGCCTCGATGACCGCCAGCCCCGCCGAGTCGTAACCCCGATACTCCAGTCGCTTCAAACCGTCCAGAACGATCGGCGCAGCATCCAGAGGCCCAACATATCCAACTATCCCACACATGGTGTGTTCACTCCTTTCGTGAAAGAGGCAATGTGTCATTCTGAGCCGAGCGCATTTCAATCGGGGGTGCGACATGACAGACAGATGGGGTGTGGAACTTGTCGATCTCACTCGCCAAACGCAGGCGGAATAGCCCACGCCAAACAGCGCAACACACTGCCTGGCGATCGCGTGCGCTCGCCATTCGCCAGTCCTCGTACCCTCTCCTGAAATGAACCCTGCAGATCCATAGCCCACAAATCTGGCACGCGAACACATCCTTGCACGCACCCAGCTTGTGGCGCCAGTGTGATTCCACTGCACTTCCCGTTTGTCCCGCCAGTCACCTGGCGGCTTTGTGGTGTGCTTTCAACGCAGGGGCTCATACAGGCCCCCTGCTGGGAGAGGGGTAAGGACTGTGGTTGTCCCTGGAGGCTTCCGCTGATCGCTCGATTTTCTCCGCCCACATTTCAGGTGGGCAGATTAGCCCTGTCCAAAAACAGGGAACCTCCTCCTCGTCAACTGCATCTCTGCGCGATGCAGTCCGTGCGCTAATCCTCTCCGGACTCCGAAACAAATATACGCTTCCCCGCCAGGCAATCACCTCCTTATAGAGCATCGCACCGCTGAACACTCGGCCATAACCCGAACGAATCCCCCACAGTAACAGAAATGTTGGGAGACACGGCGGCGAAGCAGTAGACCGTTTCAGGATCGGCACATCCACTGCCTCGCTTCAGCATCGCCAGCTAGCGCATGGGAGAGTAATCGGTCGGCTCCAGGATGGAGTTCACGATGTTTGCCACCAACGCGCCATTCTCCTCGCTCTTGTTCTTCACCGCCACCCATTCCGGGTCGGCTTTGAATGCATCCCAGGCCTTCTGCCGGTGTACCATATCGCGCCACTCCAGCAAATAAATCAGCTCCTGATTGCTAGGCCCAATCGCATTGACCCAATAGCCTACCGGCTTGAAGCCGTGCTTGGCAAAGAGCCTGTTGGTATGATCGCGAAAACGGGCGTGCAACTCCGGCAGTTTTCCAGGGACAGCCGTATAGACGCGAAGTTCGTAGAGCATTGTTTTCCTCCTCCGAAGTAAGCTGATGGAATTCGTTCTGTGACTCTGTTATAACCCCAGCCGCACGGATATGCAAATCTTCGAATACGGCGCCATGCCTCCTGCCGGTCTATCGAATCCCAACGCGTCCTGCAAAGTGATCGCGACCTCTGGCAGCACCCGGCTCATCTTGTCTGCAACGCAGTGACCACGGCATCACTCGTAGATGTGCCTTCCCGAGATGAGGTGACAAGCAGCAAATTGTTCGGAGACGATACGAGCAGCAAATCGCTGCCGGGCAACCCTGCCCAAACCTCCAACCCACTCTCCCCATCGAGCGCATGCAGTTGGGGGTGTAGGCGCTCGTCATCAACACCAACGCAGTAGATCAGACCAGCGAATAGTCGAGCCCGCCGAATGCCGAAAGGGGTCTCCACATTCCATAGCACTGCACCGGAATCCGCATTCAATGCAGCGATACGCCCAGGAGTGGCGTTCAGATACACATAGACGATCCTACCTTGAACAACGGTCTCCATCCAGTAGATCGATCCACTGAATCCAGTCAGGTCAGATTGCCACAGCTCGGCACCCGTTCGCGGGTCCACCGCCACCAGCTCCTCCTCGTCTCCTCCATCCTTCCTCCTGGTCAACAAGACGCTTTCGCCTCCGCCAAGTACGGTGTAGGAATCGCTGCCCACCGGCATTTCCCAGAGCACCGTTCCCTCTGCGATCGACTTGGCCGTGAGCACGGGTTGATTGTCCAGATACAACCGGGTCAGCACCACACCGTCGACCATCCCTTCGAAATGAGGTGGATTGTATTGCTGTTCTGCTGCGGTCCGCCAGATTTCACGCAGCGCTGCCAGACTCACACCAAAGACACTAGATTGATCTGCGATGACCAGAACACCCTGGTCAACCCCAACCAGCAATCCACCGATCACCGGCCAGGTGCCATGCAATCTGCCAGTTGTTTTGTCCAGCAGTAGAAGCTGTTGATCCGTTTGATAGTTCTCCCACCCGGCGCACAAGGCGGCAATGACCGACTCACCATCCACCGCCAGAAACACATTGTTCCACGGCGCAAATCCTGCATAGGTAACGCTCCGCAGTTTTGGCGGGTCATACGGACAGCGTGTGGTCTCGGGAACGAGCCACCCCGACGTCCGCCAGAGCTCGTGTCCATCCGTCGCCGCCAGAGCATGGACGATTCCCTCGTTGGTGAGCAGATAGATAACGTCACCTTCCGTCACCACCGCACGCACGGCGCCTTCTTCAGGGAAAACCGCTTGCCACGTCTGACGCACGGGGGGGGCGATTGCTGGAGTCTGAGCCAGCGCAGTAGAGTCAGGCACAACGCTCCCCAGTAGCAGACACCAGGTCAACACCAGGGCGACCACGATGACATTCACACCACACAGGTCCGAACGGAACGCAATGGCCATCTTTCCCACACTCCTTCCCGGGCAGAACGACTCCACATGCCCACACGAGGCTACGGCACGACCGCCCGCCATCGCCCATCCGAGTGCAACACGAAGATCTGGTTCAGACGAGGACTGAACAGCAGCGTCGCGCCGACGAAGTCCTGGTATCGCGCCTCTTCCAGACCCTGTTCTGTTTCGAGTGCCCACCCGATCGCGGGCGGGGGCGTATCCCCGTCCAACATCGCTCGCCAGACCTTGCCAAAACCGCGGCCAGGCGCGTAACGGTCTGGCGGTGCTATGAGACCACTGTCGATTGGTTGAGTCTCATCCCAGGTGTCGGCGACTCCCTGCCATGTCCCAGCGTTCTCGACGCCATCATCATTCATGAGCACATAGATCACGCCCTGCTCAGGCTCCTGATTCCGCCAAAACATATAGCCATGCTCGAAACGTTGGTCAGCACAGAAGAGCTGTCGTTCAGGCGCTACCGCCCATCCGAGCGGCCCATTCTCCCCGCCGGTCTCCAACCAGAAGTCTGCGAAGGACCCAGCCGGTTCCAGGCCGGTCGCCTGTGAAGCCGGCGCCGGAAACGGAGTCGCCGTCTGGACGGGTTTGGGAGTGGGAGTATCCGTCGCCGGAAGCAGGTACGGCGTCCAAGTCGGCACCGGGGTAGGTGTCGCTGGCATCTTGAAGCGCGTTTCGCCGGGGATCAGCTCGCTGGCCCCTCCCTCAGCCGCACCGATCCAGACGTGCCCGGCAGGATCCACAGCCAACGTCAATACATTTTCCGACGCCAGCGGAGAATTGCCAGGCGTGTAGTGGACCCACCCGGACGCATCCAGCCGGGCGACACCGCCATAGTACCCGATCCACGTGCCGCCCCCCGGATCGAACACGAGACTCGACACGGAATAGAAATCTTCGTCCAACACATCGGGCGTGTATGCCGACCATTGTACGCCATCGAAAACGCTCAATCCAGCGTCGGTACCGATCCAAACCGACCCACGGACATCCACCGAAATGGTCTTCACCCACCATGCGTTCAGACCATATTGTTCCCGGCTGATCGTCTCCCAGCGTGTGCCGTCGAAGACACTGAGGTCACCCAACTGCCACGACCCCGCCCAGATCCTCCCCTGATGGTCGATAGCGAGAGAAGTGATGTCCTCGTTGGCCAAGCCTGAGTTCTCAGGGGTGAACGTCCGCCACACCCCGTCCGCAAACACGGATACGCCCACGGAGCATCCCACCCACGCACGACCGGCGGCATCGAACACGATCGCCTCGACGCTCTTGTCGACCAGGCCCGTCGCATCAGCGATGGGGAGAAGGTGGTTCCAGGTTTCGCCATCGAACACACTGATGCCTTGAGGCGTACCGAACCACATCCGTCCCGATGGGTCCTGCGCAATCGCCTGCACGCGATGGGCAACCAGCCCTGAGTTCTCGGGCGTGTACCCTACCCAGGTCTCGCCATCATAAACACTCACGCCGCGGTCCGTTCCCAACCAGACCCGGCCCAGCGAATCCACGTAGCTCGCAACCACATCGGTACCCACGGGATTCGGGCCGGAGGCCGTAGTATAGCGAGTCCAGAAAGTGCCATCGAAACTGGCAATCCCATCTGCGGCGTCGGTTCCGAACCACACGCGCCCATCGGAGCCGACGCTTGCCGCAAAGACTTGCCGGCCCGCCAATCCGGTCACCTCAGCAGAGTAATGAATCAAGTTCTCACCCGTATATTTGTAGATGCCGCTTGCAGTGCCAAGCCACGCCGTGTCTGTCGCATCGAAAGCAATGGCGTAGACATCACGGGTGTAGACATTGAATTGCTCCCTGCTCACTTCGACTACACCAGTACCATCGACCAGGTTGAGACCCATACCATCGCCAAACCAGGTCCGCCCCTGCAAGTCAAAAGCCACGCAGTGCACGTTGGAGGTATTGGGATAGGTGTACCACGTTTGATCAGCGTACACGCTTAGACCTTCCATACAACCACACCACAATCGTCCCTCCGGATCGATGTCCACATACCACACATAGTCCCCGGCAATGCCGGAGTTTTCCTTATCGAAGACCGCCCAGTCCTTCCCGTCGAACATCGAGACTCCGCCACCCAGGGTGGCGAACCAGATCTCACCGGACTTCCCGAACGCGATACCGTTGACGTTGTTGTGGCTCAAACCCGAATTCTCGGTATTGTAGACGACCCATTTCGCCCCGTCGTAAACCGACACCCCGCGTTCGAGGGTAGCACACCATACCCGTCCGAGTGGGTCGATAGCGGTATAGACGACTTCATTGCCACCGATCCCATCTTGAGGAAACAGGAACCGCGTGAATTCGCCCGTCGTATTCCAGCGCACGGCGCCACCGAACCGCGTCGAAACCCAGATGACATCGTCGGCGAAGGCGATGTGGTGAACGCTCCTGGCGACACCATGCGTGATCCACTGGTCACTCGTGGGATCCGCTGCCACAGCGACAGCCGGTTCGCCTGGTGCGGAGGGTACCGCCGACGCCTGGAGCAGTCTCTCTGCCGGAGGAGGCACCACAAAAGGATAGGGGGTAGGAGGAACAAAAGCGATCAACCCTCTCTCCGTGCCGAGCCAGATACGACCGTCGCCATCTACAGACAGTGCATAGACACCGGCTACCGCAACGCTGTCCAAAGACGGCTCGTACACAGTCCAGTTACAGCCATCGAAGCGACTCAACCCGCCGTCTTCGACGCCCACCCACAGCGTGCCATCAGGGCTCACAGCAAGCGCCCGAACGAAATTACCCGCCGGGCCGGCGGGGCCAGCCGGGTAATTGGTCCATTGTTCCCCATCCCAACGCGCAACACCACTGCCCTGCGTGCCGAGCCAGAGTACGCCTAACCCATCGAATGTCATGGTTTGGATATAATCGCTCGGGATATTGGAATTGAGCGTGTTATAGACAGTCCATCGCCGTCCATCGTACACGGAAACACCACTACCCGATGCGCTCACGGCGATGTGCCCGTCAGGCGCCACCGCAGCGGCCGTGATCTGCGCATGCGGGAACCCCAGCTCAGCGGCACCAAAGGTGTGCCAGTCACCGTCTTCATGCGATACCACTCCTGCGGATGTCCCGAGCAGCAATCCGCCGCCGGGTACAGGCAGTACCACGCTGACGAAATTGGAGGGCAGTGGAGAATTCTCCGTCGTGTAAACTTCCCAACCGTTCCCGTCGAACACGGTAAGCCCATGTCCCCAGGTCGCAAACCAGACCCGTCTCTGCTCGTCCGCGGCAATGCTGCGGACCGGGGAGCCGAGGCCATATTCCGGCAGCGTGAAAGATTGTTCGCCGGTCAGTGGGCTGTATCTTACCGCAGCACCATCCGCCGCGAGCCAGAGGTCATTACCCAGTGCGGTAATGGCTTGCACGGGTTGCTCGATCTCCGTCGCGGTCCAGTCGCCCTGCACGCCGGACGGCTCGAGCATCGCAACGCCACCCTCACCGCCGGCCCACAGCTGTCCCCAGGCATCGAGCGCAATAGCGGCGAGAGAGGTCGCCTTGAGGCCGATGACATTGCCATCGTAGGTGGACCAACGGCACGGAGTATAATGTCCTACACGTCCACCCAGATTGAACCAGAGCGAACGATCTCCGCCCACCAGGATATCGGATACCGGACCATCGATCGCGGAATCAGTCCACCACTCACTGCCATCTCGCGTCCAGGCTACTCCTGTCTCCGTGCCAACCCACAAGCGGCCCAGTTTGTCCAGTGCCAACGCGGTGATCCGGTCGTGCGGCAAACCCGAATTCGTCGTCTGGAAGACCGACCACTCCTCCGTATTCCACGGACCTCGGGAAAGTACACTCAATCCATTGTTCGAGCCACACCAAACCTGATACCCCACAACCAGTGTGCCGATGTCGTCACTCGCCAAGCCGGAGTTTCGGCTGTCGTAAACGGTCCAGGTATCCCCATCCAGCCGGGCTATCCCGGCAGCAGTACCGGCCCAGATCCGCTCGGCTTCATCCACCAAGACGGTGCGGACATCGGAGGAAGGAAACGAGGAATTTTCGGGTGAGAACGTCACCCACGTTTGCCCGTCGAAACGCCCCAGGCCACCGCCGCCAGTTGCCACCCAGATGCACCCGCGACTGTCACGGGCCAGCTTCCTGACTGGAACGCCCGGCGAGGGAAAGTGAAACCGTTGTTCTTGGCCGGAAAGCAGATCGACTCGAACCAATTCCCCGCCCTGTGTGCCTACCCACAGCAAGTGCCCATCCGGCAGAATCGCGGTTGTGTACCCTACACCTGGGTAAGCAGTGACTACGGGGGCTGCCCCTCCTAAAGGAACTGCGGTGCCAAATAACGCAACAACCAACCCCAACACACATACCAGATTGATTCGCTTCTCGCGCATCAGCCCCTCCTCGACCAACGAATGCGAAACCGACCAGAAGGACCAGAGTTCAGCACGTTGCTGTCGATTCAGTCTTCCATCTCCACCTCGACGATGGAACAGGGACAGCCCGCCCGATTGCAGGCACTCACGATCGCGCTATGATATGGCACCAGGTCCGGCTCATCACCCAGTGCATTCGTGAAATAGGTGATGCTATCTATCTTGTGGTGACGGATTTGTGCCACCATTCGTTCCACAAGTTCATCTACCTCGTCGAGCAGCAACAGATGATCGTACCAGGGAATCGGCCGATCCGGCGGGATCAATCCGAACTCGCCGGAGAGAATGTAGAACTCCAATCCCAAAACCGCAGCGGCTTCGCAGACCTTGTGAATCCGACGATCCAGATAGCGCTGGATCGCTGGAATTTCGCCCTCTTCGGGACTTTTTGCGGCAGAACAATACGTGCAGAATGCATGCATGGTATGGACCTCCCAGACCTCCTTGGTCACCCGAACACCCAACACAGTCACGAGATCACACAATGGAACCCCTTACCGGGGAAAGGGTTCTGTTTCCCTTTTCGTCAAGTATAGCACAGAGAGAGATACGAAACCAAAAAAAGAAACCCACTGCGCGAATTGCGGGAAGGGCCAGTTCCGACGCGGAATATTATCGACGAGGTACCTGTACGTGGGTTACGTCGCTGAAAGATGCGGCGAGGGCAAGTTCCACGGCAAGATCTGCACCGATATCACGCAGCGTCAGATCGTCCAGCGTCACCTGGCCTTCATCGTCGAACATCGACCGCGGCAGAAACACCCGTCCTGCAGGTTGCTCACGCTGCAGGACACGACGAACGTCCTGCCCGGTCAGCAAGCCTGACACGGTCACCTGGCGACCGAAGAATTCGTTCGCGACCGGCAGCACCTGGACCGGTGTACCCTGTAGCACATCCAATTCGCCTGCGAGCTTTTGCAGAACGGGGGCGATCAGCTCGCCGCAGACGAGCGTCGTAGGCGAAGCCGGGGAAAAGGTGAGCTGAGAGCGAATTTCCATCCAGTCGTCGAGCAGGAGGCGCACCAACCCGATCCCGTTCTCCAACTGAGGGAAACCGTCGTAATCGCCGGCAGACGGAACCGCTCGTCCATCCAGCAGATACCACTCGTCGGAAGCGTACAACCACTTGGTACCGAACCGCTGCTTGAACTCTGTTTGCCAGGCTTCGACTCGATCCAAAATGGGGCCGGCTTCGTCGGGACGATAGACACGACCGCACCTCCGCTGAAAGCGGGTCAGCCCCACCGGCACGATACCCACGCTAAGCACTGCAGGGAAGAGATCGGCCAGATCTGCCACGGTCTGATGCAGCTGCGTGCTATCATTCTCGCCGGGCGTCAGGACGAGCTGCGTGTGCACCTCGATCCCGTAATCGCGGAGCTGGTGGAGTTGAGGCAAAATAGCAGGGGCACGCGGATTCCCGAGCAGCTGCCGCCGCAGGTCGAGGTCAGTCGCATGTACCGACACGTAGAGAGGGCTGAGATGCTGCTCTGCGATGCGGGTCCAATCCTCATCGGAGAGGTTAGTCAAAGTCACGAAATTGCCAAACAAGAACGAATAGCGGTAGTCGTCGTCTTTCACATACAAGGAGCGACGCAAACCGGATGGCATACCCTTGATGAAACAGAAGGAGCAGTTGTTGTCGCAACGCCGCAGACCATCGAACGTCGGCTGAACGAACTCGATCCCGAGTTCTTCGTCGTAATCTCGCTCGATCTCGAACAAGGTCTCCTCGTCGCCACGCCGCACGAGCATTTCCAGGTCTTCTTCCGCCCCGTAGAAGCGGTAGTCGATTACGTCGCGCAAAACGTGCCCGTTGATGGAGACGATCTCGTCCCCAGGCGCAATCTCCAGCTCCGCTGCGATGCTACCAGGTTCCACGCGTTGAACAACCCCGTAGGGACGGGACATACTCAGGCGTTCTCCCACTCGACGATGATGTCGACAATCGCCTGCACGACTTCGTCGATACCGAGATTATCGGTCGGCAGGATGATCGCATCGTCCGCGGGTTTGAGTGGGGCCGTGGCGCGTGTGGAATCAATCTCATCGCGGCGGCGAGTCGCTTCCAGGACTTGCTGATCGTCGACCATCTCACCACGCTCCAGCTTCTCCTGGCACCGGCGACGCGCCCGCTCTTCCACAGAAGCATCCAGATAGATCTTCAGATCGGCGTCCGGCAGCACGACCGTGCCGATGTCTCTTCCAACCATGACCACAGCTCCGCGCAGGCCAATCGCCCGTTGCTGCCGGGTCATCGCCGTGCGCACGGCGGGATAGGCAGAAACCGGAGAGACGTTTTTTTCCACCGCCGAAGTACGTATCTCCCACGTGACGTCTTGGCCATCGACGATCACATCGTATTGCCGGTTGTCGTCTACGCTGGGCGGGGTCACGGAGATGACAATCCGCTCGGCCAATACACCGACAGCGGCTTCGTCTGCGATAGGAATTGCTTCGTGCAGAGCGGCCCAAGTGACCGCGCGGTACATTACGCCGGTATCGAAATAGAGATACCCCAAACGCTGTGCCAACCGTTGTCCAACGGTGCTTTTCCCTGACGCAACAGGCCCATCAATCGCAATCGTGGAAATTTTTCGCATGATCCCCTAGCTCCGTGACCTTTTCGTCGGCTTCTTCTCCGGTGAAGGCTTTCCCGTAGGGGGCCGCTGCCGGCTCGGAACAACAGCCTTCTGCGGTGGCGGGCCCAGCCTTCGTATGGGTTTTTTCTTGCCCGTCGTGACAATCGACCTCAGTTTGGAGATTTCATCGTCCCGCAAAGCGCGATATTTGCCCTCAGGTAGACTTCCCAGGCGCAGTGGCCCCATCTGCACGCGAATCAACCGCACTACGGGATGCCCGGTGATCTCACACATCCGGCGCACCTGGTGTTTTCGCCCTTCGCCAATCACAATCTTAAGCCAGCTCCGATCACGATCGGGCAAAGGGAGATTGTCTCTCTGGCATCCGGCCGGTCCAACGACCTCGACCAACGCAGGGCCTGTGGGTCCATCTTCGAGAATCACCCCCCGGCGGAGCTTGTTCAACTGTGCTTCAGTGGGCCGTCCCCAAACCAGTGCGCGATACTCACGCTTGTGACCATATCGGGGGTGCGTCAGATAATTGGTCAGCTCCCCATCGTTGGTCAGCAAGACGAGTCCCTCACTCTCGGCATCCAACCTGCCCACCGGATACAAACGTTCCGAGGAAGGAACCAGGTCCAGGACGGTCTGTCGTCCCAACTCATCACTGGCCGTCGAAAGCACGCCCACCGGTTTGTATAACATGAAATACCGCTTCGGTATCACGCGAGCGATGGGAACGTCATCGACCCGAATGTCGTCACTTTCCGGATCCACTTTCACGCCCTGTTCGGTAATCACCTGTCCATTGACCTGAACGCGTCCCTGCCGAATCAGGTCTTCACTGGCACGCCTTGACGCCACGCCTGCGGCAGCCAGGACTTTCTGTAACCGTTCTTCAACACTCACCTCAGACTCCCCTGCCTACCTCTGTCATTTGAGATAGTTAATGTGATTGTTGTTCTGTTTTTCGTTGTCGCCCAGAGACTGATTTTCTCCTTCACTCTCCGCATCTTCCAACGACGGCAATTGATCGTAGCTGGTCAAACCAAAGTGCTGCAGGAATTGGAAGGTCGTGCTGTACAGGATCGGTCGCCCCGCCTGTTCCAGACGTCCGTATTCTTCGATAAGACCATGTCCCAGGAGAGTGCGCAGCACCCCATCGCAACTCACCCCACGGATTGCCTCCATCTGTGCACGGGTCACCGGCTGGCGATAGGCAATGATGCCGAGCGTCTCCAAGGCTGCCGTGGAGAGTTTGGTCGACAGGTCCAGTCCCAGAAACGTCTCCACATAGGCTGCTGATTCCGGCGCGCTGACCAGTTGAACACGGTCCCTCTGGCGTTGCAGGCGAAAGCCACGCGCCTGGTACTCCTCCTCCAGTTCCTGCAGAACAACCTCCACATCCTCAATCGAGACCTTCAGCACATCTGCCAGATGAGCAACAGATACCGCATCGGCAGCCACAAAGAGAAGGCTTTCCAAAACCAGTTTTGTCGATAGATCTTGTGACGTTTCTTTGTCTTCCACACGCACTCACAGTTCATCAGTTGTTTTGTCCTGACACGCAGGATTTGCTATAATAGCCTGGCTGATTGCCCCAGGCACGAAGAGACAACGGTATCCAAAATAAGGAGGGTACGGCACCATGCACAAAGGACACACCATTCTGCCCGGTTTATTGCTGGTGTTGGTCACGATCACGATGGCCTGCATGCCCGGCACCGCCAGCCCGACCGCAGAACTACCCGGAGGACCGGTCCAAATATCGGACGAAGCAGCCAGACGGCTCGAAAACAAGGTCACGCAAGCACTTCAGCAAGGCCCCAGCAGCCAGTTCAACCTGACGATCACCGATGAAGAGCTGACATCGTGGGTCGCGCTCCGCGTCGCTACCGATTCCGAATCGATGATCGCTGACCCGCAAATCCGCTTCACACAAGGCAAGGTGTTCGCCGCAGTCACCGTGGTCGGCGTGCTGCCAGTGAAATTGAGGACCACTCTGGTCTCATCCGTCACCGTAGTCGATGACCGCGTGCAATTCGAGATTCAGAAAAGCTCTGCTGGGCCGCTCCCTGTTCCAGGTTTCATCCTGGAGGCGCTATCCCAAACGATCAACGAGACGCTTCTCGAAGCGCAGTTGGATGTGCAAATCAATCAAATCGAAATACTGGAATCCAAAATCATCATTGCCGGACGCATCCGCACCACAACTTCTTAGATGCGCACACCCCGGATATGCGCATCGACTCGTTTCAGACACGCTTCCCTATTCAGCGCACACTGTCCTCAGGATAGGGAGCGTGTGTTATTTCCACCTGGACGTTATACAGCTTCAGACCCATCTGATCTTCGATGACTTCACGAGTCAACTGGACAATCTCCTCGGTTTTCATCGGCACTTCGATCTCTGGCGCGGTCTCCAGCTTGACAAGCACGTCGACACCGTTTCCCTTTGCCTTCACGACCGGACGTGCGCTAACCACATCCTGCAAGTGATCGATGTTGTATTCCAGACGTTGAACGATGGAGTCGATCGTGACACGCGCTCCACCATTTGCCACCTCTTGGACCGCCACGGCTCTCGCGCGGGGCCGGCGTACCTCCAACCACAGCAATAGCAGACAGGCCACGAAGAGCAATCCGGCACTCACAGAGAAAAGTACCCAGTAGAACGAGGCCTGTTCGGAACGAGCAAACACGAGCGCCTGACTTAAGGTTGCCAGAGAAGCATCCAACCGCACAACGGACAAGAACAGCAAAACCCCCAGGGCCACGAGGGATATCACCAGCAAGAGGATAACAATGATCCGATTAAGCGCGTTCATGTACAGACCCTCCTTGATTGATAGAGACACACGATCTCCTCCGGATGACGTTTACATCTCCTCATTATACACGACTTTGCGTCAGGGGCAACATGAGCGAACGCTGTGGGGTGCTTTGACTTTTAGCTCTATTCGGGTTATCCTAGGGCACATACTTGATCATGATGGAGAAAGGAACGGCTGGATTGATACCACTGACAGAACCGCTTCTAGATGGTCGGGAGTTGGAATATGTGACCGAGTGCATCAAGACGAATTGGGTCTCCTCACTCGGTGCTTTCGTCAAGCGCTTTGAGAACGAGTTCGCTGAATTCTGTGCGTGCACTCACGGGATTGCGGTGAGCAACGGCACAGTGGCGTTGCACCTGGCGCTACTTGCGCTCGGCGTCGGTCCTGGCGACGAAGTGATCGTTCCCACACTCACGTTCATCGCTACCGCCAATGCGGTGCGGTACACCGGTGCAGAGCCAGTGTTCGTAGATTCCGAGCCCCGCACGTGGAACCTGGACGCGGCCGCAGTCGAAGCTGCGATCACTCCGCGTACGCGCGCCATCATGCCCGTTCACGTGTACGGGCATCCGGCGGATATGGATCCGCTCCTGCGGATTGCTAAACGCCACAACCTGTGGGTGATCGAGGACGCCGCGGAGGCACACGGTGCCGAATACAAAGGGCGGCGAGCCGGCAGCATCGGGCACATCGGCTGTTTCAGTTTCTACGGCAACAAGATCATCACTACCGGTGAAGGCGGGATGTTGGTCACCAGCAATCCGGAAATCGCACAGCGCATCCACTTCCTCAAGGATCATGCGATGGATCCCGAGCGACGCTATTGGCACCCTGAGATCGGATACAACTACCGGTTGACGAATATCCAGGCCGCGCTGGGAGTCGCACAACTCGAACGGATCGATCACCTGATCGAGCTCCGTCGAAAACACGCCCAGCAATACAACACCGAGCTCGCCGGCACCCAGGGGATCACGCCGCAACCGGAGGCCGAATGGGCGCGCAGCGTCTACTGGCTGTATTCGATCCTGATCGAAGACGATTACGGCCTGGACCGCGACACCGTCATCGAAAAGCTCCGGGGGCGGGGCATCGATACACGTCCATTTTTCTACCCATCACACATCCAACCACCATACCAGACGGGACAGCATCTCCCTGTCGCCGAGGAACTGGGCGCAAAAGGCATCAACCTGCCATCAGCACCCACATTGACCGAGGAACAGATTCACACCGTCTGTCACGTCCTCCGGGAACGCGATTTCTAACAAAGGGACCTGCGGGACTCATGCGAATTGTCGTCCTTTCTTATGAAAGCCTCTATTCCAACCTGATGATTGCTCATGTGGTGGAATCCGCGCTTGGCGAAGTGACCGGGATCGTCGCTTCATCCTGCGTCATTCAGGGCAAGAGCGCATTCGGCAGCCTGCTGCACGTGCTCAGGCGCGCGGGGCCCGAATTCTTCGTACAAAAATCGCTTGAGACGGTCCAGTACAAAGCATTTGTGATATTGCGGCATGTCCTGAACCGGCCCTGCCGGGTGCAGAAGCTCTCGGAACTCGCCCAGAAACATGGCATCGCGCTGACGCATTCCGCAGAAGTGAATTCTCCGGAAACCGTACGCTGGATTCGGGAAAGACAACCTGATTTGATCCTATCTGTCTATCTGAACCAGCGGATAGGACCGGAACTGCTCTCACTGCCGGCGCACGGGTGTCTCAACATCCATCCGGCTTTATTGCCGCACAACCGGGGACTGTTCCCCTACTTCTGGGTGCTGGCGAACGGTGAGACCGAGACAGGCGTCAGCGTCCATTATGTCGAGAACCGGTTCGATACGGGAGACATCATCGCGCAACAGAAGATTACCGTCACGCCTGAAGACACAATTCAATCGCTATCGTATAAGAGTGCACAGGTGGGAGGCCCATTGCTGACCCAGGCCGTGCGTGATGTCATGACAGGCGCCACCCAACGTATCCCGCAAGATCCGGCCAAGGCATCCTACCATTCCTGGCCCACCAGCGAAGCCTATCGGCGCTTCCGGCGGGCAGGACGCAAATTCGGTTCGATGAAAGAACTGCTGCAATATATGTGATTCGTCGTGGAGGACTGGTGAAGACTTCGATTATTCTGCCCACCTATAATGAACGAGACAACATTCTGGAGCTGATCGAATGCATCAAAGGATACGTCGAACCGGCAGGGCTGGAATATGAGATTGTCGTCGTCGATGACAGCAGCCCGGACGGCACTGCGGAGGTGGTCCGCACCCGGTACTCCGACGCTCCAAACGTCCTGCTCATGGTGCGCACAGAGCGAGGGCTGGCAACGGCGATCAAACATGGTATCCTCCATTGCACCGGCGATATTGTCGTCGTCATGGACACCGACTTCAACCACGATCCCAAGATGATCCCGCAGATGGTCAAGTTCCTGGAGTATTACGACATCATCATCGGTTCGCGGTTCGTCATGGCGGGAGGCATGGAGGACAAGACCCGCTATTACCTTAGCTTCGCCTACAACTTCTTCATCAGGCTCCTCTTCCGTACTCAGGTACAGGACAACCTCTGTGGGTTCTTCTCGATGTACAAAACGAAACTGCTCGAAATGGACCTCGATGCCATCTTCTACGGATATGGAGACTATTTCATTCGCTTGCTGATTACGGCATGGCGACAGGGTTACGCCATGCTCGAAATTCCCGTATTCTACCGGCTGCGACAGCACGGGCATAGCAAAACACAAGCGCTGGAGGTGGCGTGGCAATACACCCGTTCGGTCCTGCGGCTGCGCCTCAAAGGCATCCGTTAGCCGTCGCACCGGAAGAAAGGTAAGGCTCGCTGATGATGAACGCGTTGAAGCGCCGTGTTATAGGTCTGGGTTACGAACATGGCGATTTCGTCATGTTGGCGATATTGTTCATCTCCTTCCGAGTGATGTCTGTCTTGTTCTCCCGCCCCGGCGGGTACATTCGGGACTATTCCGATTTCATCCTGTATCTGGGTGCTGCTGCGGTCACTGACGAGGGACATTGGCCTTTCGTGAACTTTTGGCTGGAATACCCTCCGTTGTTTCCCTGGCTGTTCACGGGCCTGTACCGCATCAGCCTGCTGCTCCCTCCGTGGATCGAAGATCCGCGCCTGTGGTTCTATACATTGCTCAGCCTGGTACTCGTCGTGTTCGAGGCCGGGAACTTCGTTCTGGTCTATGCCACCGCTCTGTTGCTGGGCGACCGATATCACGCACTGCGCAGAACCGTATTCTATGCGCTGCTGTTCGTTCCCGTTTACGTATTGAGCACGGATTTCGATACACTCCCGCTGTTCTTCATGTTATTGGGGCTGTACTTACTGCTGAGAGAACGAGACAGCGGGAGCGGAATCGCGCTGGGCATTGGATTCTGCCTGAAGATCACACCGCTCATCTTGCTCCCGGTCGCTCTCCGCACACTGCGCACGTTGCGTGCGAGAATCAAGCACGTCATCGCCGCAGGGCTTGCCATCGTCGTCCTCTCCGTTCCATTCTTGGTCCTGGATGCCCACCTCTACTTGATTCCGTTTAGAGCGGCGCTGGGACGCAGTTCCTGGGAAACGCTCTGGGCCGCGCTTGAAGGTTTCTTCTCCTACGGCGCGGTCGGCGGAGACCGCTTCGACCGTGCCGTGACGGACTTCACCATCCATCCCGGGCATCTCCCCTGGATGTGGATCAGTGTGGCGTTCGGCTTGATTTACCTGTTCTTCTACACACGTCCGGCGGACTATCGGGATAAGCGCAAGGTGCTGGGGCTCTCGTTACTGACGATGACGTTGTTCATGCTCTATTCGAAGGGGTACAGTCCGCAATTTCTCGTGTATCTGTTGCCTCTCGTCGTGCTATATTGCCCCATTCCACGGGGCATCGCGTACGCACTCGCGCTCAGTATCCTCAACTATCTGGAACAGCCCATCTACTTCGTGATGTTCCCCGAACAGCACGGTTTCTTCGTCGGGATCGTCGTCTTCAGGGCGCTACTGCTGATCGCACTCGGTGTAGAGGGAGCGCTGGCCCTTTTCCCAGCGAAGGACAGGGTGGCATGGCTGTGGAATCGCATCCTCGCGGCGCTGTTCATCGCTTTCGCGGCTTGGGGGGTCTGCTCCGCAGTCATCCTGGGACGGGCGTATTATGACGACCATTACCGGGCAGAGACGTACCGTCCCGCCATCGCGTATCTGGAAGAACAGGCCGGGGCACGCAATGCGCCGGGGATGCTCTTCACCGACCCACTCGCCTACCGGCGGGTTTACCCCTTCCTGCATGACGCTGTCGATCTGTTGGTCGCACAGACCAGCCGGCCCAATTGGCCAGCCCAGTTACAGGAGTGGGTCGGAGCCCATCCGACCTTCTGGCTATGGCGCGGGGAGATTACCGACCCGGACCTGGAGGCCTGGCTGGACAAAAACACCGAGCTGGTCGATTCGCAGGTCTTCGACTGGGGTACACTGTTCACATTGACTGCGCAGAAATGAGGAGCGGCAGACTTCCGGCAGGAGCAGGTCGTTACGCGAGTTCTTTGACCGTTGGCGCGTTCATCGTCTTGAGCGTTTCTTCCCGAATCGCATCCACGATTTCGCGCTTCAAGGTAGTGAATTCCGGGGTCATGACTACTTCATAGGAGCGGGGGCGAGGCAACGGGATCTCCAGCTCACGTTTCACTGCTCCCGGACGCGTCGTCATGATGTACACGTGATCCGACATGAAAATCGCCTCGTCCACATCGTGGGTGACGAACAGCACGGTGCATTTGTTCTTCTCCCACACGTCGAGCAGCAGCTCCTGCATCAAACCACGGGTTTGCGCATCGAGCGCACCGAAAGGCTCGTCCATCAGCAGCACAGAGGGATGATACACCAATGCACGGGCGATAGCCACCCGCTGTTTCATACCACCGGACAATTGCCCCGGAAAGGAATCCTCGAACCCGCGAAGGCCAACCATGTCGATGTAGTATGCGGCAAGCTCTTGTTTCTCCCTGGCTCCAACCGGGCTCTTCTTGAGAGCAAATTCCACATTCTTCTGGACCGACATCCACGGGAACAAGGTGTACGATTGGAACACCATCCCGCGGTCCCTACCAGGTCCCTGGATTTTTTGTCCGTCGATGAAGACGTCGCCGGCGGAGGGGTTGGTGAGACCAGCGACGATGTGCAAAAACGTGGATTTCCCGCAGCCGGAGGTCCCGACGATCGTGGCGAACTCGCCTTCTTTGACCTCCAGATACAAGCGGTCGAGGACAAGCAGATCACCTTTGCCCGTTTCGAATACGTGTGAAATGCCTTGTGCGACGAGTTTGGGTTGTATATCCACTAGCGATTCTCTTTCATCCACTTGAAGAAGTGATTGTACAATAGCTTGAAGGACAGATCCGTAATCAAACCCAAGAGTCCGATAACCAGGATGCCAAAAATAATCGTCTCAGTAGCAAGATACCGCTGCGCTTCCATGATCCGGCGTCCCAGCCCATTGCGCGCCGCGACCAACTCCGCCACCACGAGATATGTCCACGTCCATCCCACGGTGATACGAAAGGTATCCCAGATGCCAGGCATGGACGCCGGCAACACGATGTGCCAGAGCACCTCCCACTGACTCAACCCCAACGTGTAACCGATGCGGAGCAGGTCCATCGGCACATCCTTGACATTGTTCATAATCATGAGCACTTCCTGGAAGAAAACGCCGATGAACAGGATCAGGAACTTCTGCTCGTCACCGATGCCAACCCACAGAATAGTGAGCGGAACCAGAGCCACGACGGGCATATAGCGCACCAAATCGATGAACGGTTCCCAGAGACCTTCGAAAAACCGGAAATTGCCCATCAGGATACCGATGGGTACGGCGAACAGCGTCGCGATTAACCAGCCCAGCATGATGCGATAGACACTCGCCCACATGTCGGGGAACAGAATACCTTTGCTGATTTGCCTGAACGCCTCTGCGACAACCGCCGTTGGGGTTGGCAGAAATAACGGAGAAACAAAACCACCGTAGGTCAAACCCGCCCAACCCACGAGCAGGATAGCGATGAAGACAATACCCGACAGCGTGTAGACGGGCTGGGCAATGTCTTCCCGCAATACGAGCAGTCTCTGTTTTCTGATGTTGGGCGGGACGTCGGAAACGCCTGCGGCTTGCGGTACTTCAGAGCTCATGGTTTTCCTTTGCTGTCATTTCCAGTTTCGGTAGAACCGATACGGATTATCCCTTTTCCCCTCCGGCGGAAGAGCGGAATAACCGCGATGCAACAAGTTGTAGAGGTGGTTCTGTTCAGCGTACTGCTTTCTGGCGCTGTCGACCAGGGCAGGATAGATATCCGCCTTGGTCATGCCCTCGGCGTGTGCGGACAATGCGGTGATGATTGCTCCATCGAAATCGACGATCATGCTGCGCCCAACGTAGGTATACATGGGATCGGTCCCGACCTGGTTGACCGCGACCACATACAGTAGATTCTCCCATGCACGCGCGCGATTGGTGAACACCCAGGGGTCGGAATAGGGTTCCATATAGGCAGCCCCTCTGATCAAAACGTTCGCTCCCAGCGAAGCCACTTCGCGCGCGGCCTCGGGCATGTCGCCATCATAGCACGTGATCACGCCCAACCGTGAGCCTTTCGGCCCGGCACAAACATAGAAGGAATCACCTGGCGTGCACTCTTCCAATGGCACCCACGGGTTCACTTTGACGTAACGCAACGCCACCTCGCCTTTGTCGTCGATCAACAGCGAGGTATTATACGGTTTGCCCCCACCCGGATTACGTTCCAACAACGAGAAATGAGCCCAGACGCCCAATTGCCGGCAATGAGTTGCCAACGCCGCCACTTCCGGCCCCTCCAGATCGACGACGGTGTCCTCCCAATTGGTCACGTGATAGCCCTGCAATGAGCCTTCCGGAAATACGACGAGATCGGCACCTGGGAAACCCGCCTTCGCACGGTCCAGCCAGGCACACAAGGTATTCACGTTCCGCTGGACTTCTCCCATATCAGCCGCGCTGATCGGTTTCATCTGGACAATGACCACCGCCAGCGCCTCGTCGATGCCATGGACACTACCGAGAACCATAAGCGTTTGCGGCCCGGCTCGCTGCGCGGCGATTGGCGCAAAGCCCGAGTCGCCTTACCCCCTTCGTTGTCGAATTAACAGCGCCGGATAGACAGGACACGGAGAGCCTGTCCCCGAGCATGGCACGCTCTCCGTATCTCCCGCGCGATCACAGACTGGCCCCGCAGAGCCGGCTACTTGCCCTTCTCCTGAACGAACTCCGCAGTGATGATCGTCTTCGGATCAGGCACTTCTTTGATCTCATCGGGATTGATGCCTTTCATGATCTCTCCGACGGTTGTGAACGTCTCGAGGAAAGGACCTTCCAATTGCTGTTTGTTCTCGGCCAAATCGAAAACCTGTACCCCTTCGAATGCGACCTTGAACTCATCCATCGGGCTGCCGACGGCATCCGCAATGATCTTGCCGCCGTCATCCGGATTGTCACGCAAGAAATTGATGGCATCGCCCCAGGCGAGGGCCAGCGCCGAAAACACTGCGGGGTTCTCCTTGATGAAGTCCCTTTTGGCGATCATCACGTCACTGATCAACCCGGGTTTCTCCGCAGCCGTATACAGGATGCCATACTTGTCCTGATCGCGCAGCGCAGCCGAGATGTACGGTTCATACGTGACTGCTACATCGACCTTCCCGGCAATCAACGCCGCTCCAGCATCCGCTGCCGCCATAGGCACAGCTTCCACATCCGCCATCGTCATCCCCGCTTCGCTGAGCGCATAGGACAGCAAGAGCTCACTGGTGCTACCCGCTTCGAACGCCACCTGCTTGCCCTTGAGATCCTTCACGGAGGCCATGTCCTTGGGTGCGAGAATTGCATCCGCTTCCGAGGAAGCATCCAGCAACAGGAAGGCTTGAACGTCCACACCCTGGTTGACCATAGCGATTACTGCGTTGGTGGCGACACTCTCCACATCGAGCTTGCCACTCGCCAGCGCCGCTGTCATGTCCTGGTCCCAGGTGAAATCGACCACTTCGACTTCGAGGCCATGATCTTTGAAGTAACCCTTCTCCTCGGCGACCCACCACGGGCCATAGCCTAACCACGGCTGTACTCCCAGCTTGATTTTCGGCATCTCCTTAGCTGGCTGGGCTCCACCCCCACCACACGCAGACAGCAACCCGGCGAGCAGGACGATTACTACACATACGGACAGCAAACGCGCGAGTCTGATAGTGTTTCTCATGATCCCTTTTCCCTCCTCGTGATGAATTCATCCCTACAATGTATGTCAACGCGGCACCGAAGGCCTTACATTCAAGGCAGGTATTTTTCCACTCTCAGCCCAGCGACTGGCACAGAAAAAGCGGGCAGTCCACAGGGGTCGGATAGAAGAACCCGTCTCAACGCACAGGACGTCCGCTCTGTCGCCAATGCAGCATACAGCCTGCAATTATAGCACAAAAAGGAAAGGCCACAAGTACCCAAACGTGGCATACGAACACCGAATTTGCATTTTTGGGATGGGTGTGCTAGAATATAATCGTCCGCAGGGTAGCGTATTTATCCTGCGGACAACTATGTCTGTCAACCGATATTGTGTAGTTCGAGTATTGAAGCCTAGAGCGGTCATCCTTATCCGGTTCGATAGCGAAGGATTGCTGGAACCGACAGTCCAATAATAAGGAGACCGCTGTTGCATGTCGTGGACGGGTATGTGAAGAACACTGCCCAAATAGCAGCCCAGGTTTCATTCATCAGAGCAACATTTGGGGAGTTTGATAATTACATGAACGAGAGATTAGAAAAAATCAGGAACATTGGCATCATCGCGCATATCGACGCGGGCAAGACGACAACGACAGAACGTATCCTCTTCTACACGGGGAACACCCACCGCATCGGTAACGTTGACGCCGGCAACACCGTAACCGATTTCATGCCGCAGGAACGAGAACGTGGGATTACCATTCAGTCAGCCGCCATCACGTGCACATGGCAAGACTGTCAGATCAACCTGATCGATACGCCAGGGCACATCGATTTCACCGCCGAGGTCCAGCGCGCTCTGCGCGTGTTGGATGGTGGCATCGTCGTCTTCGACGGCGTGGGCGGTGTCGAGCCACAGTCCGAGACCGTATGGCGACAGGCCGATCGCTACGAAGTGCCGAGGCTGGGTTTCGTCAACAAGATGGACCGTACCGGCGCTGATTTCTGGCGTACTCTGCAGATGGTGCGGGACCGGCTGGGTGCGCACCCCGTCGCGATCCAGATTCCGATCGGCAGCGAGGATAGATTCCAGGGTACGATCGATATCATCGAAGGTAAGGCGATCACTTACGCCGATACGGAAGGCGCGCAGATGATCGTCGGCGAAATCCCGAATGCATTGCGCGCGGATTACGAACAAGCGCACGCCAGGCTGATTGAGGCGTTGGCCGACGTCAATGACGAGATCGCCGCGCTCTATCTCGAAGAGGCGGACATTCCCGTCGCGTTGGTGCACAGCGCGTTGCGTCAGGCGACTATCGAACGCCAACTGATTCCCTTCCTGTGTGGTTCATCCTTGAAGAACAAGGGGACTCAGCCGCTACTCGATGCAGTTGTTCACTACCTGCCGGCACCATCCGACGTCCCAGCCATCAAGGGCATTGATCCCGATACCAACGCCGAGATTCTCTGCACATCGGATGAGCACGAGCCGATGGCCGCCCTGGTCTTCAAAATCAACACCGACCCGTACGTGGGACGTCTGTCCTATTTGCGCGTCTATTCGGGAATCGTTCGGCGAGGCGATGCTGTCTACAATCCTGGCCGGGATACCAAGGAACGAATCGGACGCCTGGTCCGCATGCACGCAGACCATCGTGAGGAAGTCGACGAAATCAGAGCGGGAGACATTGGCGCAGTGCTGGGTTTGAAGCAAATCGCTACCGGAGAGACACTGCATGGAGCTGACCGTCCGGTGATCCTGGAGAAGATCTCCTTCCCGACTCCGGTCGTCAAGCTGTCCATCGAGCCCAAATCGAAGGCGGATGAAGATAAACTGGGGATCGCCCTGCAACGGCTGGCGGAGGAAGACCCGACGTTCCATGTGGCACACGATGACAAAACCGCTGAGACAACCATCGCCGGCATGGGCGAATTGCACCTCGAAGTTTTGATCGACCGCCTGATGCGTGAGTTCAAGGTGCAAGCCAATGTGGGACAGCCACAAGTGGCCTACTGTGAGACCATCACGAAGCCCATCACGGCTGAATACCGGTTGGTCCGTCAGACCGGCGGTCACGGCCAATACGCTCACGTGGTTCTGGAGCTCGAGCCAATGGAATCCGGGGGCGGTTTCGAGTTCGAAGACAAAATCACCGGTGGAGCCATCCCCAGAAAGTTCATTCCGGCTGTCGAGGCGGGCATCCGTGATGCGCTGGAACGTGGCGTGCTGGCGGAATACCCAATGGTCGATATCCGCGTCA
>ENA-OSEO01001660-OSEO01001660.1-sediment-metagenome-genome-assembly--contig:-NODE-1660-length-38221-cov-6.552118_pt1 | contig 38221 bp, 24 predicted proteins | sample MGYA00237883_ERZ534232 | MGnify/ENA metagenome assembly ERZ534232 | reverse complement strand
AGTGAGATCGTCTCTTCAAGTCTTTCGTATATGAACTGGCTGAACTCCTCTTCGTCTTCTTCACTCTCGAGGCTTTCGTATTCTCTCGTCCTTTCTTTAGATAGTCTGTCTTTCAGTTCTTCTTCGAGCCTTTGAAGCCTCTCGTCTTTCTCGCCTTTCCTGAAGCAGGCCACTACGTGCTCTTGAGGGGCTATCTTTCCTTTGGGAATGCCCAGCGCACCGTGGATAATCTCCCGGTGTGTGGCGGAGAGGAAGTACTTCTCTCTTTCCTTCTCATCCAGAGTACTTCTGTCAACCGCTTTTCTCAGAATCTCTCTCAGTTCTCTCTCTTTCTCTTCCCAGAGAGCGTAAGATTCGTACTCATCCTTTCTTGGCTGGAGTATGTATTCAGAAGGTATCGCGTTGTCGTCTCTCCGGTACCACTCACTTATCTTCAATCGTTCACTCTCATCCATTAGAGGAAGAAGAGAATCGAACTCTGTCGAAGGAATGGAGTAGGGCAGAGGTTCCCAGCCGTATCTATCACCCAGGAGTATTATGAAATTGGGCTTTGGTGAGAGATTCTGGCAGCGTTCTATCTCGGAGAGGCATATCTGGAGGGTTCTCTGGTCTTTCTGCACTTCGTCGCTCACGCCCCAGCGTAGGTCGATGTCCTGAAAGCTGGCCCCGTGTCTTTCGCAGTACTCTCTAAGTCTTGGAAAGACCTTCTTCTGGAGGACATTCCTTTCTCTCTTCATATCCAGAAACGTAGAACTCACAAAGACCCGAAAGACCTTTCTTTTTAGCATTGATTGTCCTCCTTCATGAAGATGAAATGATCGTGTCTATGCTTAGGGTTCGTCTTTTTGAGTATTCTCAACTGTCCTTGTATCCAGTGATTCCTTTGGATTGTTGTCGAAATACCATTCAAGAACCTTGCCCGTGCATAGGGTACTAATGAGGGCATCTTGTTTCATCTCTTCTTCATCTGTTTCATCGTGGGCGGCCAATCCACCAAGATCACATATCAAGCGAAGGTGTTTCACTATCTTGAAAGGAAAAACCGATGGAATATCTTTCACAGCTTTATCCAGTAGATAGCCGGCTGTCATTGTGTTCGATAAGCTTAACCCTTCAACTATCATGATTTTGCGGAGAACCTTCTCGGCGATTTTCCGGTTGTTCACCATGGCAAGTGCAGGGTGGATATCCACAATATGGACAGAAGCTTCAATATCTTTCAAGAGATCTGCAGCATACTTTTTCTCGAGCTGATTAAGCATGCTAATTACAGCATCCTTCTCGTAACTGCCTTCATCGTCTTTTGCTAGTAGCCAACTCTTCTGTGAAAGCAGGAAAGATTTCTCTTCAGGATTTAGAAGTTCTAGAGAACCATCAAAGTCATTCAAAAGCATTTCGGAAGTTTGCTCTCCTCCTCTTATGACTTCACTCGCTATTTGCCTGGCTGCTTCACGTTTCTTTGCAGATATGAATTTAAGTACTCCTTTTCTTTCAATCTCAAAGAAACCATGAACATATACTCTGTGATAGGACAATCTCTCATAATCAATTTTTACGACTGCTGAGGCGGTGAATCCCAGAAGAAAAGCTCTGCCTAGGAAGATAAAATCGCCACTTGAATAATCCTCGGTGAAATGCTCTAATTTCCAATCTACTTTTACACCGTATCTAGATCCTTTCCAGGTATTCTTGTCTATTCTGTAAATGTAGAATCTTCTTCTCAGAAGGGCATCATAGATTTCCCAGTTTTGACAAAAACAGGAGATGATCTTTGGAGTTGAATCGAGAAACGTACCCAGATCAATAGTAAAAACATCCTTGCTCATGGATCATCATATCCTGAGTTGTGAATTGATAACTGATATGCCAAGTCTTCATTGAAGTCAGAGCTGAACTTTAGTGACAAGCACAGGCTCCTGATGATCTGTAGCAAACGACTCAGCAAATTACAAAGAGAATATACTCTGCCATGGATTTTCACTCACTGATTTCCAAAGTGCTCATTGTAAAGAGCATCAAGATCGCGATCTCTGTTGAATGGTGGTTTCAGAGTACGCATTTCGAGCTGATAGACATTTGCTTGATCACCTTGCGGGCAAATGAATTTCATTCTAGCTGACTTACACAAAGCATTTCCTTCGGGAGTGAGAGCATTAGCTACCATTTCCTTAATAAATATGTCTTGTTCGGCAAGATCTTTGATGGTTGAAATGAATTTGTCGAAAAGCAACCTCAGAGCAAGAACACTTCTGTATTTTGGTAAAACAGCAACTCCAGCAATATAGATGTTGTAATCGCCGGGAAAACCCAATACTGTCATTGAATCGACGCTTAGATCTCCGTCATACAACTCACCTCTTTTTGCAACGAAAAGAGCTTCATCATCAATTGGAACAAGATGCCAATAACCAACTATTCTATTGTTGTCCTGAGTATCCAGTAATAAACAACAACCTTCGGGAAACGTATCATGAATTTCTGCCCATTGAGACAGAGTTCCCTCATGGTGTTCGTCTAGATCTCCTATTGTTTGATAGTCGATTTCTATCATAGTCTCAACAATTTCAGTTGTTGAAAACCCGATCTTGGTCAACTCGGGGGATTTAAGTGCCTTCAGTCTATGTTCAGGTTCCCTCTTCGAAGTGAGGCCGGATTCTATTCTCGAATTACCATCTTCTGCAATGTTTTTACTTATCTGTCCGTTTGACCCTTGTATGGCAATGCGTACTTTATTCAACAATTCTTGTTTTGACTCTTCATACGGAGAAAAGGAAAGTCTCTTCCTTAGTGGTAAAGGCAAATCGCCAATTGAAAGGCCCTCAACATAGGTAAACACTTCTCCCTTCTTTCTCCCATCATTTATTTCCCCAATGAAGCAATCCCATTCCTCCTCAACCCATCTTGAAGATATGTTCTCTTTGGTTGTTGCAACAACAATCAGTACAATAGATCTGTCCAGCGCCTCATATATCACTTTCTTGAAATCCGATTTGTTTATTGAGAAATCACTCATAAAAACTTTAAAACAGTTGGAAACAAGGAATTCGTACAATTCCTTTGCAAGATACCAATCTCTAGTATAATCATTATTTGAGTCTTTAATCTTGCAAGAAATGAAGACTTGCCATTCATTTTGGAATTCTATCTCTTCCATTGATTTCACACCTTTCAAAAAAGGATCTTTGCAAATTTATCCTTAATTGGTAATAATTATTCTCCAATTTGCCGGTTCTCATTAACATGCCTTCAGCAATTCGTTCACCGGCCCGATCGGCTAACATAAGTATCAGTCCTGCCGAAGAGATAAACTGCAACTCAAGCGTCTCTAGCTCATTTAGCGGAGCCCTTCGTATATGGCTCTTTATGTTCTCCATCTCCTTTTCCAGTGATTCGTCTTTGTCTACGTCTTTTCCTTCGCTTATCCTCTTCCAGCTCTCGGAATTATAGAAAGCCTTTATCGCTTTTATTCGCAGGGGATTCGCCGGATGAGAGATATTTAGATAACTGGGGTTCTCTTTCATCTCTTCGAAGGCCTTCTCGGTAATACTGAGCATATTCTCAGTTGTGAGATTGAAGTAATTGTCTTCAAGACCCGAAGAGAGCTTGAAGAGAGCTCTCACGGAGACTTCGTAATCGTTGCAGGCCAGCAATCCAATCCTGTCGCATGATATTTCGGCCAGCTTTCTCCAGACTTCATAGAGCTTCATGAGGAATGGAGGGAGCTTTTCATATTCGGGATATACATACTGAATCGCTTTAGTGACGTAAGAATGGCCGAAGAGTATGTGGCCTATTTCGTGACCGATGACAAACTCCATCTCGTCAAGGGATAGCTTTTCGAGTAGTCCCCTGTTGATCACTATGATGTCCGATTTAGCCTTGTCGGGTATGTTTATTGAGCTGCAGTTGAATTCTGAAGTGTTGGAGATGTAGAACTCTACCATCGAGCTGTCTATCTCCAGTCTATCTAGAATGCCTTGACACTTTAGAAACAATTCCCCGCCGAAGTCTTTATAAAGGGGCAGAAGATAACCTTTGAAATAAGAGGAAAGCTCATTCCCTCGAAAATTCTCCTTTTCTTTCGCGATTATAAGAGAGTTTATTAGCTTCAAGTTGATGGATTCTTCAAAGTAACTCTCAAGAGTTTTTTCTTCTGTCAGTTGTAGCTTTCCGAAATCTACTTCCATCCTGACCTCCTTTTTGTATAGAAGAGTCTTTGATCTTAAGGCCGTCTTATGTACCATGAGCCATTGGAGATTCTACAAGCCTCGAAATTGCCTTTGCAATTCGGACAGCGATTAGCAGAACACATGTAGGATGAATTGGGTATGCCGGGTATGTTAGCATAAACGAGCTTTCCACACCAAGGGCATACTGCCTCGGCCACACCCCCATCTTCGGGCACTTTGCCGTTGGGTTCATCACACATCTTCATTCCTCCCTTGTTTGATAATAGGATTCTCGATCGTCACCCTGTTGAAATTACGTTTTATGACGTTACCCGTTATGCCTCTACGCACAACTGTGTTAATAATCCTATTCTGCTGATTCGCTAAGTGAGGCTTTCTACCATATCTTTTTTCAAAATCCAAGACTTGCTTCTGAAGGCTAATGTAATCTTCTCTTACCCTCAATATGTTGGCCAGATTATTCTCGGAAACCACGATTCTGTTCTTTCCGGTGTTCTCCTTTACATAATTGGCGTAACACCTCGGACACATCACTTGGTTGCCAATTTCGGAGAACTGGTTAGTTTCTTTCCCACAAACCGAACATGTAACCCAAATTGCTCTATTCTCTTGGTCGTACTGATTGGGTAATAGAGTAGCTATGACGGAATCTATTGAGTAATCGACAAGCCCACCAACAACAATGCTTCTATATGAGTTGTTAGGGTAAACTAATCCAGTTATAAGAGAGATAGAAAACTCCCCGTTAATGACACAGTCAACGACGTTAGATATGAATCCTAGAAAAGGATCTACGAGTGATATTAGGCCAATGAATACTCCTTTTAGAAAACCCCAGAATGACATATGAATCTCCACAAAGAGAGCGGCCAGAAATACTTCTGGCCGCCCTTCGATCTCAGATGTTTACTCCTCTATCAGTGAGATCTTTTCTGAAGAGCTCAACCTCAATGTCGTCACGAACTTCTGTCAGCCCACTCCGGGATTTTTTGAAGAATATTTCGGTAAGGCGAGCAATTTCAGTTTCCTTTATCAGACTTCTTATTCCGTTAATAACACTGTCTCTTAGTCGCTCATCTTCGTTCAGAAGCTGTACTATGTATTTCTTTGCCCAGACTTTCTTGCCATCAACGATTTTGGTAATAGGTTCATCTTCGCCAGCCAAATAGTGGTAGCTTTTCTCCTTCCTTATGATTCCGGCGGCCAACGCCGTGCGGTAAAGCTTTTCTTGATCGACGAAGGTCAAGGAGGACTTGCCGTTGAGCTCTCGCATCTTTTCCACATCGAGATTATTGAAAACGTGAAGGGGTCTTTCCTCAATAGCACTTTCGTAATTCTCTCTCATGTTGTTTAACAAAACCTGATCGCTCGACAATCCAACATACATACTTATCCTGGTAAGGTTGGGCTTTTTCGTTATTCCGGTATCTATCCATTCTTCCATGTTGTTGTAGGCTCCGGTCTTCTTGAGTTTCACTTTCACAGACTCTGGTAGATCGCTTATCAACTGGGTTAGAGTTTTTGTTGGTAGATTTGTGTAAGTGAAGAAAGCTTCGGAGATTTTTTCAAGTTCTTTCAGACTGAATATGTTTTCTACCTCTTTCTGGTCGAATCCCTCAACGAGGATGCTGTTTAGCTCTGTAGAACGTGTTCTTATGACTTCGTGAATAGAGTCGTAGAACCTCCTGAGTTCTTCAATTACAATCTCGGAGTTGATCCAAGTATTCCTTTCTATTGCATCAGGAATGGTCTTGATTATTTCCTCCAGTCTATATTTCTGACCGTCCATAATGTCGTTTATCATTTCGACGCCTCTACTCATTATCCTATCTACCATCTCGAGGATCATCTTCTTAGAAAAGACATGTTCCTCACAGGTTATTTGCGTTACTTCATCACTTGCAATATTTACGATTTCCAGTTCCTTCTTCGAGAGAAGCTCATTGACCGATCCGATAAGATCCCCCGAAATTCTTACGTTATCAAACTGCTCATGAAGCCATTCTATTGACTTCCTAATCAGAGATTCTCTCAACGAAAAATCGGTCCATTTTGCCAGAGCGAAGAGAAGCTGGTCCACGGAATTGAGACGGTCTTGTTTTCCCTTCTTGCTGACCATAAAAGCCAAATCATCGATCGAATCGTTTACTAATTCTTTCAGTTGAGCGTCATAACCGTCAACTCTCGTATTCCAATCCTTCTTCTGTGTAGAGATCTCGGTAAGAGCTCTATCTAGATTTGAAACAAGGTTATTGTATACCACGTTTGTCAACTCAACGAAGTCCTTCATTTGAGTAAGCCCACCGATAGATTTGACAGAGTTCCTCATGAATTCAGTGAGAATTGTTTTTGCCTCAGATATTTGAGCTTTGACTTCAGAAGCAAGAGGAACTATACCAATATCCCCTCTTGCAAACCTATCCAGGTATTTCTCTATGACGTTTCTGTAGTCCCTGATTGCAGGAGATGAATCGTTGTCGGTAAGCATTCTGCGGAGAAGAGACTCGAGCGTATTGTCATCTACGCGATCGATACTAAGACCGAGTATCCACTTTTGACTAACTAATGGCGAAAGGTTTTTCAGAATGGGTTTTTCCACCCCGCCTATGAGTTTCGAACTGACACCGGATAAAACTCTTTGTAGTTTCTCGAACAACTCCCCACGTGTCTTTTCCCCTTCTGGATTTTGCAGTTTCTCCTTAAGAAGTGACTGGAAAATCCGCTGGGCAGCGAAAAGCGGCGCTTCATTTACGTCTATCACGAGCGATCCGAGACCAAAAGACAGAATGAACTGCTTGAAACCGGTCTTCTCATCTATTTCCAGATTTCGGATGTTTCTCAAACTGGGCATGATGTTGTCATTTGTAAGTGAAACGACAAACTTTGCCGTCATTGCCGCTTGTTCTTCTCTGCTGGAATATGCAAAGCCTTTATGGTTGCTGTATGTTAGCAGGTGTGCATAGTCTGCCGGTGAGGATTCGGCCTTTGAAAGGGGAATAGTCTGTTTTGCATCTTTCACTTCAAATCTGAACTGCCTAGTGTCTTGGACGAAATAATTCAGTTCCTTCAAGGCGGCATAAGAGTTCGCGTCTAACACTCTTTTCAGAGCTGCATCGCCTACTTGGGCGTAGATAATATCCCCCAGGGTCATTATCAAATGCATCTCCATGGCCGCAAGCTGCAAGTTTGCCGCAATGTGCCTAACCAGGGCCAAGAAATCAAGGAACATGCCGCTTCCAGTTCCTCCTGCCAGGCCGACGGCAACGAATACGTCGATTCTGTCTTTCGTTCCCTCGAATCCTTGAAAGGCATGGAATACTTTTTGGTATATTGAGTTGAAGTTGTAATGAAATGCAAATCTGCCGAATACTCTTGTCTGTTGAGCTGCCCTTATGGAATCCTGGTCTTTTCCAAGCACATCGTCGAAGAAACGTTTGTACTCCCCGTCCAATGAAGGAAACCAATTGTTATTCGGTATGAATCTTTCTCTTAGAAAGACTTTCATGCTCGGTGGAAATCTCATGACTTCGATGTTCCTTACCGCAGGGGACTTTGAATTTGCTTCGGTGTCGAATGCCTGAATTCTAATGTTGTCGCTTCGACCTCTTTCTTCTTCGAACTTGAGTATCTTCTCGATTACTTGAACTCCGAAACCACCAAGTCCGAAGACAATGGTGGGTGTCTTGTGCTTTGCCACGGAAATCCCTCCCTCTATATTCCGAATTTTTGGATTATTGTCCACCAAAGAATCGTCAAGATACATATTATGGAGAACAAGGTAGAAGCTACAGCTGCTTTGTTCAATCTATACTTCGTGCTTCTCACGTGAAGGACAGCTTGATCCTCTCTCGTTTCAAAGGAAAAGGCGAAGAGATTCTTTCGTCCTTTCCTCACGGAAATGCGAGAACCGTCATTGAGCCTAGCCGATTCCCCAATAGCCAACGGGTATTCATCGACTAATATTGTTCCTGCAGCATCGTCAGACTTTATCACCCATTCCTCTCCGGTCGAGAATGGATCATTCTCTTCTTCAGGTTTTGCATGAAAAATCGTGAAACCATGGAGCGGAAAATTGCTCTGTTCGAATCTATAGCGCACGTCGGAGGCTCTACCAAATGTTGTTTCATTTAGTTCATCAAGCTTTAGTATGCGGCCTGCCGGGATCTGCCGCTTTTTTCTGGCGAGAGCCGGAATCAGGAATATGAGTGCCACTATGGCCGAAGCAATGGCAGCTTCCACAGCTGGAAGCGGTGCTATGACCCTAATCGCTATTGATTCTTCTGAAGGTTTCAAAGTGCCAGAAACATCACTTATGGTGACGAGACCCTCTCTTCTCTTTCTGAGAATCTTGTCAACTGACGAAAAGCGTTCTTCTAGCGAAACAAGGAACTTCAGAGAAGTCTCGCTTTTCTCCGGCATGAGAGTTACATTTCCCGGCGTTTCAATAAGAAAAGCATCGTTCTCATCGGCTGTGATGACCACTTTTGGGTCGTCTGGCTCATAGAACTCCGTTATCATAGGCGTATCGACCCAGTAATCTCGGTTGGGGAAGGCACCTCTAATAACAAGCTCCTTTCGTTTGAGACTCATGTAAGGTCCCTGAACAACTATCTCACGCGAAGCACTTGAGAAAACGAAATCCTCAGTCGGCACCGGGTAAATCATGTATTTACCTTCGATGGGCGGAACAAATGCGACCTTGAAGAGAGAGTCAGAATCCCTTGTGAACTTATGTACTTCAGTCCGGCCATCGGGAAAGAAAATTTGAACCTCTACAGAATCTAGGACAGCATTCTCAGCCTTAGCGCTTACGATTACTTCGCTGTTACGAACTGCTCCCTTGGAAGGACTTGCTTCAAGTTTGACGATTTCTGCGCTTATTACACGCGCAGTCTTTTGCGGGACAGCAAGTTCAACTGTGACACTGTCCTTTTTATCGCCGCATTCTATGAGAACCTCTCCATATATCTTTAGAATTCCTGGCTTCGAAACCTTCGGGACGGTTCCAACGAGATTCGAGCCATCCCATTTCAAATCAACGATGGTATCTATCCCGGCTCCCTGTACGGTCAAGAATCCTTTGATTGTCTTTACGTCCAGTTCCTTACCGTCAACAGACAATTTCTTCCCGGGAACAATAAGGGTCTGATCGGTTTTTGTAAGCTTGACAAGGGCTTCCGATGTATTGCCGATCGGGATGTATCTGTCAACCAGCAGCTCAACGCTGTACTCCTGTTCAAGGGAAATGGCGATCTTGGAAGCTGTTGTTGAATCTATGACTACTCTCCAAGTGCCTGACTTGGGATTCTCAACAACCCACTTCAGAAAGGCAAAGGATTCCTCAGGCTTTGTTGTCAGAGCATTTCCTTCTGGATCGTAAATGCTTACGTCTATGTATTCATCGAGAGAGGTGAGTTCGACGGACATTTTTCGAGTATTGGGGCTAATCTCGAAAGTCGTCTCTGACTTCCCAGACGAAATCGAGTAGCTTTGATACGTCTCCTCGCCTCTAATAACGGAAAGAATGTCGTTCATGACAAAGGGGATCTCGCTTCCATCGACGACCTCGTAGAACTGATTTGAGTTCTCGAAAAGCTTTGCAGCGTCCGAGATGTTTATCAAGATCTCCTTCTTGAAGTCGCCCAGCCCAATCGTGAAAATCGGAATTCCTTCCTTCAAGAACTGAGGAATTACGTCTTTGACAAGCTTCTCCAGTTCATCGAGGTCTTCTTCATCGATAGCCGAGACATTCAGCTCTCCATCTGTAAGAAACAAAACTACGGGAAAGAATCCTCTTTCCTTTGCTTCCAAAGAAACCTGCAGACCCTTTATGAATCCATCGGTGTAGTTCGTCCAGTCACGATCTCCAGGAATCCTATAGGCATCCTGAACAAGCCGAGTTCTATTGCTGTTGGTAACCTCCGTTATGGGTATGACAATATCTGCGTTTGTATCGAAACTTACATAAGAAAAGGCTTCTTGATCCTGTAGTCTTCCAATCAAAAACTCCATCCCCTTGAATCTTATGTTTTCGGGGTCTCGATTATCCCAGTCCATGGAGCCTGAATTGTCGACTATTGTTACTAAAGCCAGAGGCTTCTGTTGAGTAACAGTCATAACCTGACCGAGCAATGGAAATCTAGAGCACAAAATGGTTAGTAAGAGCATGAGAAACACAAACGGTTTCATTTTCATGAAATCACGCTCCAACCGAGAAAAGATGTCTGTTTTCTTTCGTAACACAATGACAATGCTTCAGAGGGTGACAAAAGCTAAGTAGGAGCTTTTCCTTAATGAGTAGTTCGTCCGATTGATAACAGATAATCGACAACATCCATACCCCCAATAAGTCAATTCCTTTATGCAAAACGAATATCTTATTCTGAGGAAGAGGAGTTAATCTGAGGACGACTAAAACTTGTTTATGTTATTATACTATTTCTTCATGTGAAAGCAAACATTTGAGAATGCAGAAGAAGTCAATCGTACTCTCCAACAAATGATCAACGTGCTTTCAAAAGGGAAAATTATTGCGGATTATTGACTGCAGAATTCTTCTTTGACGATGATTGTAAGTAATGCTTAAATCTATAACCCAAGAACAACGAGGAATTCTATCCCCAAAACTATTCGCGTCAAGCTTACATTAATGGGTGCTTCAAGTTAGATTGCTTTTTGGGAGATCAATATTAAGGACCTCGTCTGCAAAGAGCTCTTGGTGATCAGAATTCTGTACGAAAATATTGGTCAGAACTGATTTTCGGTTTTGGAATACCTTATGAACAAGAGAGAATAGTATACGAGAAAACGCTTTCGGAAGTACAAATTCTCTCTTCAGCAATTGGCAATTTTATCAATTGAGAAGAAGGCCTTTTGTGTATCTCGAATAGGGCTGTATCTGGTGAAGCTGAATTCAATTTTATCTGCAGTTTGAGAGTTTTGAAAAAAGTCGAATGGCAGTCGAAACAGAAGGATTGCATCAGCAAGCGAGAAAAACGGGTTTTTTTTCGTTTGTGAATGCAAGCGCCAAAACGAGCAAAGATTTATTCTTTCTGCTCATATCATTCCCGCTGTCACTACTAGAATCCCTTGTTTGATCCGCCGGGGACTCTTGCATTCAATTCCATTGGTGCAAATCAGATTTTGTAGTGGAAGTTCGTCTGGTTCTCTTCTGATTTCTCCGCTTGTCTAGCTATTTTCAGATTTATTACTGTAATAGTTGAGTCTAGACTAAGTATTTTCTTAAGGCTGAACGAAGAAGGGATCTCTTCAATGGCTAGTGTGTGAACACTGTTAACTGAATCGGGATAGAGATGACAAATTGTATAATGAACGATATCGAACATCTAAATTATAGTCTATCGAAGATCCGGTTAACGTGAGAATGACAGAGAATTGCCGGAGAGAAAGATAGCAAGCCAGGAAAGCAAGGAGTGAGGATATGACTCGAGATTCTTCAAAGGACTGGCAGGTATTCATATCGTGCAAGGTTTCAGATGGAAAAGGTGGATACACAAGAGACTGGCATCTTGCGAAGGAGCTTTACGAATTACTTGAAGCGAATTCGATAAAGGTCTTCATGAGCAGTATTTCTTTGGAGCAATTAGGAGAATCCGACTACAAGGAAGTAATTGAAGAGGCACTCGACCAAGCCCAGGTAATGGTAGTTGTTGGAACGAGCAAAGAAAATCTGAACTCAAAATGGGTCAAGTATGAATGGAACACTTTCCATAATGAAATAATAAGCGGAAGAAAACAAGGTGGTAGAGTATTCACGATTATTGAGAACCTAACTGTGAAGGAACTACCCCTTGCGCTCAGACAGCACCAGAGTTTCAATGTTTCAGAAAAGAACAATCTTGTGAATTTCATAATAGCGGCACTGGGATTTGATTCCGTAAACCTCAGATTAGTAATCGAAAGTGATCAAGATAGTAAGAGAGCAACCTCACCCAAACATGACTCTAACTTAACCCCGCAGAAAACCGGCAGCGAACCGCCGACAAAAAGCATAACCTCGAAAAACGGTGATGAGCTAATTTGTGTTGAGGGCGGCGTCTTCATAATGGGAGACACGTGGGGAGATGGTTTTGATAAAGAAAAACCCCCCATAAAGTAGAGCTCACATACGATTTGTATGTGAGCAAGTATCCTGTAACATTCGACGAGTACGACAGATATTGCAAGGAAAAGGGAATAAAGAAACCTGGAGATAGAGGCTGGGGAAGGGGAAGAAAGCCAGTAATTAATGTGAGTTGGAATAATTCAATTAAGTACTGCAACTGGCTGAGTGAAAAAGAAGGACTTCCAATAGCGTACTACAAAGACGGAAGTCTTTTGGATGAGAACAATAGAAAGACTGAAGACATAACTAGAGTGAAGGGTTACAGGCTATTGACGGAAGCTGAATGGGAATACTCTGCACGGGGTGGGAACAAGAGCATGGGGTACAAATACGCGGGATCAAACAATCTTGAATCAGTCGCCTGGTACGCTAACAATTCGGGAGACGTAACACACGAATTGGGGCAGAAAAGGGAGAATGAACTGGGTTTGTACGATATGTCTGGCAACGTATGGGAGTGGTGCTCGGACTGGTATGACGAAAAATACTATAGCAAAAGTACGACGGTCAATCCATATAATAAAGGTGGTTCCAATCGGGTGGATCGTGGTGGCACCTGGGGCCACAGTGCAACGTACATAAGGGTAGCATACCGCGACTACAACTCGCCCACCACAACGAGCATCGATTTGGGATTCCGTATTGCAAGGACGGTGTTCTGATTACACTTTATCATTTGTCCTTTTGCTGTGGCTTGGAGTGCCGGGATGAAGTCTTCTGCCGCAGGAACGTTTGAAGACGTAGAGGATTCGGTAGATTCTTGACTGCAAGGATAATAATTACTTCTTGAGAATACGAAACGCCTTTAGGAAGACCACAGACACCATAGAAGCAAGGAGTGAGGATATGGCTCAAAATTATTCAAAGGACTGGCAGGTATTCATATCGTGCAAAGTCTCGAATGGAAAAAGAGGTGGGTACACAAGAGACTGGCATCTTGCTGAGGAGCTATTCGACTTACTTGAAGCGAACTCTATAAAGGTCTTCATGAGCAGTTTCTCTTTGGAGCAATTAGGAGAATCCGACTACAAGGAAGTAATTGAAGAGGCACTTGACCAAGCCCGGGTTATGGTGGTCGTTGGGGCAAGCAAAGAAAGCTTGGATTCGAAATGGGTCAAGTATGAATGGAGCACCTTCCATAATGAAATAATAAGTGGAAGAAAGGAATTTGGCAGAGTATTCACGCTTATTGATAACCTAACCATAAAGGAACTACCCCTTGCGCTCAGACAGCACCAGAGTTTCAATGTTTCAGAAAAGAACAATCTTGTGAATTTTATAATAGTGGCACTGGGAATGAATCATACAGCCACCTCATCAACAACTGAGAGTCATACAGACAAAGAGAGAACAACATCGCCTGGAAATGATTATGAGTCAGCTCCACAAATAACTGAAAGCAAAGTGGTGAAAAGGGTCATAACCTCGGTAAACGGAAACGAGCTCATTTACGTCGAGAATGGAAGCTTTGTCATGGGGGACACGTGGGGAGATGGATGCAGCACTGGAAAACCAACCCACATGGTGACGCTTACGTATGACTTCTATGTTGGGAGGTTTCTTGTAGTATTCGATGAATACGACAGATATTGCATAGAGAAGGGAGCAACGAACCCTGAAGATGAAGGATGGGGAAGAGGAAAAAGGCCAGTGATAAATGTGAGCTGGTTTGATGCAATGGAATACTGCAACTGGCTGAGTGGAAAGGAAGGGCTTCCAATAGCCTATTCTGGAGATGGAAGTATATTAGACAGGAACAAGCAAAAGACAGAGGACATAACGAAAGTGAAAGGATACAGGTTACTGACAGAAGCAGAATGGGAATACGCGGCAAGGGGCGGGAACAGAAGCAAGAAATTCAAGTATTCAGGCAGCGATAACGTCGATGATGTAGCCTGGTACGATTCGAACTCGGGATGGGTGACACAGCAAATTGGTAAGAAGGCGCCTAACGAGCTAGGATTGTACGATATGTCTGGAAACGTCTGGGAATGGTGTAGCGATTGGTGGGATAGTCGCTACTATAGCAAGAGCCCAACGACCAACCCTTATAACGGCACAACTGGTTCCCGCCGGGTGCTTCGTGGTGGTAGCTGGCGCAGTAATGCTACGCTCACGCGTGTAGCTGATCGCATAAACCGGTCGCCCGCTCGCTCGCGTAGCCTCATAGGTTTCCGTATTGCAAGGACGGTGTTCTGATTACACTTCATCATTTATCCATTTGTCGCAGGAACGCTTGAAGACGCAAAAGATACGGTAGATTCTTGACTGCGAGGATAATAATGACTTCTTGAGGATTTTGGAGACCTTATCGAATAGATGAGTTGAGACGAACAGAAAAGTCTGAAGACTTTTTAGACAAATGTGGATTAGGAATTGAAACGACGAGCATGACAATTCAGGAAAGGAATGTGTCCGATCTCTCTTCTAGTTGAAATACCCCTCTCAACTCGAGGATCATATCCAAAGCCCTGGAGGCACCTTAACGGCAAGAAATTTGCCTGTGCGCTATTGAATACATTGAATAATAGTCAACCGAAGATCCGGTTGACAGGAAAAGGTCAGAAGATTACCGGATAGTAAGACAAAAAGCCAGGAAAGCAAGGACTGAGGGAATGGCTCGGGACGCTTCGAAGGACTGGCAGGTATTCATATCATGCAAAGTCTCGAATGGAAAAAGAGGTGTAGACACAAAAGACTGGCTTCTTGCTAAGGAACTTTACGATTTACTTGAAGTGCAATCGATAAGAGCCTTTTTGAGCAATCTTTCGATTGATGAGATAGGAGAGGCTGCTTAAAAGAAACACATTGAAGACGCTCTTAATAAGACCCGCGTAATGGTAGCGGTTGCTTCGAGTAAGGAAAATCTGAATTCGAAATGTGTTAAGCATGAATGGAAAGGCTTCCATAATGATATAGTCAAGGGCATAAAAAGGAACGGCCAAATCTTCACATTCGTTGAGAACATTAGAAAAAGTGAAATGTCTCGACAGCTCAGGAATAGAATAAGCTTTGATATTTCTGAAAGAGCAGTCTTGTGAATGTCATAATATCGACTTTGAAGAGTCTGACTTTAGCAAACGGCGACGCGTTAGTGTGTGTGAGGGCGGAAGCTTTGTTATGGGGGACACATGGGGAGATGATTTTGATGGTGAAAAATCCCTCCACGAAGTAGAGCTTACATATGACATCTACATAGGGAGGCTTCTGGTAGTATTCGATGAATATGACGGTTATTGCATGGAGAAGGGATCAACTAAACCAGAAGATTCGGGATGGGAAGGGGAAGAAGGCCAGTTATAAATGTTAGCTGGTTTGATGCAATGGAATACTGCAACTGGCTGAGTGAAAAGGAAGGGATTCAAATAGCCTATTCCGGAGATGGAAGTCTTTTAGACGAGAATAAGAGAAAGACGGAGGACATAACGAAAGTGAAGGGATGCAGATTGCTGACTGAAGCTGAATGGGAATACGCTGCACGGGGTGGGAACAAGAGCATGGGTTACATGTACGCCGGATCTGACAACCCGGACTCTGTTGCCTGGTATGATTCCATCTCAGGGAGCAAGACTCACGAAGTCGGTCAGTTGAAGTGCAATGACTGTGAATGTATGGCATGAGCGGAAACGTGGAGGAATGGTGCAGCGACTTTTGTGATGAAGAATTCCACGGTGAAAGCCCAAAAATCAATCTATTCAACGGTTCAAACGGCTCCAGCAGGCTGAGACGTGGTGGCAGCTGGAGTCACAGTGCTGCGGGATTGTGTGTGAGTGGCCGCAACTGTATCATCCCTACTTGCAAGTGTAACCGCCTCGGTTTTCGCATTGCGTTGAATTTTTCAGAAGTGTTTTCTAGGGACGTTCTTCACCTAAAAAGAGGAGGTGTGGCGATGTTTTCTGACCCGGTATTTGCCTTCAGCTCAAGACCTGTATCGATAAGGTTTTCGGATGATGAGAAGACTCTAGTGTCTCTTGATCACTTCGGTACGATAGCGAAATATGATTTGACTTCCAGGAAACTACTAAGAATCTCAAAACCCTTCGGCCGTCTTGATATCTGTCCCGGTGTTCTCTTTTTACGTAATGGAAGGCTGTTTGCTGCGATAGCAAATATCGAATACATTCTTATTGTCGATACAGAGGAATTTGGAATAGTTGATAGAATCCCTTATGGGAAAGAGATTCTCTCTCTGTCGATTGATAAAACCGGGAATTACCTTGCCTTTGTCAGCCGCGGAAATTTTCTCACTGTAATTTCGATTCAGGATCACACAGGAATACTTTCTGACGTTTCGTGCAATGAAGTAGTATCGGCTTTTGCATTCGACTCATTTAGAATGAGTCTGTTCGCCGCAACGGAAGAAGGTAGTATCTTCAAGTTCGAAGCGGGAGAAAAGAAATGCTCACTGCTATTTCGGGCAGATTTGGGATGCGACCTTTATGAACTGGAAATTAGTAGAAGCTCAGAAAATCTGATCGCAGCAGGGATCGGAGGATGCCTGTTTGCAATTGATCCGGCAACTGGAGAGGAAAAATGGAGTATCGAGGAACACATATGCGACAGGTTGCTGGGAGTGAGCAATCTAGGTAGATCAGTTCTCTTTGTCAATGAGGCGAGGGAAGAGCTTATCTCACTTGATTTGATTGACGGAAGAGTTCTTTGGCGAAACAAGATCGACTTTCGAGAAATCGGAGCTATCGAGTATGAATTCTCATCGGACGGTGAGCGAGTTTTGATCGTCTCAGATGGCAAATTCGAATTACGTGATCTTTCGAATGGGGAGATACTATCACGCTTTCCCGTTATTGGAGCTTCAACCTTAATAGCGATAAGCGACTCCGAAAGATATGTGGCTTCACGCCATCTCGATAACAGAATAATGGTTTTTGACACCGAAAGTGGTGATGTTTTCAATATAGAGAACTCAGTGGAAGCACTGGTAGAAGCGATGATCTTCGAAAAAGGGACTTCGTCCCTGATATTTAGCATCAAGAATCTTATCTACAAAGTGAGGATCCCAACACTGACAATTGAGAATCAGCTAGACGTAGGTTGCCAAGTAAGCTGCATGACTTTTCAGGGAGATCACAAGCTCTTTATTGGAACCCATGATGGCAAGCTGTTAGAAGTCAATTCAAGGTCTTTCAAACTAAAAGATGAAGTGCAATCCTTTGAGAGATGTGTTACACATCTTACCTGCGGTAATGGCAGGTTGTTTGCGTCTTCAATAGAGGGTCAGATAGCGATCTTTGATATATTTGATTTCAAGGAGATGAAAAGAATCAGCGGAAGAATGGGGCCCATAGCTTCAGTATCGGTGGACAGCAACGCAAGTTTCATAATTGCAGTAGGCTGGAACGGCAGGATTGCCCTTTTTGAATGTGAAAGCGGAAACCGTCTGGGAATCTCGGAGTCAATTTTAGGAGTTAGTGGTGAGTGCACAACTGTCCTAAGAAGGAATTTGCGATATCTCTTTGTTGAAACCTGTGAAGGAGCAGGCATATTCAAAATTTTGTCGGAATCAATGCTAAACAGCAGAGTGATAGACGAACCGAAATCCCCGTTGGTCTGTGTTCTGGAAGACAGTCACCGCGTTCACGGTGTTTTCTTGGGAAAGCTCACTGTAGCTCAGGTGGGTCTTGTTGCACCGGATGTGCCAGGCACATTGTCCCGAGAGGACTACATAAGCCCTTCTTTTGCACTTTCAGACAATGTTATTGCCGTTGGTGTTTTGGGTGGGGGTTTGCTGATTCAGAAGGTTGGACAGGAGCTGAGAAGTGAAGTGGAGTACCGGCCGACGAGACTGGCTATTGAAGAGATGACAGAAGCGTTCAACAGAAGATTGAAAATCTTCGAAAAAGTAAGGTTATTCGTAGTGGAAGGAGAATTCTTCATCATGACCAGGCCTGGATCAGACATAAATGAGAGTAACTACTCTCTTGTAGCCGTCGAGCTCGACTACAGTTTCCTAATATCCGCCGAGCCAATCACCTTTGAACAGTATTTCTTTCTGAGTGATGAAGGAGATGAAAAGACCGATTCTAAAGATCACACTTCTTCTGTGAAAAGACTTTCGCGTCCGAAAAACGCTAACTGGGAGGATGCAATTGCTTATTGCAACTATCTTAGTGAGCTGAAAGGGTTGCCCTTAGCCTACAGCAGAAATGGAGAGCTGTTGGACGGCAACGGCAATATTACAACTCACATAGAGAGAGTAGAAGGTTACAGACTTCCGACTGATGCCGAGTGGGAACTTGCCTCCGGCTATTTCATGGCAGGAAGAAATCCATCTACCGAAAACCTCTGGAACTGGTGTACAGATGCTTATTCTCCTTCGTCAGCAGTAATGTTCCATAACCCATGCTTTCAACGGGGTTATCCTCAGAGAATCGCGAGAAGAATATCTCCGCCGGACATGAATGATTATTCTATAAGGAGTGCACTAAGTCCTTTCTATCAGGACAAGGATATCTGCTTCAGAGTTGTATTGACGATTACCGGACCGGAAAAGCAAGAAAAGACAAGAATCGTTGTGAAATACTCCGACTAACTTGGTTTTAGAAAAGCGATTTCTAAATAATGATGCAAATCAGCGTTTGATGAGATCGAAATTTTACGGCATGCAAGCTTTTATGAAAAAAGAGTGGAGCTGCTTTAGTATAGATCTTAGTTGTGGAATGTTAAGCAGAGTAGCAGAACAATGGAAGCTATTTCGAGGTGATTCATGAAAGATCTGAACTGGCCTTATAAAGGTCTATCTGATAATCTCCAACCAATAGCAAGTGGGCATCTAATAGTGGTTGGAGGACTGTATATGAGCGGAAAAACAACGCTTCTGCTAAATCTGGCATATAAATTTGCTCTTGAAGGTGGACGGGTAGCCTTTTTCTCAAATAGCGAGCGCTCCAAAAGTCTTCAGATAAAACTTTTGCGTAGAGTTTTCGAATCACAGCTAAAGCTAATAGATACAAGAATTCTGCCCACAGATGAATTAGATGAATTGAATCGCAGTTTGTATGAACTCAAGCAGCTTACATTAGATATTGTGGATTTGAAGGAACGTAGCTTAGAAAGAGCGATAGATGTTGCAACCGAACTCCATCACTCTAGAGGAATTGAAATCTTCGTCATCGACGACCTTTACCTCTTGTCAGGAAAGAGGAAAGCTTGTCGGCTTCTGAAGAAAGTTGGAATGAACCTGGGCATTGTATTCATCCTTGCGACAAAGCTTAAAGTCTCTGCATTTAGAAATGCTGGAAAGATACTAAGAATAGAGGATTTTGAAGGGAACGGGTCATACTTGGCAGAAGCCGATACCATTATGATGCTTCACTGTCCACCAGATGATTGGTCAAGTTCATATGGAATAGACAAGGTTGAAGTCACAATATCCAGAGCCGGTGGCGTCGATGTAGATTTAACGGAAGTTCTTCAATTTGACTGGAGCAAGGCAATTGTAAATGACTAGTCATGAGAGGCAAGAAAGCCTTGAGCCTTGGACAGATGGTGGGTCTAGAGTTGCTTTCTTCGAATGTCAGCTCTTTTTGAAGAGATAATGATTCCCATTTGCATATATGATTTATGGTGCTCAGGAACTCTTTTTGAGTAGCGCTCTCAATTTGTTGGCTAGTAGTGATCTAGATTCTACAGAAGGAATAGAAGTGAGAATGTTTGAATTGAACGAAAGACAAACTACTGAAAAAAAGCATAAGAAGTTTTGAAAAAGAGTCTGACCCAACTTATGGCGTGCCGAATTTTGCCGACGACTCAACAACCTATCTCCGATCGTGAAGAAATGCGAGCTGACCTGATCCGGAAAATCCAGTATGTTCCTTTCAATGAAAAAAACCAGGTGATGCTTTCTTATGTCGAGCAATATGCATCTTCTTTTGTTATCGATCACTTTCTCCTAAGGATGGCAAAGTGCTATAATTTCACTGCATGGGGGTGTCCCCGTGGGCGGAGCAGGCAAAGGGCTCCGCTTAACCTTTCTTTTCTATCCTAAGAAATGCCCTCACAGATTTTTATCTTCGATTTCTCGTTTAGTGTGAAAAATGGAGTCTGACCCTATTTAAATTTATGAGCGAGCTCACAGGTATAAGCGTCCCAAATATCTCAAGAATAGAGGCAGGAAAACAGAATCTTTCCTATCAGATGATGTACAAACTCGTCAATGCTCTTGGAGGAAAGATCCTACTAACAGCCCAGGCCAATAATTGCATTAGACTTTCCAATGCGGCTGCGGAGAAACTGCAAGAATTAAGCAAAGAGGCTAATGTCTCACCGGAAGAGTTCCTTGTGAACCTTTTACAAAAGGCTTCAGAAGAAGCGATTAAGGTCTAGGTGAAACTCAAAGGGTTCATAACTTGGGCCCGGCATCTGTGATCCTGTAGTCGAGGAATCAGTAGCTGGATTTAGATTTCGACATTATTGACAGGTGAGGCATTTCCGAAAATCTGTTGTCCTCCGAACACATAGACTTTTCCGTTGTATTCAACAGCAGCTAGAGCATATCTGGGAGTCGGCATAGGGGTATATGTTTCCCATGTATTGGTCATCGGGTCAAAGTTTTGTTGTTTGCACAGGGGATTTTCGTAATACAGTTTCCACCACCTATAGCCATTATTTGGTTATCAATAATTACTGCAGCTAGCCAGCTTCTTGCTGTTGGCATGGGTGTAGGAATTCTGGTGTACCTGTCGAGAAAGTCCATAGAGGTCCTCCCGTAATACCGCCTCTTCAATCCTTTGCTTTTGCTTTCCAGCTGTAAGAAGTGGGAAGAGCAATTCATCAACAAAGTATTGAGGGGTTGCCAGGTCAGTTGCAACTAAAACCAGCGCATCATACTGACGAAATTAGAGATCGTAGAGTATCTCGCCACCTTCCGGATCTGAACATGACCAAGACAAAGTCAGAGCGGTATCCACCTATTCCGAATCATCTGCTGGATAAGGATCATAAGGTATCACCGGTGGAAGATTTTGTACTACTTTGGCAATTCTAGCAACTCGAAAACCTGTATCACACCCTTCATAAGTTGGATGAATACTATAGCGATGTGAGACAGTCAAACTTCTAATACCCGAGCGAAAACAGCCGCCACGACCAATCCGAGTCCAAGAAGGCACAAAGTTGCACGGATTTATTTGTGGATCTTCTGTGTAGTCGTACCATGAGTCATAACAGAACTCCCATACGTTACCCGACATGTCATATATGCCAAGTTCGTTTGGAGATTTGGTTCCAACTTCTTGAGTCTTCTCTTCCAACTGATCCTCTGTATACCATGCAACATCAGATGCAGTATTGCTACCGGAATACTTATACCCCACGCTTTCTTTTCCTCCTCTTGCTGCGTATTCCCATTCTGCTTCTGTAAGAAGTCTGTATCCAACTACTTCTGTTATGTCTGTAGTAATATTGCCATTTGCATCAAGGAGATAATTGCCTAAATTCTCATATGCTTTTGGAAGGCCTTCTTTCTCGCTTAGCCAATTACAGAAGGCTACCCCATCCCACCAAGTGACGTTTATGACCGGCCTTTTTCCTCTCCCCCAACCATTATCCCCTGGCTTGGTTCTTCCTGTGTCTTCACAAAATTCATCGTATTCATCAAACGTTACCTCATACTTCCACACATACAAGTCATAGGTCAATGTTACTTCATGCAATGGCATCTCCTCTTCAAGACCATCTCCCCACGTATCACCCATAATGAAATTGCCACTCTCCACAAGCACCCATCGTATTGAGTATGCAAATCCACACATTGCAGACTCAGAATAGGCCGCATCGTCATCCTGTGCTCTTACTTCAAAGGTGTGTGAGCCTTCAGAATAACCACTCCACGTGTAGCTTGTGTTTAAACCGTGGTCAATCCAATCTCCACCATCTTTCCTGTACTCATACTTGATTATCTCTCCGTCTGAATCTTCCCCTGTCCATGTGAAAGTACTGCTGTCTTCGAAGATCGTTCCCGAAGGTCCACTGACTATCGTTGCCGTTGGAGATGCATTTGTGTTCTGCGGGGAGAATAAAACCTCTACACCCCTGTCAGAAAGAGCCTTAATGTGCTTCATATCTGTTGAATCTTCAGAAATATCAAGCATGTTGTATCTGAGATCAATTACGTCGCCTGAATTTATTCCTGGATTGTCTAATAAGGTCGATATGTCACTGATTTCGTTTTCGAAGATGCTGAGATGTTCAAGATTCACCAGATTAACCAATGAGCTGATTTCAGCTATATTGTTGTAAGCGATGTTCAGCCATTTCAGTGATTCAAGATTCTCAACAAACGAAGTATCATATAAGTCGCAATCAATCAATCCCAAATCTGCGAGCGTCTGAAGCGATCCTAGGGTTCCGAGCCCCTTTACACAACCAGAATTGATCAACAGTGAATCAATAGTACTAGAAACACTAAGTCCCGTGAGATCGATTGCACCGTCCAATATTGATAACACTTCCAGATTGTTCATTAATCCTAGTGGGGAAGAATCCGTGATATTGACACCCGTACCGGAAAGAAAAAGTAAGGAGAGCTGTTGACAGTTCTTTAGTGGCAAAACATCAACAACAGGACAATTGTCAACGTAAAGGATTAACAGGTCATTTAGATACTCAAATCCGGAGAAATTTAGCGGCGTATTGTCCGCAGAAACAACAAACCCATTTGTTTTATCAAATTCAAGGGATTCGATTCCAAAGTCTTCTTCAATAGAACCCTTGATTACAAGGCTGCAGATATCCTGCACTTCACGACTCGCTATACTTTCTTCAGGGTTCTTACCCAAGATGAACCTAACGTACTCTTCTATTCTCCGATCAGAGAAGCTTACCAAATCACCTAAAGGCAGAAAATCGACAACTCTAATTTCGTCCAACCATGATGTGTCTGCCCCTTTGATCTGAGAGTCTCTTGTTGAAGTATATTTCCATTTCAATGTATGCTGCCCTGCTGGAATTCTCCTAACAACTTCACTCCACTCTAGATCCTTCTGATCTGAATGAAGATCTGAGTAGCCATACAATGACGTCCAGTTCCCTACTTGATTGCCATCGATGTAAAAAGAGAGAGAATCAACAGATCTTCCAGAGACTTTTCTGAAGAAAGAAATGAATGCGTCGTTTGGAATAACAATGCTTACTTGTATTTCGCTTTCAACCAAACTCTTTTCTTCTGTAAAAGGTGGTAAGAAACTCAACGAATAATTTCCCTCGTATACTTCTGAAGACTGTACGAATGGAACGTAATCCCCATTAACAATCCATTCATTTTTCGAAAGATCCCCGCTTTCGAACCCTTCAGAGAAGTATATTGTTGTATCTTCACTTTTCTTCGTGGTGAAGCTCCAAACAGGACCTTCAGAAACTCCGCCATAGCTGTCCTCGGCAACAACTTTCCAATAGTAAGTTGTCTCTGGATCTAAATCTGAAATCTGGCAGCTCTTGTTTGCGATAGCTTTGAAGCGTTTGGTAACTGGGCTAGGATTTTGATCAAGATATACGTCATATCTCATAAAGTTGTGCTCAGGATCACTGCATTCCCATTCAAGAGATACACTTAGTTGCTGATCGGAAATTTTATCATTTGGAGTGGGATTAGTTGGCGGCTCAGGCGGCATGTTGGGATAAGAATCTGCAGCTCGACCGGTGTTTTTCAAATCTCTGGCAGGTTTTGGCCATGGACTGTCCATAATGCCCTTGCTACTGACATTAACAGCAATTATCTTCCCATAAAGATCCCCGAGAAGCAAAGTCCCATCATCTAAAATAGTAAGGTCGCTCTGTACTCGATACTGACCGCAGAAGAGCTGGTTACCGTTGGAATCCATTGAAAGCAACCAAACTCTTGGGGCTGAATAAACAAGCCCATCTTCTCCAAGCACTGGGCCATACAGAAAAGGAGAATCTTTGCTATGAACCCATTTTCGCTTTCCGCTAGGTGTTATGCAGTATACGCTTTCATCAACGTTCACGTAAATATTGCCACTTGAATCTATGCAAGGCGATGCTATTTCTGGCCCGCGTACTGAGAATTCGTATCTCCACTTCTTTTGACCGCTCGAACTCAGTGCATAAAGATAGTCGTCACCAGAACCGAAATATATCGTACCGTCTGAAGCAATCGCAGGAGTTGAGTGAACTTCTCCGGTAGGGAATGCCCATTTCAGTGTTCCGTCTGGGTTTAGAGCAAACAAATGCCATTTAGTTCCGAAATATATTGTGCCGTCCTGGCCAACGCTTACCCCTGAAGTAACGCTTTCATCTGTGAAGAATTCCCACTTCTTCTCTCCATCGGGATAGAAAGCATAGATTCTCTCCATGCTTCCCAAAAAAGGAACGTAGAGCGTGCCATCAGGACCTAAAGCCATTGACTCGCCACAATTTCCATCTGTCTTAGATTTCCATCGCTCTTTTCCATCGGGTTCAATGCAATGGATCATGCCATCTTTTGAAGCAATGTATATTGCGCCATCGTCATTCACCAGAGGGATTGATCCAATGCAGCTACTCGCATCGTATGACCAAATTACTTCTCCGTTTGCTGATAAGCAATAAAGATTCGTATCGCATTCAGGATTTTGAATCCCTCCTGCAACGATTATGTTTCCATTTTCGCAAACTGCGGCCATAGAAAGCATATTGAAGTCTTTCGAGAGGGTGGCAACCCATTTTGTCGTGCCAGGAGCACCTTGTTCAGCAGTTCTAAAAGTCCACAACGGACCCACGGTAACAAGTTGCTCCCCTCTGCTTGGATTATCCTTAACAACAATTCGCCAGTAGTACTGAGTGTCATGATCTAGCTCATAAGGAACTGAGTACCTGTTCGTACTATCATTTGCAACATCTTCCATTCTCGGCGGATTAGTTGTCTTTCCGAAATAAATCTCGTATGTAATGGGATCGTCATCTGGATCAGTACAAGACCATATAAGAACAATACGATCCGATTGACCAACAGAATTATTCTTTGGTGATATATCGATAGGTTGTATAGGTGGATTATTAGGTGTTGCACCTACCTTGAAGTGCCAGACAGGCCCTTTAGTCTCATTTCCTTTGATGTCGTAGGCAATTACCCTCCACACATAGGAAGCGTACTCAGGCAATTGTTCGAGTCTAAGTGACTTTGAAGTAATTCCTCTTGCAAAGACGGTTTCAGGATCATCAGGATTAGTCGAGTAATATCTATCAAGTAGCACATCGTACGTAAGCGGATCACCGTTTGGATCGCTGCAGTCCCAGGAAAGCGTGACAGAGAGAGGATTACCTTTGGAGTAATCTGCTGGATCAGGATTGGATGGCTTTGCTGGCGCTAAGCCACTACCTGAAGCAGTCCTAAAAGACCATACGGGGCCGAAGATGATATTCCCTTTACCATCGTTTGCCTTAATCTGCCAGAAGTATGTTGTTCCAAAGTTCAGACCAGCTAAAGCAAATGATCTTTCAGTTATCCCTGATGCAACGGTGTTTTCGGGGGGACTGTTTACTCCTAGCAAAACATCGTATTCTAATGTGTCATTGTCTTGATCATTACATTGCCATGAAAGTACTATGTTAATACTCTGTTCTGTGGCACCATCTTTAGGAAAATAAACTTCGGGAGTTATTGGTGGGTTGTTCATAGCAGTTCCGGTCTTGAATCTCCATTCTTTCCCCTCAGTTATTCCATACTTTCCTTGAGCAACCACCTTCCAGTAGTACCAAGAAGACGGCTCAAGGGTCCCCGGAGACCACACCCTAGTGCCGGGAGTTGTCCCGACTGGTTCTGCGCCCAGGCCACCCTTACCAAAGTAAATCTGGTAAGAAGGTTTTCCTCCAGAAGGATCGTAGCAGTCCCAAGATAAATTTGGAGCCAAACAGATATTTTCTGCCCCTAGATCTGGAGATGGATTAAAAGGCACAACAGGAGGAAGTTCTCCAGGAAGTAAGATTACAGTGAGTTCTATGAAGTCCGAGTACATTCTCAAAGGAACAAAGTCAATGATAGAGATCTCAATTTTCATTTTTGAGAAAGCCCTGATCTTGTAAATATATTGCACATTAATCTCTAAATTATTGTCAAGAAAGGACGTAGCGTTTCTTGAAAGATTTTCTTCAATGCAAGTGAAATCGCTCTCTCCCTCCTTTTTTCTCCACACTTCATAACCATCTTCAATTGAAGATTCGTCCTCAAAAAGGCCTTCAATATTGCCATTTCCTAAATTGTTGAATGCCATTCCTGAAGGAGTTCTTGGCTTATCTATTGTTAACTCCAAGATTGTTCTATCAATAACAACAAGTGGTTTTAGACTAACTTTAAACTTTATCCCCAAAAATCTGAGTGCATCTTCTTTGAAGGCAGCTTCAAGCTCTAATGCTGCTCCTACCTTTGCCTTGAATTCAACATCCATATGTTTCCAGTTGAAAAGGTTTTCCAGATCAGGATCGCCTTGCCTGAATACCGTTGACAATTTCGCCTTAGGACAAAGGATTCTCACTGCTGTTGTAAAGCCTCCAAGTTTCATTATGCTCAACATGAATTCCCCTTGTATACCAGTAGCACATTCAAGTTCACCAGCCAAAAACGGTTCAAAACCACTGACCTCAGTATCTAAAGAATGTTCAACAATCCACTTCGGATCAGAATTATTCTCTAGGTCAATTCCAAACTTCATTTTTCCCTCGAGAGTTGTCTCGCTCCTGAGACCTGCTTTTCCCTCCAGTTTTACCTTCGTGACAAGGCCAGTCTGGAACCTCGGAACGATAAATACTGGTCCTATCCAGAATGGTGGAAGATCTATTCCTCCGACTGGTATCTCAGATATTTTTGTTTCAGTCTCTCCTTTAATTGCTATATCTTCAGTAACCTTAACTTCTACGCTACCTTCAACAAATGATTTGAAGTGTTTTTCGTCTCCGGAAATATCAATTTCAACACAGATTCCAAGACCAAGCTTTATGTACCCTTCAATAGAACCGCCTACTTCAACATTAGGAATTATCACAGCATTTCCATTTATATCAAATTCAAATTTCAGATCCCCTACAGGAAATGAACCTGAAGGATCAAAGCTTTCTTTGTTCTGAGAAATCGGCTCTCCCACTGGTTTTGACTGACTGAAACTGAGGACCTCGAATACATCTTCTAGTTGTCCTACAACTGTGAAGTAAATGACTTCGGTACCTCTGTATATTGGTTCATCAGAGAGTTTTCGTATAATCTGATTTTGAGTGTCTACAATGACATCGTCTTCATGAAGCATCGGAAAATCAGATGTAAGTTTGTAAGCGATTACATTGTTTGAAACATCGACGAGATTTGAGATTTCATAATTCTCGCTGCTAACCACCAGCTTCTCAGAATCTGGATAGACAATAAACACCCCATTGTCCACTATCTCCTCTACCCAGAATAGTGTCCCCTTTTTAGACTCTCGGTAGAAAGGGAAGTCTAAATACCTTGTTTCAATATTTTCATCTGACTGCATCGTAAAAAACTCCACGGTTTGAACAATGTATCTGTTCGAAGTAAGCCATGCAAGTTCTGGAACATCATCTCCGTCTAAGTCATATTCTTCATCAATTATTAAGTGCCTGATGCCGGTTGCCGAAATACTTCCGTCTTCATCAAAAACTCTATATTTGAACTCAAGATCATCTAAACAGCTTTTTATCTGCAAATATGCGTACCTAGTCGTAGATGTCTTAAGATAAATAATCATTTCGGGATGTATTTGTCTGACAAACTGATTAGAAATCAGTCCTCCAGTTATGAATGGTGTTTCTTTCAAGTTATTGTAAAGGATCTCCTCAATATCAATTTCTATAGCTATTTCAAAGGTATCTTCAGCGTATTTTCCTTCACTGTTTGTTACACGTAAAGTCACACTTTCGGTACCCTCAGTATTCTCTGGTTTGTATTTATAGGTTGATCCGTCTAATTCTCCAACACCTGAAACAATTGTGAATACAAGTGTTTCCTTGTCCTTATCCGATGTATACTGAATTAGATTAAATTGAAGAACTTGATCCTCTTCCACTTTCATATTCGGAATGTCTAATGAAGGTACACGCTCCAAAGATGGGCATCCTGTTGTAAGAAACAGCACTGAAGTAATTACTACCAAAATGTAGATAGATCCTCGTATTCGAATCATTACCCCACCTCCATAAGTGAGGCTTCGCACTAGAAGTGAATACGTGAAGACTCAGGTGATATACAGCCAGCAAGTAGTGCAATGCACTCATACGATTAATATAGCAGTTGTTACATTCTATACAAAGTTAAATTTCGTCCTGAAAATCGTGTTTCCACAGTTTCTTTCGTATTTGTAACTGATGTTCTGTAGTACGCTTATGTTCTCAGTTCTCATGTTTCGATCTCATAAACGCGTCTTATGAATCGTCGATGGGTATGAGGATTATTTTGAGATCATGATTATAGATACTCTCACCGGATTCGCGATTTGTTCCTAGGCTAGAGAAGTCTTGAACAGACAATTACCTTATTATCGTGCTTATCAGTTCATTCCTCCAATCTCCTGAATTCATGGTGCCTTTAGCGGGCCAGGTAATCGGTTTATCGGTATTTTTTCTCGACTCATCCAGATGAGAGTCGATAAATACATTTAGTGCAGCCTCAGGAACCTTATACTCTCTGTTCTCGTGTACTGTTCTACCATTTCTGATGTATTCTCTTATTCTTCTAATTACAGCATCTTCACGATCGGATCTGACTTTCTCGTGCGAGCTACAGAAAACCAGATTTATGGCTTTAACGAAACCATCGGAGTGTTCGGTGGCCAATCTCAGTTTCTCATTGTCTGTGATCACCTCTTCGAGCATATTTATATTTCTCGCATTGAAGGGGTGTATGAACTTAACCTCAATGACATACTGCACTTCTCTTTTGTACGTTGAATCATCTTTATGCTTCCTTTCTATCGAAAGCGAAGCATCTTTGTTTATCACACGCTTCAGAATCATTTCAAGGTCGGTAAATTCTGAATTTTCGCTATCATGAGTTTTTCCGAATACAGAACGAACAAAATCCTTGTTTAGTACAACGAGATCAAAATTGCCTCTATCACCGTATTTAGCTTCATTATCGATCGATGTAATCGAGATATCATCATTTCCATATCCCTCAAGAAGTTTGCGTTTTTCATATCTGAAATTTGTAGGATATTCTAGATGAACAAGGGAAACAGCTATCCCATCTTCCCTGTGAACGAGTTCTTTGCTGCCTCCCTCCATGATATCTCTTTGAAGAGAAGCATGAATGTCCGACTCTGTGAAGTAAAAGAAAGGATTCTCTCTGAATCTGTTTATCGTTTTCCTTATGCCATCATACACAAGCATTTCAACATCAGTCATTATTCGATCCCTCCAGTTATTTAGTTCCCGTAATTGACACACTCTCACTTGCTTTCAGCAGGACCTTTGAGAAACGGTGATTGCAGAGGAAGAATCTCTATTTTATGCAGCGAGATGAAAGCTCATGACAAGAGCGGGCCTGCTGTTTTCCGAAATGAAGAGCTTCACTCCAGATATGATTCCTCCTTTCTATGAGCGCGTTCTACAGTGGATGAACTGCGCAGTGTAGGTCTTCATCTTCCCGTCTCCATTTTCTAAGGAACCGGGTCCACCAGTAAATGATTCTAAAAGTGTATTGAGAAAAAAGTGTTTGGTTGTGTCAAGGAAGTTCGGATTGTTCGTTGGCTGTTCTGCACATGCGAAAGCCGACGGCGTTGCCCGCTGAAGAGGGCTCCAGATAATCGCGATGAGTTACCCGAGCGAAAGTCTCATTGAGTCCCGCGCTGCCGCCCCGCATGACCCGTTCGTAGTCGCCTTCGGTATTGTACGGGTTCACATTTGGGCTGTACCTGTAATAGTCTTCCTCGTACCAGTCGGAGCACCACTCCCAGACGTTGCCGGACATATCGTGAATTCCCAGCTCATTAGGCGACTTCTTTCCCACATCGTGCGGCTTGATTCCCGAATTTTCGGAGTACCAGGCGACTTCGTCCACGTCGTCGCTTCCTGCATACTTATGACCTTCGCTCTTTTTCCCTCCCCTGGCCGCATATTCCCATTCGGCTTCCGTAGGCAGCCTGAATCCGGGTACTCTTTCCAATTTGTCCGTAGCCTTTCCCGTGGCATCCAGGAGGCGTCCGTCATCGTCATAGGCCTTTGGGAGACCTTTTCTCTCGCTAAGCCAGTTGCAGAACTCCACGGCGTCCCACCAAGTCACGTCTATGACGGGCAAATCTCCCCTCCCCCAGCCCTCGTCGGAAGGAGGGATTCTTCCCGTGACTTCACAGAAGACGTCGAATTCTGAGAACCTGACTTCGTACTTGCCAATGTAAAAGTCATACGTAATTCTTACTTCGCGAACCGGTCTTTCGTCTATCAAGCCGTCGCCCCATGTGTCTCCCATTTTGAAGCTTCCTCTCTCGACGAGCACCAAGTCGGGAACCTCTCCGGCTGGCATAAATGAGGACTCATCGGCCTGTCTTTCATTTATCTGTGAAAATGAATCTGCTTTTGTTTCGCTACGTGGTGCTCTGCAGATTCGAAAGCCCACGCCATTGTGGATTTCTATCGGTGAAAGGTCTTCTCGGTGAGCAATCCTTGCTAAATTGGCGGGCTTGAACCAGCAGCCGCCTCGAATAACCCGGCCGCCTTCTCTTATTGAATGTGGATTTGTCTGTTCCGAACCGGCATAATCATCGAATCGATCTGAACACCACTCCCAAACGCTGCCGCTCATGTCGTACAGGCCAAGTTCATTTGGCATCTTCATCCCAACTTCGTGGGCTACGAGCCTCTTTGCTTTACTCAAATCGGTCGGAGCTTCACTGGGTTTTTCATCGAACCAGGCAACAAGGCTCGGGACATCGGAGCCGGAATATTTGTGGCCTCGGCTTTCTCTCCCGCCCCTTGCCGCATACTCCCATTCGGCCTCGCTCAACAATCTGTATCCCCGCACTCTCGCTATGTCATTCGTCTTCTTTCCATTTTCGTCCAGCAGACTCCCGTCTTCATAGTAGGCCGGAGGTAAGCCCTCCTTCTCGCTTAACCAGTTGCAGTACCAGGTCGCCTGGAACCAGTTCACGTTGATTACCGGTCTTCTTCCCCTTCCCAAACCTTCATCTTCCGGTTCCGTTGCTCCTGTTTCCATGCAAAATCTGTCGTATTCCTCGAAGGTCACTGGATACTTACCCACGTAGAGGTCGTACGTGATATTCACTCTGTGCGCCGGTCTTTCAACGTCGACTCCGTCTCCCCAGGTGTCACCCATGTCAAAAGAACCGCCCTCGACATAGACCAGTTCGTCTCCATTTGTTGTCTTTATCCCGGAAAATTCAGTTTCGGCCGGCGTTAACTTCCCAAGCGCTAACGCTATGCTTTCTGTAGCCCAGCTCGAAGCCTCTTCATCCATGGAGCGGTTTTTTCTAAGTCGTCGGGAAAAACCTTCAATTGCAGCAGTCTGTGTAGAAGAGTCTTCGCTTCTCAGTAACTCTCTGAGCAAACCCTCTCTCAGAGCCTTTACGATAGCCATTATCTCGGTTCCAGATTCCCCAAAGGACGTTTTGAGCAAGGTCTCGATCTTATCCGGTTGATCGAGTATATCTACACCGTGCGTCTTCACCAGCTCTGTGAGTTGTTCTCTAACTCTTTCGTTCAAAGAGCTCACTCCTTCTAGACGGAGTCTCGCTGCGCAGGCAATAAAGCCCTCCGTCCTCCAGTTTGTTCCATACAGCAAAGCCAATCAGAGACAGTTTTCAGTTTTCTTCTGTTTGATGGGTCACATGGTTTTCGAGTCTGATTTCGAAGTCGCGAGTGTTTTGGAGAGTCACGGTCTCCGTATCCCCGTCTTTGAGATACAGAATAGTCGCCGAAACAGGGTCGAGAGAATTCTTCAGAAGATACAGGTAGAACTCCATCTGGAACTTGTATCTCTCAAGCATGTCAGCTCTCTTTTCGGCCAGCTTGAAGTCGACGATCTTCCAGCCTTCAGATGTCTTGTAGAGTTTGTCGATTACGCCCGCCAGTATGAACTTGTCGAAGGCTCTTTCGAAGCGCACTTCGCTTCTGCAAACCTCTGAGTCCTCGATTTCGCGAATTATCTCGTGATGGCCAAGCTCCTTCAGTTGCTCCAGGATCTCCTTTGCTCTTTCAGGGGCCGCCGATCCTCTTAGAAGTCCAGAGTCCTTCAGGATCTCACTCAGTCTCTTTCCCTTTGGTCTTCCAGCGGGGTTTCCGAGCTGCTCGAAGATCCTGTGAACGTACAGCCCTTCGGCTGTTGAGGAACGTGAAGTTCTTTCGATACTGTCGATCTCCAAAATCTCTGTTTGTTTGTCATCGAAGTCGAGCGTAGTGGGCGAGACGATTCTCCTGAATTTGAGATGATCGAAGCGCTTCATGTAATCTTTATCGGGCTCTTCCCAAGCGGTTCCTTCACGTCGAATTTCCGAACCTTCAAGGAGAGCCGGGGCCTTCACAAAAGTAACCAGGTCCTCGAGCTCTTTCTCCAGCTGCCCGGTTTCATCGTTGTAGAGGCCAATAACTATCTGAGGAAGCCAGCCGATAGCCGTATCGTCTCTCTTCTTTTTCAGATCCTTCTCCATGGCCTCTTTGTCGACATTCATCACAAGTATTTCCCTGGGTCTTGTCAGCGCCACGTAGAGGGTTCTCTTCTCTTCTTCGACCTGTTTTCTCAGATCTGCTCTATAAACCAAGTCTAGGTCATCCGTCGTCAGTTCCTTGCTGTAAAGAGTGAAGCCCTTCGAAGCTGTGTCGAAAAGCAATGAAGGGGTCTCTTTCCTCGGATTCTCCGTCATCTCTGCAACGATCACAACGGGAAATTCCAGCCCCTTTGCCTGGTGGACTGTCATTATCTTCACGCTGTCGCTCTTCTCGTTCTCCAGGGCCGCTTCGCCCTCGTCCGCCTCTTCGGAATACAATTTGATGTTCTTCGAAAACTCCCTCAAACTTATCCCGAGAGAGTCGAGCTCCTTGGATATTTGAAGGAATTTGATCACGTTGGCCAGACACTGCTCGGGCATTGCAAGGAGCGTCATCTTCGGAAGGTAGTCCGTCTCTCCGACGAAGGAGTCGAGAATCTCTCCCGGCTTAAGTAGTCTCGCAAGGCGCGAGTACCTTGTTATGATCGTGCGAAGATCGACAAAGGATTCATCTTCGCTCCTCATGATGCAATCATAGAAGTGACTGTATTTCTCCTTGAGTCTCGCTGCATCCTGAAGCGTACCTCCCCATGCCGGAGAAAGGAAGAACGACAGGAAGGCCCTGTCGTCTGCGGGATTGCCGAGAAAACTGACGAATGCTATAAGTCCGGCTATCTCGGGCCGCTGGAAGAACTTTCTAGAGCCCACCGTATAGTAAGGAATCCGATTTGCTTCAAGCGCCTCCTGATACTTTTCAACGTTCTTGAACTTCCTGAGGAGTATGGCTATGTCCCCTGGCCTTATCTTGCGCGTTACAACAGCTTCCCCCTCTCTGAAATCGAGCTCCTCATCCAGAAGCGAACGTATGTGAGCAGCGACTGGTCCTGCGTGGTCTTTATCTTTGCTTTCAAGTATTCTTAACCGCTTTTCTCTCTTGTCACCGTGAGGCTCAAGGGCCTCCACATTCTTGCCGTACCTCGACGCAAATGCCTCAAGCGTTGGGTTGCTCATCACTTTCTTGAAGAATATGTTGTGGAACTTCACAATCTCCGGGTGCGACCTGTATGATTTTCCGAGAGTGTCCGTGGCGTCGTCGCTTTCTTCGAATTTCCTTCTTGTCAGATTGAAGATCTCGACATTCGCTCCCCTGAACCGGTAAATCGACTGCTTGTCGTCCCCTACAAAAAGCACCTTCACATTTCCCGAAGCCGTCAACTTACTGATAATCTCCGCCTGAAGCTCGTCCGTATCCTGGAACTCGTCTACGAGAATGTACTTGAACCTCTTGGAATATCCCGCTGCTATCTTGGGATTGTCGTTCAGCATCTTCCTTGTCTCTTCCAGCAACTGCTCGAAGTCGAGCTGAGCCTTCTTCAATGTCAGTTCCTCGTAGTCCTTGTTTAGCTTTTTGAATGCTTCGTGGCAGACAGCTGTCGCTCTTGAGATCTTCTCGGCGTTCTCTTCCTTATCATTGTTTTCACTGGGGCTGTAGAGATACATGTTGTGTCTCTTCTTGGAAAGGCAGTCCTCGAGAATCTTGTAAGTCTTGTCCAGGCCATAGATGTCTATCATTTCATCGAGAGAATCGAGGTTGCGCGAGAAGAACTTTCCAAGGGCCTGAAGCTCGAGTATCTTCTTCGTTCCGGTAATGATCGAGAATCCAGGATCCAGATCGGAATTCGTATTCAGAATAGACTCCCTGAGTATTCTCGCGCAGAAGGAGTGGATAGTCGAGATCCAGGCGTGCATGACCCTTGAATTGATCTCTTTCCATCTTTTCCGCTCGCTTTCGCTGGCAGCTTTATCTATTTGTTCCAGTATCGCCTTAGCCACTCTCTCCTTCATCTCCGCAGCGGCCTTTTCAGTGAAGGTAATCGCCAGGACGTTTTCGATGCCCAGCTTTTCGTCAGAGTGAAGAATTTCCATGTATTCCTCCACCAGCCTGTATGTCTTGCCGGTGCCTGCAGAAGCGGAGATGAATGTGTTCTTATTCATCGCTTGACCCGCCTTTTTGTCTCCACTTCAGAATGTTGAAGATTCCTTCGTTTTCGCACCCGTAGCAACTAGATGCTTTTCCTTTCCAGGTTTCGATGGAGAAATCGCCCGACTGGATGCTTTTGATTATCTCTTCAACGGCTCTGACAAACTCGTCGTCCGAAATCTTTCCCTTCTCGGCAGTGTCGCAAATCTTGAACTTGAGTCCACCAAAGAACTTCCACTTTCTTTCACCCGAAGAGTAATCGATTGAAAAATTGTTGGCTTTCTTCTTACCCTTTATGAGCCTGAATTCTCCCCCGCTCACCACTTTGTTCTCTTCCGAGAAGGCGTTTTCGACTGCCATCGAATAGAGTATAAGCTGTTCGGCCATCGCCGATCCCAGACTTTTTCCGCTCTTGTAGTCGATGACAAATAGCGTACCGTCTTCACAAGTGTCGATCCTGTCTACGATTCCGTGTACACAAATCTCGGGGGTCAGCTTCAGTGGGCCGTAATCGGATGTGTCGAACCCAAAGGAGAGCTCCGTACGGAATACAGTCCTTCCGGCACTGGTCTCCTCCGATCGATCGTAATCCACATATTCTGTAAGTATCTTCAACATCTGATCGTAGCGCCTTTTGAAGAGCGCCTTGTTTATGCCGCCAGAAAACCTCCGGAGATTCTTCTCGAGGCTCTCATCTAGCGGGACGCCCCTTCCGAGGTTATCGCTTAGAACGGCATGAAAAACGCTCCCCGCATCCATATGAGAGAGTTCTAGTATCTCCTCCGGAACAGGCTGCAACCCAAGCACATAGTTCAAGAAATACTTGAATTTGCACTTGCAGTAGGTCCCGACCGTAGAGAAGCTTATACATTTCTCCGTCAGCTCCTCGGCTGCTTTCACGCCGGGGACCTTGAAGGAAAAGTCGTTTGTGATCGAGCTCAGGTTCTTCTCCAGAGTGGTGGCTGTTTCCGAGTCTTTATGTTTCTCCCATTCCTCGGGGCTCTCCTTGAATAGACTGGCTATCGAAAGCCTGTAATCCGCCGGGCTCATAGACTCCGAAGGCGAAGGTACGAGATCGGTGCGCTTCCCTTCTACGCGGCCGTGGGGTTTGGGCTCAGATTTGCCGAATGCCCCAAGAACCGACCCTTCGTAAGGAGACTTCATCAACACGTTCCCATCGACCGTGGAATTCGAGAAAGTTATGCAGAGCCTCTCCTGTGCGCCGCTTATCGCCAGAAATAGGCCCAGCTTCTGCCTGTTCTCCTGAATGCCCAGAATGTCCTTGGCTCGGGGCTCGGAGTACTGAGCACCCGCATAGAGTGGATTGAGAGACAAAACGGGGTAATTTTCCTCGTTGAATCCCATGAAGTACTTGACCTTCTTCGAAGTGTATCGAGAGTCGATCAGCGAGAGGACTTCGACTCCACCGCCCATATTGGCCTCGCCCCGCAGATCCTCGCCTTCCAGATACTTCATGAGAGACTTGTAGTATTTTTCTGGATCGTACTCGGTGATTTCCATAGCCTCAAGAATTCCGGCGTGTGAAGGAACGGCTCTTTGAATGAACTGTTCGACGCAGGCAATGTTTTCAGATACCAATGTCTTTTCCTCGTTTCCCGTAAGCTCTTTCAATCCAAGACTCTCTTCACAGACTCGGAAGAAGGCTTCATATTTCGAAAGAGGCATCGACACATTTCTCTCGATGCTTTTCAGAAGTGAAAAGACCCTCTTGACAGCGGGTTTGGCAGCATACTCTATGAACCGTATCTCTTCTTTTATCTCCTGGATTTGGGACAGAGCAGAGAAGTCCTCGTCAAGATCGTCGTTGGAGGCTAGGCTTTCAGACTTTGCATCGAGAAAACGTTTGTAATTCTCTAGCTTCTCCAGCCAAACCTTCTTTGCATCTTCTGCTGTGGCTCCCGACATTTCGAACTGCAGACCGGCCGATGCCATTACTTTCTCGAAAAGAACGGAATCTATCGTACCGCCACCGTAGCCGGCATCTATCATTTCGAGGATTCCCGAAGGCTCGAAAGAACCGGATACCACTTCAAGCGGCAGTAGAAGGGTTTGGATGCTCTTCGACTCGAGCAAGGAAACCGAATTCTTGCTCACTACAGGAATCCCGAAGTCGTTGAGCGACTTCTTCAACACCCTCCAGTAATCTTGATTCGGTATTACAATCTCTATCTCCTCCGGCTTCAGTTCTCCCTTCGCTATCGCTCTCTTTACTTCCCTGGCGACGAAGTCGACCTCTCCGTACAGATCGTTGCACTCGACAATCTCGGCGTTTTCACACCCGGTGTCATTGAACTCTTCCCGATCCGAAAAGAGAATCTCCTTTACTTTTGTAAGTGGGCCGCTTTCGCTCCTATCAACATTTATCGTGTCGAAGTCGATGCCCTCGAAGAGAGCTGAAATGGCTTGACTCTCCCTGAACAGATTTTTTCTATCACTATCTCCAGGACATGAGAGATAGACCTCGTCGAAACAACGCATAATATTCTTCAGAAAAGCCCTGGTTGCCGGACTGAAATCGTAGAAACCGTCTATGAACAGAGTCTTTCCGAAAGCGCCTCTTTCGAGATCGGTTTGCTCTGCCGCCAGCCTCATAGCATCGTATGAATCGAAAAGCTTGCCTTCTTTAAAGTGCTCTTGAAGCTCTGCGTAGACTTTCTTCAGAACCTCGGGAACGACGTCTTCTCTCCCGAAGGCGGTCTCGAAATTTCCGAGATTCTCCTTCAAAACTACGATGGCTTCATGAAAGTAACTCGTGGCCTTTTCTGAAGGATAGTAATTCTTGACCTTTTCGAAGGCCTTCGCGATCTCTATTCGTTCGCCTCTTTCGGGAACGGCTCTGCGATCCGGGAACATCTCCCTCACTATTTTCATGGCGAGAGATCTCTCAGTACTGAACTGTCCGGCGGCGATCGAAAGCCCCCTCTTCACCAAGGAGTTTTTCACCGTTCGCAGAAAAAAAGAAGATGGTCCTACGAAGAGAAAGGAGAAGGGATCTCCGCTGTAGGTTTCCTGGATCTTCTGCAGCAAGTAATCGCTTCTTCTTCTGCCTTCTTTTCCACAGACAAGAATACCTTTCAAGAACTGCCCCCTAAATAAAGATCTTAACTTTACTACCATTGTACAGTTTTTGATAACGTAAACAATGCGTATCTCACTCCTGATATAATTAATTTAATAGTCTTGCCGTTACGTCCAGCAACTTTATTCATTGTCGTCACTCACCCGA
>ENA-OSEO01001659-OSEO01001659.1-sediment-metagenome-genome-assembly--contig:-NODE-1659-length-38227-cov-3.753788_pt1 | contig 38227 bp, 38 predicted proteins | sample MGYA00237883_ERZ534232 | MGnify/ENA metagenome assembly ERZ534232 | reverse complement strand
TTCGGCCTCGCCTCCATGGGGGCCATATTCGGGACATTAATCTTATCCGGCCAGATCGGGGGAGCCATCGGCCCCTTGCTGGCCGGAAAGATCTTTGATCTGCAGCGGAGCTATTTTCTGAGCTTTTTTATAGGGGCGTTGGCGGTCCTGTCGGCTTTCATTTTAATATTTCTGCTGAAACGGCCCACTCGTGCAAGTAAAATATCCATGGAGCGGACATCCAATCTGGACACGCCAAGGTATCGGTCCTGACGGATTCCGACCCCCCTGCCCCTGTCCAAGATCCGCATCCGGGGGAAAAGCGGAGGAAAAGCGATGGAAAAACACCAACAATTTCCCGATGGCGGAGCGTTTCACACAAAAGGCTCTTGAAACCCCGTATCCGATACCTTAAAAGGAGATTCGGGTTTACAATCAACACAGGCGGAGCGTTGCTGAATGGAGGCGACCATGGGGAAAAACCGGATTGCGCTGGTCATTTTGGGGATCATGATCCTTTTCGGATGCACCACGCTGAAAAAAATCGACGGAACCTCCGAAGAGGAGATGCAGAAATTCCGGATGAGCAAGGATCAGCTCTGGGAGGAAGTGAAAAAGGTTCGATCCGACAACCGGAGGCTCCAGGGGCAGGTGGACCAGCTCAAGACCGAGGTGGACCGGAGCCGGCAACTGGAGCGCCAGGCGGCGGCCCAGGGGGCGGAGTTGGAAAAAATTCGCGCAGAGAAAAGCGCCCTTGAAAAACGGTTGTCCCAACTGGAGGAAGATAGGCGTGCCCTGGATAAGAGCCTGGAGGATCACCAGAAGATAAAATCCGTCTCGGCCCCGAGCCTTAAAGTGCTGAGCGGAGACGGCGATTTTAATTCCGCGGTCAAGATGGCGGATCGGCTGAAAGCCGACGGGTACACCGTGGGTCGCCTCGGTATGACCCCAAAGCCCGCGTTTTCAAGGCACACGGTCTTTTTTTCCAGCGATTTCGAGCAGGAAGCCCGACGGCTGGCGGCTTTGCTGGGGGGCCGGACCATCGCAAAACCGTTGACCTGGGAATCGGCCTTCAATTTGATCGTGGTCACCGGTAAAAACCCCTAGAGCGGCATCCGGGGGCCCGCTTGGGTTTTCGGTTCGAGGGGTCCCCCATTGCATGCATCGCCCATGCCCGCACGGTTTCTTTTTTTTACAGATTTCATGATTATATTGATGCTGTCATGCATGATATAAAAGGATAACCACCAGGCCGTTACAGGGGGCACCCATGTGGGAATATTCCGATAAGGTCAAGGATCACTTTTTGAACCCGCGCAATGTCGGTGTGATCCAGGACGCCGACGGGGTCGGCGAGGTCGGCTCCATCGCGTGCGGGGATGCGCTGACGTTTTACTTCAAACTGGATGAAAACGGACGTATCCGGGAGGCCACGTTTCAAACCTTCGGTTGCGCCAGCGCCATCGCCTCGTCTTCCGCGCTGACCGAGATGGTCAAGGGGTTGACCCTCGAAGAAGCCCGGAAAATCACCAATGACGACATCGCCCACTACCTGGGGGGGCTTCCCAAGGAAAAAATGCATTGTTCGGTGATGGGCCGGGAAGCACTGGAAAAAGCCATTGCCTGCTACCGGGGCGAACCCGAGAAAAAGGTGGAAGGGCAAATCGTCTGCGAGTGCTTCGGGGTGACCGATCGAGACATCGAACGGGTCGTGCGCGAAAACCACCTGACCACCGTCGAGGATGTCACCGACTACACCAAAGCCGGCGGCGGATGCGGCAAATGCCATGACCGCATTCAGGAAATCATCGCTGGCGTAAAGGGAATTCAAATCCTCCCCAAAAAGAAACCGGAACCCCTGACCAACCTGCAGAAAATCAAGCGGATCGAGGAGACCATCGAACGGGAAATCAATCCAAACCTGCAGAAAGACGCGGGCAGGCTTGAACTGGTGGACGTGGACGGCAACCGGGTCCTGGTCAGACTGGGGGGCACGTGTGCGGCCTGCACCAAATCCCATATCACCCTGAAGCACTATGTGGAGGCCAAACTGCGGGAGATGGTCACACCGGAACTGGTTGTCGAGGAGGTCCATTCATGACGCCGATTTATCTGGACAACAACGCAACCACCATGGTGGCTCCCGAAGTCCTGGAAGCGATGCTGCCGTATTTCAGCCAGTTCTACGGCAATCCGTCCAGCATGCATTCCTTCGGGGGGAATGTGGCGCGCAACATCCAGCGCGCCCGGGAACAGGTCGCATCGCTTATCGGCGCCTCCCCCGATGAAATCATTTTCACCAGTTGCGGGACGGAAAGCGACGGCACCGCCATCCGGGCGGCCATCGAATCCGACCCCGATAAACGGCACATCCTCACGACCCGGGTCGAACATCCGGCGGTAAAGAACCTGTGTGAGAGCCTCGCAAAGAAGGGATACCGGGTGACCTTCGTTCCGGTGGACGCTCTGGGACGGCTGGACGAAGCGTACCTGTATAAAAGTTTGAGCGACGATACGGCCATCGTGAGCATCATGTGGGCCAACAACGAAACCGGTGTCATCTTCCCCATCCAGCAGATCTCCCAGGCCGTCAGGGACCGGGGCATCGTTTTCCACACCGATGCGGTCCAGGCGGTGGGAAAAATTCCCATCGATCTTGCCCGGACCGGGGTGGATATGCTCTCGCTGTCCGGCCACAAGCTCCATGCCCCGAAGGGTATCGGCGCCCTGTATGTTCGCAAGGGAACGAAATTTTCACCGTTTATGATCGGGGGTCACCAGGAAAAAGGCCGGCGTGGGGGAACGGAAAACACGGCGGCCATTATCGGCCTGGGCAGGGCCTGCGAGTTGGCCGCAGCGCATCTGGGCGGAAACGGCTACCATCGGATCCGGCAGCTGCGGGACAGGCTGGAAACCACCCTGCTGTCCCAGGTGCCCAAAACCCGGGTCAACGGGGATACCGACCGCCGGCTGCCCAATACCGCCAGCATCGCCTTCGAATATGTCGAGGGGGAAGCCATCCTGTTGATGATGAACGAATTCGGGATATGCGCCTCATCCGGTTCGGCGTGCACCTCCGGTTCGCTGGAACCCTCCCATGTGCTGCGGGCCATGGGCGTGCCGTTTACCGCGGCGCACGGTTCGATTCGATTCAGCCTCAGCCGGTATACGACCGAAGCGGAAATCGATGCCGTCTTGGACAAGCTGCCCGATATTATCGCCCGCTTGCGGGAGATGTCCCCTTTTTGGAAGCCGGCCGGTCAGGTGCCGGTACAATGAGCCCGAGCCTTTCGATCCACCGGGCGATCTCGGTTTCAAGCAATCGATAATACGCGGCCGATCCCCCCAGCCCCTTTCTGCCGAAAAAATAGTTGATTTCGATAAAATAGGGAGTGCTCCCGGTTTTCGGGTCGGAGAAAAGCACGTCGAACCCGGCAAGATTGATTCCGGTCTTTTGACAAAAAGGATCCAGGTGCCGACGGGTTTCGATCCGGACTCCCTCGGCCACGCCGGGATCGATCCGGGCGCCGCCGGAAACGGCTGTTCCAAACCCGGCGCCGGGTGGTGCGATCCGCCAGTAGAATCGGTAGGTTTCACCGATTCGAACCACGCGCAGCGATCGGTTCGTCGGGATGTGTTCCTGGATCAGCCCCCCCCTCTGCCCGGAGCGTTCAGCCTGCCGCGCCCGCTCCATTACCGCGTGAAAATCCGTCCCCGAAGCGATCAGAAAAACGGTTTCCCCCTCGCCTCCCCATGAAAATTTAACCACAAAAGGAAATTCGAACCCCTCGGGCCTGCTGGGGGCGGGTTCATATCCCAGCTGATCCCACGATGGATAGATCCGGGTTCGCGGGTGCGGAAGCCCGGTTTGCTCGAACAATCGGATCTGGCCGTCCTTTCCGGGATACCGGAACCGCGCATCATAGCCGGGGAAAACATTCGGGCAGTGCCGCCGTGCCATTTCATAAAGCTCCCGGCGGCACCCCTGGGGGAGAATCACGGCATCGGCGCCTTCTATGGCCGCACGCTCGGCGGAGCCGGGGTCCCGCCCCGCACAGATCAGGTTGATGTCCCCCGCAAAGCAGGGGTGAAACGATACGATCATCCGTAACCGAATTTTCTCAATGCCCTGGGGTCTTTGCTCCAGTGTTTTTGCACGCGCACAAAAAGTCTCAGATAGACTTTGGTTCCGGTCATCCGTTCGATATCTATCCGGGCATCCTCCCCGATCTGGCGCAGCTTCTGTCCGTTTTTGCCGATGATGATCCCTTTTTGCGTATCGCGCTCCACGTGAATCGTGGCAAAAATCCGAATCAGCTGCCCGGCCCGTTCCTCGGAAAATTCATCCACGGTCACCGCGATGGAATAGGGGATCTCTTCTCCGGTGGAGCGGATGGCCTTTTCCCGGATGATTTCCGCGGCGATAAAGCGCATGGGAACATCGGTGACCGCATCTTCGGGAAAGAGCGCCGGCCCCGCCGGCAGGACGGTTTCGATCGCCTCAAAAAGGGAGTCGATCCGGGTGCCCTGTTTGGCGGACACCGGCACGAGGCAACGGAAAGAAAACGCCTGGGACCATCTGTCCAGAACCGCAGCCACCCCGTCGGGGTCCGCCCGGTCGATCTTGTTGACGGCAAGAATGACGGGGCGGTTCCGGGCCCCCAGGGCTTCGAGCAGAAGCGCTTCCGAAGGCACGTCCGGACGGATCACATCGACGACCAGCAGGATAACATCCGCATCCCCCATGGCGGAAAGGGCCGCTTCCACGATCCGAAGATTCAGGGGGTTTTTGGCCCGGTGGACCCCGGGGGTGTCGATAAAGACGATCTGGGCGCCCGGGCGGTGAACGACTCCCAGGATGCGGTTGCGTGTGGTCTGGGGCTTTTTGGAAGTGATGGAGATCTTCTGGCCCAGCATCCGATTCAGCAGGGTCGATTTGCCGACGTTGGGCGCCCCGGCGATGGCCACAAAGCCGGATTTAAACTGAACCGGGCTTTTAAGGTTGGCGCTATTTTCCATAGCGGTTCAACCCTCCAGCAGTCCCCCGATGGCCTTCCAAAGGATCTCCCTGCCCTTGCCCGATTTTGCCGAAAAAAGAAGCAGCCGATCCGGTTCGGCGCGCAGGCTGTCCGCAATCTTCACCTGCTGGGTGCGCTGTTTGGTTTTGGACAGCTTGTCCGATTTGGTCAAAACCAGCGTCGAGGGCAGCCCATGGTGAACCAGCCAGTGGAGGAGGTCTATCTCTTCGTGCCCGGGAATCCGCCGGATGTCTATAATCAGCACCACCCCTTTCAGGGTGCTCCGTTCGGAGAGATAGGTTTCGATCATGGGACCCCATTTTTTGCGGACGGCCTCCGGCGCCCGGGCATAACCGTAGCCCGGCAGGTCGACAAGGTGAATGGCATTGTTGATCCGGAAAAAATTGACCAACTGGGTCCGGCCCGGGGTTCGAGAGGTTTTGACCAGTTGCTTTCGATTGACCAGCCGATTGATCAAAGAGGATTTGCCCACATTGGATCGGCCGGCAAAGGCGATCTCGGGCATTTCGGCCGGCGGATACTGGGAGGGGGTTGCGGCGCTGGTTACGAATTCTGCGGAGGTTATGATCATTGGCTGTGCAACTTGAAATGGGCGAACTGATGCTTGAGGTACCCTTCCAGCCGATCCATCCCTTCGGAGATGTTCTCCATGGAGTTGGCATACGAAAAGCGGAGATACCCTTCGCCGTTTTCCCCGAAATCGATGCCGGGGGCCACCCCCACGTGGGCCTTGTCCAGAATGTCGAAAGCCAGGTGATACGAGTCCGTGGAGAGATGCTTTGCATTGGCAAAGACATAGAAAGCCCCGGTGGGCTCGACGGTGATGCCAAACCCCAATTGCTTCAACCGGCCGATGATGAACTTTCGCCGCGCGTTGTAGGTTTCCTTCATCCGAAGAACCTCTTCTGTGCAAAACTTCAGGGCCGCGACCCCGGCCTTCTGGACCACGGCATTTGCGGAGATGAAAAAGTTCTGATTGATCTTCTGGATGGGCCGGATGAAAGGCGTGGGAGCGATCAAATACCCGAGCCGCCATCCGGTCATGGCGTAGAGCTTGGAAAAACCGTTGAGCACAAAGGCGCGGTCGGTGAACTCGAGAATCGAATGCTCTTTGCCCTCGTAGACCAGCCCATGGTAGATCTCGTCTGAAACGATGTAGGGAGACAGCGCGGCGATGGCCTTCATCCGGTCTGCGGACAGCAGATTTCCGGTGGGATTCGAAGGCGAGTTGATAAAGACGGCTTGGGTCTTTTCGGTGATCTTTTCGGCGATGGCTTCCGGGCGGAATTGAAATCCGTCCGCTTCATGCACCTTGACCGTAACCGGAACCCCCTGGACAAATTTGATGAAATTGGGGTAGCACGCATAATGGGGATCGGAGATGATCACCTCGTCTCCGGGCTCCAGCAGGGCGGAGAACATGGCAAACATGGCCGGAGAGGTTCCCGATGCCACCACGACCTGGTCCGGATGGACCGAAACGTGGTAGGTGGCCCGGTAATATTCGCAGATGGCCTCCCGCAGTTCCGGCATGCCGAGGCTGTGCGTATAGTGGGTGTGTCCTTCTTCAAGGGCCCGGCAGGCCGCCGCCTTGATGCAGGCCGGGGTGTCAAAATCGGGCTCCCCGACCTCAAGATGGATGACATCAATTCCCTTTCGCTCCATTTCGTGGGCTTTTTCAAGGACATCCATCACAAGAAACGAGGTTATGTCCTGGGTGCGCTTTGAAATCATGGCTTTCCCTCTTTTACACCACCTTGTTGAGCGGGTACTCGATGATGCCCTCGGCTCCCCGCTTCATGAGCTGGGGGATCAGGTCCCGCACCACATCGGATCCGACCACCGTTTCCACGGCGAACCACTTGGATCCGTAAAGCGGGGAAATGGTCGGGGCGTTGAGACTCGGCAGCACCGAGACCACCCCTTCCATCTTGTCTTCCGGTACGTTCATTTTGAGCCCGACGAGCTTTTCTCCCAGCAGCGCGCCTTTGAGGAGCAGGGAGATCTGCTCGATCTTCTCTCTCTTTTCCGGATGGGTCCAGGCCGCATGGTTGGCGATGAGCTGGGTGTTGGTCTGCATCAGCTCGTGGATGACCTTGAGCCCGTGGGCCTTGATGGTGCTTTCGGTTTCGGTAACCTCCACAATCGCGTCGGCAAGCCCGCTGACCGCCTTGGCTTCGGTCGCCCCCCAGGAAAACTCGATGGTCACATCGATGCCGCGCTCGGAAAAGTACCGCCGGGTGTACTGGACCAGTTCCGTTGACACTTTTTTCCCCTTGAGGTCCTCGATGGTCCGGATCTCGGAGTCATAGGGGACCGCAACCACCCAGCGGGCGGGCCGCGAGCTGACCTTGGAGTAGACCAGATCCGCGACCACGTGCACATCCGAATCGTTCTCGGCGATCCAGTCCTTTCCGGTCAATCCCGCATCCAGGGTGCCGTTTTCCACGTACCGGGACATTTCCTGGGCGCGGCAGATGGCGCACTCGATGGACTCGTCGTTGATTTCCGGAAAATAACTTCTACCGTTCACATCGATGGACCATCCGCATCGTTTGAACAGGGCGATGGTCGACGCCTGAAGGCTCCCTTTCGGGATGCCCAGCTTGAGTCGTTGTTTCACCTCTTGTAAACCTCCTCCGGGTCGAACACCGGCGTGCCGACGATGGTTATCGTGTCGTTGTCCACGCGTTTGAAAAAGCAGCTCCGATACCCGGTGTGGCATGCCGCCCCGCCCACCTGATCGACCCTGAGCAGGATCGTGTCGTTGTCGCAGTCGATGCGGATCTCTTTTACGCGCTGGACGTTTCCGGAGGTTTTCCCCTTTGTCCAGAGGGTATGCCGGGTCCGGCTGTAAAAGGTCGCAAGGCCCGTGCGAAGGGTCTCCTCCCATGCCTCCCGGTTCATGAATCCGAGCATCAGCACCTCGCCGGTATCATCGGCCTGGACCACCGCGGGCACCAGGCCGTTGAGCTTGCCGAAGTCAAGTTCGATCATAGTGAACCTTCCCCGGGCCGATTGGTGAAAACGGCCGGTAAAATAGATTTATCTACCCGCATTTCTTAAAAAAGTCAAGGGTGATGACGATTCGACGATTCGGGTGCAGCCGGCTTAAGGTTCGGCGGGCTGGGGTTTCAACACCAGAAAATAGAGATTCCCCGGGTGCCGGAGATGCCCGGCCGCGATTTCCGCATAGGGGCCGTTTCCCCAAAAAAGATCGGCACGCCCCGGGCCCCGGATGGCGCCCCCGGTGTCCTGGCTCGAGCCGAACCGACTGGCGGGAATCCATCGGTGAATTTTGCCGTCTCCATCGACAAGGGGTTGCTCGGTTTCGATGTAGGCAAGGGCCGCGAGGGGAAAAATCCGACGGTCCACTGCGAGGGATCGACCCGGGGTTAACTTTACCTCCAGGTAGCCGAGGGGGCCCTCCGGTTCGGTTTTAAAGAAAACATAGCTGGGGTTGTGGTTGAGAATGTCGGCCACCTCTTGGGGATGGTCTTTGAGGTACCGGCGGATGGCCTGCATGGACATTTCGGAACGAGGGATTTTCCCCGTGTCGATCAGCAGTTTTCCGATACTCCGATACGGGCGGCCGTTGGTGGTGTGATAGTGCACGTTAAGGGCGCCCCCGTCCAGAAGATACACTTTCCCGGATCCCTGTATGTGGAGAAAAAAAAGATCCACCGGATCTTTGACCCAGGCCAGGGGCCGGGCGTTTTGGGAAATGACCCGTTCCGTGTCGATGGCTTTTCGCTCGGGGTACGGCACCACGGTGTGGTCCGCGTACCGGCCGATGATCTTTTCTCCCTTGAACCGCTCGGAGAATTTGGAAAGATCGATGGAAACGATATCGTCGGGGCGTGCGTAAATGGGGTGGGGATATTCCGGTGTTTGCGCCGAATAGCCGACCAGCAACGGCTCGTAGTATCCGGTAAACAGCACCTTCCCGGTTTTTTCGGAGCCTGCGGATCGATACACCCAGTAGTTTTGTTCGATGAAACGTCTGAGCTCGGAGGCTTCCGGCCGGGTTTGAACAAATTCCGCAAACCTTTCCAGCGAGCCCGCCATATGGGAAGCGGTAAACAGATCCTTGCCGAAGCCGAATTTCCGGTCGGCCGGAATGCCCGCCAGATACGCCAGGCTCTGTTTCAGGCAGTGGGCCAGCCCGTCCTGGTTCATATCATCTATAAAATCAGGGTATTGTCCGGGTTTCAACCTGGTAAGGGGTTCGGGGGAAAACCCGGAGGGCGGAAGGATCAGGGCCGAACAGCCGGCAATCGCCAGGGCGAGCCACAGGCCGAGGCATACCCTTGCCCAGGCTGCAGACCTTGACGGGCGGCTATGGCTTGCTTCCTCTCTTGAAGGCACCGCTTTTTCCACCGGATTTTTCAACAAGACACACATCGGTTATGGTCATTTCCCGATCATAGGATTTGCACATATCGTAGAGGGTCAGCGCCGCGATCGATACGGCGGTCAGGGCTTCCATTTCGACACCGGTTTGATCCTTGATTTTGACCCGGGCCTCTATTCGAATGGCGCCGGCAGACGGATCCGGGTGAAAATCGATCTGAACATGGCTGATATTGAGCGGATGACACAGGGGAATCAGTTCCGCGGTCTTTTTGGCCCCCAGAATTCCGGCAATGCGCGCCGTTTCCAGGACGTTTCCTTTTTTGACGGCATGGTCCCGGATCTTATCCAAGGTCTCGCCCTTCATGAAAACCACCGCCTGGGCCACGGCCTCGCGCGCCGTGGGCGGCTTGTCGGTGACGTCCACCATCCGCACCCGTCCCTGTTCATCGACATGGGTAAACGAAGCCACCGGCCTACTCCTTTTCAATGTAATGTTGGGTCTTGTGGGTGATACGGGTTTTGATCGCCTCCAGCGTGTCGGTGAGTGCCGCGATCACGTTTTCCCGGATATCGCCCGCCACAACCAGAACCATCACGTCTTCGCCCACCGCAAGATCCCGCCCTTCGGCGATTTCAACGAGAATCTCGACGATCCCCGGCCGCTTTTTGTTGGCGTCGATCACCTGCTGGAGCCCCGGGGGGTCCACCCGAACGGAAAGACCGGAGACCGGCCTGCCGTCCCGGGAAGTTCCCCGGACCACTCCGGTGTGGCAGAGAATCATACCGACCCGATCGTATTGCGGATGCCGCTTGATGGTTTCAATCATCGCTGACAGGTTCATGGGCGGATATCCCTTTCCGCACGGAGGGCCCGTGCCGTGTCGAGGTCCTCCGGGGTGTTGATATTGACAAAGGAGAGCAGCATCGGATCCTGCTGGCGCAATTCGGATTCGGATACCTTCCGGACCCGGGCACCATTAAATATTCCTTGTATTTTCAGGTTGTTTTCTTTTAAATGGGTTTCGATGACCGGCAGTCTCCGCTTGGAATAGACCGCGCAGAGGGGTTCCAGGCCCGCGGATGTCTCCGGGATGACGATATCGATATGCGCCTGGGCCTTTTCGAGGATGAGTTCGACGATCGAGCCGGTCAAAAAAGGGGTGTCGCTTGCCGAGAAAAAGGCATGCGAATAGGTGGCATAAAAGAGCCCGGTGTGGATCCCGGTCAGGGCGGATCGAATCGGGTAAAGATCCGATACGATCTGGACATCCCAGGGCAGATAGAGCAGCGGGTGGTTGGTGACCAGGAAAATTTCGGAGAAGAATTTTTCGAAAACCGCCACAATACGATCCAGAATGCGCACGCCGTCGATTTCGATCAAGGCCTTTTCTTTGCCCGAAAACCGCTTGTTCAATCCGCCGGCCAATATCACGCCCGTGAAAGGAAGTTTCATGGGTGCAGCGTATGCAATTGGATCGGTAAAATCAAGGCCCTTTCACCCCGGCGGGTTTCCTTTCGGGGGCGGTTAAGCCGGAAAGGCTTTGCGCTTGGGTCTTTCCGTGGTATAAAAGCAGAATCGCCAGCCGGCGACCATCGGACGACTTTCCCATCGAGGAGGCGTATGCAAAAACAGATGACCATTCTGGATGCGGCCGACATCGATCGGATGCTTACCCGCATGACCCATGAGATACTCGAGGTGCATCGCGGGGCGGAAAATCTCTCCTTGATCGGCATTCATACCCGCGGGGTTCATCTTGCCAAACGGCTTCAGACCAAAATCCATGCGATTGAAGGGGTCAGGCTCAAGACCGGTGAGGTGGATATCAATCTTTACCGGGACGACTGGACCCGGATCGATCACCATCCGGTGGTCCGCGCCACTAAGATTCCGTTTTCCGTTGACGGAATGCAGATCATTCTGGTGGATGACGTTCTCTTTACCGGCCGGACCATTCGTGCGGCGATGGACGCCCTGATGGATTTCGGCCGTCCGGATCGGATCGAACTGGCGGTTCTGGTGGACCGGGGGCATCGAGAGCTTCCGATTCAGGGAAACTATGTCGGGAAGAGTGTCGAAACCCGGCGGATCGATACCGTCAATGTGCTGCTGGAAGAGGAGGATGGGGAAGACCGGGTGGCGGTCGCGCACGGGAGCGATTCGTGAGCCGCGCGGCGCACAAGAAAGGAGCGCCCCAAGCGGTTTCCGTCGGCATCCTTACCGTGTCCACCTCCCGCACGCTCAAAACCGATCAGAGCGGACGCTGGATCGGCAAGCGGGCCAAAAAAGAGGGGCATACCGTGGTCTGCCATCAGGTCGTTCCGGATGATACCCAGGCCATTGTCCGAACCGTCCTGGAGGTGATCCGCACCTCCGCCCCCCGGGTGTTGCTTCTGACCGGGGGCACCGGGATCAGTCCCAAGGATCTAACCATCGAAGCGGTCCGGCCCCTTTTCGACAAAGAGATAACGGCCTTTGGCCCCCTTTTTTCCCAGCTCAGCTTCGAGCAGATCGATTCGGCCGCCCTGCTCTCCCGGGCCACGGCCGGGGTGATTGCACAGACCCTGGTTTTCTGCATGCCCGGAAGCCTTGCCGCCTGCAAGCTGGCCTGCAAGGCCCTGATCTTTCCGGAACTCGGTCACATGGTCAAACACCTGGATGAAGGGTGTCCCCCGCCACAATAGTTCCTTAGACCCCTGGCATGTATTTTGCATAATTCGTCGTCACCGACGCCTGAACCCAAACGGTATTCCTCAAGATAGCGATCTCGATGGAGAATCGAGGGAAACAGACGGGGGTTTTTTTAAGTATGTATAAATTAATATAATTTATATTAATTTTTCTTGACGCCATGAAAATATTCAGCAATGATATGCGTGTTGAAAAAGATGCCGGCAGTGTAAAGTTTTTAAGGCGATGCGATGCTGAACGGAAGAGAATTCCCATGAGCAAGAATTCTGTAAAAAAAATCAGGGAAGCCCTGATGATGAGCAAGGCCGAGCTTTCCAGGAAAGCAAATGTCTCACCGATCACCCTGTCCCGGATTGAGCAGGGAATGGCTTGCCGGATGGAGACCAAGCGGAAAATTCTTCTGGCGTTGGGATACAAGCTTTCTGACAAAGACAAAATTTTCGAGGACTAGGCCGCCGCCATGCACTTCAGAAAAAAAACCAACCTTGTGGGGCTGGACATCGGTTCCCGGACCATCAAAGCCGCAGAGCTCATGGAAACCAAAAAGGGGTACAGCCTAAAAAATTTTGGGGCTGCCGACATCGCTTCCGGCCTGATTGAAGAAGGCGCGATCAAGGAGCCCGAATCGGTGGCCGAAGCCGTCCGAAACCTTTTCACCAGCCATAAAATACGCGAACAGAATGTGTCGATTTCCATCGGGGGCTATTCGGTGATCGTCAAAAAAATAAATGTACAGACCATGACCGAAGAAGAGCTTCAGGACACCATCCAGTTTGAGGCCGAACAGTACATTCCGTTTGATATCGCCGATGTCAATCTTGATTTTCAAATCCTCGGTGAAACCGAAAACAACCCGAATCAAATGAGCGTGCTGCTGGTTGCGGCAAAGAAAGATATCGTTGAGGATTACATCACCATTGTCCAAATGGCGGGGCTCAATCCGTGCATCATCGACGTGGATGCGTTCGCGCTCCAGAACATCGCCGAGCTCAGCTACGATTTCGGAGATGAAAGCGTGGCGCTGATCGATATCGGCGCCGGCAAGACCTCCCTGAACATCCTCAAGAGCGGTGCATCGATGTTTATGCGGGACGTGGCACTGGGATGCAGCCAGATCAACGATAAGATCGCATCGACGGCGGCGTGCTCGTTGGAAGAGGCCGAAGAGCTGAAACTCAACAGCCGGCAGGATAAAATCTCTCCGGAAATCATGACCGATATCATCGCTTCGGTCACCGTGGACTGGTGCGCGGAAATCCACCGCGCACTGGATTATTTTTATTCAACGGATGCCGAAACCCAGATCAAGCGGATTTTTCTCAGCGGCGGGGGGGCGCGCATTGAAGCATTCCGCGGGCTTTTGGCCGCAGAAACATCCACCGAGGTCGAGGTGATCAACCCGTTTACGAAAATACAAATCGGCGGTAAACATCTCGATGCCGAGTACCTTGAGCAGATCGCCCCCCAAGCGGCCATATGCCTGGGGCTCGCCATGAGAAGGATTGATGACAAATGATACGAATCAATCTGCTCCCCTACCGTGCTGCGCGAAAAAGGGAAAACATCCGCCGCCAGATTTCGATCTTTTTTCTTTCCTTTGTCCTGGTCGGCGTCGGGATGTTTTCCTACAATCTGACCTTAAACGGCAAAATATCCAGGCTGAATGCAACGGTGGACGCTTTGAACCTTCAGTTGAAGGCAAACCGGAAAAAGGCCCAGGAAGTCGACCAGATCAAAAAGGCCCTGAATCTGCTCGATATCAAACTGGAAGCCATCCGGCTCGTTAAAAAGCGGCGGCGAGAGCCGGTCGAGTTGCTCGAGGCGATGACCGGCGTCGTCATCCCCAAGCGGATGTGGTTCAACAATTTTTCAGCAAACAATCAGAATCTTTCAATCAAAGGAATGGCTCTGGATCAAAAAACGGTGGCCGATTTTATGATCGCGCTTGAGTCGACCCGGCTTTTTTCAGGCGTCAACCTATCGACACTCAGACATGTCGTCGTTGAGAATATGGGCTTTAAGAGCTTTGAGATCGTCTGCGACAGGGCGCAGCCGGCCGTACCTTCGGTCAAGCAACCCGAAAAGAAGAAATAGCCATGGTCAACTTACTTACCAAGATCACCACCCCGGTTTTCGCTTTCATGGAAAAGCTGTCCAAGATGCAGCGGATCGCTGTTTGTGCGGGCGCTTTTGTGCTGCTCATCGGCGGCTTTGTGGGCCTTTCCATCTATCCCAAGTTTACCGAGATCAACCGGTTGAACAAGGAAATCGATGATCTGGACCAGAAGCTCACCATCGCCAAGCGCAAAGCACAGCAGCTTGCCAAATTCCGTGAGATGTTGAAAAATAAGGAGGCCGATTTCAAAATCGCCAAAAAGGCGCTTCCGGAAAACAAAGAAATTCCCTCCTTGCTGACCGGCATTTCCAGTGCGGGAAAGTCCGCCGGATTGGAATTTTTCCTGTTTGAACCCAAGGGTGAGATCAAAAAGGATTTTTATGCCGAGATTCCCGTCGCCATAAAAGTCAGTGGCCCGTATCACAACGTTGCGGTCTTTTTCGACAAGGTGGCCCGATTGTTCCGGGTGGTCAACATCTCCGATTTTCAGATATCCTCGGGAAAAGGGACGCAGGACCTGGACACCGCCTGCACAGCGGTCACCTATCGGTTTCTTGAACAGGCCGCAGAGCAAAAAACACAGGAAAAAGGGAAAAAGAAAAAATAGTCGATACGGGATCAACGATCCAAGAGAATACGATGCATGGACCCAATATGAATGACGCGCGCTGTATGAGAAAGCTTCTTTCGCTCATAATCCTGTTGTCCCTGCTTTCGTGCAACCAGCCGACGCAGGTTGCAGAGAAACCCGCGATCGTCAGAAAAAAGATCGTCACCCCTGCGGCACCCGCACCCACGGTTGCCGGTCAGCCCTTGAGCGGGGCGGCGGTGCGCGGTGAAGGGGGGGCCGGTTCGGCGCCTGCTTTGACACCACCGGCCAAGCCGGCGGACCCAGCGGGGCCGACTGAAGAAAAACAAGCGGCCAAGGCAGCGGCTTCGGCTCCGGACGGAGCGAACACCAGCCTGCCTGAAGACCAGTTCCCGCCACTTTACGAACCTGCCGGAAAGATCGACCCCTTTGCGCCGTTGATCGGGGACAACTCGGGGGAAGCCCAGGCAAAAAAGAAAAAGTCAAAGCGTGTGCCGCAAACCCCCCTTGAACGGATGGACCTCAGCCAGCTCAAGCTGACGGCGATCATCCGGAGCCCGAATGGGAACCTGGCGCTTGTCGAAGAGAGCAACGGGAAGGGATACATTGTTTCAAAGGGAACCTATGTCGGTCTGAATTCCGGCATGGTCTACGAAATATTGAAGGATCGGCTGGTCGTCGAAGAAGAAGTGGAAAATGTTCTGGGGGAAGTCACCGTTCGGAAAACGGAGTTAAAGCTTCAGAAACCCGCTGGAGAATTTTGATATGAGGCTCAGCAAATTTTTCAACCCATTTTTTGCACTGTGCATGCTTTGTGTTCTCACAGGGCTTTCCGCCTGTGCGCCCCGGGCAACCGTCACGAAGGAAGCCCAACAGCCCGCGGCGGCCAGGCGGATCGAGGCCATTACTGCAAAGGATGAAGCGGGATGGTGTCATGTCACCGTCCAGGCCAGTGATCTGCTCACCTATACCTCGGTGAAACAACCCAGCCCCTTGGGGGTCATTCTCTATCTGCCCGACACCGTGATCCAAACCCCGCAAACGACCTACACGGTGCCGGGAGATACGGTGGGGCCGATCCTTCTGTCCACGCTGGATGCCGCCTCGCCGACGTCTCGAATCGAAATCCGGCTCAACAAGGATCTCCCCTATGAGGTCTCCCGTACGGGAAACGATCTGACGGTATCATTTAAAAAACCCGAGCCCTCCGCTTCGACCCGGCCGGCGGTTCCCGCGTCTTCCCAAACCGGGCCCAAACCCGAATCCACCCAAACGGGTGCGCCTTCGGCAACCGTGGTCAAAGCGGTAACGGCGCAACCCGTAACGGGCGGGGTTGAAATTATCGTTACAGCCGACGGTATCATCCGGGATTTTCACTCCTTTACCATCGAAAGCCCGGCCCGGATTGTTTTTGATCTCTTTAACCTGAAGAGCCCCTACAAACGGGAACAGGAAATTTTAATCGGTTCGGCATGGCTGGACAAAGTTCGCTATTACCCGTATCCGGACCGGTTGAGGGTCACGGTGGATACCACCCCGGAAAGCCTGTCCGGCTTTTCTGCGGACCCCAAGCCCGACGGGCTTGTCATTCGGATTGCGGCGCCATCCCAACAGGCATCCATAAGTACCCCGGCGTCGGGGAAAGCGCCCCCCAAAGCCGGCATCCCCGAAGATGCGGTGAAAAAAGAACCCAAGGCACCGGCGTCCGGAACCCCTGAAGCACCCGCGTGGGTGAATCGGATCGATTTTTCAAGCGAACCCCAGGGCCGGTCCACCGTCCTTATCGGTACCACCCGGCCGGTTAAATACGATCTTAAAAAAATGACCGACACCCGGCTTCAGCTCCATCTGTTCAACACCCGTTTGCCCGATTACCGACAGCGGCCGCTGATCACCACCCGGTTTGAGAGCGCGGTGGACCGGATCATGCCCTATGAGACACCCGCACAGCGGGATACGGCGCTGGTGTCCATTGAATTGAGGGAATCGGTTCCCTATCGGATCGAATCGTCGGATGCGCTGTTAAAGATCCACTTCGACCCATCGACCCTGCCGCCCCGGCCGTTGGAATCCGCTCATATGCCCGACTGGCAGAAGCTCCTGGCGCAACCCCCCCCTGCCGAACAGAAGCCGCCTGCCGCTTCGGACAAGAGCCCGGTGCTTCCACCAAAGACGGAAATGAAACCTCCCGCCCCCGACACTTCTCCACCGGCACCTCCAGGTCAGAAGCAGTATACCGAGGAAAAAATCGCTCTGGATTTCTACGAGACGGATGTTAAAAACGTTTTCCGAATCCTCAGAGAAGTGAGCGGGAAAAATTTCGCCATAGACAAGGATGTTGCGGGCAAGGTGACCCTGAGCCTCGAAAAGCCGGTGCCATGGGATCAGGTAATGGATCTGGTTTTGAAAATGAACCAGCTGGGAACCATAATGGAAGGAAACATCATTCGGATTGCAACCCTGGCAACCTTACAAAATGAAAGGGAGCTCCAACGGGCTGCGGTTGCTGCGGAAGTCGCGGCGAAAAAAGAAGAAAAACAGCTCGAACCGCTTGTCACCGCCTTTATTTCGATCAACTATGCCAATGCGGAGGCCGATGTCCTGCCCCACGTCGTTCTGACCCCGGAACGGGGGAAAATTACCGTCGACGCCCGAAACAACCAGCTGATCATCACCGATACCGCCCAAATGGTCGAACAGGCAAAAGCCACGGCACGAAAAATCGACCAGGTCACCCCCCAGGTGCTTATCGAAGCCCGGGTGGTGGAGGCATCGAGCTCATTTTCAAGGGAACTGGGGACCACCCTCCAGGTTCAGATCACCGATATTTTAACCAGAGAACTCGGAAACGGAATCATTCCCGAAGGGAAAATGGATGTGGACATGTCCGCCACCAATCCACCGGATGCGAGCCGTGGACAAATCGGGATCAACTTTTCCAAACTGACCGGGACCCCGTTGGCGATTTCCGCCACCCTGCAGGCATCGGAATCGGAAGGCAAGGTAAAGATCATCTCATCGCCCAAGGTTCTCACGCTGGACAACCGGACGGCCACGATCCGGCAGGGAACCCAGGTGCCGATCCCCCGGTTGGACGATTCGGGAAACACGGTCATCGAATACAAGGATGTGGATCTCCAGCTGGAGGTGACCCCCCATGTGACCCCCGACAAACGGATCTCGATGGATATCAAGATCACCAACAACGATATCGGACAGCTCATCAACGGCCAGCAATCCTTTACCACCAAAGAGGCCACCACGGAGCTTCTGGTCAACGACGGCGAGACGGTTGTCATCGGGGGGATCCGTAAAACGCGAAAGGACGAAGGGGAGGCCGGGGTGCCGGGTCTCAGAAAGGTGCCGTTCTTCGGCTGGCTCTTCAAAACCCAGGAACGGAGCGAAGACCTGCAGGAGTTGCTGATTTTCATCACCCCCAGAATCGTTCAGCTCGAGCAGCGGGCTGCAAAATCGTAAGCCTAGGCACACAGGTTTTGATAGGACAAACCAAAGGGGCTGAAAAGACAAAAGGTCGATACGTGCGATTCTTTGCATCCGGAATGGTTACCCTCTTGTTTCTTTCCGCAGGTGCGCTCTGTGCGGAAAAAGAATCCATCGAGGCCGAGGTGTGCCTGTACAAAAACAGCGCACCGAGTGCACCGACGGTGCGATTTTCCCCAGGCGACACCATCGTGCTGCGGGTCGGGTTTAAAAATCTTCCGGCGGGGGACTACACGTTTCATGCCGATTGGTACAACCCGAAAGGCGAGCTTCAGGAGACCAGCCGGTATGGTTTCACCCTCAAAGATAAAGGCAAAGAAATATTGGAGACCCAGCTGAATCTTATAAAAGCCAGCCCCCTTCGGCGGCTGGTTTCCGCATCCGAGGCAACCGGGTACCACATGAAATTTTTCGGAAAATGGCAGGTCAAACTCTATTTGAACGGTGAAGAAATCACGCACAAACATTTCACGATCCAATGATGTGAATGAAGTTAAGAGGAGTGAATCCGATGGCGATGCAAAACAGATTCCGCCGACATTTGTCCCCTCTCCGGCTCCAGGCAGGGGTCGCGTTGACCCTCTTTCCGGCGCTGCTGATGCTGTTTGCCTGCGACTCCTCAGATACCCGGAGCACGACAAAAAGTGCAACCAGCGGCCCCTATGAACTCCAAGTCAGGATCATCGCCCCGGCAAACGGTTCGGTAATCGAACTCGTGGGTGGGGAAACCGACGTTACCTTCACATCGAGCGTCTCCGGCGGCACCGAACCGATCGGCCTGACATGGAACCTTACCGGACCGACGATGTCAAATACCGCTACCGGTGACAGCCCGACGATAACGATTCTCGAACTGGGTCGCCATGCGGTTGTCCTGACGGCCAGGGACGCCACTGGATTGACCGCTTCCGAATCGATTACCGTCACCTTTACCATCGGCGGGTCGGTAACCACGACCACCACCCCAACGACAACCACCACCACAACGACAACCCCCTGAGGGAGTCCGCAAATGGTTTCCACACGGCATACCGTTATTCCTGCCAGGGCGATCGGTTGGGATCGGACCAAAGGATTTTTGCGGGGGGGCTTCCTCCCCGTGCGCCTTGTTGCGTTGCTGATGATCCTTGCGGTCGGGGTGTCCTGTGTCACCAATCCGGAAGAGAAGAAACAGAAGGCCGATGTTCTGTGGCGAAACGGGGTGGCGTTCTACCGCCAGGGGGATTATACCTCGGCCCTGAAGCAGTTTCTGGAAGCTGAAAAAATCAACCCGGACGACCCGGAACTTCAGAATGCCCTGGGGCAGACCTACCGGGCAAAAGAACGGAACGATTTGGCCGTTGAATCGTTTCGAAAGGCCCTTTCGATCCGGCCGAATTATTCCGATGCCAAGAACAATCTGGGGACGGCCTATATGGATATGGGCAAATGGGATCTTGCGATCCCCTATTTTCAGGAGGCCGCAGCCGACCTGACCTATGAAACCCCGCAATTTCCACTCTCAAATCTTGGCTGGGCATACCACAACAAGAAAAATTACGGTCTTGCAGAACAGTATTACAAAAAAGCCTTGAAACGCGCACCGACGTTTATCAACGCCCTGCGGGGTCTGGCCCTCACCCATATGGCCACCGGAAGATATGACGAGGCGATCCGCCTGCTGGAAAAGGCCGTTGAGATCTCCCCGCAATTTGCGCTGCTCCATTACGACCTTGCCCTGGCCTATACCCATGCCCGGGAGTATGAAAAGGCGCTGCATGCCTATGATAAAGTCATTTTGCTGGCGCCGGGAAGCCCCCTTGCTGCGGATGCCCAAAGGGCGATAAAGCAGATGCCCCCGCGTTAGCAGGGAAGATTTCAGCCACCCAGTTGCCCCGCCATAATAGAATCCTCGACCCCGTGACCTCTCTTTTCCAACCATATTGGAGAAGAACCCGGAAAAAGGGCCCATCTTTGAGCGGCGCGGGCTATCCGATTTTGCCCGGGTTTGCTCCGCTGATCCAGATGATGTTGACCCCCTGTTTTTTTAAGAACGCCACCACCCCTTCGTGAAGCGGAACCGCGGCAATCAGCGTTTTGTTGGGGTACCCTTCCCTTTCAAGGAGAAAACCCGGAACCGTCAGTGCGGTATTGAAGGCCGCAGGACGCTGGGTGGCATAAAACGTCGGATCGAGGATGTAGGTTTCTTCCATGGCCGAAAGAAGCTTTTCCAGGATTTGGCGCAGGCTGTCTCTCCGGGTGATTTGGACCACGGTCAGCCCGGTCCTTTCAATGGCCCGAACCGCATCACCGTAGAGGTCTTCAAAGTCGATAAAGACGGTCTTGCCCCCGTGGGTTGAAACCATGTTGGCCGTCGCTTCCACCTGAATGCCGACATACGGAAAGGTGATTTTGACGTTTTCCGCGTACCGGCAACCCAGGGCCAGAAGCATATGCTTGACAAAGGAGCGGGGGCTGGACGGATGGATCGGGATCAGTTCCTCGGCGATGGATTCTTCGGGAAAGCCCTTTGATGCGTGGGTACCGGGGGCATCCCCCTGCAGGATGTCTTCCACGATGACGCCTTTCTTTTCGAGGTAGCCGGATACCGAAGGCGGTGTACGTTCGCTCGAATCGCCGATAAGATTGATACAGATGTATCGGGTCCCCCGGTTGTCTTCAGTGGGTCTTGCGATGATCCACCGGGCCTGTACGTTGACCTCAACCCCCTGATCGGAAAAGGACACCTGGCTTCTCCGGTCCTTTTCGACTTTCCCGAGCACCGCATCGAAGATCTCCTCAAGGGAACCGTCGGCGGCCACCGGGATCAATCGATCCTTTTTCCAGTAGGATTCGATCAGGTCAATGTCCTGCTTCCGGAGGCTTTCCCTTAATAACAGCAGGCGGATGCCGCCTTTAAGCTCGACGATTGGGGTGCGGGAAAGGTCCAGCCTTAAATCCTCGGTATCTTTCCGGGGGAAATGATAGACGCCCTTTTCGACAAGTTTGCCCTCGAGAATATCGGCCAACCTTGCATACGGTTCGGGTGCCTTTTCCACAGGCTCCGGCTCGAGGGTCGGTTTCGGCAAGGGGGGCGGCGTTTCGGTTGTCGATGGGGGGATTTCCTCCCGCAGTCGGCCGCCGGCGTCAAACAGCGAGGCGTACCAGGGCTGCTTGCGGATGGAAGGGTCCGGGAGCAGAATCGCCTGGCCGGGGAAAATGCGGTTCGGATCGGAGAGCTTCGGGTTGAGCCGCTCAAACAGCTGGATTGCCTGCTCGTAGGCTGGGGTTCCGTAATCGCCGAACCGCTGGGCAATGAGCCGGGAAACAAATTCTCCCCTTTGCACGGTATGCTCTACAGTGTGGGATTGAATGAATTCCTCCAGGGTGGAGATGGTGACAAACGGGATGGTGACAACCCCCGAATCTTGATCCAGCAGGGTGTCCCGCTTGAGTTGTTTTAACGGAATATAGACATGCTGGCCGGGAACGATTTGGTTGACATCCGGAACCTGGGGATTGAGTCGCTTGAATATCTCGATAAATTCCGGAAAATCCTTTTCGGCGATTTCCCCCCGCTGACGGAAAAGCTTGAACAGATAATCGTTTCGTTTGACCACATAGGGGTCGCAAAGAATATCGACCCCCCGGTCCTGGCGGATGATATAGCTCTTATAGAGGATTTTTCCCGATACGGGCAAAGGCGCCAGAGCAAACATCGACAGGATCAAAACAGAAAAAATCCCTGCTCGCTTTTCCCTGGGGTTCATCAAGCCGACGCCTCTTTAAGATTCATGACGGATGCAATCTGCTCGGATACCCGCTTTACGAAGAGGTCAAAGGCTTCCCCCTTCAAAGGCTTTCCGGGTTCGGGAACCTCGATGCCTTCGGGGTGAAGGTAAATCGGGGCGTTTTTCAATTCGGCTTTCGGGACGACCTGAAAGGCTGCAGGAAATCGATCCTCAAAATACATTTCCTGGAACCCCGCGAATTTGAGCGCGTGGGCGGTGGAATCCAGCACGGCGACGTCGCTTTTTCCGATAAAGCCCTTGTCTTTGGCCGCGACCAGTCCGGCGAGCGATTCGCCGCCGTGGGTGCAGGCGATATGGCCGTTCCGATTCGCCACCAACTCCCAGTCCATGATGGCCTGTTCGGCGACCTCCACAAAAAAAACCTTTTGCATGCCGGCCAGCCGGTTGTAGCGTTCAACCAGGTGGATGACCCTCGGCATGGACACCGGATTTCCGATCATGGCGGCCTGAGCCACACTCGGTTGGACGGTCATCGGTTCGAATTTTCTTTTACCTGCGTCCGGTTCCCGATAGTACCGGTAGACCGGATTGGCGTGGGTGGATTGAACCCCCAGGATTTTGGGGAGAGTCGCGATGATTCCTGCCTCGAAAAATTTCAAAAACCCACTCATCACCGCGGTGATGTTTCCGGCATTTCCGATGGGAACCACCACCACCTTGTCCTGCAGATCGTATTCGAAATCCTGAGAAATCTCATAGGCATAGGATTCCTGACCCAAAACCCGCCACGCGTTTTTCGAGTTGAGCAACGCCACCGGATAGCGATCCGCCAGGGTCTCGACCACCTTCATGCAGTCGTCGAACACCCCGGGAATTTCAAACACCATCGCCCCGCTTCCCAAGGGCTGGGAGAGCTGTTGGGGGGTGACTTTTTTGTGGGGCAACAGGACCGCGGATTTTACCTTCGGGTTCAGGTAGGCCGCATAGAGCGCGGCAGCGGCCGAGGTGTCCCCTGTGGATGCGCAGACGGTTAAAACTTCGGAAACCTTTCCGCTCTGAATCAGAAAGTGGAGGTAACTCAGCGCACAGGCCATGCCTCTGTCCTTGAAGGAGGCGCTCGGATTCTGCCCGTCGTTCTTGAAGTAGAAGGGCATCCCGATCCGAGACTGCAAATACCGGTTGGCTGCGATCATCGGGGTGTGCGCTTCGCCCAGATAGACCAGGGAGGGTAAAGGAATGACCGGCCCGATAAACTCATAGTACCGGAAGATGCCCTTCAGCTCGGGATCGGAGAGCATTTTTCGGTAGTCGAAGATCTGTCGCCACAAACGGCCCGGAATTTTTTTCAGACGGTCAAAATTCCGGTCCTCGATTAAAAAAACCTGGCCGCAGGCCGGGCAGGTGTACAGAAGCCGTGCAATGTCGTATGCCTTGCCGCAGCCGAGGCAGCGATACATCAAGTCGCCGTCCATCTTCGGAAGGATATACGGACGAATCGTTTCGGGAAAATCGTCTATTCTCACGGGGTGATGCTCTCCATGCCGTCCAGGTAAGGCCGCAAGGCGGTGGGAACCCTCACGGTACCGTCCGGTTGCTGGTAATTTTCAAGCAGCGCGGCCATCGTGCGGCCCACCGCCAACCCGGAGCCGTTTAGCGTATGGACATAGCCGGTTCCTTTTTGGCCTTTCCGCTTGAATCGGATGTTGCCCCGTCTTGCCTGAAAATCTTCAAAATTGCTGCACGAAGAGATTTCCCGGTAGAGGCCCTGGGAAGGCATCCAGATTTCGATGTCGTAGGTTTTGGCCGCAGAAAAACCCAGATCCCCGGTGCACAGGGTTACCACCCGATAGGGGAGTTCCAGCCGGTTGAGTATGGTTTCCGCATCCCCAAGAAGGGTCTCCAGCTCGTCGTAGGAGGTTTCGGGGGCGGAGAATTTGACCAGCTCCACCTTGTTGAACTGGTGCTGCCGGATAAGGCCCCGGGTGTCTTTGCCGTATGAGCCGGCTTCGGATCGAAAGCAGGGCGTGCATGCGACATACCGGATCGGCAGCCTGTCCGCATCCAGCACCTCGTCTTGATGGATATTGGTGACCGGAACTTCCGCTGTCGGGACCAGAAAGTAATCCCAGCCATCCAGCTTAAAGAGATCTTGGGCGAATTTCGGCAATTGCCCGGTGTGGGTCATGCTGTTCCGATTCACTATAAACGGGGGCAGCACTTCCCGGTAGCCGTTTTCTTTGGTGTGAATGTCGAGCATGAAATTAATCAGCACCCGCTCCAGGCGGGCACCGATTCCGAAATAGAGGGGGAAGCGTGCCCCGGTGATTTTAGCGGCTCTTTCAAAATCCAGGAGGTTTAACTGCCCGCCGATCTCCCAGTGCGGTTTCGCAGGGAAATCAAAGGTCGGAATGTCCCCCACCTGCTTGATCACCGGGTTCTCGGAGCTGTCTTTGCCGATGGGGACCGATTCGTGGGCGAGGTTGGGGATGCCGAACAGGATTTGATCAAGCGCATTCTCGACATCCGTGAGGTTCTTTTCAAGGGCTTTGATCTGTTCCGAGACCTGGCGCATCTCCAAGACGAGATTCTGGGCGTTTTGACCGGATTTTTTGATCCGGGCGATCTGTTCGGTAACCGCGTTCCGGCGGTGCCGCAAGGACTCCAGTTCCAGCAGGGTCTGCCTGCGCTTTTCATCGGTTGCCTGAAAGGACTGCAGGTTGACGGTTTCACCCCGGTTTTTGAGCGCCTGTTCAACCCCCGATAAATTTTCTCTGACGAACTTGATTTCCAGCATGACAATACCTATTATTTGTATTTAATATGTTCGATGGATAATACTCTGTAACTAAGATGCCTTGATGAAGGGGCATGATCTTTAAAAACTTGTAATTTTTACCAATCATCGGCGGTAGTGTCAATGATTGTTGCGGGATGAAAACGGTTTTCAGCGTCTCGGCCTGGGTGCATCACTGGAAGAGAGGGAGAGGGAATGGAAGAGATCCAGGAAAAAAAGCAGGAAATCCGAACACAGATTTCAAAATCGATAATGGGTCTGGCCGATCAGATTCGCGTTGAAAAGACAAAAGCCATCGAAGATCGCTTGTTCGAGTTTGCCAACTTTTTGGAGGCCGGCATCGCCTTGCTCTACATGAATACCGAATACGAGGTCGCAACCCGGGATATCATCCGGCGGGCGTTTGATTACGGCAAAATCGTGGTGCTGCCTGTCTTTGGGGTTGAAAAGCGTGAGCTTTCGCTCATGAAAGTGGACAACATCGAGACCAGCCTCCGCCCCAGCCCCAGAGGGGTGCCCGAGCCGGATCCGGCGAAATGCAAAAAGGTTCCCATCGATTGCATCGATATCGCGATCATTCCCAGCATTGCCCTGGACGAAAAGGGTTCACGGATCGGTATCGGCATGGGCTACTATGATCGGCTGATTCCGAATCTGCCCATCACCACCCGCAAGGTTTCCCTCGCATTTGAAGAACAGCTTTTTTCTCAGATCCCCATGGAGCATCACGACAAGCACATTGATATCATCATCACCGACAAGCGGATTATCTATAAGATCTGAACGAACCCCGCAAAAATTTTAATCCGCCAGAGGCGGACGAGCCCTCCAGAGGCGGATAAAGGTTTAATCCTCCAAAGGCGGACAGGTTCCCCGCCCGCCCCGACGGATAAAAAAAATTCCGATTGATACCCCGCTGCTCGCGGCGGAGTAGTTCATCATATTGAAAAGTCAATATAATTTGAAAACCCGGCCGGCTCTATGGGCTTGACCTGACCGGGGGGATCTGGTAGAAATTTTTCATGCGGGAAGCGTCGATAAAATATGAACGGCAACGGGAAGAAATGGTCTCCAGCCAGCTGGAAGCCCGCGGTATCAGCGATCAGCGGGTGCTTGCGGCCTTTCGCAAGGTGCCCAGGCATCTATTTGTGAGCGAGGCCCTTCGCGACCAGGCCTATGGCGATTTTCCGCTCCCCATCGGCGAGCAGCAGACCATCTCCCAGCCCTTTATCGTCGCCGAAATGACCCAGGCCTTGGCGCTCCATGCCGAGGACCGGGTTCTTGAGATCGGAACCGGCTCCGGCTACCAGGCCGCCATCCTTGCCGAGATCGTTTTCCGCGTCTACACCATCGAACGGATTCGATCCCTGTATATGAAGGCGCGGAAACTGTTCGATCAACTCCATTACCATAACATTCTGATGAAATATTCGGACGGGTCCCTGGGCTGGGCAAGTGAAAGCCCGTTTGACGCCATCATCGTCACAGCGGGCTCTCCGGAGATTCCCACGGTGTTGGTCGATCAACTCAAGGTGGGGGGGACACTGGTGATTCCGGTCGGAAACCGGTATGCTCAGGACCTGGTAAAGATCTATAAGGACGAAAAAGGCATTCATTCGAGCAGTTTGGGAGGATGCCGGTTTGTCAAGCTGGTGGGGGAACACGGCTGGAGAGAGTAAACGATGCTTCGTCGACTGTATGATTGGGTGCTTCACTGGGCGGATACACCCTACGGCAGCTGGGCCCTTTTTCTCCTATCTTTCTGTGAGTCTTCCTTCTTTCCGATACCTCCCGATGTGCTGCTCATCGCCCTTTCGGTGGCTATCCCCCGAAAGGCCCTGGGCTACGCCCTGATCTGTTCGGTGGGATCGGTCATCGGGGGGTGTTTCGGTTATCTGATCGGCTGGCAGTTTATGGCAGGCATCGGCCAGCGGATCATCGACTTTTACGGCTTTTCCCATAAGTATGCGGCCATTCAGAGCCTGTATACGACCTATGATGCCTGGGCCATCGGAATCGCCGGATTCACGCCGATTCCCTACAAGGTGTTTACCATTTCGGCGGGGGCTTTCAAGATCAACTTTCCCGTATTCCTGATGGCATCCCTGGTTTCCCGCTCGGCAAGGTTTTTCCTGGTCGGCGGCCTGATCTACAGGTTCGGACCCAGGATTCAGATGTTTATCGATACCTATTTCGACAGGCTGGCGGTGGCGTTCACCGTTTTATTGGTTGCCGGGTTTGTGCTGATCAAGCTGGCCTTCTAGCCGCACTTTGAAAATCCGCAGATATGGCAGTTCAAGCACCCCTCCTCGGGGGTCATCGGGTTTCCGCATTCGGGACAAACCCCGAGCATGGGAGGGGGTTCGGTGTAGTCCGAATGGGTGAGGTTTTTGAGCACCTGCGCCATGGCATCCGGGCAGGAGAGCACCATCTTGCCGTTCTGCCAGGTCGGGGAGGGGCACCGGATACCGATGAGCTGCTTGATGATGGCATCGGTTTTCACCCCGGACCGCAGTGCCAGCGAGACCAGTCTTCCGGCGGCTTCGATTTGAGAAGAGGCGCACCCGCCGGTTTTTCCCATTTGGGCGAAGACCTCACAAATTCCCTCATCATCCGAGTTGACCGTCACATAGAGCTTGCCGCATCCGGTGCTGATCCGTTCCGTGATGCCATGGGTCCGCAAGGGGCGAGGCCTGGGGCTGATCATTTCCGATTCCCGCTTGTCCGAACCGATGTTCAGTACCTGCCTTTCCCGGCTGCCGTATCGATAAATGGTGACCCCCTTGCAGCCCAGCTCGTATGCCAAGCGATAGACCCTTTCCACATCTTCCATCCGGGCATCGGCGGGAAAATTAACCGTTTTTGAAACGGCATTGTCGGTAAACTTCTGAAAGGCCGCCTGGATTTTTACATGCCAGTCGGTGGAAATATCATGGGATGTTCTGAAAATCCTTTGAATTTTTTCGGGGATATCCTTTATCCCCTGAATCGATCCGGTTTGCGCAATCCGCTCTGCGAGCGCCGTGCTGAAAAATCCTTCCTTTTTAGCCCGCTGCACAAACAGGGGGTGCATTTCCGGAAGGGTTTTCCCCTCGAGGGCCCTTCGAAAATGAGCCACCGCGAAAATGGGCTCGATTCCGCTGGAGACACCGGCAATGATGCTGATGGTTCCGGTGGGGGCAATGGTGGTGGTGGTGGCGTTTCGCATAAACGGGGTCGCCTCGGTGTCAAAGACGCTTCCCGGATACTGGGGAAAGTTTCCCCGTTTTTCGGCAAGCGCTGCGGAGGCGGACCGGGCCTCCCGGGTCACAAAGGCCATGGTTTTTTCAGCGGTCCTGACAGCGGCTTCCGAATCGTAGGGAATTTCCATCTGGATGAGCATATCCGCAAACCCCATGACCCCCAGGCCGATTTTCCGTGTGGCCATGCTCATCCTTTCAATGATGGGAAGCGGGTATTTGTTGACCTCGATCACATTGTCCAAAAAATGGACCGCCTCATGCACCGTCTTCTTTAAAAGGGCGTCGTTGAGCTTCTTGTTTTTGACCATCTTGGCCAGGTTGATCGAACCCAAGGTGCACGACTCATAGGGCAGCAGCGGCTGCTCGCCGCAGGGGTTGGTCGCTTCGATTTCTCCCAGGTGGGGCACCGGATTGTTTTCATTCATCCGGTCGAGAAACAGAACGCCCGGCTCTCCGGATTGCCACGCGGAGAGGACAATCCGGTCGAAGATCGAACGAGCGCTGATGCATTTGACCGATTTTCCGGTTCTCGGATTGATCAGGTCGTATTCCGCATTTTTTTCAAGCGCGGTCATGAATCGATGGGTCAGCGCCACCGAAATGTTGAAATTATTCAAGCGGGTGTGATCGTTTTTGCACTCGATAAAGGCTTCGATGTCCGGATGATCGACCCGCAAAACGGCCATGTTGGCCCCTCTGCGGGTGCCGCCCTGTTTGACGGTTTCCGTGGCCACATCGAAAACCGACATGAAGGATATCGGTCCGCTGGAGATGCCCGCTGTCGATAGGACCACATCGCTTTCCGGCCGGATTCGTGAAAAGGAAAAGCCGGTGCCGCCCCCGCTCTTATGGATCATGGCGGCCTGCTTGAGCGATTCGAAGATGCTCTCCATGGAGTCCTCGATGGGCAACACGAAACAGGCGGCCAGCTGCCCCAGACTTCTTCCGGCATTCATGAGGGTGGGGGAGTTCGGCAGAAACCGCAGTCCGCTCATAAGGCTCAGAAATATCTTCTCTGTCTTTACCCTATCGGTTTTCGGGCCCAATCGGGCGTCTGCCGCTGCGATGCTCTGGGAAACCCGTTTAAACAGCCCATCGGGGGTTTCGACGACATCGCCGTTTTCATCCCGTATAAGATACCGTTTTTCAAGAACCAGGGTTGCATTTTTCGAAAGTTTGATCATCATGGCGGTGAAGGTCCTCATGACGGGGTGGATGATTTAAATATTCGGCCGCCAAAGGTCCATTTCAAGGCATTGCGGGATGGGGCCCGAACTTTTTTTTGAGTCTTTCACTGACCACCGGCGGGACCATGCCGTTGATGTTCCCCCCGAAACCGGCAGCCTCCTTGATGATGGAAGAACTGGTGAAGATCCATCGAAGACCCGTCATCAGAAACACGGTTTGGATCTCTCGATTTAACCGTCGGTTCATCAAGGCAAGCTGGAACTCATATTCAAAATCCGATACCGCGCGCATGCCGCGCAATATCGCCTGTGCATTTCTTTTCGCAGCATAGTCCACCAGCAGGCCATCGAAGGTGTCGACCTCCACATTGGTAAGATTCCTCAAGCTGATCTCGATCATCTCCTTGCGTTCCTGCACGGTGAACAAAGCGGTTTTCCCCGGATTGTGCAACACGGCAACAATGACGCGATCGAACAGCTTGAGCCCTCTTTCGATGATATCCAGGTGGCCGTTGGTGACAGGATCGAACGAGCCCGGGTAAATGGCCACTCTTTGCATAGACACTCCCGTTTATTCCGTGGTTCGGGTGGATGCGTTCCCATATGCAGCAAGCTGAAATCGTTCAGGATGGTCTCATACCATATAGTTCAAAAAGGAAACAAGGGTTTTTCCATAGCGCCGCTGGTCGCTGCACGCGTAGGGCAGATCCGATTGGGGGATCGGCTCCTCACGGCTGTGTTCCACCACCACCAGCGCCCCTTTTTTCAGAGCGCCGCTCTGATGCAGATTGGCCAGCGCCGGTGCGATGCAGTTGAAACCGTAGGGCGGATCCATGAAGACTAGGTCATAGCGGGGCCCGATCCCTTTGAGGCAGTTGAGGTTTTTTTCGATATCCCAGCGGATGGTTCGGGCTCTGTCTTCGAGCCGGCAGCCGCGGATGTTCCGTTCGATGACGGCCAGTGCGGGCCCTTGTACATCGATCAGAACGGCACATTGCGCACCCCGGCTCAACGCTTCAAGACCCAGCGCACCGGTGCCCGCAAACAGGTCCAGGACCACCGCACCGGGGATGACCGGGGAGATGATGTTGAAGATGGATTCTCTTTGCCGGTCCCCGGTCGGGCGTATCCTTCGGCCCGAAACCGGGCAGAGCCGTTTGCCCTTGAGGGATCCGCCGATGATTCGCTGTGCCATAGGAAACAGTGTGTCAGTTCTTCAGTTTTTTATAGAGATAGCTTCGACCGACGCCGATGGCCTTTGCCGTTTTGCTGACATTGCTATCGTTTTCGAGGAGCTTTCGCTGGATGAACGCGACTTCAAAGGCATTCTTGGCGCGTTTTAAATCCTCCAGACCGAATGGATCGATATAGCCTCCGATTTTTCCTGTGGATGCTTCGGGATTGTAGGGTGCGGGCAGGTCCGAGACGTCGATGATGGTCTTGTTGACCATGATGGCGAGCCGTTCCACAAGATTCTTCAATTCCCGCACGTTGCCCGGCCAGCTGTACTGCTGCAATAACTGGATGGCCCGGGTTGAAAAGATCTTTCGTTCCAGTCGGTTGTGTTCGGTCGAGTCTTCCAGAAAGGTTTTCAAAAGCAACGGCATATCCGCCCGCCGGCTGCGCAGGGGGGGCACTTCGATGGGGATGACGTTCAGACGATAGTATAGATCTTCCCTGAAACCCCCCGCTTCGATTTCTTTTTCGAGCGCCTTGTTTGTCGAGGCGATGATGCGCGCCTTCATGTCCAGGGTTCGGTTTCCACCGACCCGTTGAAATTTTTGTTCCTGGAGTACCCGCAGAATTTTTCCCTGGGCCGACAGGCTCATGTCCCCGATTTCATCCATGAAAAGGGTCCCTTTGTCGGCCAATTCGAACTTGCCCCTGTTTTTGGCGATGGCACCGGGAAAGGCACCCTTTTCATGCCCGAACAGTTCGCTTTCGACCAGTTCCTCGGGGATTGCCGCACAGTTGACCTCCACCCACGGATGTTCGGCCCGGTTGCTGAATTGGTGAATGGTGCGCGCGACCAGCTCCTTTCCGGTACCGTTTTCTCCGGTGATCAGAATCCAGGCGTCGGTGGGAGCGGCGACGGCAATCTGTTCTTTGACCCGGGTGATGGGTTCGCTGCTGCCGGTCAACGAGTGTTTTTCGATGGTTTTTTTCCGCAAATAACGGTTTTCCTCTTCAAGGCGCCGAAAATTCAGTGAATTGTTGATGGCGACGATCACCTTGTCGATGGACAGCGGCTTTTCGATGAAATCGAAGGCGCCCAGCTTGGTGGCCTTGACCGCGGTTTCAATGGTTCCGTGCCCGGTAATGATAATCACCTGGATGAGCGGATTGTCCTTTTTGATCGCCTTGAGGGTTTCAATGCCGTCCATTCCGGGCATCCATATATCGAGCAGGACGAGATCCGGTGATTCTCTGTCGATAATCTTCAATGCCTCGTAGCCGTTCGAGGCGGTTGCCACGTCGAATCCTTCATCGGACAGCAGCCCGCTGAGCGACTGAAGAATGGATGGTTCATCGTCAACAATCAAAATCGAGGGAAACATGATCGATCGGAACTCCTCTGCTGTATGCTGTTATGGAAAGGTTCGCACCGTCTATACCGGCAGTTCGATGACAAACTTTGCCCCCTGGGGCTTGTTGTCCTGAACGCTGATGGTTCCATGGTGATCGGCCACGATGGTGCTGACGATGGTCAGCCCCAACCCCATCCCGGCCCGTTTGGTTGAAAAGTAAGGCTCGAACAGCCGTGTTTTGTCTTCATCGGCGATTCCCAATCCGTTGTCGGCCACCTCAATGCGAACCTTGTTCAAGATGGGATCATGATCCAGGCGGATCGATACGGTGCCCGCATCTTTGATGGCGCCGATGGCGTTGTCCAGCAAATTGATCAGGGCCTGTTTGATTTGCTGGCGGTCCAGATTCAGATGGGGAATGGTATCGGTAATGTCGAGTTTAAATTCAATATCCGGGCGTCCTTCCCGATAGAGCGCCACGGTTTCTTCAATAATCGGCGGCAGGCCCGTCGGTTTCGGATTGGCCGCGGGGAAACGCGCAAAGGCCGAAAACTCGTTCACCAGGTTTCGAATGAGGTCCACATGGTCGATAATCATCTGGGTGCATTCTTCAAAGACCGGTTCGTTGAGCCGTTCGCTGTATCGTCGCTTGAGTCGCTGGGCGGAAAGCGTGATCGGTGTCAGGGGGTTTTTCACTTCATGGGCGATTCTGCGGGCGACCTCCCGCCATGCCGCCATCCGCTGGGCCTTTTCCAGATCCGTCAGGTCATCAAACACCATCACGATCCCCAGATGGCGCCCCGTATCGTCTTTCAGCGCGTTGACATGGACCATAAAGCTTCGCGGGCGGCCATCGATGGTCATCCGAAGGGGCATTTCCACGGTCCCCCCCCTGGACCCGGTGACGGATTGGATGACTTCATCGGCGATATCCAGGTGCTGGCCCTTCAACAGGTATTTGTAGCTTTTATTCAGGACATCTTCGAACTTGACCCCGAGCATCTTTTCAGCCGAGATGTTGATGGTGCTGACGATTCCCCCGGCATCCAGCGTGATGACCCCGGCCGAAACACTTTTTAAGACGATCTCCATGTACTTTCGCCGGGCTTCGATCTCGACGTTCTGTTCCTGAAGTTTTTTGGCCGACAGTTCCAGCTGCTCTCGCCCGCTGCGAAGGTCCCGGGTCATTCTGTTAAAGGAGTCCACCAGCGTGCCGATTTCATCATCGGCAACCGGGGCGATGCTGAATTTAAGGTCTCCTTCCGCCACCCGGCGGGTCCCCTCGGCAAGATCCATGAGCGGGATGGTGATGGATTTGGCCATGTAAAACCCGAACCAGATGGCGCAGAACACAACCAGCAGGGCGACGATGGTCAAGGTGATGTAATAGGTGATCTGAATCGGTTTTTTCAGCAGTTCAATCTGTTTGTACTCCTCAAACCCCAGTGAGATGGAGGCCATGCTTTCCGACAATTCTCTTGGAATGAGGCGGCTTAAAACCACAAACGCCTCCGCTTCAGCCGGATGGATGCCAAAGGGGACGGTGGCGATGGTTTTGAAAAATTCGCCGGCGGCATGGCCTTCGGAAATCGATCGGACCCCCCGGGGCGGGATCTCCTTTTGAAGGTCGTCTGCGGAAACCGGCAAAAGCGAGGCCCCATCCAGTTTCGGTGACAGCGATACCGTGACCCGTTGGGCTTTTGCGGAATAGATCTCAACGACATCCAGATTGAAGGTCCGTTGGGAGAGCCGAACATATTCAATCAGATCGGTTTGTCGGTGGGGCTCCAGCAACCCCTGTGTTTTCGCCGTATGGGCGATCTGCTCACTGAAAAACCGATGGGTGTCCTCGGCCTGGCCGTAAAGCCGCCGGCCGACCCTCAGGGCATTGTCAAGGGCCTGTTCCACCGGCACGTTGAACCAGGATTCAATGCTGTTGGTGATGAAGTTGATCGAAAAGATAAACAGCACGGAAGCCGGCAGCAGGGTAAGCGCGATGAATGCGATCACCAGCCGGGTCCGCAGTTTGGCGCCCATGACCTTGCGCTTGCGGTCGTACAGCAGCTTGACCAGATTTCTGACCACCAGGAATATGAGCAAAATGACCAGCAGCAGATTGATGTTGGTCAGGATGAACATCAAGATGGTGTTTGAAATGGGAAATTCAGACCCGAAATGGATCCACCGGCTCTCGGCAAACGTGAGCAGCGCCACAATCGCAATGAGGCATACAATCAGGATGCCTTCCCGCCGCTGGCGTTTCCGGTCTTGTTCCGTCATGAACGTTGGGGTTTGTTTTGAACGACGCCTTCTCATGAGCGATCCGACAGCCCTTGCTCCGGCCTAATATATAAAGTCAATGGTGTACCAATCGGTTTCGAAGTCCCACAACGACACAAAAACCAGGACATGATGCAGGTAAAACGGAAGGGTGAGTTTGTTCAGTTCCGCCTTCGCGTTGAGCTGGTATTGCGATCCTTTTTCCAGCCGGTTAAGGGAAACAACCTTGAGCCCGTCGATTTTGGCCATCCATCTCTGGGCTTCTTCAAACGACTGGGTCATCTGGGGTTTGCCGTTGTCCCAGGATCGCGTGACGGTAAATTCCTTTTTTAGACTGTTGTATTTGATGGTGTTGGATACCTTCAGATCGACGATTTCCTCGTCGGCCCACAGGCTGCGGACCCGTTCAAGGGTGATAAAAAACGAAAACGTCGCCGGAACGCCGCTGAGAATCGCCTGGGTCATCTTTTCGGTGAAAGCCCCCTGAACCGTGACGTACAACAGGAGATCATCCCGCGTGTTGGTCACGATGATGTCGGACAGGGATGCTTCCTGTGCCGATGCCGGGAACCGGACAAAAAAAAGCAAACAGAGAACAAGCAGGAAGCATTTGCGGTTTGGTGTTGGCATCATGATGGGCACGACTATCCTACCGACACGTGTCGAATACAATAAAGTGCTTAATTCATAACGAATTTTACGCTAAATGGCAAGGGATTTCGATACGTAATCCAAAGGCTCGATCGCGGTGAGAGTACGGGTTTCCCACGAATCTCTCTGTTCAAAGAATTTTTTCAGAAAGGCGTGATTGAAGGCATGGCCGGATCTGTGCAGAACCACATGGCCCAGCAGCGGCATTCCGAGCAGAGAAATATCCCCGATGCAGTCGAGAATTTTATGCCGGACAAACTCGTCGGGGAACCGCAGGCCTTCGTTGTTAAGAATTTTGTTTTTGTCGATGACGATGGCGTTGTCCAGGGAGCCGCCGCGGGCAAAGCCGTATCGCTTAAGATAGTCGATCTCATGCATGAAGCCGTAGGTGCGCGCCCGGCAGATTTCACTTTCAAACACCCTGTCCGATACGAATATCGAGCAGGCCTGTTTCCGAATCAGGGGATGATCATATTGGATGGTACAGCTGATTCGAAAGGCTTCGGCCGGATAAATGATCACGGACTTTCCGTTTTCACTCAGTTCTATCGGTCTGTTGACCACAAAATAGTATCGCGGCCCCAATTGTTCCTTGATCCCGGCCTGTCGAATCATGTCCGCAAACGGCCCGGCACTGCCGTCCATGATGGGGACTTCGTAGGCGTCCAGTTCCACCAGCGCGTTGTCGATGGACAGCCCGGCGAAACATGCCATAAGGTGTTCAATTGTGGAAACGATAAATCCCTCGTAGCCGATCACCGTTGCCAGGCTGGTGTCCACGACCATGTTGAAATGGGCGGAGATGGTGGGACATTCGGGCAGATCGGTCCGGACGAATTTGATGCCGTGGTTGATCGGCGCCGGGTGGATGGTCAGATGGACCGTCTTTCCCGAATGCATTCCGATACCGGTGCACGAGACGGGCTCAGCGAGCGTTCTCTGGTGAAGATAAATCGTTGACATATTCCGCCGGGAAATGATGCTGTAAACTGTAATTGTCTTTTCGCACGGTTGGGGCGAAAATGCAAGAATCAATTACGATTTTCAACCTCCTGAAAATCGTTGTTTGCAGTGGCATGATCTGTTATAGGTTTTCCTGGCGGCAAACTCAGGGCACTCAGACCTTGTCCACCCCGTTTTTCAGCCCGCACACGGGCCGATCCGGCGGGAGGTAACAATGCTCGCAAAGGTCCTCAGCAGCGCGGTATCCGGTATCGATGCGTACGTGGTGGAGGTGGAGGTCGATATCACCCAGGGCCTTCCGACCTTTACCACGGTGGGGCTTCCGGAAGCAGCCGTAAAGGAGAGCAAGGAGCGGGTCAAATCCGCCATCAAAAACTCGGGCTATGCATTTCCCGACGACCGGATCACGGTCAACCTGGCGCCGGCCGACGTGAAAAAGGAGGGCACCGGTTTTGACCTGCCCATCGCCCTCGGCATCCTCACCGCAACCCGGATTCTTCCCCCCGAAAAGATGGCCCGGTATCTTTTTCTGGGCGAACTTTCCCTGGACGGCCGCATCAAACCGGTCAGGGGGTCGCTTCCCATGGCGCTGGCGGCCAGAGCCGCCGCCGCACAGGGAATCATCGTTCCCTCGGACAACGGAAAAGAGGCCTCGGTGGTCGAAGGCATCTCGGTTTTCCCGGCCGGAACCCTGGCACAGGTGGTCGAATTCCTCAGGGGACAGATCCGGCTTCCGGCTGAAAAGGCCGATCTTTCTCAAATCTTTTCAAGCGGATATACGGCCGATCTGGACTTTTCCGAGGTGATGGGCCAGGAGCATGTCAAACGCGCCCTGGAAGTTGCCGCTGCCGGCGGGCACAACCTGCTCATGATCGGTCCGCCGGGATCCGGCAAGACCATGCTCGCGCGCCGGTTGCCGACGATTTTGCCCCCCCTCAGTTTTGAGGAGGCGCTCGAGACGACCAAGATATTCAGCGTGGTGGGCATGCTGGCAAAAGGTCAGGCCCTGGTCACCCAAAGGCCCTTTCGGGCCCCCCACCATACGATATCCGATGCCGGTCTGATCGGCGGGGGGCAGGTGCCCAGGCCCGGCGAGGTCAGCCTCGCGCACAACGGCGTGCTTTTTTTGGACGAACTTCCCGAGTTTAAAAAGCATGTCCTGGAGGTTCTTCGCCAGCCCCTTGAAGACCGGATGGTTACCATCGCCCGGGCGACCTCTTCGTTGACGTATCCTTCAAGCTTCATGCTGGTGGCGGCCATGAACCCCTGCCCGTGCGGATATTACACCGACCCCAAGCACGTCTGCACCTGCAGCGTGGGGGCGATCCACCGGTACCGCGCGAAGATTTCGGGCCCGCTGCTGGACCGGATCGACATCCATGTGGAGGTCCCGGCCGTTGCCTACAAGGAGCTTGAAAAGGAGGCGGCCGCCGAATCTTCCGAAGCCATCCGCAAACGGGTGGCCGGGGCCCGGGGACGTCAGCAGGAGCGGTTTTCAAAGACAAAGATCCATTGCAATGCCCAGATGGAAAGCCGCCACATCAAAAAGAACTGCGCCATCGATGCGGCGTCGGCCGCTCTTCTGGAGTCGGCCATCGACAAGCTGGGACTTTCGGCCCGAGCCTACAACCGGATCCTCAAGATCGCCCGGACCATCGCGGATCTGGAAGGGGTAGAGGCGATCCATTCCCCGCATATCGGGGAAGCCATCCAGTACCGGAGCCTGGACCGGGCCCGGCGGGTGATCTGAAGCCCAAAGCAGCAGCCGGATTTGATCGGCTGCAAGGCATCGACCGTCATGATCGACAGCCGGGCGGGCTGCAGCGCCGATGGGCAGAACCTGACGGCCATCCGAGATTTAAAAATAGGATAATACTGTTTGAATTACATCGTATTGGAATTTGAGGGGAAGTTTTTTATGGGATCCTATGAGCAAGTTTGGCAACTTCCCTATGAAAAGGTGACAGCGCTTGGGGTATCGGATCGGATTGTTGACGATGAATCTTGTTAAAAATGTTTCTATATATAGAAACATGCGATTATTCGGTCCTGCTTCAAAAGTTTCTATATTTAGAAACAAAAAAATTTCTATATGTAGAAACTTTTTTGTGGAACTTTCTATATATAGAAACATATGTCTATATTTAGAAACATTTTAAGCCGGCTCCAGGCCGGTTAATAATATGTTATCTAAAAACAGCAAACACATTGAATATAGTAAGGGAGGCGTAAATGAGGAAGAAATTTTGTTCCAGACGGGCGACATCCATCTGGAGCCTTTTCCTGATAATGGCTCTTATAGTAGCGCTCAATGGATGTTCCACGGTTCCAACAGGGCAAGAAAAGCCGGGGGCAAGCGTTAAAATCAGCACTTATTCTTCTTTTCCCTACTCTAATGCTTTTGCCTTGAACATCTACAAGGATCCCGACAAAAACCTTTCCTTATATAAGACCTATTCTTTTGATTATACCAACAAGGACAACCCTCTCCTTGAAAAAGAGCTTTTTAATTTGCTTGACGGCATACTCACGAAAAAGGGCATGAAAAGAAACGATGATAATCCTGATCTCCTTATAAC
>ENA-OSEO01001656-OSEO01001656.1-sediment-metagenome-genome-assembly--contig:-NODE-1656-length-38261-cov-5.111984_pt1 | contig 38261 bp, 37 predicted proteins | sample MGYA00237883_ERZ534232 | MGnify/ENA metagenome assembly ERZ534232 | reverse complement strand
TCCTGGCCCCCAGTCTGGACGTCTACATCCTCTACGTTCTGACCATCGTCTGCCTGAACGTCATCCTGGCCACGGGCCTCAACCTGGTGACAGGCTACACCGGGCAGATATCCCTCTGCCACGCCGGGTTCCTGGGCATCGGGGCCTACGCCTGCCCCCTGTTCATGATCCACTGCCACCTGCCCTACCCCCTGGCCCTCCTGCTGGGCGGCCTGGTCGCCGCCCTGGCCGGCCTGGTGGTCGGCGTGCCCGCCCTGAGGGTCCGCGGCCTCTACCTGGCCATGGTCACCCTGGGCTTCGGCGAGATAGTCTTCCTGGTCCTCCACCACTGGCAGGGCCTCACCGGCGGGCCCTTAGGGTTGGAGGTCCCGGCGGCCACCATCGGCGGGCTGGTCATCGAGGGCGACCTGCGCCTCTTCAACCTCTTCGTCATCTCGGCGGTCGTTCTGATCATCATCGCCCGCAACCTCATCGACTCCAAGATCGGGCGGGCCTTCCGGGCCATCTCCCACAGCGAGCTGGCCGCCCAGGCCTCGGGCGTTGATCTGCCGACCTACAAGACCCTCTCCTTCGCCCTGAGCGCCCTCTACGCCGGCCTGGCCGGGGGGCTCTACTCCCAGCTGCTGGGCTATCTCTCACCCGACCCCTTCGGCCTGGGCGAGTCGATCCTCTACCTGACCATGGTCGTGGTCGGGGGCATGGGCTCAGTGGCCGGCCCGGTTCTGGGGGCCTCTCTCCTGTCGCTGCTGCCAGAGTTCCTTCGTAATTTCAAGGAGTATCAGGATTTCATTCTCTCCACGGTTCTGCTGGTGGTCATTCTCTTCCTGCCCTCGGGCCTCTTCGGACTGGGGCGGTCGGGCTGGGCCGGCCTGAGGGGCAGGATCAGGGAGCGCGGCCTGACCGGCGCGGCGGGGGACTAGTCGCCTTGGGCTTTCTGGAGATCGCCAGCCTCACCAAGTCCTTCGGCGGCCTCGTCGCCCTGAACAAGGTCAGCCTGGAGGTGGGCCAGCGGCAGATCCACTCCCTGATCGGACCCAACGGCGCGGGCAAGAGCACCCTCTTCAACCTGATCAGCCGGACCCTCAAGCCCGACTCGGGCCGGGTCGTCTTCCAGGGCCGCGACCTCCTCGCCCTGGCCCCGTCCAGGATAGCCGGCCTGGGCATCGGCCGGACCTTTCAATCGGTCGAGCTCTTCAACGACATGACCCTCCTGGAGAACGTCCTGGTCGGCCGCCACATCTCCCTCAGGACCGGGCTGATCTCGGCGGCCCTGCGCCTCAGCCGGTTCAGGGACCAGGAGAGGCGCGGCCGGGAAAAAGCCCTGGAGCTGCTCAGGCTGGTCGGCCTGGAGAAGATCCGGGACCAGAGGGCCGCCGGCCTCTCCCTGGGGCAGAAGCGGCTCCTGGAGCTGGCCCGGGCCATCGCCGTGGACCCGCAGCTCCTCCTCCTGGACGAGCCGGCCTCGGGGCTGAACGACAGCGAAACCAGGGAGCTGACGGTTCTCATCCGCAGTCTGAGGGACCAGTACGGCGTCAGCATCTTCCTGGTCGAACACAACATGCGCGTGGTCATGGAGATATCGGACCAGGTCAGCGTTCTCAACCACGGGGTCAAGATCGCCGAGGGCAGCCCCGAGGAGATCAACAACAGCCCGGCGGTCATCGAGGCCTATCTGGGAAGCCAGGATTATGCTAGCGGTCAGGGAAATTGAGACCTTTTACGGCCAGGTAAAGGTCCTGAAGCAGGTTTCCCTGGAGGTTCCCCAGGGTGGGATCGTGACCGTGCTGGGCTCCAACGGGGCCGGAAAGACGACCACCCTGAAGACCATCTCCGGGGTGGTCAACCCCCGCCGGGGGAGCATCGTCTTCGGCGACCGCCACCTGGAAAAACTGGCCGCCTACGACATCGTCAAGCTGGGCATCTGCCACGTGCCCGAAGGCCGCCTCCTCTTCCAGTTCATGACCGTCAACGAGAACCTGGAGATGGGCTCCTACGGCCGCTCGGACCGGGCGGCCATCAGGGACGACCTCCAGCGAGCCATGGAACTGTTCCCCGTGCTCAGGGAGAGGCGGGGCCAGCTGGCCAGGACCCTGAGCGGCGGCGAGCAGCAGATGCTGGCCATCGCCCGGGGGCTGATGAGCCGGCCCAGACTGATGCTCCTGGACGAGCCCTCTCTGGGACTGGCGCCCCTCTACGTCCAGAAGCTTTTCGAGATCATCAAGGGCCTCAACCAGGAGGGCATGACCATCCTCCTGGTCGAGCAGAACGCCCATCTGGCCCTGCAGATCGCCGACTACGGCTACATCATGGAGACCGGGGAGATAACCCTGTCCGGTCCGGCCAAGGACCTGATGAACGACCAGAACGTTATCCGGCTCTACCTGGGCAGGTGAGGGAGGCAGCCGATGGTAATCGATTTTCACGTCCATCTGACCACGGTCGAGGGCATGGCCAGGCTGTTTCGCGACGACGGCCAGGACCCGCTCTCCAAGAGCTACCTGGCCAAGTACATGGACCTGGCCCGGGAGAGGCAGGGCCGGACCTCCAGGGCGGCCTGGCTCGAGGCCATGGAACGCTGCGGTGTGGACCGGGTCGTGCTCAACGCCACCGACGCCCTCAACCAGGAGGTCCTCGATCTGGTCGAGGCCGAGCCGGGCCGCTTCTCCGGCCTGTTCTACGCCGACCCGGCCCTGCCCGAGAGTCTGGCCGAGCTGGACCGCTTCGTCGGCCCGGGCAAGCTGGCCGGCCTGGGCGAGCTCAGCCCCACCTGGGAGAAATACCGCCTGGACGACCGGCGGCTCTTCCCTCTCTACGACCGGGTCCAGGAGCTGGGGGTGCCCCTGCTCTGGCATTTCGGCATCGGCTTCTTCCCCTTCGCCGACCTCAACTACAGCCAGCCGGCCGACCTGATGAACGTCGTCCGGTACTTCCCCAAGATTCCCCACGTCATTTCCCACCTGGGCATGGAGCAGGGGGAGCAGTTTCTGGCCCAGGTGAGCTGGCTGAAGGAGTGGTTCAAGGCGCCCATCTATTTCGACCTGGCCAACATCCACGGGCTGGCCAAGTACTTCCTGAGGCTGAGGCATTTCTCGCTCCGGGAGCACCTGGCCAGATTCCTGGAGGTGCTCGGGCCGGAGGGGATCATCTGGGGCACGGACTCGGGGGCGCCCTACGAGTCCTGTCCCTTTGAGGCCGAAACGTACAAGATTCTTGACGGATTGAAACTCGGGGCCCCGGCCATGGACCTGATCATGGGGGGCAACGCCGCCCGGCTCCTGGGCCTCTAGGCCGGGCCGGGGACCAGACCAGGCGGCCGCGCTCTGGCGGCCGGAGGAGGTAGATGATGCTGCGCACGCTGGCCGAAAGAGTCGATCCGAGCCACACCGCCCTGCTGATCGTGGACATGCAGAACGACTTCGTCGATCCAGAGGGTTCCTTCGCCAGGATGGGCGTTGACGTTTCCATGTTCCAGGCCATCGCGCCCAGGGTGATCAATCTGATCAACGCCGCCCGCAAGGCCGAGGTCCCGGTCATCTTCGTCCAGATGATCCACAGCCGCTGGACCAACTCCGACGCCTGGATCCAGCGGATCAGGGTCAGCGAGAAAGGCTGGTCCGATGACAAGCCGACCCTGCCTTACGTGGTCATGGGCACCTGGGGTGCGGAATGGTGGACAGGCCTCAACCCGACTGAGGCCGATTTCGTCGTGACCAAGCACCGCTACAGCGCCTTCACCAACACCGACCTGGACCTGGTCCTGCGGAGCATCAAGCGGAAAACGGTGGTGGTCACCGGCGGCGAGACGACCCTCTGCCTGGGCACCACGGCCATGGACGCCCTGATGCACGATTACTACGTGGTCATGCCCGAGGACTGCATCGCCGGAGTCAATCCCGAGACCCACAAGCACGGCCTGCAGATCCTGGACAAGTTCTTCGGCATCGTCACCACCTCGCCGGAGATCATCCGGCTTTGGGAGGGTTAGCTGCCCGGAGTCGGGCGGGAAGCGGCGAGCTCCGAGCCGCCGTCTCGAGCCGGAGTCACCGGCCGGTAAGATGACTGAAGGAGGAGAGAGATGAGGGAAGACCTGGAACTGATGCGGGGCGCCATCGACCTGCACATCCATTCGGCGCCGAGCCTGTTCCCCAGGCTGGTGGACCACGTCGAGGTGGCCGAAGGGGCGCGCCGGTTCGGCATGCGGGCGGTGGTCCTCAAGGAACACCACGGCTACACCTCTGACCGGATGTACTTCGTCCGCAAGCTGATAAACGGGATCGAGGTCTACGGCGGAGTGGTCCTCAATAACGCCGTGGGCGGGATCAACCCCTTTGCCGTGGACGCGGCCATCAAGCTGGGGGCCAAGATAGTCTGGTTCCCCACCCTGTCGGCCAAGAACCACCTGGATCAGATGGGCGCGCCCGAGTTCGTCGGGTCCATGAAGCAGGCCAACCAGGTCAAGCTCAAGGAAAAGCCGCTCACCGTTTTCGACGACAAGGGCAAGCTTCTGCCCGAGGTCTTCGAGGTCATCGATCTCGTCGCCCAGGCAGACATCATGCTCGCCTCAGGGCACCTGTCCATCCCCGAGGCCAGGGCCCTGTTCAAGGCGGCCAAGGAGCGGGGGGTCAAGCGTCTCTACCTCAACCACCCGGAGTACATCATCAACGGCAACATCGAGGAGCAGAAGGAACTGGCCGATCTGGGGGTCTTCATCGAGCACCTGGCCATCTTCATGTTTCCCATGTGGCCGATCAAGGCCGGCCTGGACGGCGTGGTCGAGATGATCAAGGCGGTCGGCCCGGAGCGGACCATCCTGGCCACTGACCTGGGCCAGGTCCACAACCCGCCCCCGGCCGAGGGCCTGCGCATGTACCTGCGGGTGCTCCTGGAAAAGGGCATCCCCTTCGATCATCTGAAGAAGATGATCCAGGACAACCCGGCGTTCATGCTCAACCTCTCCTGAGTCCAGGACCGGGCGGGGTTCAGCCAAGGAGGTCTTCGTGAAACTCGAAGGGAAAGTAGCCATCGTCACCGGCGGGGCAATGGGTATTGGTCGCGCCATGGCCGAGGGGCTGGCCGAAGAAGGGGCCAGCCTGGTCATCGCCGACCTGGCCAAGGCCGAGGCGGCCGCCCAGGAGATGGGAGCCAGGGGCTTCAAGGCCGTGGGCGTCAAGACCGACACCTCCTCGGAGGTCGAGACCCGGAAAATGGCCGAGGCGGCCCTCAAGGCCTTCGGCCGGATCGACGTCCTGGTCAACAACGCCGGCATCTACACCTCGCTGGTGCCGGGTCCCTTTGACCAGATCAAGGTTGAGGAGTGGCGCCGGGTCATGGACGTCAACGTCATGGGCGTCTGGCTCTGCTGCAAGGCCGTCATCGAGGCCATGCGCCAGGCCGGCGGCGGCCGGATCATCAACTTGAGCTCGGGCACGCCCTTCAAGGGCATCCCCTTCCTGCTCCACTACACCGCCTCCAAGGGCGCGGTCATCGCCCTGACCAAGGCCCTGGCCAAGGAGGTGGGCAAGGACAACATCCTGGTCAACTCCATCGCCCCGGGCTTCACCCTGAGCGACGGGATCATGGCCAGCGAGGCCCAGCTCAAGGCCTTCCGCCAGATCTCGGCCCAGGTCCGCGTCCTCCAACGCGACCAGCATCCGGCCGATCTGGTCGGGGCGGTCAAGTTTTTCGCCGGGCCTGATTCGGCCTTCATCACCGGGCAGACCCTGGTCGTGGACGGCGGGGCCTACTTCCACTAGGCCTCGAGGCGGGCCGGAGGGACAATGAGCCGGGAATTCGGACGGATCCTCATCATTGACCTGACTGACCGGACCAGCCGGATCTGGTCCCTCGAGGCCGAGCCGTGCCGGCGGTTCATCGGCGGAGCCGGACTGGCCGCCTATGTTTTCCAGCAACTGGCGCCTGAACCGGTCGCGCCCCTGGACCCGGCCAATCCCTTCATCGCCCTGACCGGCCCCCTGACCGGGACGGCGGCGCTTCTCTCGGGCCGGCACAGCTTCGCCGGCCGCTCTCCTCAGACCGGCTTCTGGGGCGAGGCCTCGGTCGGCGGACACTGGGGCCGGGAGCTGAGGCGGGCCGGCTTTGACGGGCTGGCCATCCTGGGCCGGTCCGAGGAACCGGTCTACCTGTACCTGAATGACGGACGGCTGGAGATCAGGAACGCCGGCCACCTCTGGGGCCTGGACACCTTCCAGACCGACCAGGCCCTCAAGGCCGAGTTGGGCGACAAGGTCCAGACCTGCGTCATCGGCCCGGCCGGCGAGAACCTGGTCAAGTTCTCCGGCCTGTTCACCGACGGCGTCCACGCCCGGACGGCCGCCCGCTGCGGCCTGGGCGCTCTGCTGGGCTCCAAGCGGGTCAAGGGCATCGCGGTCAGGGGCACCGGGGAGCCGCCGCTCAGGGAGCCGGAAGCCCTCAAGGAGAGCGCCAAGGCCCTGCTGGCCGACTTTACCGGCCGGCTCAAGGGCATGAGCGAATTCGGCACTCCCGGCCTGGTCGGGCCCTGCGAGTCCATCGGCGATCTGCCGATCAACAACTGGCGGCAGGGCCGCTGGACCGAAGGGGCCAAGCGGATCGGCGGCCAGGAGCTCAAGGAGAACTACCTGAAGAAGAAGTTCTTCTGCGCCGGCTGCGTGGTCGGCTGCGGCCGCACCGTGGCCGGGGTTCTCGACCCCCTGCTCCAGGAGACCGGCGGACCGGAATACGAGACCCTGGGCATGCTCGGCTCCAACTGCCTGATCGACAGCATGCCCGCCCTGCTCAGGCTCAACGAGCTGTGCAACCGTCTCGGCCTGGACACCATCGACGCCGGGGCCGTGGTCGCCTTCGCCATGGAGCTCAGGGAGAGAGGCCTCATCGGCCCGGCCGAACTGGGCTCGCTGGACCTGAAGTGGGGCGACGGCCGGGCGGCCGAGGCCCTGATCGGGATGATCGGCCGGCGGGAGGGTTTCGGCGACGTCCTGGCCGAGGGGCTGGGGTCCGCGGCGGCCCAAGTGGGCGGGCTGGCCGAGGAGTGCGCCGTCCAGGCCCACAACATGGCCCTGCCGGCTCACGACCCCAGGGCCTACTCCAGCATTGCCCTGGGCTACGCCACCTCCAGCCGGGGTCCCTGTCACGTCAACGCCTTTTCCCACATGTTCGAGCGGGCGACCACCTTCCCCGAGATCGGCGTCGAGGCCGTCCTGGATCGCTTCGCCGCCCAGGGAAAGGCGGAAATGGTCGTCGGCGCCCAGCACGTCATGTACCTCTGGGACAGCCTGGCCATGTGCAAGTTCAACATATTCGGCGGGGTCAGGCTCCACTTGGTCGGCCAGTGGATCGAGCAGGCGACGGGCTGGGACGTGGACGTTGCCGAGCTGCTCGAAGCCGCGGAGCGGATCTTCAACCTCAAAAGAATGCTCAACATCGGCTGGGGCTGGAGCCGCAAGGACGACCGCCTGCCCCTGCGCGTCCTGACCCTTCGGACCAGCGACGGCGGGGCCGGGGACCATCTGCCGCCCTTTAACGTCATGCTGGCCGATTACTACAAGATTCGAGGCTGGACCGAGGAGGGCCTGCCCCGGCCCGAAACCCTCCGGCGGCTGGACCTGGACGGGGGCGGGGGGGAGCACAGGTCTTAAGGTGGAGATAAACCTGGAATTCATCGGCTTCGCCGGGCTCTACGATCTCTTCAAGAAGCGGCGGGGCTACACTCTGGCCGGAGGGACGATCTTCGACCTGGTCGAAGACCTCGTCCTGAAGCACGGCCAAACGGCCGCGCGGGAACTGCTCAGCCGAGAAACCGGCTGGCTCGATCCGGTCATCCAGGTCCGGATCAACGAGGCTTACCTCGAGGAGGAGTCCCTGAAGGTCAGGCGACTTGAGGAGGGGGACCGGGTCGTCTTCCTCAAGCTCCTGGCCGGGGGTTGAGTCTGGTCCGGGGGTGCGGGCAGCGGGCCCGGCCCGAGGACAGGCAGGAGTAATCGTCACGCGCCAAGGAGGAAATCATGTCTCGTAAAGTGGCCAAAAGGCTGGCTTGCGGAACCATCCTGGTTGGTCTGACTCTCTTTCTGCTGGGCGGCGCCGCCCTGGCCAAGGAGAGTCTCAGGCTAGCCGCGACGACGCACCCCGACCACGTCTACACCCAGACGGCCTTCAAGTTCGGCGAAATTTTAACCCAGAAGACCAAGGGTGAGATCGAGGTCAAGGTCTACCCCTCCCGTCAGCTGGGCAACGAGAGGGAGCAGATGGAGATGGTCGGCCTGGGGACCATCGCCTTTGCCCTGCCCCCGGTGGGGCTGGTCAGCAACATGGCCCCGGAGCTGGCCGCGCTCCAGCTCCCCTTCCTCTATGACAACGCCGAAGTGCTCAGCCGGGCCCTCAAGCTGCCGGTCATGGACAAGCTCAAGGCCACCCTGGAGCCCAAGGGGATCAAGTCCCTGTGCATCGGCAGCAGCGGCCTGCGCCTACTCATGCTCCGGGACAAGAAGGTCACCTCGCTCAGCGACATGAAGGGGCTCAAGCTGAGGACCCTCCAGGCCCCCATCTACATGGAGACGGTCAAGGCCATCGGCGCCAGCCCGGCCCCTCTGCCCTACGGCGAGGTCTACACCGCCCTGCAGCAGGGAGTCATCGACGGCACCCTGTTCGACATCGGGGCCGTCCTGCTCTTCGGTTTCCCGGAGATAGCCAAGAAGTACACCCGGATCGGTTACATGGACCTGCCGTTCATGATAATCATGAACAAGGGGCTCTTCGACAAGTATCCGGCCGCCACTCAGAAGGCCATATTGGAGGCCGGCAACGAGGCCCGGGATTACAACATCGCCCGACTGCAGGAGTTCGACCAGACCGCGGACGCCAAGCTCAAGGAGCTGGGCTGCGAGGTCTTCAAGGTGACCGATCTGCCCGCCTTCAAGGAGAAGGTCAAGCCGATCATCAAGGAGTACAGCCAGAAGTACCCGGTCGTGGCCGAGTACGTCAAGGCGGTTGAGGAGCTGAACGACAAGTACGGCCAGAAGTAGGTCCAAAGGCCGGTCCGGGGCGGGCTCCGCCCCGGGCCGGCCGGTTCAGGGGCCGGAGAGAGGGTGAGGTCCTGATGCCCTTCGCCAAGGCCATAGACTGGGCCGCCCAGAAGATGACCATTTTGCTGACCGCAGTCATGATCTCCGTGGTCGGGGTCAACGTCTTCAGCCGCTATCTCCTGGGCTTCTCCTTCGGCTGGGGCGAGGAGCTGCCCCGCTACTGCCTGGTCTGGATCGCCTTTGCCGGCGGGACGGTGGCCGTGAAACAGGGCCAGATGATGGCCATATCCTTTCTGATCGAGCGCCTCCCCCCGGCCGTCCAGGGCCCGATGAGGATCGTGGGCCTGCTGAGCAGCGGCCTCTTCCTGGCCGTGGCCGCCTGGTTCGGGGTCAAGCTGACCCTGGCCACCTACCTCCAGGCCTCGCCGGCGCTCAGGATCCCCATGAGCTTCGTTTACGTGATCATCCCCGTAAGCTGCCTGGTGATGCTCTACCACCTCATCGGGCAGCTCATCGGCCAGGTCAGGGCCGGAAGCTCCCCGGACGGAGGTTCCGTCCCGTGATCGCCATCATCATCTTCATCCTGATGCTGGCCATCGGCGTGCCCATCGTCTTTGTCCTGGGCCTGGTCGGGCTGAGCCAGATCCTGGCCTCGGGCGAAACGGGCTTCCTGATGATGATCCCGGCCCGGATGTTCGGCGGCATCGACAACTTCGCCCTGGTGGCCATCCCGGCCTTCATCCTGGCCGGGGAGCTGATGAACGCCGGCGGCATCACCGACAAGCTGGTCGAGTTCGGCAACCTCATCGTCGGCCGCTTTCGGGGCGGCCTGGGCTACGCCAACGTCATCGTCAGCATGCTCCTGGCCGGCTCCACCGGCGCCGCCGCCTCCGAGGCCTCGGCCGTGGGCACGGTGATGATCCCGGCCATGAAGAAAGCCGGCTACGACAAGCAGTTCGCCGCGGCCCTGACCTCCACCGCCGCGACCATGGGGCCGATCATCCCGCCGAGCATGCCCTTCATCGTCTACGGCTTCGCCGGCGGCGTCTCGGTGGGGGCGCTCTTCCTGGCCGGCATCATCCCCGGCATCCTGGTCGGCCTGAGCCTGATGGTCATGGTCGGCTTCCTGTCCTGGCGGCGCAAGTATCCGATCTGGAAGGTGAAATACAATTTCAACCAGATGATGGGGCTCTTCGGGCACGCCCTCATCAGCCTGAGCGTGCCGGTGATAATCCTGGGCGGCATCATCACCGGCGTCTTCACCCCCTCCGAGGCGGCCTGCATCGCCGTCTTCGTCGCCCTGGTCATCGCCGGGCTGATTTACCGCCGCCTGAGCTTCAAGCTCCTGGGCGAGCTCCTCCTGACCACCGGGGTCCGGACCGCGGTCATCCTCCTGGTCGTGGCCACGGCCAGCGTCTTCGGCTGGGTCCTGGCGGCCAAGAACATCCCCCACCAACTGGGCGAATGGATCTTCGGCCTGAGCACCAACAAGTACGTCCTCCTGCTCGTCCTCAACCTCTTCCTGCTCTTCATCGGCACCTTCATGGACAGCCTGGCCTCGATCATCATCCTGACCCCCATCTTCCTGCCCGTGATCCAGAAGGCCGGCATCGACCCCCTCCACTTCGGGGTCATCTTCGTCATGAACGTGGTCATCGGCCTGAACACGCCGCCGGTGGGGGTCTGCCTCTACGTCACCTCGGCCGTGGGCGACATCAGCCTGGAGAGGTTGATCAGGGGCATTGTCCCCTTCTTCATCAGCATGCTGGCCAGCCTGCTGATCGTGACCTACGTCCCGCCGGTCTCGCTCTGGATACCCAGGCTGCTGATGCCTTGAGCCGGAGGCCGGATCAGGATGGACCGATGAAACCGGAACCCGAGAACGGCTTCTTCCGGGCCGAGAGCCCCGGGGAGGCCTTGGCCCTCCTGGCCCGCCTGGGGCCGCGGGCCCGCCTCCTGGCCGGCGGCACGGACCTGATGGTCAGGATCAACCGCCGCCAGTTCAAGCCTGAGCATCTGATCTACATCGGCCGTTGCGGCCTGGACTGCATCGAGGACCTCGGCGGCGAACTGGTCATCGGCGCGGCCGCGCCCCTGGCCGACGTCCTGGCCTCGCCCCTGGTGGCCCGGCTGGCCCCCCTCCTCAGGGAGGCGGTGAGACACATGGCCTCGCCGGCCGTGCGCAGCCTGGCCAGCCTGGGCGGCAACCTGGCCAACGCCTCGCCGGCGGCCGACTCGGCCCCGCCCCTCCTGGCCCTGGGGGCCCGGCTGAACCTGGCCTCGGCCAGGGGGGTGAGGACCGTGGCCCTGGAGGATTTCTTCACCGGTCCGGGCCGGACCGTCCTGGCCGCTGACGAGATGATCCAGGAGGTCGTCGTCCCGGCCGGGGCCGGGGCCAGGCCCTGGGCCTACCGCAAGATCGGCCGCCGCCAGGCCCACACCCTGTCCATCATCTCGGCCGCGGCCGCGGCCGAGACCGAGGACGGCCGCTGCCGCTCTGTCCGCCTGGCCCTGGGCGCGGTGGGGCCGACCCCGCTCCTGGCCAGGGGGGCGGCCTCGATCCTGATCGGCCAGCCGCCCCGGGAAGAGCTGATCGCCCGGGCGGCCGAGGCGGCCGGCCAGGAGATTTCGCCCATCGACGACGTCCGGGCCTCGGCCTGGTACCGGCGGCGGGCCTGCCGGGCCCTGGCCGCCCGCCTGCTCGACCAGGTCCTCCGGCCCGGCCAGGAGGAGTCTTGACCCAACCCCTCGAGCTCAAGGTCAACGGACGGGCCTACCGTCTGGAGGTGGGCCTGACCGACAGCCTGCTCCAGGTCCTGCGCGACCGCCTGGGCCTGATGAGCCCCAAGTCCGGCTGCAACACCGGCGACTGCGGCGCCTGCACGGTCATCCTGGGCGGGCGCCTGGTCAAGTCCTGCGTCACCCACGCCCTCATCGCCCAGGGCCAGGAGGTCCTGACCGTCGAGGGCCTGGGCCGGCCGGGCCGGCTCCACCCCCTCCAGAAGGCCTTTGCCGAGCACTACGCCGCCCAGTGCGGCTTCTGCACGCCGGGCATGCTCCTGGCGGCCAAGGCCCTCCTGGACCGGAACCAGAACCCCTCCCCCGAGGAGGTCCGGGAGGGCCTGTCCGGGAACCTCTGCCGCTGCACCGGCTACGCCAAAATAGTCGAGGCGGTCCTGGCCGCGGCCGAGGAGATGAGGCAATCTGGCTGAAGGCGGTAGCGAGATGGCTTTGAGAGTTGAAGGCGGCCAGACCCGCTTCCTCCAGAAACCTGACCGGAAGGATCTCCTCCAGGAGAGCCTTTCCCTATGCAGCCGGGCAGGAGGAAGAGCACCGTGCCCAGGAAGTTGACCCAGGCCTGGCCCCTGGGGCTGAGCCCCTGGTAGACCACGTCAACCCGGACGTGGCCGTCCTTGAGCAGGGTGAACCCCGAGGCCAGCAGGAAGATCAGGGCGAAGAGGTGCCACTCCAGCTCCTGGGCGAAGACGTAGCTGGTGTTGAAAAGGTAGCGCATGACCACGTCGGTGAAGACCACCATCACCAGCAGAAAGGAGATCCAAGAAACGGCGCGGCCAACCCAGTCGTTGACCGCGTCAATGCGCCGGCACAGGATGGCTAAAGCATCCAACTTCTCACCTCAAACCTAACCCGAGCGACCCCCAGGGAGGTCATCCGGGCTTCTCAGGGGCCGCCTCTCCCTCAGGCGGCAAAGGTCAGTCTGGTCCCAGCCATGTTGAGGATGAACTGGTCGGGCATGGCCTTCTCAATGGCCATTATGGCCGTTCTGCCAGTGCAGTGGGTGGGCAGAACGTATCTGGGGTTCGAGGCCTTGAGGGCCTCGATGGTGGGCTGAATCCGGTTCTCGAACAGGGGCCCGGTGAGGTGAAACCCGCCCATCACGGCCAGGAGCTCTTCCCGGCCGGTCACTTCCTTGGCCCACTTGACGGTGTTGATGATGCCCGAGTGGGCGCAGCCGGAGAGGACCACCAGGCCCTTGCCTCTGACCTGGGCGGCGATGGCCGTGTCGTCTTCTATCAGATCAATCTTCTCCTCACCGCCCTCCTCATACTTGAAGAAGGGCACCGCCTGTTCAAAATCGGTCTTCTTGGGTATCTGGCCCAGAAACACGAGGCCGCCTTGCAGCAGGGGGCGGGGCTCAGCCGCCTCCACGATCTTGATCCCGGCGGCCTCGACCCTCTCGCGGGTGAAAGGATCGAAGAACACTTTGGCGCCCTGGGGCGATTTCAGATGGCGGGCGGCCTTAAAAGCGGCGGGGTGGATCAGGAGCTCGATCCCGGGCCGGCCCACCAGGGCCGTGATCCGCTCCAGGCCGCCGATGTGGTCCGGGTGGCCGTGGGAAAGAACCAGGGCCTCAACTTGAGAGAGATCGAGGCCCAGGGTGCGGGCGTTTTCCGCCGCGGCCTGCGCCGAATAGCCGAAGTCCATGAGAATGCTTCGTCGCCGGCCGGCCTGGCTCACGGTCACCAGAGCTGAAAAGCCGTGCTCGGCCAGAATGCTGTCGCTGATTTTAAGACCGGTTAAGGCGGTGGCCCGGTGGACCACCTGGCCGCTGTCAGCGGCCAGTATGTCTACGTAATTATCAACCAGGGTCGTTATCTCGATCTGGTCCACTTCTTGGAGGGCGACTCTCATCTTGTGCTCCGCTGTTCTCCTGGGCTCGGACCCTAGAGCTTGTCAATTTGCCAGGAAAGGGTCTGTTTTGAATGGGGGAGAGACGAAGAGGGTTGACAACCACGCCAGCCATAAGATATTTTTAGACAAATTTATATTTGGATTCAAGATTTTTTTCGCAATTCGGGATCAGGGATGGCCAAGAAACAAACCGCCAGAAACGTTACCCCTCTAAGCTACCAAGGGCCGGCCCAAAAGGCCTAGACCGGGATCAGGCGAATGCTCCTACTCAACGAGATCGCTTCGGGGCAGAAGATCCCCTACCGGGATCTGGCCCAGGAGCTCTTCTAGCCCTTGATCCAGCGCAACCTCAAAGAGGCCCAAAGAGTTCTGGCCGAGGACATCCGGACCACCCGCAACCCCGCCCTGGACGGCATCCGCCAGGCCGCCACCCTGGATGGCCTGTGGGATGTCTTCTTCACTAAAATCGCTACTTTGGACTTGAGATAAGCCCGTGATCTGCTATAGAAGCGTTACCTGTCTCCCCGAACGGGTGTTACCCTTCTCCCCGGTCTGGACAAGGAGATCAGGGGGCCTGTCCGGGAACCTCTGCCGCTGCACCGGCTAGGCCAAGATAGTCGAGGCGGTCCTGGCCGCGGCCGAGGCAATGAGAGAGTCTTACTGAAGGCGGTGGCGATATGGCTTTGAGAGTGGTCGGCCAGAGGTTCGAGCGCTACGACGGACTGGAGCACGTCACCGGGCAGACCCGTTACGTGGACGATATCAGCCTGCCCGGCGTCCTGACGGTCAAGGCCTTGCGCAGCCCGGTCATCCGGGGCCGCATCCGGGAGCTGGACGTCTCGGCCGCGGAGAAGGCCCCCGGCGTGGCCGGGGTCATCACCCACTCAGACGTGCCCCAAAACCGCTACGGCCTCATCCCGGACCAGCCGGTCCTGGTCGAGGAGACGGCCATGTACCGGGGCGAGCCCATCGCCGCCCTGGCCGCGGAGGACGAGGACGCCGCCCTGGAGGCCCTGGCCAGGATCAGGCTGGTCATCGAGGAGGAGCCGGGCGTCCTGGACGTCCGGGAGGCGATGAAGCCCGAGGCGCCCCGGCTCAGACCCCAGGGCAACCAGCACTTTTACGGCGACCAGCCCTTTCGCCTGGTCGAGCAAGGCGACGTGGCCGCCGGTCTGGCCCGGGCCGACCTGATCGTCGAGGGCGAGTACCTCCACCCGGCCCAGCAGCACGCCCAGTTGGAGACCCAGGTCAGCCTGGCCGTGCCCTCGGCCAGCGGCCGGCTGACCATCCACACGGTCAGCCAGGACCTCCAGTTCCACCTCAAGCTCCTCTGCGGCATCCTCAAGCTGCCGGCCAGCAGGATCCGCTACGCCGGCGGGACCGTGGGCGGCAGCTTCGGGGCCAAGAACGACCTCCACGCCGACCACGTCACCGCCCTGCTGGCCCTCAAGACCGGCCGGCCCTGCAAGTGGCGCTGGACCAGGGAGGAGGAACAGCTCTACTCCACCTTCCGGGGGGCCTGGCACGTTAAAATCAGGGACGGGGTCAGCAAGGACGGCCGGATCATCGCCCGGGACATCGAGGCCATCCGCGACAGCGGGGCCTACGCCCTCAGGGACGTGGGCATCGTGGACAAGTTCTGCTTCCTGGCCAGCGGGCCCTACCTGATCCCCAACGTCCGGGTCAAGGGGCACCTGGTCTACACCAACAAGCCGCCGGCCAGCTCCATGCGCGGCTACGGCATCACCCCCTCGACCTTTAGCGTCGAGCTCCAGATGAACAAGATCGCCGCCCGGCTGAACATGGACCCCTGGGAGATCAGGCTGCTCAACGCCTATCGCCGGGGCGACCAGACCATCACCGGGCGGACCCTGAACAGCGTGGCCGTGGCCGAGGTCCTCAAGGCCCTGGCCGAGGAGGCCGGGGTGGAGCTGCCCGAGCGGCTCAGGCGCCAGACCTCGGAGCCGCGGGGGGCGGACAGATGAAAGCCAGGGGAACGGGCATCGCCCTGGGCCTCTATCCCACCGGCACGCCCTACGGGGGCGACTTCAGCCAGGCCATCGTCAAGGTCAAGCACGACGGCAGCGTCAACCTCCTGGTCGGCAGCGTGGACATCGGCCAGGGAGCCAAGACCGTCCTGGCCCAGATGGTCGCCGAAGAACTGGGCCTCGATCTGGACCTGGTCAGCGTCCTCAACGAGGACACCGAGACCAGCCCCATGTGCATCGGCGCCTTTGCCAGCCGGATCACCTACTGCGACGGCCTGGCCGTGCTCCAGGCCGCCCGGGAAGCCAAGGGCGTTCTCCTGGAGGTGGCCGCCGAGATTCTGGGCGCCCCGCCCGGGGAGCTCGAGGCCGGCCAGGGCCGGATCTTCGTCAGCCGCCAGCCCGAGCGCTCGGTCCCCATCGCCGAGGCGGCCTTCAAGGCGACCTACCAGTTCAATCGGATCATCGCCGGCCGGGGCCACTACATGAGGCCCAAGGTCAGCCTCGATCCCGAGACCGGGGCCATCGACCCCTTCGCCACCCTGGCCTGGGGAGCCAGCCTGGCCGAGGTGGAGGTGGACACCGAGACCGGCGAGGTGGCCGTCCTCAGGCTGGTCTGCGCCTACGACGTGGGCCGGGCCATCAACCCCCTCCTGGTCGAGGGCCAGATCCAGGGCGGCACGGCCATGGGCCTGGGCTCGGCCCTGATGGAGCAGTTCCAGCCCTGCTACCCCTCCCTGGACCGGCAGCCCGAGACCCTGGGCGACTACGTCATCCCCACGGCCTTGGACGTGCCCGAGATCAGCACCCGGATCGTGGAGTGCCCCTCGACCGGGGGCCCCTTCGGGGCCAAGGGCTTCGGCGAGATGACGGCCAACCCGCCCGCGCCGGCCATCGTCAGCGCGGTTTACGACGCCGTGGGCGTCTGGATAGACGAGCTGCCCCTCACCCCGGAGAAGATCCTCCGGGCCCTGGACCAGAAGGCCGCTCAGACCGGTCAGCCCGGCTGAGACGTTGAATCGCGGCCGGCTTGACAGCCCCCGGCCCGGCGGCTAAGTTGCCCTGATATGCGGCTTCTCGGTCGCGGGCGGCTTAGGATGTCCTTCCTGTCAAGATTTATCATCATCCTTCTGGCCCTGGGTCTGGGCGGCTGCGCCCTGGTCAAGCCCCTGCCCCGGCCGGCCGATCTGGCCGAGCGGCTGAGAGCCTTCCCCAGCCAGGGGCTGCCCCTCAAGGCCGGGGTGACCGTCTACTGGGACGACCGCCTCATCCCCTTCATCGAGGCCCAGGACGACGAGGACCTGGCCTTTGTCCTGGGGCTGGTCCAGGCCCATCTCCGCCTGGCCCAGATGGAGATCTTCCGCCGGGCCAGCCAGGGCCGTCTGGCCGAGCTGTTCGGCTCCTTTTTCACCGACATCGATCACTCCATCCGCCTCATCGACCTCAACCGGGCCGGGCCGGAGACGGCCGCGGCCCTGCCCCCGGCCACCAGGCGCTGGCTGGAGAGATTCGTCGCCGGGATCAACCTCTACCTCGAGCGGGCCGACAAGCTGCCCCACGAGTTCGAGGCCCTGGGGTTCAGGCCGGAGCCCTGGAGCGTCGCCGACGTGCTGGCCCTGAGCCGTCTCTACGGGGTCGACGTCAACTGGCTGAACTGGTTCCGGCTCCTCCCCCTGCGGGGCCGGCCCGACTGGCCCCAGGTCTTCGCCCGCTACCTCAGGGCCGGCCGGGAGAGCCTGCCCAGCTTCGAGGCTAAGCGAGCCGGCCTCCCGGAACTCCTGGCCGGGCTGAGCCGTTCGGGCAGCAACTGCGCCGTTGTCGCCCCGGCCCGCTCTACCGGCGGCGGAGCCCTCCTGGCCAGCGACCCCCACCTGGGCATCTTTCTGCCCAACATGTGGCTCATCGCCGGCTACAAGTCGCCTTCCTACCATCTGGTCGGTATGATGCTCCCCGGCCTGCCGGCGGCGGCCCTGGGCCGCAACGCCCACCTGGCCTGGGGCGGGACCAACATGCGGGCCGCCTCCAGCGACCTCTTCGACCTGTCCGCGGTCGATCCGGCCAGATTGACCGTCAGAAAGGAGCGGATCAAGGTCCGCTGGTGGCCGGACAGGGAGGTCAGCCTCCGCGACTCGGCCTGGGGGCCGGTCATCACCGACTCGCCCCTGCTCAAGAACTACCAGGGCCCGCCCCTGGCCCTGCGCTGGGTCGGCCACCGGGCCAGCGACGAGATCAGCGCCATGCTGGCGGCCAACCGGGCCAGGAGCTGGGACGAGTTCAAGGCCGCCTGGCAGAGCTTCGCCGTCTCCGGTCAGAACGTCCTCTACGCCGATGCCGCCGGCAACATCGGCCAGCTCATGGCCGTAAGATTGCCCCGGCGCTCCTCGGCCCAGCCCGAAGACCTGATCCTCGACCCGGCCCGGCCCGGGGTGGACTACGACCGCCTCCTGGGCCCGGCCGACCTGCCCAGCGCCTTCAACCCGGCGGCCGGCTTCCTGGCCTCGGCCAACAACGCCCCAATGAGCGGCGGGCCGCCCGTGGGTTACGCCTTCAGCGACAACGACCGGCTGAGGCGGATGAGGGCTCTCTTAGGCCCCCCGGCCAAGGTCGACCTGGACCGGCTCAAGGGGCTCCAGCGCGACGCGGCCTCGCCGGCCGGTGTGGAGCTCAGCCGCCTGCTTCTTGACCTGGCCGACAAGCTCGGCCCGGAAGGCTCCCGGCCCCGGGAGGAGGCGGCCCTGCTCGAGGCCCTGCGGGGCTTTGACGGCCGCCTGGCGGCCGATTCCAGAGGCGCCCTGGCCTTCGAGGTCCTGGCCTGCCGCCTGGCCCGGGCCTACTATGGCCGGAGCCTCAGCCCGGAGGCGGTCGAGTTCCTCCTCGATTCGGCCAGCCTGTTAGAGTGGCTCAGGGACGACTTGGCCGCGGCCGAGCCCGGCCTGGCCGGCCAGGTTTCGAGCGAGGCCCTGGCCCAGGCGGCCGGCGACTTCTCCGGCTTCGCCGACTGGGGCCAGATGCACCGCCTGGAGCTGAACCACTTCTTCTCCCGCCTGCCCCTCCTGGGCCGGCGCTATCGCTTCGGCGACTACCCGGCCAGCGGCGGAGCGACGACGCTGATGAAGACCTCCCACCGCCTGACCACCCAGCGCCACGCCACCAGCTACGGCTCCAACGCCCGGCACGTCTCCGACCTCTCCGACCCGGACGCCAACTGGTTCGTCCTCCTGGGCGGCCAGGACGGCTGGCTGGCCAGCCCCTTCCTGACCGACCAGGTCCCCCTCTGGCTGGCCGGGGAGTACATCCAGGTGCCCCTCCGACTGGAGGCGGTCAGGGAGAGGTTCCGGCACCGGCTGGAGCTCAGGCCGGCGGCCCCTTCGGCCGGCCGGAGTAGAGATGGCTGAGCTGAACCGGCTGGACGCGACGGAGGGCCGGCTCAGGCTGGGCGACGGCCGGCGCCTGGCCTTCCGGGATCAGGGAGACAAGCAGGGCCGGGTCGTGGTCCTCTGCCACGGCTGGCCCGGCTCCCGCCTCCAGGGCCCCCCTGACCCGGGCCTGCCGGCCAGGCTGGGTCTGAGGCTGATCACCCTGGACCGGCCCGGCTTCGGCCGGAGCAGCTTCCAGCCGGGCCGCCGGCTCATTGACTGGCCGGCCGATCTGGCCACTTTGGCCGACGGCCTGGGGCTAAATCGCTTCACCCTCATCGGCGTCTCCGGAGGCGGACCTTACGCCCTGGCCGCGGCCGCCCTCCTCCCGGAGCGGGTGGACAGGCTGGGGCTCATCAGCAGCCTGGCCCCCCTGGATAAGGCCGGCGGCCTGGGCCGGCTCTATCCGCCGGTCTGGGTCGGCTTCCGCCTGGCCGCCTCCTGCCCCCCGCTCTTCCGCCTGATCCTGAGCCTGTTCCGGCTGGCCCTGGCCACCGGCCGGGATCGGGCCGGCAACCTGATCCTGGGCCGGCTCCTCCCGGCCGACCGGACGGTCCTGGCCCGGAGCGAGGTCAGGGGCATGTTCGCCGCGGACGTCCGGGAGGCCTTCCGCTCCGGCCCGGCCGGTCCGGCCTGGGACCTGGGCCTGCTGGCCCGGCCCTGGGGCTTTGATCCGGCCGCTCTCAGGGTCCGGACCTGGCTGTGGCACGGCACGGCCGACAAGGTCGTGCCCCTCGGTCACGGCCGCTATCTGAGCGACGTCATCCCCGGCTGCCGGGCCGAGTTCGTGCCCGGGGCCGGCCACTTCTTCGCCTTCGACCGGCTGGCCGGCCTCCTGGCCGAGCTGCTGGCCGGGTGAAGCAATGGCCCCTCTCTGCCGGCCCCGTTCGGACCTGAGCTGCTTCCGCTGCTGCCCGCCCATCAGGCCGGCCGGCCACGACCATCTGGACCACCGCCCCGAGCTGAGCCGCCAATTCAGGGCCAACACGGCCGAGCTGGAATCGAACCTCTCCCGGCCGCGGCTCATTACCGGCCAGTCCTGCTGGGCCCTGGGCCGCCTGGACCAGGAGGGCCGCCTGGTCGGCTGCCTGCTCCACCCGGCCCTCAACCAGGGCCGGGACCTGCGCCATCTGACCGGCTACGGGGCCAAGTGCGCCCGGGAGACCTGCCCCCAGGCCCGGGTCTTCGCCGGGCTGGACCCGGCCCTGGCCGAGGCCGCCCTGGAACTTACCGGCCCGCTGGACAGCTTCCAGTTCTCCAGCCCGAAGACCAACCCCCTCTGGCGCCTCCTCCTCTGGGGCGGTCCGGTCCTGAGCCTGACCTACCCGGCCTGGACCGAGCCGGGCTCGCCCCTGGGCGCCTACCTGGCCGGCCACCCCGAGCCCCGCGCCCGAGCCTACCTGCTGGCCGGCCTGACCAGACGCCTCGGCCGGCCCCCCAGCCAACCGGACCGCTTCGAGGCCCAGGCCGAGCGGCTCATCGCCGGGCTGCGGCCGGCTTTGACCTCGCCCCTGGCCGACCAGCCCTTTGTCCACCGCCTGGGCCTGGAGCCGGAGCTGGGCGATTTTCTGAAGCTGGGCCTGGGGCTTAATCGCCTGGAGGCCTGGCGGGCCGAGGAGCTGGCCGCCCGCCTGGAGGCGGCCCTGGACCTCTGGGCGGCCGGTCACTCCTCGACGTAGAGGCTGGTTCCGTCGAAGCGGAGCTTCTTGATCTTGGTCCAGTCCAGGTCGCGCAGGCTCTCGTCCAGCTGGGTCATGTTGAAGACGATGATCTTCTGGTGGGGCTGGATCATGTCCAGATCCTCGGACAGCTCCCCGGTGGTCAGGTTGAAGATGTGGACCATCCGCTCGGCGAACTTGAGAATGCGGCCCACCCCGGAGGAGACGCCGCGCGGCCCGGGCTCGTCGGCGTCGGAGGAGACCTCGACGCCCCGGTGGGCGAAGTACTCCTTGAGCACCTGGAAGTGGATGTTCCAGAGGTTGTCGCCGGGCCTGACCAGGCGGATGCCATAGAGGTTGACCTTCTCCCCGCCCTCGGGCCGCTCCTGGCCGATCCCCTCCTGCTTCAGCTCCCGGGCCTTGGAGCGCGGCCGGGCGATCATGTCCTCCATCCTGATCCTGGTCCCCTCGATGGCGACCTTGTCCCGCTCCTTGACCTCCGGCTCCAGGCCGGCCTTGAGGTCCCTCTCGGGGCTGACCTGACCCTGGATGCCGGCCGGAGCGCCGGCCGGCCCCCGGGCCGGGGGCCGGCCGGCGGCGATGGTCTCCTCCCGGAGCTCCCGCTGCTTGGAGCGGATCTGGGCGGCGATGACGTCCATCTTGATCTCGGTCCGGCCGATCTTGATCGTCTCCCCTTCCTTGACCACCGCCTCGACGCTGTCCTCGAGACCGAGGGCCTTCTTGCGGCGGGCTTGCTCTGCGGCCATCTCCCGCTCCTCGGCCGCCTTGGGCAGATCCGCGCCCGGCGCCCGGTCGGCGCCCGTCCGGGGCGGCTGGCCCGCCGCCTCCCGGGACAGATCCACGGCCGCCTTGGGACCCTCCTTCTCCGAGAGGGCCTGGGCCGCCGGCTCCTTGCTCTCCACGGGCAGCTCAACCACCCGGCCGGTGGTGGGTGGGGGCGGGGGGGCCTCGGTGGCAACGGTCGCGTTCTCCTTCTGGGCCTCGGCCTTCTCCGGGGCGGCGCCCTGGCGACCGCGGGAGTACCAGATCAATCCGCCCCCCAGGGCGACAACCAGGACAACAACGACCAGCCAGACCCACCAGGTCCCGCGACGAGGTGGAGAAGATTCATTCTGGGCCACTAGAATTCTCCCATCAAAGAAAGTTTCGCCAGCAGCGGTTCAGGTGCTGCTGGTCCATCTTAGGGGTGGCCAGACTGACGACGACGGCCAGGACAAAGCTGAGAGGCAGGGCAAAGATGTTCGGGTCAACGTACTGGAGCAACCAGGCGAACGAGCCCGGCCGGGCGGCCGAGACCAGGGTCTCCTGGCCGGTCAGGAGCCGGCAGAGCCCGATGGCCGCCGCCTCCTTCTGGTGGACCAAGAGCAGCCAGGCCATGGAGGCCGAGAAACCGCCGATCATGGACCAGATCGCGGCCGGCCGGGTCAGGCCCCGCCAGTAGAGGCCGAAGAGGTAGACGGGCAGGAAGGTGGCCGCGCAGAGCCCGAAGAAGAAGGCCGTGGCCCGGGCGATGATCGAGGGCGGCAGGACCCAGGCCCAGACCAGGGTCAGGATGATGGTCAGGCTCACGCCCAGCCTGGTGACCCTGACCGAGCGCTCCGGGGCCGAGGCGGAGAGGGCCTGCTCGTAGAAGTCCCGGCCCAGAGAGGTGCCGCCGACGTGGTAGTGGGAGGAAAGGGTGGACATGGCCGCGGCCATCATGGCTATCAGGAAGAGGATCGAGAACCAGCCGGGCATGATCCGCTCGATGTAGGCCGGGATGATCTTGTCGATGTTGCCGCCGGCCGCGACGATGGAGACCTGGCCCAGGGTCTGCTGGAAGACGGCGTTGCTCAGGCTCCCGACCACGAAGGCCACCCCGGTCATGAGCAGGATGAAGAGGCCGCCGAACATGACCGCCCGGTTGAGCTCCAGGTCGGACTTGACCGTCATGTAGCGGACCGTCAGCTGGGGCTGGGCCAGAACGCCCACCCCGACGCCGTAGATTAGGGTCGTGTAGACGGCCAGCCAGAGAGGCGAACCGAACCTGGCCCCCTGGGTCCAGCCGATCAGGCCCTCCCGGGCCAGGTTCTCGGGCACCAGCGGCGCCATGTCAGTCAGGGCCTGGTGGGCGTCGACGATCCCGCCCAGCTTGGCGTAGGTGAAGATGACGAGCACGAGCATCATCAGGGCCATGATCGACCCCTGGAAAGCGTCGGTGTACATGACCGCCTTCAGCCCGCCGCTGATGACGTAGATGGCCAGGATCACGGTGAAGGCGACCAGGGCCTGGCCGTAGGACAGGTTCAGGGAGACCTCGAGCAGGCGCGAGACGCCGATCAGGACCGCGGCCGCGTAGACCGGGATGAAGATGAAGATGACCAGGCCGCTGAAGCCCTGGATGAAGGGCGAGTCAAAACGCCGGCCCAGGAGCTCGGGAAAGGTGTGGCTGTCCAGGGCCAGGCCCAGGCGCCTGGTTCGCTTGCCGAAGATGACCATGGCCGCGAAGACGCCCAGGGCCACGTTGAGGAAGGTCAGCCACAGCAGCGGGAAGCCATACACCCCGGCCGCGCCGCCGAAGCCGATGATCGCCGAGGTGGAGATGAAGGTCGCTCCGTAGGACATGGCCATGATGAACGGATTCATCCGCCGGCCGGCCAGCATGTAGTCGGTGGCGACCCGGGTTTCCCGCCAGCCCTTGTAACCCAGATAGAAGACAATCGCCAGATAGGCCAGGGAGAGGACTATCTTGACCGTCATTGATCCGCCTCAACCGCGGCCCGCCCCGTCAAGGCAGGGTCTCTTCCAGGGCCCGGTCCTTCTTGCGGTACTCAAGATCCTCTTTAAGGTCGGTCACGTCGGGGGCGCCCCGGTTCCAGTTGATCAGGCCGTAGACCACGCAGCCCAGGGCCGAGAGGATGCACAGCCAGTAGGCCAAGGCCATCTCGCCGCCGCCTAAACCAAGCATTTCGGCCTCCCGGGCCCCGGACGGGGCGTGAGAGTGGACTCCAACGATGACCCAAGTCCCTAAAGAATGATAGAGAGGCGGCCGAGACGTGTCAAGGTTTGCCGCCCACTCCGCGACCTGTCTGGCTCACGACTTGCATTGCCCGTTAAAACAAGTATGCTAATAGGCCCCGCCAAAGAGAGAAGCCAGGGGAGAGGCCCCGGGCCGGAGGGGGTTCTGAGATTCAGACGCGGAGGATCAGGTGAGCAACGGTTTCGATCAGTTCCACTCGACCGAGAGCTACATAGTCTCGCCGGCCCTGAAGGACGTGGTCAACGTGGCCGTGGCCCTCAAGAGGCCCCTCCTGGTCAAGGGCGAGCCGGGCACGGGCAAGACCCTCCTGGCCCACAACATCGCCACGGCCCTGGGCAAGCCGCTCCTGATCTGGAACATCAAGTCGACCACCAAGGCCCGCGACGGCCTCTACATCTACGACACGGTCCAGCGCCTCAACGACTCCCGCTTCGGTGACGGCGACGTGAGCGACATCCGGCGCTACATCCGCCTGGGCCAGCTGGGCCAGTCCTTCGCCGCCGAGGAGCAGGTCGTCCTGCTCATCGACGAGGTGGACAAGGCCGATCTGGAGTTCCCCAACGACCTCTTGAACGAGCTGGACGAGATGAGCTTCTACATCCTGGAGACCGACGAGACGGTCAAGGCCAGGCACCGGCCCATCGTCGTCATCACCTCCAACTCGGAGAAGGAGCTGCCCGACGCCTTCCTTAGGCGCTGCGTCTTCCACTACATCGAGTTCCCGGACCAGGAGCTGATGGCCGAGATCGTCCGGGTCCACTTCCCCGAGATCGAGGCCAACCTGCTCAAGGAGTGCCTCAAGAAGTTCTACTGGCTCCGCTCCTTCGACGAATTCCGCAAGAAGCCCTCGACCAGCGAGCTGCTCGACTGGATCCAGGCCCTCAACTCGGCCGGTCTGGACCACCAGGTCATCAGGGAGAGCCTGCCCTTTGTCGGCGCCCTGCTCAAGAAGGAGCAGGACGTGGACCACTTTGTCCAGGCCGCCAGCCGGCCCAACGCCCAGCGGCGGGGATGGGCCTATTGAGCCGGGCCGGGGGTCGGGGGAACAGTTCGGAGTGTTCCTCAACTTTTTCTACAGCCTGAGGCGCTTCAAGGTGCCGGTCAGCCCGACCGAGTGGCTGGCCCTGATGGAGGCCCTGGACCGGGGCTTCGCCCTGTCCAGCCTGAACGTCTTCTACTATCTGGCCCGAGCCCTGCTGGTCAAGAGCGAGACCTACTACGACCAGTACGACCAGGCCTTCTCGGCCGTCTTCGGCGGCATTCAGACCGACGAGAAGGTTACCGAGGAGGTCCTGGACTGGCTCAACAACCCGCTCAACCGGCTCGTCCTCGACCCGGAGCAATTAGCCGCCCTGCAGCGCTTCAGCCTGGAGGAACTGCGCGAGCTCTTCAACCAGCGCCTCCGGGAACAGACCGAGCGCCACGACGGCGGCAGCCGCTGGATCGGCACCGGCGGGACCTCGCCCTTCGGCCAGGGCGGGGCCCACCCCGACGGCCTGCGCATCGGCCAGGCCGGCGGCGGCCAGATGGCCGCCCAGGTGGCCGCTGAGCGCCGCTTCCGCAACTACCGGACCGACGTCACCCTGGACGTGCGCCAGATCAAGGTGGCCTTGAAGCGCCTCCGTAACTTCCGCCGCATCGGCCCGGAGGACGAGCTGGACCTGGAGGAGACCATTGACAAGACCTGCCGCAACGCCGGAGACATCGAGCTGATCTTCAGCCGCTCCCGCAAGAACACGGTCAAGGCCTGCCTGATGATGGACTCGGGCGGCTCCATGAGCCCCTTCGCCCATCTGGTCAACCGCCTCTTCTCGGCCGCCCACCAGATGAGCCACTTCAAGGACCTGAAGTACTTCTACTTCCACAACTGCGTCTACCAGGACCTCTTCGAGGACATCTACTCCTCCAAGTCCACGCCCACGGCCAAGGTCCTGGCCAACCTGGACGCGGACTACAAGCTGATCATGATCGGCGACGCCCACATGGCCTCCTCGGAGCTGTTCAGCGTGGGCGGGGCCATCGACTACTGGTACCACAACGAGATCCCCGGCCTTAACTGGCTCAAGCGACTGAGCGACCACTTCCACCACGCCGTCTGGATCAACCCGATTCCCAGGCGGGCCTGGTTCCACCCGACCATCAAGGCCGTCAGCCGCGTCTTTCCCATGCACGAGATGACCATCGACGGCCTGGAAGGGGCGGTCCGAGCCCTGATGGTGAGGCGCTGATGCGGCCGGGCGGCTCCCTGGAAGACGGGCCCCGCATCTTCGTCGACCAGTCGGCCGAACGGGACCCGGCGGCCCAGCCCCGCTTCGTCCCGGTGGAGGCGGAGCAGCTGTCCGTCGGCCGGGCCCTGGGCTTCACGCTCTACATCGACTCCCAGGCCGGGGCGGTCCTGTTTCTTCGGGCCGAGCAGCCCTTCACCTGGGACGTCCGCTCGCGCTTGCGCCGGATGGGCCGCCGGGTCTTCGTCCGCCGCCAGGACCGGGAAAAGTATTTGACTCACTTGGAGAAGTCCCTCTTCTCCGTCCTGGGCCAGGCCGAGGTGGATTCGACCCGCAAGGCCTTCGCCGCCTACCGCCTCTCCCGCCACCTGATGGCCGAGCTCTTCGAAGAGCCCACCGAGGCCGGCCTGAAGCGGGTCGACCGGGTCATCGCCGCGACCACCGACCTCATCGTCGGCAGCGACGAGGCCTTCCGGGCGGCCCTGCGGGCGGCCCGCCACGACCTGACCAGCCAGACCCACTCCTGCAACGTCGGGCTCCTGGGGCTGGGCCTGGTCAAGACGATCACCGGCTCCAGGCGGGCCCACGACTTCAGGTCCCTGGGCCGGGCCTTCTTCCTGCACGACGTGGGCAAGGCCCAGATCGGGCCGGAGATCCTGACCAAGACCGGCCCTCTGCTCGAGAAGGAGCGCGCGCTCATCCGGCGCCATCCTCTGCTGGGCCACCAGTTCCTCCAGGAGAACGGCCTCCTGACCGAGGAGGCCAGCCTGGTCGTCCTCCAGCACCACGAGCGCCTGGACGGCAGCGGCTATCCCATGGGGCTAAGGGACAAGGAGATCCACCCCTACGCCATGGTCTGCGCCATCTGCGACGTCTACGACGCCCTGACCTCGGAGCGGAGCTACCACGTCCGTCTGGGCCCCTTTGACGCGGCCGTCTACATCCGCGACGAGATGGCCGGCCAGTTCGATCCCGGCCTGATGCGCGACTTCATCCTCCTGGTCAGGGAGCAGGCCTGAAAGGCGCCGCGGCCAGGTTCGAGGCGACAAGTCCGGCCCCGGCCGGGCCGGTTGTGCTAAGCTGGGTCTGCCTGGGGCGCTGTCCGGTCCGGGGAGCCGTTGCCGGGCCGGCCCCAGCGGGGAGGGACTAGTGGCCGTCAGCGCCGGAAGTCGAGGCCGATCCAAGGACGGCCGCGCGATCAAGGGCCCGCCCCCTGGCGGCGAGGCCGGATCGCCGGGCCGGGCCCCGCGGTTCCTCCCGGTCAACGTGGAGCTGCTCAGACCCGGCTCGAACCTCGGCTTCGGCCTGTACGGCAGTTTCGACGACGTGGGCCGGGTCCTGGTCCTGGGGCCCGAGGACAACCTGACCGAGAGCTTCAGGCGCCGCCTGATCACCAAGAAGGTCAAGGTCTTTGTCAGCCGGAAGGACCGGGAGAACTACCGGGCCCACCTGGAGGGGCAGCTCAAGGACCTGATCCGGGCCGAGAAGATTGACGACGTCGTCATCGCCGGCCTGGCCTACGACCTCTCGGTCTACGCCATGGAGGCCGCCCTGGAACGACCGGACCGGGACAACCTGATCCAGGCCAAGCAGGCCATCGACGTGGTCACCGACCTGATCCTCAGCCGCGACCAGGCCCTCTTCGCCCTGCTGGAGCTGACCCGCAACGACGGCGCCCTGCACGTCCACAGCTGCAACGTGGCCGCCCTGGGCCTGGGCCTGCTCCGGCAGCTAGCCCGGGAGGGCGCCCGGGTCGAGTTTCATCAGGTCGCCCCGGCCTTCTTCTTCCACGACCTGGGCATGGTCGCCCTGGACCCGGGGCTCTACGACAAGCCCGACCAGCTCAGCCCCGAGGAGTGGGAGCTGATCAAGGAGCACCCCGGCTACGGCTGCGAGATGCTCCAGCAGGCGGGGCTCCTGGACGAGGAGGCCTGGCGGGTCGTCCTCCAGCACCACGAGCGCAACGACGGCTCCGGCTATCCCAACGGGCTCAAGGGCTCGGGGATCGGTCTTTACTCCCGCGTCTGCGCCATCGCCGACGTCTTCGACGCCCTGACCTCGGAGCGGCCCTACCGCCGGGCCCAATCGGCCTACCAGGCGGCCGGCTGCATGCGCGACGAGATGTCCGGGCAGCTTGACCCGGAGCTGCTGAAGCGCTTCTTCGGGATCTTCAAGAAACTTAACTGACCCCTGGCCGGAGCGGGCCTCCCCCGGGGCCGGCCCGGCCGGCCGCGTTTAGGGCAGGTAATCCTCCCTGACCGGCGAGAAGATCTCGACCACGACCGAGTCCTCGAGCACGGCCACCTTGTGGGGCACGTCGCCGGCCAGACACCAGCTGTCGCCCGGTCCGGCCTCGAACTTCTGGCCGGCGGCGTCAAAAAACAGCCGGCCCGAGATCAGGTAGCCGATCTGTTCGTGGGGGTGGTGGTGCTCGGGTACGGCCTGGCCCTTATCCAGGCGGAACTCGGCCAGCAGGGTCTTCTGGCCGTGGGTCAGGGTCTTGCGCCGGACGCCGGGCGCGGCCTGGACCCATCCGGAGTCATTCTTCTTGTAGAACATCGTCTCAACCTCCTCGCGATTGTCTCAGCTCGCCGGCCCCCAGCCCGGGCAACTGGTCGGGCCCTGGATCCGCCGGACTTCCCCGCCCCGGCCCCAGCCGGCTCTCCCAGTCATAGCAGAAGATCCGGGGCCGGGGAACTCCAGAAAAGGGGCCGGCGGCCGGGTCAGGCCTCTCCGGCGCCGGGGAAGGCGGCCCTTATGTAACTGGGCTATTACCCATAATTACTCTGAGTTTGCATCCGGCGCGACTGGCGTTAAAATTGATGAAGAAACCTGCCGAGTTCAACGGGGGAGAAACCAATGGCCACCGGAGAGAGAGCCCTGGCCGCCTCGATTGCCGCGGGGCTGGCCCTGCTTGGACTGGCCTGCTGCGCCGGCCAGACCAGACCCACCTCGCTGACCCCGGTCGAGGATCAGCGCCAACGCCTCGCCGCCGTTCCCGGGCTCAGGATCGAGGTCGCCGCCGAGCTGCCCGAGGGGCCGAAGCTGAGCCCCGCGATCGCCGAAGCAGCCGGCCGGCTCCTGGCCTACGCCGAGAGGGAGGCGCTGCCCGCGGACTCGGGCCGGGCCGAGGCCGCGCTCAGGATCACGCTCAAGGGCTGGATCGACCCGCCCACCTGGCGCACCTTCCCCCTGCGCGATCAGCGCTCCGACCGGCGCCGGGCCGAGCCTTACTCCCAGCGTCACCCCGAGCAGTACGAACCGTTCCTTACCGCCGAGGTCTGGGGGACCATCGCCTGGGAACTGCGGGGCGACCCGGTCCTGCGCCGGAATTTCTCCGGCCGGCGGACCTATTTCTACCGGCCCTACGCCTACGACCCCCTCTATCCGGCCGCCCCCTTCTACGAGGGGGCTCTCGACGTGGACGGCTCCCTGATGGCCACCCTGGCCGAGATGATCGGCCAGGTCTACGGCCCCCAGCCGCTGGTCAAGACCCTCAAGGACGAGGACTGGCGCTTGCGCCGGCAGGCCTGCCGCGGCCTGGCCGCCTTCGAGGCCGCCCAGGCCGCCCGGCCCCTGGTGGAGGTCCTCAATGACGAGCGCTCGGAGGTCCGCGACCAGGCGGCCGAGACCCTCAAGAGCCTGACCGGCCAGGACTTCGGCCGGGACCGGGAGGCCTGGTCCAACTGGCTCAAAGGCCAGGGGCTCTGAGAGGAGCGGCGGGGCCGATCCGGTAGATAAGTCCGGTCAGCCGGCCGCCTCCAGGGCGCAGCCAATGGCCCCGTTGAAGAGCGGCTCGGTCGGGACGATGACCTCGACCCCCAGGATCCGGCCCAGGTCGGCCACCACCCCCGAGTTGAGGGCCACCCCGCCGCAGAAGACGATCCGCCTGGGCCGGTAGCGCTTGACCATCTGGGCCGCCCGCCGGGCCACCGAGTCGTTGATGCCGGCCATGATCCGGTCCAGGTCCAGGCCCTCGATGACCTGGCCGATGACCTCACTCTCGCCGAAGATGGCGCAGGTGTTATTGATACGGGTGGGCCGGCCCCTGGCCGCGGCCAGCTCGCCCAGGTCCTTCCCCAGCAGCCGGGCCATATTCTCCAGGTAGCGTCCCGTGCCGGCGGCGCACTTGTCGTTGGTCTGGAAATCGTAGACCCGGCCGGACTTGACCTGGATGGCTTTGCTGTCCTGGCCGCCGATCTCGATCAGGGTGAAGTCGTCCAGCCCGGTCTGGTGCAAGGCGCCCTTGAAATGGGCCCTGATCTCGGTGATCGAGTCCTGGCCTTTGAGGGCCCGGCGGCCGTAACCGGTCACGACCAGCCTCTCCCCGGCCGGCCAGTCCAGGTCCTCCAGCCTGAGCCGGCCCTCCCGGAGGGACCGGCCCAGGAAGGGGACCGTGTCGGCTGTGAAGCGGGCCACTACCCTGCCGCCCTCGAGCCGGACGCCCTTGACCGTCCGCGAACCGAGATCCAGCCCCAGAGCCATGGCTCAGTCCCGCAGCACGTCGACAAAGGCCTCCAGCCGCATCCGGGTCCGGGCGTCCAGCCGGCCGGGGCGGTCGCCCTCGACGGTCAGGATGGGCAGATCCAGCCTCTGGCGCAGGACGATGTCCTGGACCTGGCGGAAGCAGAAGGTCTGGGTGTAATGGATCAGTCCGTCCAATCCTCTGCGGCTGGCCTGGCCGGCGATGTCCTCGATCCGGCCGAAGACGTCGTAGGGATAGGTGTAGTTGAGGTACTGCTCGACCAGGTCGGCGCCGGGGTCGGGCATGGCGAACTGGCGCTGGATCTCGTTGAAGACGACCCGGCCGCCCAGTTCCTCGACCGCGTCGTAGAAGCCGTCGATGATGGGCGGAATGCCGGCCAGGCCCAGGCGGACCTTCTGTTGCAGGGCCGGCCGGCGGGCGGCCTGGTCCAGGAAGGCCTCCAGCTCGGCGGCGAAGCGGTCGGGCCGGCCGTTGAAGTCGGAGCTCTGGATCAGCCAGAGGTGGTTCTCCCATCCGGTAACCTGGTTGTTTGCCCATGTAAGTTCGTCCAGGTCCCTGAGCCGGGCCCGGATCGGGGCCAGGCGGTCCCTGATATTATGGGCTTCAGCCCATGATGTTCCAAAGAAACGAACCAGCTTCTCGATCTGCCTCTTGAGCAGCTCCGGGTCGTGGTCAGGCGGGTAGTCAAAGCGGACCACCTCGACGCCCCGGCCGCTCAGGACCTCGACCAGGGCGTGGGTGTTGGAGCAATCTCCCTGGGTTACGGCGATGAGAAGCCTGATGTCGGGCCGTTCGGCCAGCACGGCGTAGATGCCCTTGATCCAGGCGCAGAGGCTCCGGGCAAAGCCGTCGGCCTCGGCCGAAGCGACCAGGGCGTATGGGTCGGGGTGGCTGATGAAGAGGTTGTTAAGATCTATGGGCGTATGCCCAGCAGCGTAGACGACTTCGATGGGCACCGAGGTGGTCAGCCCAACCAGAGCCATCAGCGCCCCTGAACCGGCACCACCCGGGCGTCCAGGGCGACGACGCCCTGGCCGGCGGGCAGGACCTTGACCGGGTTGAGGTCGATCTCCCCGATCCGCCTGAAGCGGTCCATCAGCCCGGCCAGCCGGAGCAGGGTCTCTATCAGAGCTTCCCTGTCCGTGGCCGGCCCGCCCCTGACCCCGTCCAGGATCTTGCCGCCCCTGAGCTGGCCCAGCATCAGGCCGGCCTGGCGCTCGTCCAGGGGGGCGACCCCCAGGGAGACGTCGCCCAGAATCTCCACGAAGATGCCGCCCAGGCCCACCAGGACCACCGGCCCGAAGACCCGGTCCTGCCGGCCGCCCAGGATCATCTCCTGGCCGGCCTCGACCATGGCCTGGACCACCAGGGGCCAGGGCCGCTCCAGCCCGGCCGCCCCGAGGCTGGCCGATATCTTCTCCAGACCGGCGGCCAGGGCTTCGGGCGAGTCCAGGCCTAAGGCCACCCCGCCGACGTCGCTCTTGTGGCTGACCTCGGCCCGCCCGGCCTTGAGGGCCACCGGATAGCCCAATTCCTCGGCCGCGGCCAGGGCCTCCTCGGGGCTGAAGACCTCCCGGAAGGGCACCACCCTGATCCCGGCGGCCCGGGCCAGCTCCAGACACTGGGCCAGGCCGGGCTTTCCGTCCGAGAGGAGGCGGTCGATCCGGGCCTCGTCCAGGTCGGACTTAAGGGGGTTCGACCGTTTGGGCCACTGGGACTTGAGGTGCAGCTGGTGGGAGACGCTCAGGGCGGCGGCCGCCTCCTCCGGACCGGCAAAGACCGGGAAGTCGAACTCCTGCTTGACGTAGGTCATCTCGCTCTCTTCGACCAGGAGGCAGAGGGCGGCCGGCTTGCCCAGTCGCTGGACTATACCGGCCACGGCGGCCAGGAACTCCCGCGAGCGGGGCGTCTCGGCGCCGCGGTAGCCGTGGGCGAAGAGCAGGCCGTCCACCTCGGGCCGGGAAAGCACCCCCTCGGCGATGTCGGTGTAGACGGTGAAGTCAAAGAGGTCGCCCAGGTCGATGGGGTTCTGAATCTTGATCACCCCGCCGCGGAAGTGCTTCTCGAACTCGTCCAGGAACTGGCGCGGGAAGGCGGGCATCTCCAAGCCGAAGGCCTGGCAGGCGTCGGCGGCGATGACGGCCTCGCCGCCCGAGCGCGAAACCACCCCCAGCCGCCGGCCCTTGAGCCGGGGCTGGGTCAGGACCTTGAGATAGTTGATCATCTCCTGCACGCCGCGCACCCGGACGATGCCGGCCTGCCTGAAGGCGGCCTCGACCACGGCGTCGTCTCCGCTCAGGGCCGCGGTGTGGGAGGCGGCGATGCGGGCCGAGACGGCCGAGGTGTTGGCCTTGTGGATCAGGATCGGCTTGTCGGTCCGGCCGGCCAGGTCCATAAGTCGGCGGCCGTCGGCGATGGACTCCAGGTAGAGGCAGATCAGGCCGGTCCGGTCGTCCTCGATCAGGTACTCCAGAAGATCGTTTTCATCGACGTTGAGCTTGTTGCCCACCGAGATAAACTTGCTCACGCCGAGCCTTTCGGAGACTAGGCGGTTGACGTAGGCCAGGCCCACCCCGCCGGACTGGCTGATGATGCCGATCTCGCCCCGGCGGACCGAGTCGGGGAACCGGGCAAAGGGCACCACGAAGCCGTTTTCCAGGTTGGCCACGCCGATGCAGTTGGGGCCGATGAAGCGGATACCGTGGGCCTCGGCCGCGGCCAGGAGCTCCTTCTCCAGGTCCAGGCGGCCGGAGTCGAACTCGCCGAAGCCGCCCGATTCGATGATCACCCGCCTGACGCCCTTCCGGCCGCAGGCCTCGATCAGTTCCGGCACCGTGGCCGCCGGGGTCAGGATCACGGCCGCCTCGACCGGCTCGGGCAAGGCCTCGATGGTTTCGTAGATGCGGTGGCCGAAGAGGTGGCCGCCGCTGGGCCCGACAAAGAAGAGGCGGCCGTCAAAGCCCTGGTGGATGAGGTTGGTGGCGATGGCCCGACCGAGATTGGTGAACCTGGGCGAAACGCCCAGCACGGCCGCGCTCCGAGGATAGAAGAAGCCGCGCATGCAGAACTCCCTTGCCGGCTGCTCAGACCTGGATGAATTCCTCGTCGGGCAGCATCAGACAGGTCAGAAGACCACCGTAAACCGCGCCGGTGTCGATTCCGAAAAGCTGGTCCTGGCGAAAGGGGACCCTGAAGGGGGTGTGGCCGAAGACGATCTTGAAACCCCAGTCGTACTGGGCGCCGAAGAACTCGTCGCGGATCCAGAGCAGGTCGCGGATCTCCTGCTCCTTAAGGGGCAGGCCCGGCCTGAGCCCGGCGTGGACGAAGACGTACTCGCCCTCCTGGTGGTAAAGCTTCAGGTTGACGAAGAACTCGGCGTGGCCCGGGGGCAGGTCGTGCAGCCTGACCTCCCTCTGCTCCAGCCCGTAGGAGATGAGCGTGCTCTCGCCGCCGTTGTAAAGGAAGACCTCGGGCTGGTGGCCGGCCAGGTAGAAGTCGGAGAACATCTGCTCGTGGTTGCCCTTGAGGCAGACCATGTCCACTCCGCGGCTCTGGAGATGGAGCAACCGGTCGATCACCCCCTTGGAGTCCGAGCCGCGGTCGATGTAATCGCCGACGAAGATCAGCTTGTCCCGGGAGCGCTTGAAGGGCAGGCGCTTGAGAAGCTTGTCCAGCTTGTCCAGCCGGCCGTGGATGTCGCCGATGGCGAAGATCCGGCCCATCAGAGCCTCACCAGCCGCAGGCGGCCCGGTCCGTCCAGCCGCCTCAGCCCGGCCTCCAGGGCCCAGGTGACCGCCTCCAGGTGCTCCTCGGGCTCGAGCATCCGGTTGAGGTCCGGCTCCTGCCCGGCCCGGGCGCAGGGGCGGTACTGGGCCATGACGTTGGTGTAGGTCTCGGGCGAAAGGCCGGCCAGGAACTCGAAGACCCGACGGCTGCCGGCCAGGCGGTTGGGCAGGACCAGGTGCCGGACCAGGAGCCCCCGCTGGGCCAGGCCGCGGCCGTCGATGACCAGGTCGCCCACCTGCCGGTGCATCTCGGCCAGGGCCGCCCTGGCCCGTTCGGGATAGTCGGGCGCGCCTGCCATCCGGGCGGCCACCTGGGAGTCGGCGAACTTGAAGTCGGGCATGTAGATGTCGATGATCCCTTCCAGGGCCCTGATCGTCTCCAGGGACTCGTAGCCGCCGCAGTTGTAGACCAGCGGCACCCTCAAGCCCCGCTCGATGGCCAGGGGCAGAGCGGCCAGGATGTGGGCCGTGACGTGGCTCGGAGTGACGAAATTGATGTTGTGGCAGCCCCGGGCCTGCAAGTCAAGCATCATCGCGGCCAGATCGTTCAGGCCGACCGGCTGGCCGTGGCCGCGGAGCGAGATTTCCTCGTTCTGGCAGAAGAGGCAGCCCAGGTTGCAGTGGGTGAAGAAGATGGTCCCCGAGCCGCTCCGCCCGACCAGGGGCGCCTCCTCGCCGAAGTGGGGGGCGTAGGAGGAGACCAGGGGCAGGCGTCCGGTGCGGCAGAAGCCTAGCTCGTCCCGGGTCCGATCCAGGCCGCAGTTGCGGGGGCACAGGTCGCAGGCAGTCATGCGCCGCCAGAGGCCCTCGATCCGCTCGGCCAGCAGCCCGCTCTCGTGGGCTTGGATGTAGGCTGGCAGGCTCAACGCTCTCGTCTCTATTCCGGCCAGGTATGAAGATAGCACATTGACCGTTCCTTGCCAGAGCGGAGTTCCGCCGCCCGGGAAACGGGTTGCCTTGGACCGGCCGCTAGGATTAGGCTTAGCCGGAAGCGTTCGACCGGGCCGGCCCGGAGAAGGAGGCAGCGTGGCCGACAAGTCAGCCGATCTCATCGTCAGGGACGGGCTGGTCCTGACCCTCGATCCGGCGGGAACCAGGTTCGATGCCGGCTGCGTCGTGGTCAACCGGGGGCTGATCGAGGCCGTGGGGCCGGACGATCTGGCCCAGAGCTACCGGGCCAGGGAGACCCTCCGGGCCAACGGCGGGCTGATCATGCCCGGCCTGATCAACTGCCACACCCACGCCCCCATGACCCTCTTCCGGGGCCTGGCCGACGACCTGCCCCTGAGCACCTGGCTCAACGAGCACATCTTCCCGGCCGAAGCCAAGCTCGACGCCGCCCTGGTGGCCGTCGGCGCCCGCCTGGCCCTGGCCGAGATGATCCGGGGCGGGGTGACCTGCCTCTGCGACATGTACCTCTGGGAAGACACCGTGGCCCAGGAGATCGACCGGGCCGGCCTGAGGGCCCTGGTCGGCGAGGTCCTCTATGACTTCCCCTCGCCCCACTACGGCGACCTGGACTCGGGCCTGGCCTTCACCCGGGAATTCATCGTCCACTACCGCGGCCACGACCGGATTTCGGTCATGGTCATGCCCCACGCCCTCTACACCTGCTCGCCCGATCTGCTCGAGCGGGCCCGGGACCTGGCCGAGGAGGCCGGGGCGGACATCCACCTCCACCTGGCTGAGACGGCCGAGGAGGTGGCTCTGGTCGAGAAGGCTCAGGGAGCCCGGCCTGTGGCCCACCTGGACCGGCTGGGCCTGCTCAACGACCGGCTCCTGGCCGCCCACGGCGTCCACTTTACCGACCCGGAGATCGCCCTCCTGGCCGAGCGGGGGGTGCGGGTGGCCCACTGCCCCGAGTCGAACATGAAGCTGGCCTCGGGCCTGGCCCGGCTGCCCGAATTACTGGCCGCCGGGGTCAGGGTCGGCCTGGGCACCGACGGCGCCGCCTCCAACAACGACCTGAGCCTCCTGGGCGAGATGCGCTCCTGCGCCCTGATCCACAAGGCGGCCCGAATGGACCCGACCCTGGCCGACGCCCCGACCGTATTGGGCCTGGCCACCTCGGCCGCGGCCGCGGCCCTGGGCCTGGGCCGGGAGACGGGCTCCCTCGAGCCGGGCAAGCGGGCCGACCTGATCGTCATCGACACCTCCTCGCCCCACCTGAGCCCCCTCTACCGGCCCGAGTCCCACCTGGTCTACGCCGCCCTGCCCTCGGACGTGCGCCACAGCGTGGTCAATGGCCGGGTGCTCATGGCCGATCGGGAGCTGAGGACCATTGACCTTAAAGCCCTCCGGGCCGAGGCGGCCCGGGCCGCGGCCAAGATCAGGCCGTGAGCCCGGCCGACCTGGTCGTCAAGGGCGGGCTGGTCCTGACCGAGGCCGGCCGGCCGGCCCTGGAGCGGGCGGCCGTGGTCTTAGCCGGGGGCCGGATCAGGCGAATAGCCTCCTGGGCCGAGCTGAGCCCGGCCGAGGCCGAGGCCCCTACCTTAAGCGGGGCCGACCGGCTGGTCATGCCCGGCCTGGTCAACGGCCACACCCACCTGGCCATGATCCTCTTCCGGGGCCTGGCCGACGACCGGCCCCTCATGGACTGGCTGGAGAAGCACATCTGGCCGGCCGAGGCGGCCCTGGTCAGCGAGGAGATGAACTACTGGTGCTCCCTGCTGGCCCTGGCCGAGATGATCCGTTCCGGGACGACCCTCCTGGCCGACGGCTACTTCGCCGAACTGGGCGCCCTCCGGGCGGTCCAGGAGGCCGGCCCCAGGGCGATCCTGGCCCAGGGGATCATCGACTTTCCCGCCCCGGGCGTGCCCGACCCAGGCAAGAATCTCGAAGCGGCCCGGGCCTTCCTGGAGGCCGGCTCGGGCCTGCCCGAGAGGATCAGGCTGGGCCTCTTCTGCCACGCCCCCTACACCTGCGGCCCCCAGACCCTCCGGGGGGCCAAGGAGCTGGCCGGCCGGTTCGGGGTCAAGTGCTTCATCCACCTGGCCGAGACCAGGGCCGAGGCGGCCCTGATCCAGGAGAGGTACGGCCGGCGGCCGGCCGACTACCTGGACCGGGCCGGCTTCCTGGACCGGGAGACCATCGCCGTCCACGGCGTCCACCTGGACGATGGCGAGATCGACCTCCTGGCCCGGCGGGGCGCGGCCCTGATCGCCTGCCCGGAGTCGAACATGAAACTGGCCTCGGGCCGGCCCAGGGTGGAGCGCTGGCTGGCCGCCGGGCTCAGGGTCGGCCTGGGCACCGACGGCGCCGCCTCCAACAATGACCTCAATCTCTTCGGCGAGATGGGCTCCCTGGCCCGCTGGGCCAAGCTGAGCCTAAATGACCCCACCGCCCTGCCGGCCGAGCGGGTCCTGGACCTGGCCACCCGATCCGGGGCCCAGGCCCTGGGCTTTGACGGCCCGGGCCGCCTCGAGGCCGGGGCCCCGGCCGATCTCATCAGCCTGGACCTCAATCAGGTCAACCTCCTGCCCCTCCACCGGCCGGCCAGCCACCTGGTCTACGCCGCCCAGGGCTCGGAGGTCAGGGAGGTGGTCGTTGACGGCCGGGTGCTTCTGGAGAACGGCGAGCTGAAGACGATTGATCTGGCCCGGGTCAGGGCCGAGGTGGCCCGGCTGGCCAGGAAGCTAGCCTAGATGGTGATTGGCGACCCGGATTCTGTCTTGAAGACAACCCTCACCGGAAAACCCGGGCGCGGACCGTGACTGGGGACCCTTTTTCTCCCTCTCCCTCCGGTCTATTCAGACCGGGGTGATCTTTCCCCGAAGAAGTGGACACCAAGTTAAGCGGCCATTTTGATCATCTCGAACTCCGCGGGGGCGAGGAAGCCCAGGGCGGAGTGCCGGCGAGTGCGGTTGTAGAAGGTTTCGATGTAGTTGAAGACATCGGCTCTGGCCTCCTGGCGGGTCTGGTAAGCGCGATGATGGACCAGCTCGGTTTTAAGGGTATGGAAGAAGCTCTCCATGGGGGCGTTGTCCCAGCAGTCGC
>ENA-OSEO01001652-OSEO01001652.1-sediment-metagenome-genome-assembly--contig:-NODE-1652-length-38314-cov-4.041478_pt1 | contig 38314 bp, 33 predicted proteins | sample MGYA00237883_ERZ534232 | MGnify/ENA metagenome assembly ERZ534232 | reverse complement strand
AAAGAGCCCCTCCAGAGGTATCATCCTTATTGCCAGTGTTATCTCCTGCAGCTCTCTTGTAATCTTTGACAGATACGAGGCAGCCCTTTCAAACCCCGGGATTTCGTACTTCTCCAGCTCCGGATTTCCTATTAAAACAGCCTCGGCAGTGATAAGTTCCCCCATAAGATCAAAAAGCCGGTCCAGGCGGGTTGTATCTACCCTTATATCCTTCCTTTTAGCTGTGTAGGAAGAAAACTGATCAGGAAGGTTCTCCGATGCCTTTCCCTGCTTACCTAATGCTTCATCCAGAAGTTCCCTGGATACTGCCCCTTCCTCCACCAAGATCTCGCCCAGCTTCATCTGCTGGCGATCCAGGGCCTTGTCCACCTCCTCTCTGGAAAGGGCTCCCATATTGAGCAGAATCTCTCCTAGGGGCTCGTATCCCTTTTCTTCTTTTCCGGTATTACCCTCCTGGCCTTTGGGAAAATCCTCATACTTTTGTTCCGACGTTACATTGCCACTGGCAATGGCTGAAAGCCTCTTTCTTATGGAATCCACCCCGGAAAGAAGGGAGTTTATTACCTCCTGCCCGATCTTTCCCGATTCCTTGCGCAGGAGATCCAACACCGACTCCATCTCCATACAGATCCTTTCAATCCCCTTGAACCAGAAGAATCCGGCATTACCCTTTATAGTATGAATGGATCTGAAGGCCTCCCCCAGAAGGGAGGTATTTTCTGGCTCTCTTTCCATCTGAATGATGCTCTGCTCTGTGGAATCCAGAAGATCACTTGATTCTGCAACGAATCTTTCCAAAAGTTCGGGAGTTACCAGGTCCTCCGGAAACTCTTCCACAGGTTTGACGGTCTTCTTTTGTTCCTTAAGTAGGGCTCTTATTTTTATGGAAAGATCTGTAAAATCGCTCTCCCTTTCCAGTTCCTGGGCAACAACACCAGGGGAGAGCCGGGGAAAAATCTCGTCTATCCTGGCAATTGATCTTTTAACCTCATCACTTCCTGCAAGGAGGAGATCTATTACTTCGGTAGAGACCTTTACTTCTCTTTGGCGCAATCTATCCAGTAAAGACTCCAGGTCGTGGGTTAGGGTTTTAATCTTAGCAAGACCAATGAAGGAGGCAACTCCCTTGATGGTGTGCATGGAACGAAAGATTGAATTTACCAAGTCTGGATCCTCCCACTTTTCCAGGGAAAGAATCTTATCCTCGATACTTTCAAGATGATCATTAGATTCCTGAATAAAACTTGAAAGAAGCTCCAGGTCGTAGATTCTTGTTTCCGCCTGTTCCAGGGAACTATCTTCGGTTTTGGGTTTGAGCCCCTTTTCAAGACCCGTGCATATGGCAGAGAGCTCCTCATAATCTTTTTCTTGCCCGGAAAGGATGATCTCCTTGAAGCGTTTTAATATCCCCTGAAAATAGGCTTGTTCATCCTCTGAAGCCTCGGCAGAAAGAGTATCGAGAAGATCCATAATTTCTACCTGGGTAATAAGGTCTCCTGGAACATAGGAATTCATTTTATCCAGTAAAAGCCTGATCTTGTTTTTCATTCCATCCTATCCTGTCAGCATTGCTACAACCTTAATGAAACTTGCAGTTTCAAAGGGTTTAACTATCCAGCCGGAAACACCCAAATCCTTTCCTGCAAGCTTCTTATCCGCAGAACTCTCAGTAGTTAGAAAAATAATGGGAGTCTTTTTATAACCTGACTCCTCCTTTATGCTTTTAACAAAAGTAAAACCATCCATAACCGGCATATTTACATCCACAATAAACAGATCTATGGATGTCCCTTTACTTGCTGACAATCCCTCAGCCCCATCCCCTGCTTCCAGGACCTCGTATCCCTCCGGTTCCAAGGATTTCTTTACCAGTTTTCTGATAGTAGGAGAATCATCAATGCATAAAACTCTTTTTGCCATATCTACTCCTTAAAACAGCGTAACATCTCCCTTTAGATCCTCCGTAGAGAATTTTGAAGGATTTTCAGCAGAAACAGTCTCTTTTATACTGGAATCTATACTCTTTCCCACTGCTTCCCATTCCTCTTTAACTGTAAAACAGCCTTCCGCCAGGGTGTCGACTTCTCTTCGTACCCCCTGGGCCCTGTTCTCATCGGGTAACAGAGAAGCTTTCTCCTTGACCCTTTTTTCAGCCTCTTTGAAAATAAATAGAACATGCTCAAGGATCTGGCGTATCTTGTCCTGAAACTGCAAACACTTCGTAACCCTCTCTATCCTTTGGGTTACATTGGAAGAAAGAGCTTCCGCCTGGGTTATGGAATTTTCCAGGAGCTGTATATGGGGAGAAATATTGCCAGATATTCCATCCAGAGCCTGCCAGGATTCGGCGAGGAAATCTACTGCTTCATCAATCGATTCGGATTGTTTTTTAAAGGAATCGGAAAAGCTCCTGTCTGTTTCCTTAAGATTTCTGCCTATATCCTCAGAGATCTTCTTTGTTCTTTGAGAAAGTTTCTGTACCTCCCCAGCAATAACAGAAAAACCCTTTCCCCTTTCCCCAACCCTGGCAGCTTCTATAGAGGCATTGATTGCCAGGATGTTTGTCTTCTCGGAAATATCTGCAATCTCATTGGTATAACTGCTTACCCCTTGGACAAGTTTTACCAGGTTCTGCATTTCCTCTGTATAACTGGACTTAATTCCTTGGAATCTATTAAGAAGGCTATCCACCCGCTGGATAACTTCCTTAAGCCGAAGGAGATCCTTTCCCAGGCTTTTATCCCCACGGCTTACTTCATCCAGAATCTTTTTTATATTCTCTCCAACTTCCTTGCTTTTACCGGTAATGGAAAAGATATCCTCTGTAAGCTCCAGAACAGCATCTTCGGAAAGGTTAAAGATCACCTTGGAAAGTAATTCCCCCAAGGAAAGAGAGTAAATAAACCTATAGGCAGAAAATCCCAAAAACTCACCGGTTTCCCTATGCTTTAGAGTTTCTGTCTTCTGTTTCTCCAGATTTTCCTTACAGTTTCGTAATTCCTCTGTAAGTTCTTGTTTTTCCCTTTGTGTTTCCTGCAATTTAAGCTGCAGACTTTCAATATCCTTTAATAGAACCTTTTTTTTCATTAAATAAAAAACTCCTTGATACCCCAAACCTGATAAGAATTATAATTAAATTCACCTCCTAATGGGAAAAAGATTTTAAAAAAAACAAGATTCTTTTTATTAGAGGCAATTTCCTCTCTAATAATACTGGTTTATGGAAAAATAAAAAAAGCCTGAAGCTATCTTCAGGCCAATGGGCGACATTGGACTCGAACCAACGACCCCTTGCGTGTCGAGCAAGTGCTCTAACCAGCTGAGCTAGCCGCCCAGGTTTTGTCGGTAAATCCGGCAAAGCTTGGAAATAATAACAAGAAAAACCCGTTATTTCAAGCTTAAAAGAACCCTTTCCAGGACTTTGTTTCTATCCAGTGGTTTTACAATATAGTTTTTAGCCCCTAGTAATAGTGATTTTTTTACAAGATCCTGTTTTCCCAAAGCACTGATCATTATAACCCTTGCATTCTTATCGAATTCTATTATCTTTTCCAGAGAGGTTACTCCGTCCATTTTAGGCATTGTTATGTCCATGGTTACAAGGTCTACGTTAGGGTACAATTCCTTGTATTTTTCCAAACCCTCCTGACCATCATTTGCTGTACCTACTATATCAAAACCCTCAGAACTCAAGATCTGGCTTATCTGCTTGGTAACAAACATGGAGTCATCCACAACAAGGACCTTATAGGGAGTGCCGTCTGGTTTGAGACCTTCCGCTTTTCTTTCATTTATATTTGGAAAATCCATTTTAGTCTTCATTTGTAAATCCTCCTATGCCCTTTCTCGTACTGCCACATTTATCTCAACCTTTCCCTGCGGTAAAATTACCGGTACTATGAGCGCCTCCACCTTTGAATCGGTAATCTCCATATTATCGCCAGTAAATATAGCCGGTGGAGTAAGATCAAACTTAAAGCCCAACTCGTGCAGCTTTGTTACTGCCTGAGCTGTAATCATATTTGCCAGCTCTGTAATCGTAGCCTTTGCCAAATCATCCAGGCTTTTCAGTTCCTCTCCGTTCATTGCGGAGGCTATGGCGATTGCGGTGGGTTTACTCATATCAAAAAGGACTCTGCCTTCCACGTCCCCTGCAAGACCAACAATGGCAGCAACCCCTAAAACCGGTTGAGAGGTTGATTTAAGATATAACTCACCTCTTTCAATATCGGAATTCAGGACTTCTCTCAATACATTAAAGGCTGATTCGACAAAGGGATTTATATATTCAACTCTCATAAACGAATCTCCTGTACATCATAGTATTTATACTTCCTTTTTATAAGCTTTCATTGTGCCTCTGTCTACCATTTCCCACCCCTCAAGGTTAAGAATTTCGTTTTGCCCCAGGAATAATAGCCCGCCGGGTTTTAGTTTGTCCATAAATTCGGAGAAAACCTTTTCCTGTTCCGCAGGATTCAGGAAAGAAATTATATCCCTGGCTACGATGAAATCAACTTCCGGAAACGAGCTTTGATGAAGAAGGTCATGATATTCGAAGAGAATGCTGTCCTTAATTACCTGGGAAAATTGATAACCATTTTTCCCTTCTACAAGGAAGGAGTGGTATTTTTCCGGCACCTCTTCCGGGTTAACCAAAAGATTGGGAGCATTAGAAATATTAAGCAGATCATTATCATGGGCCCAGATCTTTATCATGGAGCTGGGATACCGACTCTTTAATAAAACCGCCAGGGAATAGGTTTCGTAACCATTACCGCAGCCGGCATTCCAGACATTAAAGGAACCACCGGTCAATTCCGGCAGAAAGGCCTCGAAGGACTTGAAGTATTCTTCTGCCCAGAATCTACCTGTATAAGGAGAATAAAATGCGGAAAGGTACTCCTCTGCCTCCACTGGATCCTTTAGCTGAAAATCTTCACCTTTGTAGGCTCTGTCTGACTTCCATTCATCGAATCTTTTTCTTACCCAATTCTCGTTGATGGAATTGACGGTGAATTTCTTAAAGGTTGCCAGGGTATCGATAATGAAGGAAAAATCCACAGCCTGATGATTATCCTGAGCTTCTGCCTTTTCCTCTGCCCTTTTAAGAAGGGGGGTATCGATCTCCTTACGCACCTCTTCCCTTTCTGCTCCCAGAATCCTGTCTACATCCAGGAGAATGTAAAGTCTTCCTTCGTGATTGACCACGCCTTTAATGTATTTAATGTTTATGTCTCCAAAGAGGGAGGGTGTCGGTTGTATGGTTTCAGAGGAGATTCCTACAACCTTATCTATGGTATCCACCACAACCCCAATAAGGTACTCATCAAGCCGCAGGATTATAATATTTTCCGGAACTCCCTCCTTTTTCTTCTCCGCAGGAAGGTGAAACATTATCCTGAGATCAATGATGGAGATAATCTCTCCCCTTAAATTATACACTCCCTTTACAAAAGGTGCAGTATTGGGCACGTAGGTGAACCTGTCTGCCTTGGAGATCTCCTTAACCTTCATAATATCAATACCATAATCCTTTCCCCCCAGGGAAAAGGTTACCATCTTAAAATCTATCTTCTCCATCCTCTCTTTATTAAGCCTATCTTTTCTATTTTCTTCGGTTACTGTATCCATCACCCTCTCCATCATAGGATCTCCGCTGCCCGCTTCTTTCTGTCTTCAATTTCCCGTTTAAGACCCAGATCCAGAAGCTGGCTGACATCTATAATAAGAGACACAGTTCCGTCCCCAAGGATCGTAGCACCGGCAATTCCGGGAGAATTGGTATACTTATCCTTTAGAGGCTTTATTACCACATCCTCCTCTCCTATAAGGGAGTCCACCATAAGACCCATCTTCTTATCCCCGCTTCCTACTATGACAATAAAATGGTAATCCCTCCGTTCTTCCGAAGGGATTTTGAATAACCGGTTCAGCCTTATCAGAGAAACCACATCATTCCTTATATTAAGGACTTCGTAATTGTCAATCAGCTTTATCTCTTCCGGCTTTATCCTGTGGCTGTCTATAACCGAGGCAATGGGAATTGCATAAACCTCTTTTCCTACCTTTACTAAAAGACCCTGTATTATAGCTAGGGTTAAAGGTATTTTAATTGTAAGACGGGTTCCTTTTCCCTTGTCTGACCAAACCGAGACATTTCCATTAAGTTTTTCAATCTGTTTTCTTACAACATCCAGCCCGACTCCGCGGCCAGAGATATTAGTGACCTTTTTAGCGGTGGAAAATCCAGGTTCAAAAATCAGGTTAAAGGCCTCAAGATCCGACAGGTTCTTGCTGGGGTGAATTATGCCCCTGTCTATGGCTTTGCTTTTTACCGCCTCTACATCGATCCCCTTTCCGTCATCCTGAACCTCTATGATGATCATGTTTCCTTCATTTTTTGCTCTTAAAAACACCTGGCCTTCCGCCGGTTTACCAGCCGAGGTTCTATCCTCCGGGTTCTCTATTCCATGATCCACCGAGTTTCTAACGCAGTGAATTAGAGGATCTAACAGATCCTCGATTACCGATTTATCAAGCTCCGTATCCTCCCCTTCTATATTCAGTTTTACCTGTTTATTGAGGGATCTTGAGAGGTCCCGTACCAATCGTGGGAATCGGGAAAAGATTTGAGAAATGGGAACCATCCGGATCTGGAGGACCTTTTCATGCATCTCGCTCGTAATTCTGCCCAGATTCTGGGAGGTGCTTCGGAATTTTGTAACCGTATTCTTCAACAATACCTGGAAGGGTTCCAGGAGATCGAAAAGCCCAGAGAATCTATCCCCGATCTCCTTCTTTATCTCCTTAGCGGAACTTCCGGACTGTATCTTTTCCAAATAATCGGGAAGAGAATCGAAAAGATCCTTTAGATTATCCTTTAAAAGGGTATCTGCATTCTGAAGCTCCATCTGAGTTTCGGTAAAACGGTTGCTCAGCTGATTGAAAGTGGCTTTATTTATTACTGCTTCACTTACCAGATTCAGGAGATTGTCTATCCTCTTGGAATCCACTCGCAGTACTGATCCCATACCTCCTGTTTTAGATGGTTCCAGTTCCTTTGACTTCTCCGCTTCCGCCGGTTCCTCTGGTTTTTCCTCCTCCTTTCTTTCCTCTGCCTTTCCGCTTATGGTTTTTTCCGGGGTTGGGGTTTTTGGTTTTTCCCTTTTTTCTACTGTCTTGGGGGCATTCAGCTCCAGTTTTTCTACCTTTACAGTAGTCGTGACATCAGAAATGGATATTTTAGAAGCAAAATCCTTATCCTCCCCAGATCCTGCCATATAATACACCACCTGGGGGTAATAGGTATCCTCATAAAGAGCCTCAAAATCCGGTTCTGTTTTAAGGATTTTTCCCAGATTCTTCAGGGCTGCATATACCTGGATTCCCCCGACGGTATTCATTGGATTATCCTTATTGAACCCGACAATGATCCTGTATACATTGCCTTCTTCCTTGGCTGCTTCCTTAAGTTCCAGGATTTCATATTCACTTAAGGCTCCTAGACCTTCGGATATTGTTTCCTCCTCCGGTTCCCTTTCTGTTTTGATTCTCCCCGTTTTAGGTTTAGGTCCTCCCAGATATCCGGAAAGTTCCTCGGAAACCTTAGAAATAGCACCCTTATAGGGTTTTCCGGAGGACTGGGCTTCCAAGAGAGCCTTAATTATATCTATTGAATTTAAAAGGGTATCCACAAGCTCGCCGGTAACTGAAACCTTGTTGCTGCGGATATCATCCAGAACATCTTCCATAAGATGAGTGAATTCCGCCAGTTGGGTCATCTGCACAGTGGCTGCTGCACCCTTCAAGGTATGGGCAGCCCGAAATATTTCATCTACCGCATCTTTATTTCCGGGATCATTTTCCAGAACAAGGATGTTTTGCTCCAAGGTGTCCACCATTGCCTGGGCTTCCATAAAAAAATCTTTCAACAATTCTTCATTATTGGGATCTAAATAATCACTCATGCTGATGCGCCTTTATAAAACGGGTTTCTATTTACAATGTTTATCTATATACTTTACTAAGTCAAGATAGGTTTTGCAACTAATATTTTACCCCATTTTATACTTCCTTTTAAGAAGAGACTGAATTATAACGATATTATAGAAAGGGGATAAAATGGTCTTTTGGAGGATTGTTAGAATGAAAAAAAAATCTGCCCTGATTGCACTATTATTGATAATAATACCCATATTCAGCCTTTCCGCAGCTAATATTCTTGTTCCTTCCCTGGAACTGGTAACCTACGGTTATCTTCAGAACAGCGCCTTTAACCTAAGAACCCGGGGGGATATTGATTTCAAGATTGAGGGGGGGTACAAATTCGGCGGGAGCATTATGCTTGGTTTCCAGAGCAATAATCTTGAAGATCTTACGGAAAATACTGATACCCTTACCTTCCGATCCACCAGTGTTGTGATAAGGGAACTTTTTGAACTTCCCATAAATGTAACCTACTTTTCTGGAATTATGGATACCTTTGGCAATGGACAGGTTTTCCGGGACTTTTTTGGAGTGGAACCCTTTTCCAGTAAATATAAGGGCTATGTCTACTTTCCCAATGGTGTAGTCTATGACGGGATCCATACCATCCAGGGTACGGGATTCTTGGTAGAAACCGCATCTCTCTGGGATTCCCTGGTTTTATCCCTTTATCTTTACCAGGATGGGTACCTTGGGCAGGGGAAATACTCCATTGATGCCAGGAGCCTTTTGAATTATCCCAATTTTAAAATGGAAGCCTTTCTTGGAACAACCCTCGGAGCAACCTCGCTTGGTTTATACAGGGGAGGGGTGCTACTCTATTTTAAGGCAGGAGAAACAGGAGAATTCCTTACCCAAGTTGGAATACCCCGTTGGGATCCCGCCGAAGCCTTTAATATAAGCCTTTTCTATTTTCTTTTTGAACCAAGGGTAAATTTTGGCAATTTCTCTATAATTATGACCCTTTTCTGGCATCCCCAATACTATCTGCAGGCAGAAACAGAGGAGGTCGGGTCCATAGATATAAATGTGGATTTCCGATTCGGAGATCCCAATGTTAACCGTTCCACCGGAGGGATAGAGAATAATCTGGTTTTTAGTACTGCCGTCAATCCTGGGGAAGGCCAGTTTAAGGCAACCTTTTCTCCCTATCTTTCCGTTGTAACCAGCGGAGTAATCTGGGATTTCAAGGTAAAGGTAAAGGCATTTCCCTTCTCCCTTACCGATCTTGTGGAGACCTTTATCGGTGTAAGAGCGGAGTTTTAGAATGAACAAAGGGAAACTGTTTTGGTTTTTAATATTTCTTTTCCTTATTCTCTCCTCGGTTCAGAATCTCACAGCCTATGAAGTGGGAAGCTTTTTTACCCTGGGGAATCTCTCCCTTGATCCAGCGGGGACACCCTCAGAGGGTTATCCTTGGGGGCTGAATCTGGAAGGAGCCCAGGCTATTTCCGATAATCTATCTGTAAAGGTCGGTTATAATTTTGATCCCCTCCTCAAACATCTGGTTTACACCCTCTTTTACTATCGAGAGGAGTATTTCTCTCTCGGGATTGGACCCTTTTTCGGAGTGTTCAATGCCCCAGGCAGTTTCCTAAAATCCGGCATCTCCACCTCGGTACAGCTTGAATTCCCAGGGGTCGCGTTTCTGGGATTCCGGGGAGATTCAAGCATAGGAGGCCGGTTTGCGCAAACCGGAGATTATCTCCAGGAGAGGAATGATCTCTTTGTCGGCTTTTATGTTTACAACGCCATCTGCTCCGTAAATCTTTTAAACAAACGGTATCTGGAGAAAACCGCAACCGGAGAGGGCGCGGATATCTCTACCGAATATTCCTTTAAAACCGATCTTTATATGAAAAATACTCCCTACAGAATCCTTCTAACCTTTGGTTTTGAGGATTTAAAAAGAATCCTTACCAATACGACCACTCAAACCACAGACACATATAACTTAGGTTCCATAATTCTAGGAACCAAGGTAACAATTAAATTTTCTCCCATAATCTCCTTTGTGGCAGATTTAACAAGCAGTGTCTACTCCTTTGGTTTTCACAAACGTCAGGTTGGGGATGCTGCTGAACAGACCCTTGGGCAGAATATCACCGATGGAGCTACAAAATATTATTTCCGCTTAAGTACAGGAGTCCAGATAAAAACAGATCTCTGAAGCCTATATAATTTTCAGATATTCATGTCATTGCACAAAAAAAGCCCGGCCAAGCCGGGCTTTTTTTTTCCTTCCGGAAAGCCGGAGAGGAAGAGAACTTATATATAATTAGTTGTCGCTGTGCATCTTCTTTTGTTCAAGATATCTAAGCACCTGTACTGTACCAAGCCGGTTGAATTCTGCGGTTCTCCGGGCTTTTTCGCGATCCGAAAGTATTCCCCATACAGCCTCGTCGTCGATATCTCTTTCAAGTTCGAGAATGGCCTGATCGTACACTACAGAGATATCCTTAACATAGGTTACGAAATCTCCACCACCCTGGGCGGCGTCTTTATAGAGAAGAATACCAGCCAGAACAAGGTGTGGTGCTACCCTGGGGTATAAGGGATACCTTTTAAGTTCTCTGTTTCTTACCTCGGCAATATAATTCGGGTTATTCCAGGTAATGGTCTTCCAACCGTCAAAATCCAGATACCCCATAAAAATATTGGTCTCTACATTGTTTTCATCCCTTAATACAAGACCAAGACCATTGGGGAAGTTGCTTCCATAAATACTTATGGAAATTGATTTTAATACACCAACATTTTTTACAACTCCGTTTCCGGTAAAGTCGGGTATTCCTCTTTCCTCGTCAGAATAAGCAGGTATTGAGAAGGGAGGTTTTACCAAAGCCCAGGAATTAAAGGGTTCATCGGGAAAATGCACCCTTATGCCGAGGACTTGTGCGCCTGCATACTGCTTAGCGGAATCCTTAACTGTTACTTCCCTAGTTAAAGAGTTTCTCTGGTTTATTACTGTGCGTGAAGAAGAAGCCAAAACCACTTCCCAATTATTCAAGGCAAGGGACGTATTCATTATCGCTTTTTCTTCATCCGTAAAGCTTGCCCCAGCTTCCTTAGAAAAATCGATAGTAGTAGCAGAATTTTGTCCATTATCAGTATCTGCTGCAAGGTTTGAAAAATCTATTAAAACCGATTCTTCCGCAAAAACAGACACACCTGCGAATAAAAGCGCAATACCCAGGAGAATAACGAATCGTTTCATCCAGTGCTCCTTTTTAAAAGAATTGCCTAAAGATATTTAAAATTATACGTAACCATGAGGTTTTGTCAACGATTTTTCTTTTTTTTATACCTTTCCGATCCCATTTTCCCTACCAACAACCGGTTCTCCAAGAATAGAAAAATGGATCTCTTTTAAGGAGGGGAAGTTGTAAAACAGGGTATCTTCAACAATTTTTAATATCTCCAAGGTGGAAAGACGGACCTCCTCGTCCTGTAAAAGCATTTCTCCCGAAAAATTTATGTATAGAATATGCTGCCTGTAGATAAGAGATATCAGTCTGGTATTTCTTGGAAATAGTCTTCCGTTGTTGATATTTTGGGGTCCAAGGAAGAGTTCCTTTATCAGTTTTTCTATGTTCTTTTCCTTTGAATCCTGCTTCGGGATCTTCCTTACCTCCCCCGCTACACCCATAGTAATGTTATCAGGGAAAAAGAGAACCCGAACCGTCCTCTTAGAGGAATCTACAAGATACCAGGTGAGAGAAAAGAGAAAGATTAATAGTATTACACCTAGAATTATTACTGGTTTTCTTTTAAAAAAATCCTTCACCTTAATGCTCCGTAAAACCACTTGTTCTTTCAAAGGAATCTATAAAACTGTAAATGCCATTATAGATTCCCTTGGCTATCTTCTGCAAGTAGAGAGGGTCGGTTAAACGGAGAGCCTCGGCAGGATTTGTAAGAAAACCTACCTCCACAAGCACTGAAGGCATCTTTGCCTTCCTTACCACAAACCAGGATTCCTCCTTTAGCCCCCGATTCTCGCTTATCCCCTCCAGAGTCGCCTCCATCCCCCTGGAGATCTCCTCTGCCAGGATTATACTCTCTACCGTGATCTCCTCTTCTAGCATAGTGTTAAGGATCGGTAGAAGCTCCTGGGTTCCAGGATCAAGGGTGGAGGAATCTAGAAGCTCCCGCCTGTAATCCGGAGGAAGATACCATACCTCAAAACCCGTAGAACGGGGATTCAGGGAGGCATTGGCATGAATGGAGACAAAAATAATTGCCTCCTCCTGGGCCACAACTACCCGATTTGCAATTTCTGTACGCTCCTCCAGGGTAAGATAGAGATCCGTCTCCCTGGTAAGAATGATCTGTTTATCCGGGAAATCTCTTCTTAAATCCTCATAAACGCTTTTCCCAATGGTCAGAACTATATCCTTTTCCACAACCCCTATCTGCTTTCCTTCCACCGTATGGATGTGATTCGCTCCCGGATCCTTTCCTCCATGCCCGGGATCTATGATTACCGCAGCGATTCTGAGTCTACTCTCGCTCTTTCTTCCCAGCACCTTTAAAAGATTATCCTCCGCCTCTTCGGATAGATAAATCTGTCCCTCCCGCCTTTCCGTAGGCCCTAGGTAAAGTATCTCGGAATAATTCATTACACCCCAGGTTTCTCCGGGCCGAAAAACAATCCTTTTACCACCCCTGGAAAGAATTACAAGGCTTCGTAAGGGCTCATAGGAGCCCTGTAAAGCCTGGTCAGCTATGAGCTGGGTTAAGGGCTTTTCCCCGAAACAGGTAACAGCAAAAAGGAGAAAGAGTAGGACAATTGATAATCTTCTAAGGGATCTCCCTAAATCTCCCATAGAGCCTGTATCCTCTCTCGGAAATCAGAAAATTTTAGATTCTGTTTTATTGTTTCCAAAACCAATATCCCCCCCTGCATTCCTCCGGATAAAAAGGCCCTCCAGAAAACCTTTCCCAGGATAAGGGCCCCAGATTCTGGAACAGGAAAAGTCCCTGCCCTATGCTGAACCAGCATAAAAGTCTCCTTAAGACCTCGGCCGATCCAGTCTACACAATTCTCCCTCTCCAAATCTGGCAGGGGAAGGATATGCAATCCTCTTATCACTTCCCCCTCTCCGGGAAAACGTATCCATGGAATCTCCTTCAGGAACTTGAGATTTTCCGGATCCTGCAAATTGTAAGCATAAGGGGGCCAAGATCTTTCCTGAGAAAAGAGGAATTTTCTAGTGGTTTCCTCTCCCGGTTCCAGATGAATTTCTATTTTTCTTACCGCTTCTTCACAGAATCCCTTTGTTTTTTCAATTCCCCTGCCCTGGGAGATCACATTTCCCACCTTTCCTACATTATTGACCGGGAAATCTACTGGACTCCCCTCCTTTTTAAGAACAAAAACATTCTTAATTCCTTGGAGCTGTTCCGCTTCTCTAATTCCGTTAATCCTTCGGATTCTTCCTGGGATGGAGATAAAGGCTCGTTCTGCAGAAACCAGGCCTCGATCCTTTCTGGGTAGGTCTGGAGAAAGACCCAGAGAGATCCTTATGGCTCCTGCCGTCACCTCTCTAGCGCTGGCATAAGGATAGGTCCAGCCGGACATGAATCCCCCGGACAATCTTGCGGCAATCTCGCCCAGCACAGGGCCTGATTTGGAGAGTTTTATATCCCCCTTTGCCGCTCCCTGGTCTATTCCTAGAGATCTTATCCCCCTTTTAAAAAGCTCCCAGATCTCTCCCTGGATCTTGCTGGGAAAGGAGCTGGGCATAGTATGCCCCATTTCCACAAAATAGGGAGAAAAGGTTATATGCCGGTCGGCACATCCGCAGGGGATTACCCTGCCACGGTAAACCAGGGCATCAAGACTGAATTCAGGACCATCAATGTATTCCTCCACAATAACCCTTTCTGTACGGGAGTATCTTATAGCCTCCCTGACCGCTTTGGGCAGTTCCTCCGGTGTTTTAACCATCACAACCCCCCGAGATCCCATGTTGTCCACAGGTTTTACTACTAATGGTGGGGAAAGCTCCAGATTTTTAAGTTCCTCCGGGGAGGAGAGGGTAGCAAATCGGGGAGAAGAAAGCCCAGCCTTGGCAAAACAGCTTCTCATCCTTCCCTTATCCGAGGCATTCTGCGCCACCTGATAGGGAATACCGGGAAGCCCGAGTTTCTCCGCCAACCAGGCTACGTTGGCGGAAAAATCGGTACCAGCTGTTAATACACCCTTTATAGGGGGGGTCGATGGAAGAGATTTTACAGCATCTAGGAGTTTCTCCTTTTCCTTAAGGTCTATATTAAAGAATTTATGACAAATTTCACGGCCCTCTGCTGCTGGATTTCCATCCGCAGCAACCACATAAAGACCCATCTCTCTCCCTATTTTCAAGGCTGGGATCTGCATAATCCCTGCTCCCAAGATAAAAATCCCTGCATCAGAAATCATAGCTCTCTTTCCTTATTAAAACCTGTTCCTTTTTTAGGAAGTATCGCATAAACCTCCAGGGTGTCCCCAAGACGGAAGAGCCGGCTTATTAGAAGCATAAAACCATACAGTACCCCCTTCCGCAGGTCCCCTAAAAGGGGGAAACGTTCCGGATGGTGTCCCGTTACTACAATCCTTTTTATTTTAAAGCCCGACTTTTTTAACACCCTTTTTGCGGAACCAGGACTAAACAGGGTATAATGATCCAGGGGACTATGTTTACAGAAATTTCTTAGGTTCTTCCTTCCGCTTATGCCTCTGTAGGAGGGGGTGGAAAAGGCAAGTACACCTCCTGGCTTAAGGAGTCGGGGGATAATCGTGAGGACCTGGTTTAAGTGGGGAAAATGCTCAATTACAAACCAAAGGGTCACAACATCGAATTTTGCTAGGGGGATTTCCCCCCTTTTATAAAGCTCCGGGAAGTCCCCCTGTAATGCTTGAAACCCCAGTTCCCTCCTTACATATTCCACAGCCTCGCCTGATAGATCAATTCCAAAGGGTTTGAACCCCTCCTCCGCCGAGACCGCCAAGAAAGGACCATAGGCGCACCCAAGGTCCAGTAGATCTCCCTTTTGGGGATAGATCCTCTTTATCCTGGAGAGGCGCTTTTTCCCAAGCCCTTTTATAAAATTAAAATCCTCCAGATAGGTCCTGCCGTACTGCTGCCTGTACTCCCGGAAGAAATACTCCCTCGAGTAATCACTCCTGGGGGGAATAAAGGAGATTTGATAGAGAATTCCGCAATCCCTGCAGCGGCAGAAACTCCTCCTCTCCTCCCGAATTACCACCCTGTTTTCCCCGGAACCACAGACAGGACAGGCTGTTTGCCCAGGAAGAGAAAGGGATCTTAGGAAATTATCCAGGGATTTTTTATTCTCTCCCAGGTGGTGTAAAAGAACCTTTCTTGGTTCTGCCTCCCTCTTCATAGCCCTGCCAAGGGCTCTGCCATCCGGTTTCTGTACCCCAATTTCCCGGAATCCCGCATTCCTCGAGAGCCTTCTGTGGTAAGGGCTTGGATTGAAAAGTATGACCTTGGAGCCGCTGGATAGGGCTTCAAAGGCTGTTAGCCCATAGGAGGTAAAGACCCATTCAAAATCCCCAAGATGCTCTTTAAGGTGGCTTCCGAAGGAAAGAAGATGCACCCCCTTGGGAAGGTTCTGATTCTCCTTCAAGGCGAGGGGGCCTAAAACACAATGTATCTCTTGGGGAAGGAAATAATTGCCCTCTATCAGAAAATTGGAGAGCCGGGAGGTCAAACCCGCCGGATCCTCCCCCCCAAAGGATAGAAGCACCTTGTACAAAGGATTTCCGACCCGGGGACTTAAGCCTGGGAGATCCAGAAAGCCAAGGGAGTAGATATTTGCCCTTCCCTTTCTGTGGGTTTCCGGCAGGATATCGATGATATAAGGCAGAAAATCCCGCACCGCTCCTGTTTCATCCAAGGCAACGGAGATTCCAGAAAGGGACAACTGCTTATATTCCTCCAGGGCGGTGGATCTCCTATCCAACACTGTCAAGTCCCAGGATCCCTCCAGGCTGGAGAGGATTTTTCCCTTATCCAAGGCTTCCCGCAAAAGGGGAAAGATCTTAAGATCCACGGTTTCCAGGAACTCCCTGGGGAGATACACGTAGGATTGGGTGGATTCGAAGGACCAATTCAGGCATCTTACCAAATGACCGGTACCATTTCCCTTTTTAACAGAGGGAAGGTAGAGAATCTTTCTATTATCCATGTTTTTCTCTGAGATACTCTACAGTCTCTTGTAGGGTTGGAGGTGTCCCCTTGTAAAGTCGTGCAAACATCTCCTTAAGACAGGCATAGTCCTCCGCTGTATCCAGGGTAATTCTCCCTTCGGGAAACTGCAATTCCTCTGGAGCGGGGAGTTTTTGCAGCGAAAAGATTTCAGGGTGCCTGTAAAGATAGGGAGTTACATGCTCCCTCTCGTAAGGATCCCTGGCAGAGAGATCGGCAGCGAGAAGGGCACTGCCTTTTACCACCTCCACTCCAGAACCCAGGGGAAGCCCAGTGAGGGTTGTTAGGTCAAAGTTGCTCTCCCTGTGGAGAGCTAGGGTTTTTTTTGCCATCTCCCAGGATACCAAAGGATTATCTCCTGTAGTTCTTACTACTGTTACGGGTTTATAGAATCTGACCCCTTCAGCAAAACGGTTTAATACATCCTCTTTGCTCCCGACAAAAAGGTTAAAACCACTACCTCGGGCGAGGGGCTCCAGCTCCTTACTGCTTTTCTCGTCGGTAAGGAGAACATACAGGTCTACCGGTACCAACCGCAGGGCCTCCATGACTTGTTCAACCACGGTTTTACCCCCCAGGGGTAGAAGAGCCTTTCTGTATAATCTTGTGGAATCCAAACGCACCTGCAGAAACAGGGCTTCTAAACCTCCGGAACTTCCCATAACTCGGTGACACTCCTGGCATCCTGTTTAAACCTGTACTGATTCACCTGTACCCACCGCCTAACCTCCTTAAAATCGGAAAGGCCGGAGAAAAAACCACTTCCAGCTTTCATGGAGTAAGGAAGGAATTTCCTCCAAGGGAGAACTCCTGCTTCCCCATTGAACCGGACGGCAAGATTTTTTAGATAGAAGAATCTGTAACTGTGATCGGGAGTATTATCCTCCAGGGTCGGATCATTGATATAGGAAAACCTTAAAGCGGTCTGGCAGAGGATCTTTTCCCCCCACATGTAATTCCTGAAACCGAAATCCATCTTCTGCCAGTAGGGATTGGAGAGGCTGTAGTCATACCCGCCGGAAAGGATAAAGCGCTCCCTGGAATAGATGCCTACGAAATCGTAGGGGAAAAGGGTGAGCATTCCGTCCGCAGAAGGGTAAAGAGGAACTACCTTTAAGAGGGTCTTGTAAAAGGCTGGCGCTTGGATTGTGGGTATTGTTTCCAGTTTATAATTCTGCAGGATCGGAACAACACAGAGGGCTTCTTGTTTAATGATCCTTTCCAGGAGCCTGTAGGAGAGACTTCCGGGAGCTATCTTCATGTCGTTCCACAGCACTATAACATACTCGCCACTGGCCTCCTCGAGCGCCATATTGACCTGTTCCCCTGCCGAGGCTTCCTCATGCAAAAGTAGAAACCTTATGGTAGGGAATTTCAGGGTAAGACTCTCCAGATCGTAAAGCTCTCCGGGACCCTCCAGGGAGATTATCTCTGGGAATCCTAGCCTTTCAAGCTCGGCAAACTGTTCCTGTTTAAATAATCTACCGCCCCGGTTTAAAAGGCAGAGGGTAAAACCGGGAAAATTCGCTTTTCCTGTGGCAGATCTCTTTCCCCCCACCATGGTATAGGAGATCCTTGGTCTTTTAAAAGTTGTAGGTATAGTATTCATCGCATCCTCGGCAGATCTCGGGATAATCCTTCTTACAATGGGAGATATAGAATTCCTGGCCCCGGGACCAGACTGTTTCCAGGGTCTCAGCCGCAAGACTGCCCAGGGTGTAATGGTTAAATAGATCCTCCCGGCAGAGAGGAACATCCCCATTTATATAAACAGAAAGATCCCTTTTCAAATGCCAGCAGGGAAACCTTGAAAGGGGCGATAGGTCCGCCACCGAGAGATCCGGAAGAAAACCGGAAAAGGCATCATATTTCTGAATTATAACAGAGTCTGTTTTTTTCTTCCAATCCCTGTAGAATCTTTCAAGCTCATCCTCATTTATCCTGGTTCTTACAGCTTGAACAAAGACCCTATTCCTCGGGAAAAGGGAGGAGAGAATATTCACAAAATTGAGAGCCTCCTCCATTCCTGCACCCCTTACCTTTCTGTACAATTCCCCGGAAAGGGCATCCTGGGAAACAATCCAGGTCACCTGACTCTTGGATGCCTTAGAGGCTATAGACTCCAAGCACTCTCTATTCCAGCCTATTCCACTGGTTTCTATTACCAGGGAGAGACCTTGGTAACTGCATACCGTAGCAGCAAGTTCTGATATTTCCGGATGCCGGGAGGGCTCTCCCCACAGGGAGACTCCCAGTACCGCATCGTCGCAAAACTCCTTTGTCTGCTGGACGATTCTGTTAAAAAGCTCCCTCTCCATGACCCTGGAATCGGAGAGAAGATTCTTGTTCATTCTGGGATAGGGGCAGTAAGAGCAGGCTTGGGGACACCCTGCGGAGATCTGAAGAGAGATATAGGCCGGGAGGGTTCTTAAAATCTCCGGTTTTTCCTCAAGAAGGCTGCAGATCTCCTGCCAATTCCCCGCTCCCGATTCAAGAATCCTGGAAACAAGAAGAGTGTTCCTTCTGGTATCGCAGGAGAGCATAACCCGCAAGAGACGAAGATCCTTGGGAGCTATCTCCGTTTCCAAATCAAAACTGTTTATATCCCTCTGAACTATGGAAAAGATCTCTCCTCGGTTTTCTGGAAGGGGTTCCTCCGGCGCAAGATTCAACAGGGCCGGCAGGATCCGGGAGGAGAGGATCTCCGGGGATAAACCCCAGGGGTATCCCTCAGCAAAGGTATACTCTGCAAAGTACTTTTTGTGGTTGGAAAGGAGCTTCTGGAACAGGTCCAGATCCAAAAGGGGAGCATCTCCATAAAGGTAGACTAGGTTTTCCCGGTCCCTGGATCTTTCCATCAAGGTTTTTAAAAGCTCCTTCTGGTTCCAAGTTTCCTTAACAACCAGTTCAAAACCCTGATACTCCTCCCTGGCCTGGGAGGCAAGGATAACAATCTCCCCAGGACTAAAGAGGCTTTTCAGCTTTTCCAAAACCATGTCTAGGGGAGTTTTTCTCCCGGGAAGCGGAAGAAAGGCGTTTTCTGTGGAATAAATACAATTTACAAAGGCAATATTCTTCATTTCCCAGGCCTCGTCTTTTTGGATATGGATACTCTATTTATCGACAGGAAGGGAACCTCAATTAAACAGAATAGGTTTACTGATAGGTTTACTTATTGTTGCATCAGTAGCAGAAAAAAGATACCTTAAGGGGATGAATAATTCCGGCTTACCCCTCTTTTCCGTTGCCCAGATTACCAGGCTTATAAAAGGTACCCTGGAGGAACGTTTTCCGCTGGTAAGGGTGGAAGGGGAGATCTCCAATTTCCGACCCTCCAGCACTGGGCATTACTATTTTACCCTTAAAGACAGCGAGGCGGTAATCTCTGCGGTGATGTTCAAAGGCAGGATAAATCTTCTGGGCTTCAAACCCGAGGATGGTCAGAAGGTAATCGCCCAGGGGAGTGTATCCGTGTATCCCCAAAGGGGGACCTACCAAATCCTTTGCGATTCCCTGGAACTGGCCGGAGAAGGGGCGCTTTTAGCCCTTCTGGAGGAGAGAAAGAAAAGACTTGCCAGGGAGGGACTCTTTGATGAAGCAAGGAAAAAACCCCTTCCCCTTTTTCCCGCCAGGATTGCCGTGGTTACCTCCCCCACCGGCGCTGCTCTTAGGGACATTCTGAACATCCTTCAGCGCCGCAATGCAGGAACAAACCTGGTGATTCTCCCCACCCCGGTGCAGGGGGAGGGAGCAGGGGAAAAGATAGCCAAACAGATTGAACGGGCAAATCTTTACACCCTTGGGGATGTAATTATAGTCGGCCGCGGCGGAGGGTCGCTTGAGGACCTGCTTCCCTTTAGCGAGGAGGTAGTGGTTAGGGCAGTGGCGGAATCCCGTATACCAGTAATCTCCGCCGTAGGGCATGAGGTAGACTGGGCTCTGTGCGATTTCGCTGCCAGTGTCCGGGCTCCCACCCCCTCCGCCGCGGCGGAACTGGTTACAGCTAACCGGGAGGAACTATTAAGAAGGGTCAAGGAAACAGGACGGGATCTTGCCCGGGAGATAGAAAAAAGAACCTCCTCTGCCAGGAACCTGCTTCGCTTCTTTACCCCAGAATCTCTGGACAGGAATTTCCGGATCCTATTACAACCCTTCCTGCTTCGTTTGGACGATGCAAAAGAAAACCTGATCTATGGTATGCAGAACCGGATTCAGAACCAGAAACACTCCCTGGAACTGATAACCCGGGAACTCTCTGCCCATTCCCCTTTAGCGATTCTGGAAAAGGGTTATGCAGTAGTGAGGAGCAGGAGCACGGGAAAGACCCTTTATAAGGCCACCTCGGTACAAAAGGAAGAGGGGCTCTCCATTATTCTTAGTCAGGGAAGAATAGATGCCCTGGTGGAGGAGATACATCCATGAAAAGTTTTGAAGAAAGACTAAGCCGCCTGGAAGAGGTAAGTGAAAAAATCAAGGGGGGCGATATCCCTCTGGAAGAGGCAATAACCCTTTTTGAAGAAGGGATCAAATTAGCCAAGTCCCTGGAGAAGGAGTTATCAAAAATTGAAAAAAAGGTGGAGATTCTTGTTAATCAACCGGAATCCCCCCAGGAGGCTCCGGTTCTGGAACTCTTTTCAAATCTAGAGGAGTAATAGAATCAAACCAAGAGAAGCCCTTTATGTCTTTTGTAGTTTGTCGAAGCTTGTTGTAACCGATTATATATATAAACAGGAGTATTTGAAAGCTACCTAAAGGGCTCTTATTCCGATAAAACCAGGGAAAGATCCCAATGAAATATAAGAATTGTTTAATATTAGAACCCGCACAACAAGGTTCGGAGAACTACTTTATAGAAGAGTTCCTGGAGAGATCCTATTCAAAACCCCTCAGGCAGAAGAATCCTGTATCCTGGAGAAACCCCGGCCTTTTCAAAGGCTCCGCGGTTTAGCTCCACGGCATATCTGACATAATAGAGGGATTCAACAGGTTTAAGGGAGTAGGGTTCAAGATTATAGATCTCCTTGATTACCCCCTCCCGGGAGATAAAGGCTATAGATAGAGGCAGAGGGGTATTCTTCATCCAGAAGGAGAGCTTTCCATCCTCGGGAAACACAAAGATCATACCTCGGTCCTGGGGAAGGTTTTTTCTTTCCATCAAACCCCTTGCCCGCTCTTCGGCGGTTTCTGCTACCTCGAGAGTAAAAACCTGATTTCCTATTTTCACCTGTATTGTCTCCAGCTTGCCTGCACAGCCAGCAAGAGGGAGGATCAAAAGAACTGTTAGAATCACCAAAGGAGGGAATTTCATGCTCTGCCCCTGTATTAAAACTGTTTAAGGAAATTCTCCCTAAGTCCCTGCATAAGACTCTCCTCAGCCCTGCTTTTCATCTTCAACTCCTCAAATACCACAAGGTCGAGATACTTTACCGTCAGAGGTCTCTCCAGGGAGAGCTCCACTTCCCCGCTGCTCCAACTTATCCTTTGGGGACTGAAATGCTGGGGCTTTCCATACCTTTCGGAAAGGGTGGTAAAGAGGGAATAATGGTCCAGTTGTTCCTGATTAAGCATAAGGATTATTATGTAGAGCTTTTCTTCATAAAACTGAAAAAAGGCGCGGTGTATAAAGAAGGAGCCTTTGCACTCTATCAAGGTTCTATTCGGTTTTTCTAGCATGGATACATCCGGATCGCCCCGGTAAAGGAAATAGGAATCTCCGGATAGAAGCTCCTTTACCCTTTCAAGATCCATTCCAAGCTCAATAGCCCGAAACCCTTTTGGAGGAGCTTCAAAATCCTCTGCGCCGACATTCCCTGGAATACTTATAGAAAAAAATATAGATATAAGGAAAAGTAATCTTGTTAGGATCCCCCTCATTCTGTTGCCTCCCGAATCCTATCTTGAAAGGGCTATGCTTAAAGCTGTGGTTAACTTTAATACATCCTCATTACCCTTTCTTATCCTATCGCAGAGGGTGGAAGAGATTCTTCTTAAAACCTTAAGTCCCATAACTGGGTTTTCATCACAAAGACGGATAAAATCCTCCCTCTTAATCTCATACAAAACACAATCTGTGGAGGCGGTTATTGTGGCACTTCGGGGTTCCTGTTGAAGCATGGCCATGTCACCGAAAAAGGAGACCTTTTCCGAATTCAGTTTTACCATAGATTTTTCCGCATTTCCAAAACCCTTGCCTATCTTCATGGTGAGGTTTTTACTAACATCCACCTCCCCCTCGGCAAATAAGTACATTGAATCCCCCATCTCCCCCTCAGTCATTATGACTGTTCCTTTGGGAATATCCATTCTTGTAGAGATACTCCAGATCCTGTTTAACTCCTCGTCGGAAAGATCAGAAAGGAGCACAACCTTTTTAAGTACATCCATCTCCTTTTTCTGATCCTTTTTCTTTCTGATCATGGTTTTATATTCCCCTTCCCAGAACAAAGGCCTTATCCGTGTCTTTTATAATGTAATCCGCTGGAGGGGCAAGATAGATGCTTTCTGAGCTCTTCTGTTCCTCGGCAAGATCTATCTCTGCTTCCTGAAATTTTCTTTTTATAAAGGCATCGATACTAGAGGAATCCTCGGAAAGGATATCATCCAGGGTAATCTTCTTCTCCTCGGAGAGAATTCCGACAACTACCCCTTTACCGGTTTTAAGAAAACTCTCTGTTAGGTCCCAGAAGGTTTTACCAACCAGGGCACCTGGTATTGACACCTGTTTAAGTCCCTGGTCATTATCCTTAGAAAGCATCTCCCGGACTATCCTTGGAATCCCCTTTTCTTTAGTGGCATGGGCAAGGATATAACCACTGAATTCTCCATTTACCAAAACATCATCCACATTCGCCCTTATCAGATGTTGTTTGTTCTCGGGATTCACCACCTCCGCACAGGTAAGGATATCAGGATTTATCGATTTTAAGGCTAAAACCGCAAGGATTGTCCTTTCATCAGCATTCTCAAGGGAATGCCCCCCCGAGGTGTCGGGAATAATCAGGGCAGAGTGAGCCTGATGAGCAGATCCCCTTTTTAAAACCTTTTCATTCACAAAATCCCCTTTCACAAATTTCAGATCCAGGGAGGGGTACTTAATTTTCAGATCCTGAAAGCTCTCCGGTAGAATATCATTTATAAGAACCAGCACCGCCTTTCCGCTACCGGTTATTGCCACTAGATGTTCCAGGATGCCCTCAGCGGTATTGTTCCATCCGCATAGGACCATATGGTTTCTCAATATCAATTCCTGCAAGCCTTTACCCTCCTGTATTTTCCTGTCTACATAGATACTGGCAATGGTACCGGACAGAAGCGAGATTATCACAATCCCCATAAGCATCACCACTGCCGCAAAAATCCTGCCAGGAAGGGTGACAGGATACTTATCCCCGTACCCCACTGTGGTTATGGTAACCATCCCCCACCAGAGGGCATCTACAATATTTCCAAACATGCTGCCTTCTTGACGGTTTTCCGATAAGAAGACTGCTCCCCCTCCTAGGGTAATGATAAGAAGGATGAACAAAAGGAGTTTAGGAAGATTCTCCTTTTTTAATTCTCTTAAAAAAGAGATAAGTGCACTGGTTAAGTGCTTAAGAGTCTCCCCTAGTTTCAATTTTTCCTGACCTTTTTGTCCTCTCTTATCCAAAGCCCTGGAAACCCCTTTTAAAATTATTATTGTTCATTTCTTTATCGGCCTTTAGAAAGTAAAATAAAAGCAAACCCCAGTTAAGTTTACAAGAGGGGGCTACAAAAATAGTGAATATTGGTTTAGAATTCCTCCATGAAAACAGGAATAAATAGATTATTACCCATCCTTTTATTAGCATTTCTTCCTCTGCAAATTCCGGCGCAGAGTGTAGCGGGAGGCTCCCTGCATCTCGAAGAGTACACCTCCTCCACCGGTTCTCCGGTAAAGATAGTAACCAATCCGGATAATGCGGATATCTACATAGACAACATCTATTTTGGTAAAAGCCCCCTGGAGATAACCTCCCTTTTTCCCGGGCTTCATCTTTTAAGGATAGAAAAGGATTCTTACAGAACCTACACCACCTGGTTTACACTGACGGAACAAACCAGACTGATCCTTACCGTGGATCTGGAGCTCGTAACCGGGTTTTTATCCCTTTCCGTACTCCCTAACGATGCCCAGATAACTGCAGGAGGAACCCGGTTGGGAATCGGGACCAATGAACTTCCCGTGGGGCGCTACAATCTAGTGGTTAAAGCCTTCGGGTATAATCCCTTTGAAACCGTAATCCAGATAGGGGATAATCAAACCACCCGAATGAATATTGCCTTGGAGCTTGCCGAATTCGAGGTTACCGATTTTTCAATCCGCAGGAAAAGGTTCAATCCGGATAATCCTGGTGTCCTTGGTTCCTGCTCCATAGATTTTATTGTGACCTCCTGGGGAAACGGAGAAGTGGTACTTTTCGATGAAGCCAGTACTGTTGTGTGGAGGAGGGAAGTAGGTCCTTTCAATACCTGGGATCAATCCATTATCTGGCGGGGGGTGGATCTCCAGGGGAACCCAGTAAAGGACGGCTTCTACAAGGTTGAGCTCTCCCTATCCGACGGAGGTAGGGAGATCCTGCTTTCCGAAGTTCTGCAGGTAGATAGAACCAGGGTTATATCCTACCGGTCACTTTTTGAGGGTAACTCCGGGCTTTACCTTGCTCCATCTGCGGATACCCTTCCCAGGGAAAGTCTCCAGGTCTCCCTCAATGCCTTTGGTACTTCCACTTCTGAAGGAACGGACCTCCAGGTTCAGGGGGCTGCGAGAATCCCTCTAACGGATCGCCTAGAGCTGGACCCTCATTTTTCTGTTTTCCCGAAAACCGATGCCTCCTCCCTGCAGGTAGGAATTGGCATTAAAGCCCTTCTTGTCCAGGCAGAGCAGGTTTCTGTGGCCTCGGTTTTAACCGGTCTTGTTGGAACTCCTGTTAGGGGGGGGGGAATCAATCTCTCCGGGTTCCTCTCGATACTGCTACCAACCCAAATAAAAATAAACCAATTTTACCTGCTTCTGGCCCCGGAACTTGCTCTGGATTTCCTGAGAAAAACCTGGGCCAGCGCCAGGGCGGGAATACTCTATGAAAAAGGGCCATTAGGAATCGGGGTGTCTGCAAAGATCACCAGTAATGATTTTTCACAGCCCTTTGGAATCTCCCTGCCCCTACAGGCAGCAGCGGAAATAAACTGGCTTATTCCAGAAACACAGATGGTTGTTTCCCTCCTCTTCTCCGGTTTGTTGAATCCCGCCGGAGATCTGCTTTCCGGTTTTACCTTTGGAGGAGGTTTAGGATTTCTTGATTAAAGGGTTCTAAGCAGGTTTAACCAGGACTCTGGCGGTGTAATCCACCCGGGCAAGATAGGGGTAGTAGGATTGCTCTGTGAAATACTCCTCCACTGCCTCTCTGGCTCCAAGAAAATGACCATAATCATCCAGGAAAAGGATTCCTCGGCCCGATACCCTGGGATAGAGCCTTTTCAATTCAAAGGCTGTTGATGAATACCAGTCTGTATCCAGTCGAAGAAAAGAGATCTTATCCGGAAGATCTTCCTTGAGTGTATGGAGAACATCTCCGGGATGGATGACAAAATTCTCCTGTGCATACCCGGTTAGGGAAAGATTCTTCAGAACCTCCTCCACCCCCGCTTCCCAGCGGCAATAATCCCCATTGCCCTTGCTTCTAGCCTCCTGAATCCTGGCTGCAATGGGTATTCCGTTCCAGGCAATGATGTCCTTTTCTCCCGGCTCTGTCATTCCCGAAAAGGTATCATAGAGATGTATCCTCCTCTCCCCTTCCCCGAACTCCTGCAAGGCCAGGGAAAGGAGCATACAGGAACCCCCCTTATACACCCCGCACTCCACAAAGTCGCCGGGGATTCTGTTCCGACAAACATACTCTACGGCCTTAAACAAGGCAAAGCCTCTTTCAAGGGAGGTTAAAGTAAATTCCTTTACCCTTTCCCAAAGAGGGAGGAATCTTTTCTCTATATCACTCCTCCATACCTGTGGCGGAAGGACACCGTAACCCCGCTCCTCCAGATATTCCTTAGCTTCCCTTTCTGTCATGACCTCTCTTTTCCTTTAAGAAGGAGAAGAAACTCCTCTTCTCCCACCACCTTGACACCCAAACGGAGAGCCTCCTCCAGTTTACTACCCGCAGAAGCACCGGCAAGAAGGTGAGTAGTTTTTCCCGTTACAGTCCCGGAAGTTTTACCACCCCGCTTTTTTACCTCCTCCATGGCCAGGGATCTGGGTTTGAAGTTTTCAAAGCTTCCTGTTACACACCAGGTCTGGCCCCTGAATACCGGATCATACTTATGTTGTTCCTCCTGCTTCTCCTCTGCCCTGGAGGGAAGCCCCAGTTTTACCAGGGAGTCTATCATACTTCGCAACTCCGGGTTCTTAAATTCCCTAAGAATACTCCTTGCTATTTTTTCTCCTATTCCCAAAATACTTGTGAGGGCTTCCAGATCCTGCCTATCCGCAAGCTCATACAGTTTAATAAAAGAATCGAAACCGTTTTCTATAAGAAGTTCCGTTACCTTCTGGCCTACCTCTGGTATTCCCAGGGACACAAGGAGGGTCTGGAAGGATTGTTCCTTGCTTTTGGTTATACCTTCCATGATTAGGTTTATCTTCTTTTCGCCAAAGCCAGGAATGCCGGAAAGCCTTTGGTAATCGAAGGAATAGAGATCCGGAAGATCCCTGATAAACCCTTTCTCTAAAAGCAGGTCAACGGTTTCCGGCCCCAAATTGCCTAGATCCATCTGTCCCCGATCTACAAAAAAAAGGATTCTCCCCTTTATCTGGGCTGGGCACTCCCTGTTCTGGCAGAAATGGTGTGCCCCCTTCTGAATCAGAGGAGCACTGCAGGAGGGGCACTGGGCAGGGATTCTAAAGGTCCTCTGATTTTCCTCATTCTTTTCAATAACCCTTTCCACAGCTGGGATAACATCCCCCCTGCGGGATATGGCCACAGTATCACCCAAGGCAAGTTCCAATAGGTCAATGTAATCCTGATTGTGCAAGGTTACGTTGGAGATCGTGGATCCTCCTACCTGGACAGGCTTTACCCTGGCTACAGGGGTAATTCTTCCTGTTCTGCCCACCTGAACATCTATCCCCAGAACCTTCGTAATTCCTTCGGGGGACTCAAATTTATACGCCAGGGCCCACCGGGGATGGTGGCCTGTATAACCAAGATCCTCCCGGATAGAAAGATCATCTATTTTAAAGACTAATCCATCAATTTCATAATCCAAGATCGCCCGTTCCTCTCTTTCCCGGGAGATAAAATCCCCCACCTTGGAGTAATTTCCCCGGAACCACCGCTCATCCTCCAGAATACCAGCTTCTATCCTGGCTTCCGAAAATATTCCTATTCTGGGATTAACCCGGAAACCGAGATCCCCTAAAACCATGAGAGCTTCCCTGTGGCTGGGGATTGGTGGAGTAAAGAAACCTTCGTAAACAAAGATACTTAAGGGGATTTTTGCCACATCGCTGCTTTTTATTCTGCGTAAGGTTCCTGCGGCAAGGTTTCGGGGATTTGCATAGGGGGTTTCCAGGGTACTATTTATCCTGTTGAACTCACTCTTTGGAAGGTAGATCTCTCCCCGGACTGTGCAATTTATTTTTCTTTCAAGCTTAAGGGGAAGGGATCCCAAGGTTTTAACATTTTCTGTAATATCATTGCCTACATACCCATTACCCCGGGTTACTCCCCTCTGCAGTCTGCCTCCCTCGTAGTAGAGAACTATGGAAACCCCATCAATCTTCTCTTCCCCCACAAAACAGAGGGGTTTCCCTGCGGTCTGTTCTGTTTTTTTCATCCAGGCAATGACATTTTCCGGAGTGTAGGATTTATCAAGACTTAGCACGGGAATGGTGTGGGTAAATTCTCTAAAATCATTGGTAAGATCACTCCCAACCCTTCGGGTAGGAGAATCCTCAAAAGCCAAATCGGGATACTCTCTCTCCAGAGAACAAAGTTCATCAAAAAGGCGATCATATTCCTGATCGCCTAAAGTTGGTTGGCCTAAAACATAATATTCATACTGATACCTTCGCAATCTTTCCGAAAGAATATCTATCCTTTTTTTAGCCTCCTCCCTGGATTCCCTATTCAAGCGTCAATCCTCTCCTTAAAAAAGCATCCTTGAACCCAAGGTTCTTCATGGAGAGAAGCACAACGCCGCTTTCGTCCCAATTCAGTGGACCTACCAAAACCCTGTACACAGTTCTTTCTGGTGTTTCTCTCTTGCTGATCCCCAGGGGATAAACAGAACCGAATCTTTCAACTAATTTCAAGGCAGAGTCTCTCTCCGTAAAAACACCAATCTGAAGATAGTAGGCTTCCCGATTCACCATTAAAACAGGCAAAGGGGATTCCTTTTCTAAAGCAGGTAAGGAAACCTCCGGGATCTCCTCCGGAACCTCGGTAACCTCGGATACTTCCAACTCCGCATAGTCGGGAGATACCTCCTCTGGGATCTCTTCCACTCCCTCCTCCTGTGGGACTTCCGGGGGTCTCTCCTCGGCAGGTTCAAAAAGGAAAACCAATTCTGCTTCTACAGGGATCTCCTCCTTCTCCACTTCCCGGATTGTCGTTTCTTCGGTTTTCTTTTCCTCTTCTACCATTACGGGCTCAAGGGTTTCCTCTTCCACAGACGGTTCAGTTTCCATTTCCATGGAAATCTCCCCTTCTTCCGCAGTTTCTTCCACGAGAACTTCCGGTTCTGGCTCTACTACTTCAAGCACCTCTTTTTCCTCTTCAGAGGTTTCAAGAACAACCTCCGGCTCCTCGGTAAGGGGTTCTTCAAGATCAAAGGGGGAAAGGTCCTCTTCCGGCATCTCCTCCCGGGAGGAGACAGCCATTGGAAGCTCCTCTTTCTCGACCACCGGCACTGGGGGAGGAAGGATCTCTTCCAGTTCCATTACCTCAGGTTCCGGTTCAAAAGCTTCAGGGTACTCTGCAACCAAGGGAAGATCCTCCACCGTCTCTTCTTCCAGCTCCTCTTCCACTGGTTCCGGGAGGGGTTCAACTAAAATAGCTTCCTCTGCGGATGGCTCCGCCAGGGGCAGTTCTGTAACCGCTTGTTCCGGGAGGGGCTCCTCCCCTACCACAGGAAGAACAGATTCTTCTGCCGGAGGTTCTGAAACAATCTCTTCTGAGGTTTCAAGTGCGGGTTCCTCCACTATTTCCTCCGCCGGCTCAGCTGGTTCTTCTGCGACCTCTGCCGCCGGCTCTTCTACCGGCTCTTCCACCAATAAAGCCTGTGGTTCCGGTTCGGGGAGGGCTGCTTCCGCAGGTAAAACAGTTTCCGGTTCTGCCTTCAGAAGGATAAGATCATCAACTCTGGGAAGATCCGGTTCTTCTGGGGGAGTTTCTGGTAACTCCGCCACCAAGGGTGTTTCCTCAACAACTGGCTCTGTTTCTCTCTTTGCCTCTTCTACCGGTTTCTCCTTTGTAACGGCTTGAACCGGTGGTTTTTCCTCTACGACAGCCTGAACCTGCGGTTCCTCCTTAACTGGAGGAGAAACAGGGGTTACAGTAGTGGTCTCCTCTGCAGGTTGTACCGGCGGAGAAACCGCTCTTTCTGGGAAAAGAATAGAATCCAGGAAGGCAAGTTCCGAGGATAAACCGGCTTTTGGATTTAAATCAGGATCCGGTGTATAAGCCCTCTCTTCCGCAGGGTTTATAGCCCCCTTGTTCGCTTGGCTATTCAGAGTAACCCTGCAACGTACAATCTCAGATTCCGATATACCAAGGGCACTGGCTGCATCTCTGGATACCAGTAAAAAAAGTCCTGGATCCTGCAACCGGCTTACAATAATTATCTCTACAACCTTCCCATTTGTCAGATTTTCCACTCTAACCGTGGTATTTCTTGGAAAGGCATTGCTGGCTCCAAAAAATCCTGAGGCCGGAAACTCTCCGTATCTTCCCAAGGCCGTACTGCCCTCCCATTGAGACAAGGTTTGGGCAAAAAGGAAAGGAGATATTAAGAGAAACAGTACGAGTATTATCCTTCTCATTAGACTACTCCTCTTATTATCATCGGAAAAAAAATAAGAGATCTAATCCTTTTTTACTGGGATTCCTTTAAAAAAACATGGTTTTGCGGGGCCTTGGATTGTGATTTCTTTTCCCTGGCCGGCAAAAAAGGCTCCGCACCATCAATTAAGCATTCTGAGGGCTCGGATTCCTATCTCTCTTCCTACAGAATAAGCAATTATCTCCGGCCTAGAAGAATCTAGGCGCAAAAGATCCACTGGGAAGGAATCTCTCCCTACCTCCCTGTCTCCGACAAGATTCATAAAACAGAAATCCACCCCTACAAGCTGGATTTTTTTGGAACCAGCCGTCTCAAGAGTCATGGTAACCTCTAGAAGATACGAGGCGCCACCGTTTCTGGATAAAAAGACAGAGGAACTGCTCTTACCATAGGGATCCTTAGGCAGATCCTTAAAGGGGGTGTTAAAGATTATATGCCCTTCTTCGAAAAAGGCATCCATTACCCCGCCCTCCAGGACAGAAAAGTATTCCACCGCCTCGGGAGCAGAATTCTCCTCCGAAAAACGGGTATAAAGACATATGGTTTCTCCAAAAACGGAGACAGAGAAGCACAGAAAAACTAGGACCATAATAAAAGCTGAACAGCAAGAGTATCTTTTTCCCTTCATACCACCGATTATCGGCTTTAAAGCTCACTTATTGCAGAGAAACCGATTCTGTGTTACTTTAGGAACCAATGGAACAATCCAAGACAAACACCCCGGAAACCATATCACTACTGGATCTAATTCTTGTTCTGGCAAAAAGATGGAGATTTATATTTCTTTTCACCGGCGTGTTTATGGTTCTTGTGGTTCTCTTTTCTCTTTACAGTCTGAAAATGCCCTCCGATTCACCCTACAATCCTCTTCCAAATGTATATAAACCAGAGGTCAAGATAAGGCTTCAGGACAGTGCCTCCTCTGACACTTTATCTGCTCTTTTACAAAACAGCGACCTTGGCATATTTGCCGGGCTTGCCCAGGGGGCAGGATCAGGATCCCAGAGTGCAGACCTTGCCCAGGCTCTGCTTAAAGGAAATACCTTGGTAGATCAGCTGGTAAAGGAGTTCAATTTTATAGAAAAATACAACCTGGATAAGTATCCTGTTACAGAGGCAAGGGAGCTTATAACAACCGCCATTAAGAGCGATTTTGAAAACACCACAGGGATTCTTACCATAAGTTACGAGGATATAGATCCTGATTTTGCCACAAAAATCCTGAACAGGGCCTTGGATCTACTGGAACAGCGTTTCAAGAATCTTACCCTGGAAAGGGTAACATCAAAAAGGTATTTTCTTACAGAAAGGATCTCCGAAGTGGAGAGGGATCTGAAAAACGCTCAAAATAAACTTATAGACTTCCAGAAAAAAAACGGGATTGTGGACATAGAAACCCAGGCACAACTACAAATTGAGGAGATTGCCTCTCTTAATGCTAAAATAGTAGCCCTGGAGATGGAACTTCAGTCTCTAAGACAATACCGGAGACCTGAGGATCCACAGATCCTCAGGGTGGAGCAGGATCTAAAGCTGAACCATCAGCTGCTGGAGATGAAAAAAACCGGTTTTAATATCTTCTCTTCAGAAAATATACCTACCAGTCAGCTTCCAGAAATCAGCGCCACTTATCTTAATCTTAGAAGAGATCTTGCCATCCACGAGACTGTTTTCAGTTCCTTAAGGCAACAGCTTGAAACTACCAAGCTGGAAGAAGCCGATGACTCTAAAAAGTTCCAGATCATCGAGAGAGCGGAAGTACCGGAACGAAAGTATAAACCTAGCCGGGGGAAGCTCTGCATTATTACATCGGTATCCGCCTTTTTTCTGGCAATTTTCATTAGCTTTATAATGGAATACAGCGAAAGGGTTAAACAGGATCCTCTGGAATCGAAGAAGCTTACTGCTATAAAGGAGCATTTATCCTTAAAACGAAATAAAAAATGAACTATTTTGTAATTCAGGTAAAAACCCGGGGTGAAACAAAGTATATAAAAATAGCGAAGACTCTTTTTAAGTCGAGGAATCTTCCAGAGGAGGTCACGGGACGACTTCTCTGGCCTAGAAGGAAGATAACCATCCGCAAAAGGGGAAAATCCGTGGAGACCTTGGCGCCGATCTACCCGGGATACATATTTTTAGAAGCGGAGGATATTTCCACAGAGGTCTATTGGCTCCTGAAGAGGGTGGTAGGATTTTACCGCTTTCTTAAAAATAATCAGGAGATTGAACCTTTAGGAGAAAATGACAAAAGGATACTTCTGCATTTTCTCTCCTTCGGGGATGTGGTGGAAAAGTCCTTGGTGACCTTTGATGAGAATCAGAAGATCCAGGTTGTAAACGGGCCAATGAAAGGTCTTGAAGGGAGAATTGTTAAGGTCGATAAGAGAAAGAAGAGGGCAAAAATAATGCTGTCCCTTTATGAAAATGCCTTTCTTGTTGACTTTGGCTTTGATGTTCTTGAACAGGTGGAACAAGGGGATGAAGAAAAGTCGTAAAACCATCTATATAATTGGCGCAGGGTTTGCAGGTCGTTCCATTGCCAGGGAGATAAAAGCAAAGGAGATCCTTGGAAAGGTAGTTGCCTTCCTGGATGACGATCCAAAAAAAATTGGAACCGAGATAGAGGGAATTCCTGTACTTGGCCCCATAAACCAGGTAGAGGAATTCCTTTCCCGGATCCCAGCCGAAGAAGCTTTGATAGCAGTCCCTTCCGCAAGCCGGGAATGGCTTCGCTCCGTATATAAGCTGCTGAAAAGGGCAGATTTTTCAAAGATAAGGATTCTTCCCGGCATAAGCCAGATAGTCGACGGAAATGCGCACCTTATTCAAACCCGGGAAATCTCTGCCCAGGACCTTTTAAGCAGAACCCAGGTGGTTATCCCTTTAAAGGAAAGCCTCGTGTACCTTAGGGGCAAAAGGGTACTGATAACTGGTGCCGGGGGCAGTATAGGCAGCGAGCTGGCAAGACAGCTTCTTTCGGGAGGAGCCTCCAGGCTGTACCTCTTTGACCATGGAGAGAATCAGGTTTACGAGATAGAAAAGGAACTGAAGATCCTCCAGGAGGAGGGCGTAGGAGAGGCTGCTACCATAGTACCTGTTATAGGGGAACTGCAGGATAAGGATTATGTAGAGTTTATACTGAAAAGGCTTAAGGCGGATGTTATCTTTCACTGTGCCGCCCATAAGCATGTACCCCTTATGGAAGCCAACCCCATAGAGGCAGTTAAAAACAATCTCTTTGGCACAAAGCATCTTGTAGATGCCGCCTGCAAAGCCGAAACAGCAAGGTTTGTCTTCATCTCCACAGACAAGGCTGTAGAACCAGTGGGCATCTACGGAGCAACAAAAATGCTGGCGGAAGAGATAGTTCTTAACAAGAAAAAACAGGGAATCTCCTTTATGGTGGTCCGGTTCGGAAATGTGTTAGCCTCTACAGGAAGCATAGTTCCCCTATTTACAAAGCAGATCCAGAAGGGTGGCCCGGTAACAATTACCCATGAAAAGGCAGAACGTTTCTTTATGACCCTTCCAGAGGCTGCATCCCTGGTGCTTAAGGCTGGAGGGGTGGGAGAAAACGGATCCCTCTATGTTCTGGATATGGGGGAACCGATCTCTATAAAGGAGCTGGCTGTTCAGCTTATTAAATTCTACGGTTTTATCCCGGAAACGGATATACCCTTTAAATATATCGGCCTCAGACCCGGAGAAAAACTGTTGGAAAGGCTCTGGGCGTCGGATGAAGAACCGGTTCCCACAGAACATCCTCGAATCAATCGTCTTATGCGGGAAAAAAGATGGAACGGTTCTCTGGAGGAGATTTTGGAATCCCTTAAACCGATCTGTTTCCTGGATAGGCAGAAACCGGAGTATTACAGAAATCGTCGTATTTTAAGGTCCACACTTAAACAGCATATTCCCTCCCTGGAGATTCCCCCCGATGAACCGGAATACTGATAATATCCCCTTTGCTCTTCCCTCCTTAGGAAGAGAGGAGGAGGAAGCGGTGGTCCGGGTTTTACGAAGCAATTGGCTTACCACAGGCCGGGAGACCTTGGCCTTTGAAAAGGAGTTTGCCTCCTTTTTAGGGGTGCCCAAGGCCCTGGCGGTTAATTCCGCCACCGCGGGGCTGCATCTATCCCTGGAGGCTTTAGGAATCAGACCTGGAGACAGAGTAATTACCTGCCCCTTCACTTTTACAGCTTCGGCGGAGATAGTGCGATACCTGGCAGCAGATATCCGGTTTGCCGATATTGATTCTGAAACCTTTACAATCCATCCCCAAGAGGTGGAAAGGATCCTAAAGGAAGACAAGACCTGCAAAGCTATAATTCCCATTCATCTTGGTGGGTATCCCTGCGATATGGAGGCCCTCTGCGATCTTTCCGAAAAATTCTCCGCCTCCCTTGTGGAGGATGCTGCTCATTCCTTTCCCAGCAGAACCGAAAAGGGATATCTGGGAACCCTGGGAAAGGCCGGGGTTTTCTCCTTCTATGCTACAAAGACCATAACCACCGGCGAGGGGGGGATGATCGTAACAGCGGATGAAACCCTGGCAAAAAGAATCTCCACCATGCGGCTGCACGGGATAGACCGGGATGTCTGGGACCGTTACACCTCTACAAAAAAGCAGGGCTGGGAATACCGGATAGTTGAGGCTGGGTATAAATACAATATGACCGACCTCTCCGCTGCCCTGGGAAGGGTTCAGCTTACCAAGGCAGAGCTTTTCAACCGCCAGAGAAGAGAGATAGCAGAAGAATATAACAAGTCCTTTTCAGACTGCGGCCTTCTCATAACCCCTAAGGACCATCCTGCCCACAGCTGGCATCTCTACATCCTTCAACTAAATCAGGAAGACCTTACCATAACTAGGGACGAATTTATCAATCTTCTTGCCGAAGAGGGGATAGGAACCAGTGTTCACTATATACCCCTTCACATAATGCCCTATTACCGCAGTCTTTACAGCCACAAACCGGAGGATTTTCCCAATTCCCTGAAGGTGTATACCCGCTGTGTAAGTCTCCCTGTGTATCCCTCCCTTAAGGAGGAGCAGAGGGAACGGATCATTCGGACGGTTCTTGCCACGGCAAAGAAACATCACAGGAGAAGGATCCATGGCGGCAGCTAAGAAGGCAGAACCTCCTGCCTGGGTTCAGGGCCTTTTCGTGGAGGACCTGTATGCCCCCCAAATACTGTATGCTGTAATTATCCGTTCCCCGGCAGATAGGGGAACGTTGATATCCTTGGATATCCCAACCCTTCCCAGGGATTATTTCTCCTTCCTTCCCTCGGAGATACCTGGAGAAAACAGGCTGAAACTCTTTTCCCGTTCTATGGCTCTGCTTTCCGACCGGGAGATAGGCCACCGGGGTCAGCCTCTTGCACTGCTGGCGGGGCCTGATCTTAAGCTAGTAAAGTATTTTGCCCAACAGATCGGTTTTACCATAGAGAAGAGAACTCCCCTTTCCGCAGAAGACCGGGAGGAGGAGAACCAGAAGATTCTGGAGTCCTATGTCAGCGAGGGAGTGGTGGAGGACAAATTTAAAGAGTCTTACCAGGTTCTGGAGGAGCATTATACGACCTTTCCCCAGGAGGAGCTTTCTGGCGATATTCTTGGTGCCTTTGCAAAACCGGAGGAGAGCAACAGTTTTTTAATTCTCACCAAGAGTCCCTGGATATTTCATCTTCGGGACACCGCCGCAGAGGCCCTGAAGCTTCCCCCAAAACAGATAAGGGTTAGAATTCCGGAAACCGGTTCTCCCATAGAAAGCCGAATCTGGTATCCTTCCCTTCTAGGCACCTTTGCGGCTCTGCTTGCCTGGAAGAGCGGGAGACCTGTCAAGCTTTTACTCTCAAGGCAGGAGGAATTGGAGAACAGCTTTCGCCGTTCCCCTGTATCAATAAAATATAAAACCGGACTGAATACGGAAGGAAATATCAAAACCACCAGCATCTCCATCTCTCTGGACACCGGAGCCTTTCCTGTGCAGTCAGAGGAGCATCTTGCCATCCTCTCTAAAGCATCCCTTGGAACCTACAAGGCGGAAGCCTTTTCTCTCTCAAGCCAGGCTATTTTAACCTCCAATCCTCCTCCCGATCCTGTTTCGGGTTTCGGTCCTGCCGAGGCCTTGTTTGCCCGGGAGACCCATGTATCCAGGATAGCAGAACTCTGCCAGAGGGATCCCATAAGCTGGCGCAGAGATAATTTAAGGAATCCTGAGAAAGTACAAGATTTACTGGATAACATTGCCCAACAATCCGATTTTTACAGGAAATATGCTGCCTTTGAAAGCATAAGAAAAAAGAGAAAGGAAATACAAGACTTTTCAAGGCCCTTAAGGGGTATAGGCATAGCCCTGGCATCTGCCTCCACTCCCTTCTTTTCAAAGGAAAAGGCCTACCACAGCTATTCTGTAACAGTCCGGCTGGAACAGGAGGAGAGGCTTTTTATCGCTACCTCCAGTCTCACGGGAAACCGGGGAACACCCAGGTTCTGGAAGAGACTGGCAGGAGAGATCTTGGGTATACCCCTGGAAAGGATAACCATTGTAAAACCGGACACCGCCCTGGTTCCTGATTCGGGACCCTCTCTTTTTTCCCGAAACACAACTCTGACCACAGAGCTGATAAAACGCTGCTGCGAGGCAGTAAAAAGAAACCGTTTTCGAGAACCCCTACCCATTGAGATAACCAGATCCTTCCGTTTTCCCGCTGCCTCCAGAGGTGGAGTGGACCCTGCTATTGCTGCAAACCTGGGAGAATCCTGGGCTGCAGGAATTGTGGAGGTTGAGGTGGATCCCATCACCTATATTCCTGTTGTTAAAGGAGTTTGGCTTAACCTGGATTGCGGAAAGCTTCTAGATAAGGAGAATGCTCTAAAAAGGATGGAGGCAGGGATCTATAGAGCCCTCTCCTGGAGTCTTGCCCGGAGGTACCCCTTTGAGGATTTTATCAACACCACGGTTATCACAGGAATAAATCCCATTACTCCGGTCTATATACACTTCCAGCCCTCTAAAGAGAGGGAGGAGCCTGCAGGAATAGGAGAGCTTCCCTTTAACGTGATTCCTAGTGCAGTTATTACAGCCCTGAGTCAGGCTACAGCCAGACATTACAACACCATGCCTGTAACCCCCTCCCTGATTTCCAGATCCCTGGAGGAACTATGATAATCTCTTTTCTGCTTAATGGTAAGGAGGTGACAATCAATACTGAGCCAGAGAGAAGGAGCCTGGACCTCCTTAGGGATGAGTTCGGTCTTCTGGCAGCCAAGGGAAGATGCTATAAGGGCATTTGCGGGAAATGCACAATCCTTTTAAATGGAGAAACGGCTCTTTCCTGTCTTCTTCCCGCCTTTGCCCTTAAGGGAAACACTGTAACTACCCTGGAAGGGATAGCAAAAACCCGGGAATATGCAGATATAATCCGGAGTTTTGAAGAAACGGGATACCGTCCCTGCCATGCCTGCGAGTCTGGGAAGATAATAACCATCTATTCCCTCCTGGAGCAGAAGCCTGCGCCGACCAAGGAGGAGATAGTAGAGGCTCTGAAGGGAATTCCCTGTACCTGCGGGGATTATAAAACCCTTATAGAGAGTATAACCCTGGCCTCAGGGTATATTCGGAGAAGGAAACGTGCCAGAAAGAGATAATTCCCCGGTAGTTCATAATCCTGCAAACCTTCCCAACCTACTTTCTACCCTAAAGGACCATCCCGAAGCTTTGCTTTTTGCAGGAGGCACCTATCTGGCAGTTAAACAGTGGGGATACAATCTCTCCTTTCCGAAACACGTCATCTCCTTAAGAAACCTTGTAGAATTGAACAGGATAAACAGGACAGAAAGATACCTGGAGATTGGAAGTTGTGCTTCCCTGAACAGACTTCTCAACCTTGGCAAACACCTCCTTCCCAAAGCTCTCTACTCCGCTCTGGCAAGCATCGGAATGCCCTCCATAAGGAATGTAGCAACCCTGGGAGGGAATTTGGGGGTTTCCGATACCAGGCTTACCTCCTTTCCCGTACTC
>ENA-OSEO01001650-OSEO01001650.1-sediment-metagenome-genome-assembly--contig:-NODE-1650-length-38355-cov-7.316161_pt1 | contig 38355 bp, 33 predicted proteins | sample MGYA00237883_ERZ534232 | MGnify/ENA metagenome assembly ERZ534232 | reverse complement strand
CCAATCCCAACCTTCCAACCTTTCAACTTTCAAACCTTCAAACGTTTTCTTGATAAGGTTATAACGTTCCCCAATCCCAACCTTCCAACCTTTCAACTTTCAAACCTTCAAACGTTTTCTTGATAAGGTTATAACGTTCCCCAATCCCAACATTCCAACCTTTCAACTTTCAAACCTTCAAACGTCTCCTGGATCCTGTGAATTCTTATTTTCCGCCCATTCTACCGATTCCTCCATCAACCATCAACTATCAACCCTCAACCGTCCCCGAACCTGCGAACTTTCGAACCTGTGATCCTGCGAACGTTCTAACCTTCAAACCTTCCAACTTTCAAACTCTTAAAATTGAAATCGGCCGGCACCCGCCGACCGCTTCTTTCCATTGACCCTAAAAAGTCTTCTTTGCGTCTTCGCGCCTTCGCGCGCCTTTATCCTCCCAACTACTTCGCCGGCTCCTGATAAAACGGCACGTACTTCGACAGGAACGTCCGCACCGCGCCGTTGCCCCCGGCCGCCGCGACCTGCAGCTCCGCGAGCAGCGCCTCCAGCGCCGCCGACTCGAACCCGCTGGCGTTCCGGGCCACGAACACCTTGGCGTGGCCGGTGGCATGGGTGCCCTCCTCGGCGGTGAGCAGCTCCTCGAACAGCTTCTCCCCGGGGCGCAGCCCGGTGAAGGCGATGGGGATGTCGACGTGCGGCTCCATGCCGTTGAGGCGGATCAGGTCCTCGGCCAATTTCAAAATCCGCACCGGCTCGCCCATGTCCAGGACGAGCACCTCGCCCCCCTGCCCCATGGACGCGGCCTGGAACACCAGGTTCACCGCCTCGGGAATGGTCATGAAGTAGCGCTGCATCTCCGGGTGGGTCACGGTGACGGGTCCGCCCCGGCGGATCTGTTCCAGGAACATGGGCACCACGGAGCCGCGGCTCCCCAGCACGTTGCCGAAGCGGACCGAGACGAACCGGGTGCCGTCGCCGCGGTCCAGCGTGGAGCAGACCATCTCCGCCAGCCGCTTCGAGGCGCCCATGACGCTGGTGGGGTTGACCGCCTTGTCGGTGGAGATGTTCACGAACCGCTCCACCCCGTGCGCCAGCGCCGCCCGCCCCAGGGCGTGGGTGCCGCCGACGTTGGTCTCCAGCGCCTCGCCGGGGAACGCCTCCATCAGGGGGACGTGCTTGTAGGCGGCGGCGTGAAAGACCACCTCGGGCCGGTGGACGCCGAACACCGCCGCCAGCGACCGGGCGGAGCGCACGTCGCCCACGAACGGGTGCACGACCGTACCCGCCGGGGCCAGTCGCCGCGCCTCGGCCAGCATGTTGTGGACGCCCGTCTCGTCCACGTCGAACAGCACCAGCTCGGCGGGACGGAAGCCGAGGACCTGGCGGACGACCTCCGAGCCGATGGAGCCGGCCGCGCCCGTGACCAGCACCCGGCGGCCCGCCAGGAACGCGGCGATGGCGGCCGAATCGGTGGTCACCGGTTCGCGGTAGAGCAGGTCCTCGATCCGGATGTCGTGCAGGTCGCGCACCGACACCGACTCCTCGGGCAGGCGGTCGATGTGGGGCACCACCTTGATGCGGCGCACCCCGGCGGCGTGCAGCGATTCGAACACCTTCTGCACCAGCACGTGCTTGGCGGTGGTGATGCCCATGATGGCGGCTTCCACGCGGTACTCGGCCACCACCGCCGGGATGTCGGCCAGGGTGCCCGCCACGGGCAGGCCGTGGATGGTGGCGCGGGCCTTGCCGGGGTCGTCGTCCACGAACGCCACCGGGTCGTAGTCGATCTCGGTGGCGCGCAGGAACTCCCGGGCCAGCCGCTCGCCGGTGGGGCCGGCGCCCACGAGCAGGGTGCGCACGCCGGCGCGCTGCTCCCGCAGCACCTCGCGCCAGACGCGCCGGGCGATGCGGAAGGCGCTGATGAGGAGCACGCTGAACACCCCGTCCAGGAGCACCACGCTGCGGGGCAGCGACGCCACCCAGCCCAGCCACTGGTCCGCCTGGACCAGGGCGAAGGCGGCTACCGTCCAGATTGCCCCCGCCTTCAATATCCCCGCCATTTCCCTGAGCCCGACGTAGGACCAGGCCACCCGGTAGAGTCCGAACGCCCACAGCAGGAGCACCTTGATGACGAACAGCACGGGCAGCCAGGTCGCCGCCTGGGCGGGAAACCCCTTGGGGAAGGAAAACTCGAAGCGGACGAAGAAGCAGGCGGCGAACGAAAACAGGATCAGCCCGGCGTCCCCTGCCAGAAAAAACAGCCGCCGCCGCCACACACCTTTAATCATGCGTTCCACCATCACGAGATCCCCTGCATATTGAATGGCTCAGCCAATGTACACGGACGACAGCCATCGCCCGTGTCCTGCTTTCTCTCGAGCGTCTATTTCACCACAAAGCCACGAAGGTCACAAAGGGAATCCACGTTCCTTATTTCCTCGATCATCCCTTCACTCGTGCTCGTGCTCGTAATCGTCATCGCACTCGTAATCGTGCTCGTAATCGGAATCGGGACTGTTGGAAGGTTTAAAGGTTTAAAGGTTTAAAGGTTTAAAGGTTTAAAGGTTTGAACGTTCCCCAATCCCACCTTTCCAACCTTCCAACATTCCAACCTTCAAACTTCTTCTAGAACCAGCGAATCTTTCGCTTTCAAACCTGCGAACCTGATCCGGCATACTTCCCTGAACCCTATCCTTTCAGTCTTTGTGTCCTTTGTGGCTTTGTGGTTAGTACTTCCCACAGGCGAGCACTCCCGCCGCCACGCGCTCCAGGTCCGCCTCGCTCATCCCCGTGCCGCTGGGCAGGCAGAGCCCGTCCCTGAAGATCGCCTCGGCCACCGTCCCGCCCACCGCCCGGCAGCCGGCGAACACCGGCTGCAGGTGCATGGGCTTCCAGACGGGCCGGGCCTCGATGTCGTCCGCCTCCAGCCGCTTCCGGATCGCCTCCCGGTCGACGCCGAACGCCGCCGCGTCCACGGTGATGCAGGTGAGCCAGCAATTCGACTCCCCATACGCCGCCTCGGGCATGAAGGCGATCCCGGGCACGCCGGCGAGGCGCCGCCGGTACCAGGAATTGATCTCCCGGCGCCGGGCGACGCGGTGGGCCAGCGTGGCGAGCTGGCCCCGGCCGATGGCGGCGGCCACGTTGGACATCCGGTAGTTGAAGCCGATCTCCGAGTGCTGGTAATGGGGCGCGGGGTCGCGCGCCTGGGTGGCCAGGTGGCGGGCCCGCCGTGTCCAGCCCGGGTCATCGGCGGCGAGCATCCCGCCGCCGGAGGTGGTGATGATCTTGTTGCCGTTGAACGAGAACGCCGCCATCACCCCGAACGCACCCGCCGGCTGGCCCTTGTAGGTGGCCCCGAGGGCTTCGGCCGCATCCTCGATCAGCGGCACCTCCCACTGCTCGCAGGCCGCGAGCAGCGGATCGTAGTCGGCGCACTGGCCGTAGAGGTCCACGGCGATCACCGCCTTGGGGAGCCGGCCGGTGCGCCCGCAGCGATCCAGTTCCTCGGCCACGAGCCCGGGGTCCAGGTTCCACGACTCGGTGGTGGCGTCCACGAACACCGGCTCGGCGCGCTCGTAGGCGATGGCGTTGACCGAAGCGCTGAAGGTGAGGCTGGAGACGAGCACCGTGTCCCCCGCCCCGATCCCCAGCATCCGCACCGCCAGGTGAAGCGCCGCCGTGCCCGACGATAGCGCCGTGGCATGCGCCCGCCCGGCGGCCGCGGCCAGCTCTCCCTCGAACGCGTCCACGTGTGGCCCCATCGGCGCGATCCAGTTGCTCTCGAACGCCTCCCGTACCAGCTCCATCTCTCGACCCGTCAGATACGGCGGCGACAAATACAGTCTAGCCATCCTCGTTCATCTCTCCCATCGTGTTCTCATTCGTGCTCGTGCTCGTAATCGTCATCGTAATCGTAATCGCACTCGTAATCGTGCTCGTAATCGGAATCGGTACTGTTGGAAGGTTTAAAGGTTTAAAAGTTTAAAGGTTTAAAAGTTTGAACGTTCTCTAATCCCAACATTCCAACCTTTCAACTTTCAAACCTTCAAACGTCTTCTTAATCCTGCGAACTTGTGAACTATCAACCATCAACGATCAACCATCAACCCTTTCGATACCCAACCCACCCGCCTCAACTTCATGAGCGGCTTTGCGCCTTCGCGCGAGCATGACGGCCGCAACCGCCAGCCCGATTCCGATCCCCACCGCATCCGCGGCCAGATCCCCGAAGCTGAATGTCCGCTTGGGGATGGCCAACTGGTGCAGCTCGTCCAGCACCGCATAGATGCCGCAAACGATTCCCGCCAGCAGCAGCGGTCGCGCCGGCGGACGCCTCAGCCCGCCGCGCAGCCAGCGCTGCAGCAGGAAGGCCAGCCCGCCGTACAGCAAGGCGTGCAAGACTTTGTCCAGTCCCGGCACCGGCAAGGTGGGAATCAGGTCGCCGGGTATCGACGTCGCCGCCGCCATCCCCGTCAGCCATAGCACCAGCGGCAGCCAGTACTTCATTCGGCTGTTTTTCCCAAATCCATCGCTCATGCTTCGCGTTCAGAAAACAAGTTCGAAAGCCGAAAATCTCAACCCGCTGACCACTCAATTCTCACCTGGCCCGGACGCACGCCGTCCCGCCCAATCCAGCAATCGCAGCCTGGCGTACCGGATACCACAGGCTATCGCATCCCGGAAGCGGTCGATTAGCGCCGGCATCACCAACAGGCGGCCCACCCCGAGAGGCAGCCATTGCATGCGAAACAGGGGGAACGAATGAGTTGTCAGCACACCGGCCAGCCAGACCCGACGCAGCAGCGAGGGTCTCGACACATCCAACACCCGGTCGGGTATCGACGCAGAATGAATGTGTTTCGCCGCCTGAAACATAACCCAGGAGGCCGTGGCGCACCCCGCTTCCCGGGCACGCTGAACATACACATCCCAATTCACCTCTTGACGGTCCACCAATCGGGCGATATCCATTACGTGTTTCTCTTCGATGTTCCTGCAGTGTCCCTTGGCGGCATGGATCACCAGGTGCATCAGCAGATCCTCAAGCGCCAAACCGCGGGCCGCTGTCTCACCAAATTGAAACTCCGTCGCTCTTTGAAACAAAGAGTCAACATCAATACTGAATTGTCTGTACCCGGCCAATTCGCGATGTAGTTCTACCGCCCAGCCGCTGGGCGACACCAGCGCCCAATTGTAGAACGACTCGATGGTCGCAGACCTACCTTCGGGCGTTTCACAGCGACGGAAGCCGGCATCCAGAAGCGCAGTGACCGCATCATGAAACTTGTCAGGCCGGATCAACACGTCGAGATCGCAGTATGGGCGCTCCCAAGGATTCTCATACGCGACAGCTCCCAAGTGCGGCCCCTTGAGTAGAATATGGTCGATGCCATGAGTCGAAAGAACTTCTTCTATAGACCGATAGGTCAGCTCGGCAAGGAATTGCCGGGCAGCAATGAATAACGTCTGAGCCGGCAATTCTCGGCTCGCTCTTGCTTCTGGCTCCTTACAACTGTTCGTTATCATCTTAACCAGCAGAACTCATACATATCATTGCTTACTTTTAAGCGCGCTCGCGCCCTTTTGACGCAATAGCCAGTAGCACATCCGCAAACGCGACACTCTGTTCCCGGCGATCGAAGTACCTGGCGACATGTTGACGGCCCCGTCTTCCCATCTCAGAAGCAGAAATCGGATCAGCAGCTAACCGGGTGATAGCCTGCGCGAGCGCATCATCGGTCTATGGGGGCATCAAAGACCAGCTTTGAATTATCCACCATTCGGATGAGAGTAGCGCATCATGCGCGTAGCTGACGCATGCCGCTATCTCCTGCTCGAACGCGCCCTTGTGATGTCCGACCTGTGTGAATAATCATGAGTGGAACACATCTGCGACGAAATCCTGCAAGTTACCAGACATTTAAGGCGCGGCAGATTCAGTCGTGGTTTCATTCTGTCGCTCAGTCATCGCCGCAGGCTATGCACGATAAGCTGGGAAATAGCGATCGCGAACCTGCCATACACGACCCTGCCCTTGTTCCCAGCAACTTCTGGTGGCGACGAGTTGCTCATATGCGTTCCTGTCAATCACAATCCGACCAGTCCTGAACATCACACGGCCGGTCGGCGCGAATGACAGCTTATAGCGGAAGATACCGTCCTCGGCAGTGTATCCTCCGCCAAGTACGAGTGCACGCTTTCCAGTTGCGATGCCCCAGCAAATGATCTCGTGCTTAAGCAGATCATTCGGACGCTGTGGAAAGGCCTCCTCGAGCGTACCGCCAAGGAATGAGTACAGGTAGTGTTCAGACACGAGTACAAGTTCCGTCGAGATGACTCGGCCATTGGTTAGCACGTGAAAGAAAACATACTGGCCGCGGAGATCGTTCATGATCGAGGCGAAGAACCGATTGTCGAAATAGTAACCCGAGAGCGCCTCACGCCGCCGCATCGTCGCCTCGTAGATCGCGATGAATTCGTCGAGGCGATGGCCCGTCTCGTCCAACTCGACGACCAGCCCGCTTCTTCGTGCCCGGTTCACATTCTTCCGCACCTTGTGCTCGTACTCGAGCCACAGCGTCTCCTCGTCTAGGTCGAGCCGGCGCACAACATTGACCGCCGTGTCGGCGACCTCACCATCGAAGCGAACGAGCTGCTCGGGGAACAGAGACAGGCGGGCGAACAGCGTGACGGCACGCTCGCGTAGCAGCCATGCCCGGAGCTGTGACCAGAAAGTGTCTACCTCCGTGTCAGTAACCCCCCAGCCGAACGGGCCACTGTAGCCATAAGGTGTGGTCGCATCGAACAGGCCGCGCAGATCACCAATCCACGGTTCCCGGTCAAGCGAACGCAGCACGAGCGGCAACAGAATCGAGCCGCGCACTCCCCGAAATGCTGCGCACACTGCCCGGTCGCCAGGTGTTGCAAATAGGCGCACGTAGTCAGGATGCGCGCTGACTTCCCGGTCAGTCCAGGAGGACCACAGCTCCAGCCAGTCCTTTCGATCCTCACCAATCGCCGCATCTAAGACGAGAAAGCTACTCAAGTAGTTCTCCGTTCCGATACCTCTGTGCCGTTGCTGTTGATGCGAACGCGGCGCTCCTCATCGAGACGGGTCTCGACGGTGTCGACATCGGTTGCAACGCCGTGCTGGAACAAAACTATACTAACCGTGCGCGCGAGGATTGCGAGGTCGGTCGCGAACGACATTGACTCGACATAGGTTACATCGAGCTCAAGACGCTGGTCCCAGCGGACCAGGTTTCGGCCGGATACCTGGGCAAGCCCGGTGATGCCGGGACGAACGAGAAACCGCTGTCGCTCCCGATCGGAGTAGAATGGCAGGTATTCGATGAGGAGAGGCCGCGGCCCGACAAGACTCATCTCGCCCTTGAGCACATTCCACAACTCCGGCAATTCGTCCAGACTCGAGGCGCGCAGAAACCGCCCAAGCGCCGTCAGGCGTTCGGCGTCAGGTCGCAGCTCACCGGTCGAGTCGCGGGCATCGGTCATCGTGCGAAATTTGAGGATATCGAATTGCCGACCGAGCGCGCCCGCTCGCCGCTGACGAAACAGCACCGGCGAGCCGAGGCCGACGCGGACCGCAAGAGCGACGAGCGCCAACACCGGCAGGCTGACGAGCAGCAAAAACACCGCGCCGACAACATCAAGCAGCCGCTTGCCTCGGTATTTGCTCAACGTCATGCGCTCTCTTCGCTCTCACCAGCCCAGCCAGGGATTGCCCCCCCATCGTTCTCGACCGCGGACGTGAGAACTTTCGCGAACACGTCGGCGAGGCGGCACCGGTCAAAGACCTCCTCACCGAGCCGCCGCGCGGCGGCGCTCGCAGCGTCCAGCCAGGTGGGGTCATGGAGCGCCGCAACAAGCCGCGCTGCCCCGGCTGCGGGATCCGCCGGCGGCAACACAAGCCCGGCACCACTGCTGTTGAGCAGCTCGGCCTGCCAGCCAGCGTGGTTGATGACCACCGGCTTGCCAGCCGCAAAGGCGTCGAAAAACTTGTTGGCGGAGTTGAGCTCGAGGATCGGGACCGGCGCCACGAACGAGGATAGCATGTTGGCCGCAGAAAGGACCACCGGCAACGCCGAGCGCGGCACCGGATCGTGGAAAAACACGGTGCGATCGAGTAGGCCGAGCGAGCGGGCACGCTCGACGAGATGCTCCTTCTCGCGCCCCTGGCCGACGAGCAGGAACGCAACAGCCGGGTCGGTGGCCGCAGCATACCGGGCGAGGTCGATGAGGTAGTCGAGTCCATTGACCATACCAAACGCGCCGGCATAGACGAGTAATGGTCGGTCGCCAATCGCGCCGTGGTGTGTGCGGAAACGTCGCCCCTCCTCGACATCCACCCGAAACAGGTCGAGATCGCTCGAATTCGGGATCACGGTGATCCTCGCGGCCGGGACCCCCGACTGAGCGATTACTTCGCGGACACCGGGCGACAGCACGACAATGCGCCGGGCCATCCGGTAGGCCAGGCGCTCGAGTGCTCGGGCGAGCAATCGAAGGACCGGGTTGCGCAGGAGACCGAGGCGAATCGGAACCTCGGGCCAGAGGTCACGCACCTCGAAGACAAACGGCCGGCCGCGCAAAAGGGCAACGAGGACCGCCGGGATAATGATGGTCAGCGGCGTGGAAGTAGCGAAGACGACGTCCGGCCGCGGCACGCATAACGCGATCCAAGAGCATCGGAGCATGAAAGACAGGAAAGAGCCGATGCGGCGTGCCATCGACATCTTTTGGCTATAGCCGACGTCAATCACCCGAACGTCGATACCATCGATCTCCCGCTGGCGGCAACCTTTGAGACCTGAGAGCTCATGAGCGCCGGTGATGAGCGTGACGCGATGGCCGCGCTCGACGAGCAGGCGCGAGAACTCATGTGATCGCCCACCGCACGATCCAGTGCGCGCAACGAAGTGCTGGTGAAGGTAGAGGACATGCATCAGCTGGCCCGCCCACTCGCACGCGCGATCGCGTGTCCGTATGCTTCGCGCAACCTTTGCGCAATGTTCTCGATTGAGAGCTCGCCTATGATCGAGCGAGCATCGACAACCCGGAGACCTAAGTGCACCTGTCTGAGCGCATCGGCAATGATATCCGCGTCGTCCACGGTCACGTGGCAACCGTCGATTCCGCCAATGCGTTCGGCAACGTCACCCACGTCGGTGGAGACGACCGGACGGTTGCACGCCAGAGCCTCCTTGATGATGTTCGGCGACCCCTCATGGGTCGAGGTCATGAGCAGGACATCCGCGGCGTTGAGCCAGACGGGCACTTCGTGATGGGGCGTATTCATCATGACGTGGAGCTTGGCGTTCACTCCTCCTGCTATCAGACGCGCGACTGCGTCTATCGCAAGCCCCACACGCTTACCGGGATCGTCGAGCGCGGTGGTGCAAATGAGCACGTGGAACTTTTCCGGAGACCAGCCGAGTTTCGCACGGCAGACATCGCGGTCGAGCGGCCTGAATCGGCTCAGATCGATTCCATTTGGAATGACTGAGACATACGCACGATTGACTTCTGCCGGAAGAAGCTGCTCCAGCTCCCGGGACTTTGCAATGATATGGTCTGCCCGGCAGGCGGCTCGCCGCGTGCACAGCACACTAAACCGCGTCCTCACCTTCATCAGCCACGGCCCCGAGCGGAGGCCGATCAGATCTGTACCACAAACCGACAAGACACTGGCATGGCCTCCCGCCGCCCGAATCACAAGCTCTCCGAACAGGCCACCGTACATTGCGTGGACAACATCCGGGCGCGACGCGGCAAGGCGTTCACGGACCAGCCGGCCGGTCGCCGTATAACAGATTACGCCATCGCGTACCCGTGCAACGTGCAGCACTTCAACATCGAGACCAATCGTACGCAAACCTTGAACCTGCTGTTCGACAAATGTCCCGTTGCGTGGCGCTCCAGTCGTTGGGTACATGTTCGTGACGGCAAGAACCTTCACATGGTGCCCCTCGTCAAGGTACTGGGACCGACATTCGACTCTCTCCCAAGCAGGCCGTTGTCAAGACACTCCTGAAGCAGGGAGATCAGCGCAATACGCTGAAGCATTCGCCCATCGTCACTGGGTGACCGCAGACCGAGTCGGCGCTTCAACCACGGCTCCGCGGTCTTCGCCAGCGCGCCGAGCCCAGGGACGACGACGAGCCGCGAGCGTGCCACGAACACCCGCCGCACCACAGAGGGCCGGCGTGACACTGACTGCGGGACTGCGCCGAAGTAGCGGGACGTGGCAGTTTGAAGGCAACCAGAGTCGATGATCGTCGCAAGCGGGCCTGCCGCCACGCGATCGACACTCGTCAACTGCTCGAACATCCCGCGCAGTGCACCGATGGCTCGGATGTCGTGCTCCCAGTCGATCAGGCTGTGTGTCCAGCTTTTCGGCTGCGCGGCTGCCTCCGGCATGTGCCGCCGGAGCATCTCAAGGAAGACGCGCTTGTCCACACGGAGCCGATCGGGCAAACGTTCGTAAAAATCGAGCACAGGGTTGAGCATCAGTGGACGAAGTGGCGTAGCCATCGGCTCCTTGTAGTAGCCGGGTGAAAACAGCCACCGGGATGCAAGCAACTCGACAGTCAGGTGGTCGAGAATGTCGCGAGGTCGGGTGCTCGTGCTACTCTCGACCACGTCTCGAAGTTGTGCAGTGTAGCGTGCCTCAATCTCACCTTTAGTCTGGGGTGCCAGCGCCGCCAAGGCAATAGGAAGACCGGGATGCGGAACCTTGGTGATCGACTCGACGGCCTCGGGCATACTGCCCGGGTATGAGCCGAGGCCTATCACGTGATCGCCGACTAAAACCGGAATTAGCGGATTCGAATCATAGAGGAACAGGGGACCGGCGGCGAAGAATCCAAGATTGTCGCTTGCCATCTCCGACGTAGCCGCCCAGGTTCGGGCGTTCGTGACGAAGGAACTTGAGTCGTAGGTCATGAAACGGAATGGGACGCCGAAGGAGTCAGCCAGTGCGCGGGCGATGACCGGGTCCGAATTTGGGATATCATCTGCGACACCCCAAGTCAGCGCACGCTGCGGCAGGCGGCCAAGCCGCGTAGCAGCCGCAAGCAGCACGCGTGAGTCGTGGCCACCAGACAAAGCGATCTGCGTCTCGACGCGACCGGCCAGGATGCCCTCATGTGCATCGAGGACCGATTCGTACAGCAGTTCCGCCGCCTGACGCAAGCCGAGACGCCGCTCCGGCGAGAAGCGCAGCGGCCGATAGCGGTTCATCGTCGACTCCCCATTGGCTAACTCGATGGTCAGCAGCGACCCGGCGGGCAGCGCCTTGACGCCTTCGAACATCGTCCGATCACCGATTGGGTAGCCGTTGCACAAAAAGCCTATTAACCCATCGGTATCCAAACGCGGAGCGAGTGGGAGCAGATGAAACAGCGCCTTCGCCTCCGGAGCGAACGCGAAAGCGACGCCGGCGCGCGCATATGTCATCGGCAGCGTTGCCGAACGGTCGTTGACCAAGTAAAGACGACGGGCGCTACGGTCAATCACGACAATGACGAAGGAGCCGTCAAGGTCTAGCAGGGCCTCTGTCCCGGCGCGCTGGTAGCGCTCAAACACAGCGCGGGCATCGAGACGACGCCATCGTGGGTCGCGGCGCAGAACCTGTCCGTACACGGCAACATCGACGTCGGCAGTGGCTTCCTCATGATGCGTAGCCGACTCGCCGGCCCGCGTGGTCGCACCGATGAATAGGTTGTCAGTGGCAACAAACGCCACGCTACTGAAACTCGAGTGGTGTCGCAACGATCCGAGAGCGGCATCGATTGTCGCTGGATTGCACACCCTTCCGACGACACCGACGAGACCGGCCATTGGCACTATCTCCTGTACCAGCCGCGGATCGCGTGGAACGGTCCTTCTAGCTCCGCTTCGAGCACGAACGCCGGTGCCGAATGGAAACCGACCCGCGACAGCGAGAACTTGTCGTTTTGGTCGATTTGATTGACGCGCACCTCGGGACGGCTCTGAAATGCGCTGGAAAAGCCCATCGAGCGGACCAACTCAACAAGGGCCGGCGTGAAGCTTCCACCCGGAAAGGCGAACGGCGGTCGTTCAATTCCCAGCTGCTCGCGCAAGTCGTTGCGGCTGTGATCGATCTCAATCCGGGCCTCGCTCTCAGACACTTCGGCAAGAAGCGGGTGAGAGTACGTGTGAGCACCGAAGGTGATTTCAGCGGCTTGCATCTCCCGGGCCTGATCCCAGGTCAGCATCCGGTTGCGCGGTGGTTCGACCTCCAGAAGTGTGGACAATTCATCCAACACCGTCTCACGAGCATGCCGATCCAATGGCTTGAGTGCTTCTTTCATCTTCTGGGACGTCCGCCAACGCAAAGAAGCATCAGTCAACGCCATCGGTGACGCACCGAGGAAGGGGTGATGCAGTTCGTCTTGTTGCGTCTGTTGGAACAGGTAACCCAAACGCTGGGGCCAAGGCAGCGATCCTTCAGTCACCGATCCGGTGACGAGAAAGATCGTCGCTGTCACACCGTGGCGTCGCAGAATGGGGAAAGCATTTTCGAGGTTGTCACGGAACCCGTCGTCAAATGTGATCACCGCCGACCGGGTGGGCACCGGCCGGCGCTCCTCGTAGCAGCGGATCAACTTCGCGAGCGGAATGATCTCGTAGTGGCGGGTCAGATACGCCAGTTGCGCGTCCAGCCACTCGGGTTTCAGGCCCTGGAGGTATCCTTCATCATCGGCGGATACCCGGTGGCCATAAAAAATCATCGCACCTTGTTTGGGAAACAAGCGGCGTGACGCCCGGCTCAGCCCGCTCCCCACCACAAGGCGGCTGGCCACCCGCCGGACTGCTTCTTTGAACTCACCCATCTAGAGCTGGTCCTGCACTGCGCCCTGGCTGTCGCCAGCTTCAATCCACCGTGGAGCCCGACGGCATAGCCCTCTCACCAGCGCGTCCCGAATGCGCTCGTTGGCGCAGGCGTTCCGCGCAAAATCGCCCGCTTCGAATACCCAACGGCTACCTTCACGGAGGAACCGGCCGGGCGCGCCGTCCACCCGCAACTGGTGTACGGCATATCCGGCGCCGAAAACGGCCTGCAGCTCGTTGACCAGCAGCCGGCCGTCCTCGGTCTCAAAGATGTCCACGTTCATGCTGCGAAATCCACCCCGTTCCGTGACCTGGTGGAGCAAGTCGAGGTGTCGGCCATCGGGCACCTCCCATTCCACTGCGCCCGAACCGCTGTGAAAATCACCCACCCGGCCTTTGGGATGGCCGAAATACGAGTCGCCGATCCGGACCATGCGCCACTCGCGTACGTTGGGCAGGTACTCCTGAAACAGCACGCTCCCCACCTGCCGGTCCCGATAGTCGAAGCCATCGGGAACGATCCCCCGCCCGAAGGCGCGCCGAATCACGCGCCGAACGAAATGACGAGAACGCAGGATGCGCACTCCGCTGGCGGAAGCGCCGAAATTCGTTTTGAAAACGATCGGCAGCGCGCAATCTTTGGCAAAACTGTCCGCTTTATCCCGGTCGAGGAACACCCAGGTGCGCGGGTGGGGGATCCCATGTGCCGCCAGCCATGCCGCCAGCCGGGCTTTGTCCTCATACATCCAGATTTCCCGCGAAGAGGGCACACTCGGGTAGCCGAGCACTTCCTCCAACACCAGGATCCGGTCCTTGATCGAGCGGTTCCAGGAGCTCAGCACCGCATCCGGCCACACCAGCAACACGTCACATCCGGACTGGGTCACCTGATCGAGCCAATCCGCCCCATACAGGTCAAGGACACGAAACGGATGCCCCATGTCCAGGCAGGCCTGGACGAAGTGGGTATGGTACTGGGCGGAGTTGCGGACGATCCCGAACCGGATCGACGAACCAGAGGTGTTGACGTCGCTGCCGAATACCCTGGACAGCGGATTCTGCCGCTCCCGCTGGCGCAGCTTGAGATCCCGCAGGGAAACCCAACGCTGCAACCCGTGGCGCACGGGACGCGGCATCCAACGGCGGCAGGTGTTCAGCCAATTCATGACTGTGAACCGTTCAAAACCTGACGGTACAGGTTCTCATATTCATCCAGCAGCCGCCCCCGCCCGAACCAGCGCAACGCCAGTTCCCGCGACCGTTCGCCCATGGCCCGCCGTTCGTCGATATCGAGCTCCAAAAGTCGCCGCATGGCAGCGGCAATGGCGGCGGGGTCGGTCTCGTCACAGGCCCAGCCGCTCCGGCCCTCAGCCACGATGAGGGGCAGGTCGGACACGCGGCTCACCACCACGGGGAGGCCGCAGGACATGGCCTCCACCACGGCGTTGGGAATCCCCTCCTGTAGCGACACGTGCACCAGGGCGTCATACCGGGGATAGACCGATTCCATGCTTTCCTGGCGCCCCAGAAAGCGCACTGTTCTCTCCAGTCCGTAGCGCCCGATCAGCGTCTGTGCCTCCTGGTACTCGGCCGAGGGATCCATCCCCTGCCCCGGGCTCCCCGCCCAGTCCAGGGTGAACGCCAATCCATCATCCCGAAGCTGCCGGGCGGCTTCCACCACCCGCACCGGATTCTTCACCCGATAGACGGTCCCGGAACAGAGGAAGCGGAAAGGGCCGGGCGGCCGCTCCCCGGAGCGGGGCGTGAAACGGTCCGTGTCGCAGCCGTTGCGAACGATAGTGACTTTCCCCCGAAGCCAGGGCGCCAGGCGTTCCAGGCTGCGCCGGTTGCGCTCGGTCTGGGTGGCGACGCGACGGGCGAAGGCGAAGAGCAACAGCGCCCCCCACAGGGCTGGCTGCCGTCGCGAGTAAGTGGCTGTTGACAGGTCGCTGCCGACCACAGGAATTCTGCAAGTGGGAAGAGTGGCCAATATCGCCAAACTGGAGGCGCGTTTCATGAATCCGTGCATGATGTGGGGCTGATATTCTTGAATCCACTCACGGATCCAGCGAATTTTGGCTATCCGCGAGCCACCCGTCCCATGCCGAACGTGAACACCTCGGGCAGTCACCCAATCGTCCAAGTTGCCCGGTCCGTCATACGCCGCGATGGACACTGTATGGCCACGCCTCCTCATACCCGCAGCGAGTTCGCAAAGTTGCCGCTCCGACCCGCCGGTATTTACTATTCCAATGAGATAAGCGATACGAAGGGTCGTGCAAACCACTGATTATTCCATTCGGCTAAAAACTATTTCCTGACTTTTTTGGGCATATTGAAACCGACCGATACTAAATTGCTATTTGTTTATTAAAGACATTCAATCGATGAACCACGCCTGTGTTTTGAATAATTGCGAAGAGTATCCACACATCCTTACTATAGGCAGCACTTGCACCAACAAAAAACACAAGTAGCATAACTTGAATACCTACCATTGCCGGTCCTTCGTCAGTTTTGCGGCATTTCCACGCATTGATCAAAGTGGAAATCAGAAAACCCACGAAGGGGATGAGGCCAAGTAATCCAAACGAAACTGCTATTTGTAGATAAGCGTTATGCGCTGCTTTTTTGGGAGAATTTGTCCTCCAGCCAAGCTCGTACACATAATCAGCTCCAATTCCCGATAGAAGATTCTCTTTAAAAATCTCAAAAGCAGCTGCTCCAATTTCAGGACGAGCGCCCATGTCAGTTCCCTCAATTGCGGCCTGCATTCTGGAAACAAGAACACTATTACTCGAGGTACCGATATAGAGAAAAACACCTAAGACAATTGGAATAATGAAAATAAATCGTGGGAGTCTAGACGATTGGAAAGCAATTAAGGTAACCATCAGTAATCCGACTCCAATAGCAATGGCTCCACCTCGACTTCCGGTAGCGATAATCGTAAACATTGCCGAAACTAGTGCAAAGCAGAGCATCACTGTCTTCCACGAACCTGAGTGCTTTTTTTGTAGCAACCAAGAAAATAGCAAAATTGCGACAATTCCACATGAAAATGCTAATCCATTAGGGTTTCGACTTAGTATTGAAAGTCTGCCTGCAGGACCCATGCTTGCAAAAGCTGAACGAATGTTCGCGATCACGGATATACAAATGTAAAAAGTGAGGTACACGTTTATAACGCTAGACCAAGAAGGCTTATCTAAAACTATATTCTTTACAATAACATACAGAACGAAAATCTGAATATATGTAAAATATGGCCTTAAAAATAAAAAGTTGGCCCAGTTCCTATCAAATATATTTATAATAACTGCTACTCCCGATCCCAAAACAAACAGAATGAACCATTTTTTTTCAGGCCCAACAAGTCGAAGGTTTTTGCCTCTAATCATAAAAAATAATAATGCAAGTGCCAGGCCGACGTATGTAGATAAAGTATCCCCTTCACCAAAATACGCACTCCAATCCAAAGAATCAAAACCAATAGAAACAACAAACGCACAGAGAAGCCACTTTAAAAGGCGAGAAGTACTATTGATAACCAATGATCTGTCGCTGGCAACCACGGATTCCATATAGCGTCGCACCGTTAATAAATCGACATTACCAACAACCACTATTTGATACAGTCCCCAAAATACTAATGATTGGGAAAAAATTATTTATTTTTATGAAGAAAACTGGGGTTGTTGTTGTGCTTTTCAAAAAGAAATGAAAATTCGCTATCAAGAAATTGCTAAAGGTGTTTTATTTTCAGAAAAATACGAGAAAAAAGAGTCCATAATTAGTCGCACTGCTTTCCTTGAAACATGTCGATTGTCTGCTTTAAAGGCTCCGCCCTTCATGCTGTAGACTATTTCAAAACTTGGAAAATAGAAAGCATCTGGTTTATTCTGAACGAATTCCTCAATCGCAAGTCTAAGAATTGATTTATTTAACATACTTCTAATCACAACATTTGTATCAAAAAAAGTAGCTAAAGAGGGAACCGGTGAAAGAGTTAGTATCAACATTCCTGTCTTATTCATTTTCCGAAAATATGAATAAAATTTATTTAATTCTTTCAGATTGTCTTCAATCGATCCCTGCGTTAGTTTTGCATTATTAGTGTTGGCCGGCTTTTTTGCATAGTATAAACCATTAAGTCCAACCCAATTTTCATTTTGACCGACTGTTAAAATCATTACTTGCGCTTTTTCAAATGCAAGACGTGAAGCCTTTAAATGAGATTCAATATCATTATTCGCATCTTGTAGCGAATTATAATATACATTATGCCGAAACACATCAAACCATTTACCTTCGTACTCAAAAATGCGTTCTCTATCAAAATTTTGACTGAAAGAATACTCAGCAATTTGTGCAGCTAAAGCTGTCGTGTACACACGTTCCCATGCACAAGAACTATGACGCGACCATTTATTGAATTCCGTTTGTACGTATGTGTATTTACGTTGAAGAATTTCATTTTTTATTTCTCGTGCGAAACAAGACCCGATCGAGGCAAGTGATGTTTTTGAAGAAATAAAAAATGGTGCTTGTTTTCCTCGTATCAAAAACAAATCCTCGATTTTTCGACCAACAGGATAAACTTGATAGGTTCTTAATGAGTATCGTTTTTCAATGGAAGGGAAATTTCTCTGCTGCCATTTGTTAAGCATGAAGCTTATATATTCCCGCACTATTTCAATCATTTTACTCCTTTTGACAATGGCAAAATTTCCTAACTAACTAGCGGAAATAATTTTTTATGATTTTCATTTTTTTAAAATTTTACACAATGTATTCATTCCAAACAAACCCAAAACTAAATAAATCCATACTTTAAGTTTCAAAGGATGTATTCTGAGATATTGTATTAAATATCTTATACCTTTCTGTTTATGTCTGGCAAGCATATACCAGATTCCCGCCTGTAAGAATAAATTGAGATAACGAGTTGGCGCATGCTTTTGGATCATCATTCCAAATTCAGTCATTACTTCTTCCGACATTTTCGCATTAGCCAAACAGGCCGATTGCTTTATATAGGAAAATTTGTTTTTTGAGAGCTGATTAGATGCATCGGAATGCACAATCCCCCCGACCCTTCGGTCTACTCTGGTCTTCCATCGTGATACCACCCGTAGGGTCACCTGATGGCCGCCACGTCCATCGACCGGCATCTCGACACAATCGAAGACCTGCCTTCGAAAGCAGGATAGAAAGTCCGTCCGTTTTGCTCCATCCGACCACCGGAGCCATCCTTCAAAATCAATCTCTCCCTCCGGGAAGGGTGGCTGTGGCCCCAACGTTCCGTCGTCGTACCGGTAGGACATGCCCAGCAATCCGACCTCGGGTCCAGACTCCTCTGTCATTTCGGCAAATCGGGCGAGAGCGCCGGGAACGAGTTCGTCATCGCTCCCCAAGACTAGGAACCATTCGCCAAGTGCGCTGTCGAAACCGGTTCGGCGCGCTGCATAAGAACCAATATTCCGCTCGTGCTGCAAGATCCTCAGACGTTGCTCTCCACTGTAGCTTTTCAGTACATCGATGGAACCGTCCTCCGACCCATCGTCGACAGCAATAATCTCGTATTCCGTGAGTGACTGAGCGAGGATACTGTCGAGACATCGCTTCAACGTGTCCTGCCGGTTCCAGATGGGGATGACCACACTGAGTAGCGGCGGTGCGCCGATGGGGGCCCGCTCAGTGCTGGTGGATGCCTCCATGTCTGGAATCCCGGCCGAGTTTGCCTTATGTCCGCTCATCAACCTTCGCTCCACGAAGTAGGGCCCACAGATCGGCGAAAGGAATGGCACCCCCTTTACCGAATCGCCAAGGGGTTGCAATGCCGTCCATTTTGACTAATTGGAGAGAGCATCCCACAGTCTGGCAGCCCAGATGCGGCTGTCCCGAGAACGGGCAAAGCGCTGGGCGTTCTCCACTAAACGCGTCTGCAAGTTCACATCGGTGGCGAGCGTGTCGACAGCGTCCGCAAGGGCGCGAACATCCGGCCGGTCGACCACGACCGCAAAGCCCTCACGCTGTGCGAGACGGCTCAGGTAGCTGTCTTCCGGTGAATGGACCAGTATGGGGCGACCGGATTCCAGGTATTCGATCACCTTTGTGGGCATGTTGTGGCGGATCATCATCTGCGCCCCACCGTCGAAGGCCTGGGGGATGTACAGTATTGTGCTGTCCCGTTGCGCCAATCTGAGCTCGGATCGCGACAGGTATCTTGATTCACATCCCATTCGAACCAGTTCTGGCGGCAGGTTCGGCGTACAGAGATCGAGTCGTGGCGCAGTCCGGCACAGTGGGAGCGCCGCTGCTAGTCTTGCCAGCGAATCAGAATTCATCGCCCGATAGACAGAGCCGGCAAAGTGAACGATCACCGGGGCGTCTGGGTCGTGATGGACGAATCCCTCAGGCACTTCTTTGGGATCGAGGGTGTGAGGCATCAGGTGCACCGGCACGCCATGCTTCTGCTGCAAGTACTCCGCCGCAGACTCAGTGAGAGCGAAGCGGCTGTCCGCCCTGGTCAGAATACTGTGCTCGTACCGTCGCGCCACCACTCCATGTCTGCGCCAAGGCGCACGCCGCACACCCGAAAACGCTTCTTCCCACAAGATGTCGAAGAAGACGGTGAGTGGCAGTTGTAGTCTCACTGCAGCCTGCCACCCCCCGAGCAAAAAGCTGGCGTCGGGAAAGTGCGCGTAGATTCTCCGAATCGGATACTGACGGGCGAGCAGCTCAAGCCGCCGCCGAACGGTACAGGCGGCGATCTCAGGCACCCACTCGAGGCACATCCTCCGCCAGAGTGCCGGCCCCGGGAAACTCACCGAGTGACGTTCAATCGGCAGCGGGTCGCCGGCACCGGGACGGACCTCTCGTCCCAGAGCGACGAGCTCTTCGGCCGGCAGGTGGCGGAACAACTGTCCCACCAAGACATTTGTTCCGCTGATACCCGGTGGGAACCCTGCGCAGCAAATCAGGATTCGTCCGTTCCTAGCAGTCATTGTGCGAACCCGTATCACAGCGCTGTGCACCTTGCTCATCGAAGGCCGCGCTCCATGACGGGGGCATGTTCTTGAGCACCTCGATGCCGGTGAAGATCGATGTCCTGCGCGGTCCCTTCTGACGCGCCCATGCCGCGTTTCGCACGATTCCCTCCGTCAGCGGCGTGTAGTTCTGCGAGCCGAATACCGACGCTGTCTTCACATGACTCGAGAAGGCGTGGACGACTTCGTTACGAGGCGGGAGATGGACGAACCGGGGCTCGACGCCCATGGCTGATGCGACGACACGGCCGAGTTCCAATACGGAGACCGGTGTGTCAGCGCCGATGTTGAAGACCTCGTTGCGCGCTCCCGGAACTTTCACAGACCGCGCAATCACAGGCGCAACATCGTCGATATAGGTAAACGCCCGGGTCTGCAGGCCGTCTCCAAAAACTGTCATCGGTTGGCCCTGCATCACCTGGTTTAGAAAGATGCCGATCACGTTACGGTACCGGTCGCCCATGTTCTGGTGCTCGCCGTAGACATTGTGAGGCCGGAAGATTGTATATTCGAGCCCGAACATCGAGTGTGCCGCCTTGAGGTCCATTTCCACGGCATACTTGGCGATTCCGTACGGATCCTCCGGATGGGGTATGGTCTCTTCCGTCATCGGGGTCTGTCCGGCGCCGTACACGGCGATAGAACTCGTGAAGACGAACCTACGTACGCATCCGGTGTTGGCGGCGGCGTTGACCAGGTTCATCGTCCCAATCAGGTTGTTCTCGTAATTGAAGCACCTGATGAAGTGGCTCAGGCCCTCGGCTGCATAGGCTGCAAGATGATACACATAGTCGAACCGATGCGCTTCAAACTGAGCGTCGATGAGTGTGCGGTCAGTAACGGAACCCTTGACGAACAATGCACCTTTTGGAATGTTGTCCTCAAAACCGCCGCTGAGATCATCCAGCACGACCACCTCGTGCCCCAGCGCCAGGCAGTGCCTCGCCACATGGGAACCAATAAATCCGGCCCCACCAGTAACCAGACTCTTCATCTCATTCGCTCCTCTGTCTTCAATTGTCGGCCCCCGGGCTGTACCTCGCCAGAAACTCTTCGATGCGGTCACTCGATAGCAGGGGTATCGCTTCCCGGATCCGGTCGTCGTCCCACTCACACCAGCGAATTTTCATCAACACTTGGACGACCTCTTCCGATAATTTTAGGCGCAATGGCCGCACGGGGCAACCGACGACGAACGCGCCGGTAGCACATCTCACATCACGCCGGACCGGGCGGAGATCACGACACCACCACCCGTACATTCGCCTGAGAGAATCAACGCGCCCGTGCCTATCCAAACGTCAGAGTCGATCACGATGTACCCATGTGTGGCAGGCGTTTCGTCATGTTAAACGCCGCTGAAGCCGAGCCGAATCCTGAAGAGAAAGTCGGAGCCTAACGGATCGCGTGAATGCCTCGCTCACTATGGTGACACCCCTGGAGATCGAGCAGGAGGAGCTGGTGACCACGCGCAGTTCATTGCCCTTCAACACATCCGCTAGCGGGTTGCCGCACATGCACCGCCTCACGGGGAACCGTCCGACCCGAACGAGCTTTCTTTGCCGCTCTGCACGGTGCCCCCGCTCAAGACACTCTTCATGCACCACATGCCGCGTCCTCTACAGAGACTCATGACGGAACCCCGTCCGTGACGGCGGGCCTCATTGCGTCCATAACGGCTTCCGCAATCCGGTCCGCGGCTTCGTCGCCGAAGGAGTCGTACAGGGCTGCGACGTAGGAATCTGCCCGGGTTACGACGGAGACCCGGTAGTCCCCTTCTTCCAGGAGCCGTGTCACGACCGAACTCAGTTCAGCACTAGAGCGCGCCGCAGGACATTCCGCTACGCGGATCAGGTCTCGTGCGCCCATCAACGGTTCGCTGATCGCATCGAGGACGACCACCGGCCTCCGTTTGACCAGCGCCTCGATTCCGAAGCTGGTGTTGTGGCAGACCACCACGTCCGCCACCGCTAGCGCCTCGTTCAACGTCCAGATTCTGTTTTCGACGAAGTGAATATTAGGGTAGCGCGATCGTTCACGCGCGTAGAAGGCGAGGGCCTCCGACGGGTGCAGGCGAACAGCCGCCACAAGGTCAGTGCGCTCGGCCATCGCCTTGCAGAAGACCTCGGCCAGCTCGCCGCGCGGCCTCTCGTTGATCGGATTGGTGGCCAGGAGCACTACGGGCTTGTCGCCGGCGATCCCGGCGCGGGCGAGCGCCTCGGCACGGCCCACGGGCTGTGATCGATCCAAACCGGGATGGCCGGATACGATCACGCGTTCCGGCGCCACGCCGTACTCGATCATCCTGTCCCTCCCCTGTCGCCCCCACACGAAAACCCGATCGGCCAGGAGGGGAGTGTATCCGAATGGTATGTTTATCATACCGTGTACCATGGTCAGCGTCGGGATGCCCAGCGCGCGTGCGGCCAGGATCAGCGGCGCGGTGAAGCTGTTCCGGTCATACTCGGTCAGGATCACGCCAGGTTTTAGGCTGACAAGGAACTTGTAAAAGGCCGCATACCGGTGGGCCTCCACCAACAGGTGCGTCTGCATCCTTGGCTGCAGCCGCCGCGGCAGACCCGCGAGTTTAAGGGCTTGGCTCAGAGCAACCACCCACTTTGGCGCGACCGTGAGGTAGCGCGAATACCATTGCAGGGGCGACACACGTACAAGATCAGGCCAGGAGATGAAAGCCGTCTTCGGGGGAAGACGATGGCTCATCTGGGAAGCTGCCCCAAGAACCACCGGTGAATGAGAAGAGAGTCGCCTCAGCACAGGTAACACCAGGCCGGTAAAGCCGGGCTTGTCGGCAATCCAGGTGCATACCGGCCTACCGCAGTGTGCGTCGAGTGACCCGCGACGAATACTCTGCCCGACGCTGGCGAGCAAGTGAATGGTGTGAAGTGCATAGGCAGCGATGTCCTTGGCGACCGCACCAGCGTGCCAACGCCCCTTGCCGTTGAAGAGCTGGATGATAAACAGGTCATTCATTACGCCGCCCATCGGGGCACCCATGAATGGGATTCGCGAGATCGCCTGCTCCAACTCCAGGAGAATTTCCGGCCTGACTCGGAAGCAATGCTTCGATGCGCGGTTGCTGCTTCCATCCATGTCGAGATTAGGCGACGCCGCGCGCCCCATAGAGCCAAGTTCGAGATTCATAATGAACCTCTTAGAAGAAGATCCGTATAGGAATTGCTTGAGCAATTGGGATCCTTTGCTATGTAGCTCACGGAAGTCATCCTTACCAGCAAGGAGCCAAAACAGGTACTTTTACTATTCACTCGGCAACCAGGAGGGCTAATCATGAGTTTGGCTCACCGAGAAGTTTCACCGGCACCCAGGCCACTTAGCAGTGTGCAGCATGTCCGTGACTCAATAGCACCACAATCTTTCTCTTTCACGCAGTCGCCTCCCGCCGCCTGAGATAAAGAAGGAACACACCGCATGTTGCAAAGAACCCCAACCGCCCGAGCACCATCGCCTGCGGGAATGCTGCCAGCCGGCCCGCGGAACCGCCGAGCAGGAACACTCCACCCACATACGTGACCATTCCGATCACCATCGCGACGCCGTAAAGGTCCTGCCGCTTGACCACGTTGAATACGTTGTTGATCGGCATCAAAGAAACCACCAGGGCAGAGACCAGCGTCCACTGGGCCGCCTCCACGCCGCCGAGGTACTTGGGCAGAATCAGCCGGACGAATAGTGGAAGGGTAACCCACACCGCTGCGCCCATAATCCCCGTCACCAGCAAGGAGAATACGACGGGCAGCCACACCATTCGGATCAGTGCCGCGATGCCGGCGCCACTGCCGTACTCCTGGGACATGCGGGGGTACACGACCTGGCTTAGAGCCTTGGACACCATGCCGACGGTCTTGCTTGCTAGCCCCGCCAGCGCGTAGAGCCCGAGGCCGGTAGTCCCGGTGAACTTAAGAACCAGTGTCGAGTCCAGGACTCCCCACCATGAGTAGACTTGGCCGATTGCAAACACCGGCACACCTGTCCGCACCAGTTCCTTGAGGGCGCCGCCGTCCCAGTGAAATCCTACTTTGAGTGGCCGCCAGTGCCACATCAGGAGCACACTCGATACGGCGATGAGCATCCCGCGGAGACATAGACCGTAGAACTCGAAGGGCCAAACCAGCGCCACGAGGGTGAATGCGACGAGCGCCTGGATCAGATTGTATTTTGCGAGACGTTCGAAGTCCGAGTGCGTCCGGAACAGGGCCTGAAGGTACATCTGGCCGAAGATCGCCATAAACACTGGAATTGAGACGGTTACCCAGCCGAATGCCAGCTGCCATTCACCCTCCAGGGCCTGCCAAACACTCACTAGCACCATGGCCAGACCGGCGATGCCACCAGTCAACATCGCCCATGCCTGGGCCGCTCCGGTGAGCTTCATGGCATGAGGGCGGTCTCCTCTGCCGAGATAATAGGGAAGGTCGCGGTTCAAGCCATTGATCACACCGAGCTGCAGAAACGGCACGTATCCGACCGCGAGGTTGATGCTGTTGAACAGGCCAAGTACCGACGGCGCCACCAAGCGTGACACCAATAGCCCCCCGACCAGCTGCAGCGCAGTCGAGACCATGTTGCTGCCCGCGAAGACAGCCGTGAGTCTTAGAATTGCGCGGGAAGACGCTGACTCGGATTCGCACGGGTGATCCCGCCCCCTGTCGCCAGTAAGAGTGGGTGCTGCACTCTGTGTGCCTGAAGCGGGCGCACGTGAGGACGAACCCGCGTCGCTCACTGCACCAGCTCCCACGAGAGTGGCGTACCGGCTGGAATGTCGCGGGAGGCCTCGCGGCCGAGCACTCGTTCGAGTTCTCTCGGCGGCAAGCCATGGGCGGGCCGGATCGACTGTACGTTCGCACCAGTGAAGACCTCGCCCTGGCGAACGTCCTTTACGACGAACAGCGAACGGCGGTAGTTCCTGCTCGCGACCTCTTGGTCGGTCAGGCCGTAGTGAACAACTCCCAACCCCAGCTCGGCTTCGCGTACCGCCCCGACCATGGCTTTGAACTCGGAGGGCTCGAGCGCAAACGTACTCTCCGGCCCTCCGTCCGCACGCAACAGGGTGAGGTGCTTTTCGATCAAGCACGCACCGAGCACCACGGCGGCAACCGGTATCGCGATGCCCTTGCTATGATCCGACAAACCCACAGGCAGGCCGAACGCCTCCGACAGATGGGGGATCGTGCGAAGGTTCATCTCCTCGGGAGTTGCAGGGTAGCTGCTCGTGCACTTAAGGAGAATCATATCGAGGCATCCGGCCTCCCTGGCCGCGGTGACGGCCTCGTCGATTTCCGACAGGCTCGCCATGCCGGTCGATAGAATCAAGGGCTTGCCCGTGGAGGCGGCCTTGCGTATGAGCTGGATATCGACAAGTTCGAAGGAGGCGATCTTGATGGCGGGTACGTCCATCGCAACCAGGAAGTCGACGGCCGACGGATCAAAGGGTGAGGAGAAACAGGCCATACCCCTTTCCTCGGCTGCCACCTTGAGCTTCGGCTGCCATTCCCACGGCGTCTGAAAGGCCTCATAGACCTCATACAGCGTCGCTCCCGTTGGAAGCTTGAATTCGGGCCGGTCGCTGTCCATGGTGATCCCGCCGGGGGAAAAAGTCTGGAGCTTGATGGCGTTTGCTCCCGCTTTCGCGGCTTCTTCAACCATGCGCAGAGCCTTGTCGAAGCTGCCACCGTGGTTGCCGGCCAGTTCCGCCACCACGAAGACATTCTGCTCCTTCAATAACCCATTCAATGAAACACATCGTTCATTGTTCATCGGTTTCAAAACTCCTCTACGGCATTCATTCGGTCTGTGGTTGTTTTTACTGCCGTCACCTTGCGCGAAGCACCCTTGCCGGGATGCCCGCCACCACAGCACCCTCAGGAACGTTCTCCCTCACCACTGCTCCGGCCCCCACTGTGGCATCGTCCCCCACGTTTATGCCGGGGAATACTACAGCTCCCGAACCGATGTAGACACGATCGCCGATTGTGGCCCGCCCCAAAACGATGCTCCCGGGCCCCAGAAAAGAACAGCATCCGATTTTCGCCTCGTGGTTGACCATGGCGCCCATCAAGATCAGCGAGAAGTCATTTATTGTGACCTCGGGCCCCAGCAGGACTCCCTGAAGGATCATGGCGCCTTCACCGATGTTCACGCCCCAGGTGTCAACACAGGGATGAACCAACGCAGGAAATTCTCTGAAACCCTTGGTCTTCAGAGAGTGGACGACCGACCAGCGCAACTTCATGGAATTCGCTACGTTGATCGCAACCGCAGCACCCGGAAAGTCGGCCGCGCTGATCCTGTCCTGGTGCCATACGGGTAATCCATGATGTCCCTCCAGGACCTTTCTTTCATCGACGTCGATGAATCCCATAGGGTTGAAGTGCCGGGCACCCTCCCCATTAATCGCATTCAGTAGTTTGAATATATCCGGGGCCGAGCACCCGGCTATGAGCAGCTTGTGCCCGGGATCATCGTGTGCGCCTGGCGAGGATGATGATCGGCTCACCATGCCGTCCATCCGCCATCGACGATCAGATTGGCGCCGTTCATGTAGCTGGAGGCCTCCGTCGCCAAGAAGAGGGCGGGGCCGACAATCTCTTCCGGCTGCATCATCCGGTGTATGGGTGTCATGGCATTGAAGCGGTCCTCGAAGGCCTTCTCGTGGCGGTTCCAGACGCCATGGGGCGTGAGTGAGTTGACCCGCACCCCCCGCGCACCCCAATAACTGGCGAGGTACTTGGTCAACATGATGACCCCTCCCTTGCTGGCCGAATAGGCGATGGGGCTGGCCAGGCTGTTGTCCGTGTACAGGGCGGGGTTGGAGGACACAACCCCGTAGGTGGAGGCCATGTTGATGATGGTTCCCTTCCCCTGCTCGAGCATCACGCCGCCCACCTCGCGGCACATGAGGAATGTGCCCGTCAGGTTGACGCGGAGGATGCTCTCCCAAGCCTCATCAGGGAAGGATTCGGCACCCGATCCCCAGGCTCCGGCGGCCAGGTAGTGGTGGTTGTTGATGAGAACGTCGATTCTTCCGAAGCGTTCGCGGACGGCCGCAACGAGCGTGCGGACCTCGGCCACGCTCGACACGTCGCAGATCCGTCCCATGACAGCGCCATCCAACTCCCCGGCGAACGCGACCGGGTTTTTCGGGGGGACGTCCACGACGACAAGGTTCGCGCCCCTCTGGGCAAAGGCCCGGGCGAGCGTGCGGCCGATGAGTCCGCAACCGCCGGTGAGTACGACCACCTTGCCCGTAACATCGAAGGTCAGATCCTCCATTTGTCATCCTCCATGTGATTGACCACTTCCAGGACTTTGATCGCATCCTCGACCGTGGCCACGTCAGAACGGCCGCCGGCGATGGCGCAAAAGAAGCTGGAGAGCTGCTCCCGGTAGACTTCATCGAACGTGTAATCCGCTGGCAGCGGCACATTTTCTATCGCTCCATCTGCGCGATGAATACGGAAAGTCCCTCCCATCAAATCCGCTTCGACCCGCCCCTCTTCGAAGTGAACTTCCATCAGCCGGCTGGCCGGCCGCTGCGCCAGGCTCAGCGTGACCGACGACAGGGCCCCGCTTTCGTGGCGTATCCAGAAGCACGAAGCCTCGTCCACGTCCGTCTGCAGGGGATGAAGTCCCATGGAAACGCCGGAGGACGCCTTCGGGCAGCCCATCAGCCAGAGCACGGCATCGATTTCGTGGCTGTTGGTCAGGGCGGCCCCTCCTCCCAGGTCTTTTCGGGCGGCGTATCCCTTCCGGAAATCCTCCCAGGGATGCCAGTCCGGCAGGTAGCCGCCGACGTGTGCGCGGGCCAGGAGGGGCCTTCCCAGTTCCTGACTGCCGGCGGCGAGAGCATGTAACCGCCGCAGGAACGGATGAAACCGCATGTTGTAGGCCACACCCACGCACACTTTATTTTGGGCGGCCTCGGCAGCCAGTTCGGCGCAACCTACCACATCGCTGGAGATGGGTTTTTCGATGAGCACGTGGCAACCTGCGGCCACGGCCTTTCTCGCAACAGGGACGTGCAGTGAGGTGGGGTTCGAGACGACAACGAGAGCCGGGCCTTCCGCCAGGGCTTCGTCAAGAGAATGGAACGTGTGGTCCGGGCTTTCGGCAGGATCGTCAGCCAGGGTGGCCAGCCCCGTGCGGAACGCATCCACCCGAGAGACGCCCAGTGCCCGCAGGTGCCGCATGTGCCGCTTCCCGATGGAACCCAGACCGCAGATCAAGGCGTGGGAGGGCGTGTCCGGCCTTTTCCTAGACGGTCTTTTGGACGACTTCACGGTTGATCTCCAGCCAGTTCGGGTTCGACATGATCAGGTCCACAATGTCCGTCCATGACGCTTTGTCATCAATGTGCGCGCACACGGTCCGGAGGAATTCGAGATCGCTCGCTGTGTCCAGGGCCCATCGCATGAATGAATAGTCCATTTCGTTCTCCAGATTCCAGAAAGGGAACTGGGCTGCATTTCGAACCATGTATTGCGTGACGTGCTCCCTGAGCCGGGGATCATGGTCTTCCCGCCAGGCCTTTTCCAGCGCGTCGAAGCCGAAGACTTCAGTATCCTGCCCCCTCGGATAGGTTCGTCTGGGGTGCACATTCGACGCATAGGCAATGCCAGGCTGATGACTTGTGAAGGCGGCCACGACCGCGTCAACCACCTGAGGATCAATGAGAGGGTCGTCCCCTGTGACTCTCACGATCACTTCCGCTTGATAAACCTTGGCCGCCTTGTAGTATCGATCGAGCACGTCGTCTTCGCTCCCGCGGAAACAGGGCACGCTCCTCGTCTTGCAAAACGCCGCGATCGCATCATCTTCGAGCCGGAGCGACGTGGCCACCACGACCTCGTCCAGCGTCTCCGATCGTTTCAGACGCGTCGTCGCCCACTCGAGGACAGGCCGCCCACAGAGATCCAAGAGCACCTTTCCCGGGAGCCGGCTGCTTCCCATCCTCGCCTGGAGTATCGCCACCGTTTTCATCGGAATCCACCACTTGTTTCAGAAATCATCCGTCGTGTCCCGAGCCGTCCAGGTCGCGTACGGCTCGCTTGTATTCCTCCCACTGGCCCACGTCAAGCCAGGAGCCTTCCGACACCGGATATACGCCCACACGGTGTCCTCTTTCCATGGCTCGGGCGATTAGATCATTCATGTCAATATGTTCGTCGATTTCGACAAGGTCGAGGATCGGGGGTGAGACGACGTACATGCCCGTATTGACCAGCATCTCATAGCTCGGCTTCTCCACGAGCCGCAACAGTCTGCCGCCGTTTTCGATTTCGCAAACCCCGTACGGGACGGTATGTCGCCGCATGGAGCCGACAATGGTGATGTCGTTTTTTTTGTCGCAATGCTCCTTGTAAATGCTCTCGTAATTCGCCAGGATGATGAGGTCGCAGTTAGTGATAAAAAGGGGGCGAGTAATATTTCCCTTCAACAAGCTCAGGGCGCCAGCCGTACCGAGCGGCCGTCGTTCCTGGAGGAATTGTAAATGGTATCTCGGTGTCGCTTCCTGGAAGAACGCCTGAATCATTCGGGCTTTATGGTGAACGCTGAGCCAGAAGCTGTCTATGCCGTGCGCAGCAAACCTGTCCATGATAAGTTCGATGACCGGCGTATCGCCGACGGGGATTAAGGCTTTCGGGAGAATCCGTGTGAACGGGTCGAGCCGGATTCCTTTGCCGCCCGCCATGATCAGCACCGGGCATCCGCGCGGCAGTCGGCCGCCTCTTTCCTCGTTCACGCCGCTCATATCGCTAGCGAGGGCCAGATCCATCAGCGACCTGTTATGATCGAGGACCGGCACGTAGCGGATATTCCTGTCCCCGAAGCATCCCTCCAGTTCCCTCTCGAGGTTTGGCCCCTGAGTGACCACGACGGGCGACGCATTCATGGCGAGACGTATCGGTTCATCCAACCGCCCTCCCGCCAGGATGAACTTTCTGAAATCACCATTGGTCATGATGCCCGCGAAGATCCCTCTCTCGTCGACAACCACGACCACGCCGAAACGTCCTTCATCAAGGGCTTTCACCGCGTCGTAGACAGTCGTCTGCAGGGGTATCTGAAGAATTTTCAAGTCCTCAGGATCTCTGAACACTGTCTATCTCCTCAATCAATTGCATGACAATGCGGTCAATGCCGCTCCCTCTGAACGTTTTCTTCGAACTCTCGTGGAGCCCGAGGCAGAATGAGACTGAATCGATGTGGGTCAACCGCTCGCTCCGGAGCTGGTCAAAATTCCCGAGGTTGCAGACGAGTCCCGACTCGTGCAAACGTTCCGCATATTCGTCCTGGAAAGCGGCATAATTCAAAGTAAACGTGGGACGGTGCAGGGTGAGGCTCTCAAAAGTGGCGTTGCCGTAGGTGCAGACTACGGCCGCGGACCCGGCCAGCCAGGATGCCACGGAGGGGACATTCCTCAGGACACTCAGTCCTTCACCCCCACGCTTTTGCACGCGCTTGAAATCAGACGAAGGGAACTGCGGTGAAACGATCATCACCTTTTCCGCAAATCGTCGCGCAAAGCCACCTGCCAGAAGCTCGACCATCGCATCCGGCCCCACTTGACGCTTGCCCCCGCCGATGATCATCGTGAGACGGTTCGAGTTCTCCGGAGCCACCGTTGCTTCACCGGCAACGTCGGGCGCTACAGGAGCAAACTCAAAGCCTTTCAGAATGCGCGGAGTCCCGCTCCCGGTCAGTATTGCATAAGGCAGATGATCGATGACCAGATCCACCGAGTCATTGACTTCAACATCCAACGCGCTGCTGATGAGCACAAGTTTTTCTGATACACACCGAATTGATTTTGCCCGGTGATGATCAAGCGGACCCGGTTCACCAGGCACGGCCATGGAATCGAGAATGGCCACGCGAGCCGGGGCAGGATTCTGGGCGAGGCAACGCACGATCCCTTCCGGCAGCGTCTGGCAGAGGAAGGTCTCCGCTTGCCCGATGAATGACCCCGACACCGCCAGGGAGTACTCGGGTCTCTTTCGACGAAGCAGACTGAGCACGTCCAGTGCGCGCTTCAGATGTCCGGTCCCGATGGCCGGAAAAGCGTCGCAATGATAGACAAGGTCATAACGCTGGTTCATGCTCAGAAGGAAGCGATCGCTGACCGAAGGCAGTCAGCGATGTAGGCTTGTTCGTCGTTTGTGAGCGAATCGAACAAAGGCAGGGTGATCTCGTGGTCGGCGATGTGTTCGGTTTCCGGTAGGTTTCCATTCTGGTGATACACGGAGAACCGATGGACGGCGGGGTAGTGAACGCTGGTCTGAACGCCGGCTTCCTTAAGCTTGGCCCTGACGAGTTCCCGGCGTTCCGCCCCCCCCTCTTTGAGGACGATTGGGAATATATAGTTAGACGAAGCTCCCTCGAAGTTCTCAAAGGGAACGATCACTCCATTCATGCCACGCAACAATTCCATGTAGCGGCTACGTATTTTCATGCGACCGTTCAAGATCCCGTCGAGCTTTTCGAACTGAGCGAGTGCAAGGGCGGCACGGATGTCGTCCATGCGGTAGTTATACCCCACGGCGACGACGTCATAGGAGGTTGCGTGCCCTTGCGCACGATCCCAGGAAACGGTTGTCATACCGTGTGAACGAAGGAGTCGCAGTTGTCTCACCGCCTCGGGATCCCTGACAGCCATGAACCCACCTTCCCCGGAAGTGATGACCTTGTTTGCGAAGAGGCTGAAACAGCCGACATCACCGATGGTCCCAAGCTTGCGGTTTCCGTATGACACATCAATGGCATGGGCGGCGTCTTCGATGACTTTCAGGCCGTGCTTCTGCGCGACGGTCGTGATTGCGGCCATGTTGCACGGGAAGCCTGCGTAATGAACGGGGAGGAGGGCCTTCGTGCGAGGAGTGATTTTAATCTCTGCGTCGAAGGGATCGAGGGTCGGGTTTACCGCACTGCTGACGTCGGCAAAGACGGGCGTGGCGCCGACGTATCGAATGGCGTTCGCGGTAGCTACAAAGGTCAATGACGGCAGGATGACCTCGTCGCCTGGCCCTATTCCGGATACGACCATGGCGAGGTGCAGGGCCGCCGTGCAATTGCTCACCGCCACCACCTGCTCAATCCCAAGACGCGCGGCTATGGTCCTTTCGAGGCGATCCACATTGGCGCCCATCGAGATCCACCCGGAACGCACAGTACGTGAAACCGCATCAACTTCAGAGTCGTCGAAATTCACATTGAAAAGAGGGATTTTATAGTCCATGGATTATATGTTCCTGTATTTGGCAGCGTAGGGATCACTGATCAGTCCGCTCCGGATGGCTGACGCGATTTCGGCGATGCCATCCGGAACAGTCCGATCGACTTCGAATCCAAGCCTTTCTTTGATCTTGGTGAAGTCCACCCGGTAATCCCTGGGATCCTCGTCCCTATGAACGAAACGCACCTCAGCATCAGGTTTCAGTTTACGCAGCAAATCGGCAAGCATGGACTTCTGATAGTTTTCGGCTGTTGAGCCGACACCGAAAACCTCTCCCGAAACCAGAACAGGATCCGCTTCCAAAACCATCTGGCAAGCCTTGGACAGGTCCTGGATATGGCAGTACGGGCGCCAGAACTGCTCCCCAAAAATCTCCAGAGTTTTCCCCTTGACCACGTCTCTCGTGAACTCGTTCACTGTAAGATCGAATCGGGGACGAGGGGACAAACCGTAGGCGGTGGCAAACCTGAGAGATATGGGAATCATCCCGTTGGTGTTGCACTCACCGAGGAGATACTCTTCCACGCGCACCTTCTGCCTTGCATACAGGGACACCGGCCGCAGTGGGGAGGACTCATCGACGTAGCTGTCACCTTCCATTTTTCCGTAATTGCTGCACGTGGAAGCGAAACAGAATCTCTTCACGATCCCCGAGGAGGCGCAAAGGTCGATTAACTGCCTCGTGGCTTCCCAATTGATCTGCTCTGAGAGTTCGGGTTCGCGCGCGCATGCCGGATCGCCCACGATTGCCGCCAAGTGAATCACGGCATCAATCCCTTTGAGACAGTGCGTCAGAGCTTCATCGTCGCGTACGTCACCTATCTCGAGTGTGAAACGATCGTTTCCCACCACGCCAAGCAGGGACTCCCCACCGAATCGCAATACGTCCAGGCCCGTCACCTTGTAGCCGGCGTCGAGCAGCCGACGAACCAGCACGGAACCGATGTAGCCGGCCGCTCCGGTCACAAGAATATGATCCACTTTTTCACCTCTATTAGGCTATCTTGGAAATCTTGGGTACGAGTGATCTCACACTGGTTACAGACAGTGCGGTCACAAGGCATGGAAACTAGGAGCCAGCTGTGTTCTTTTGAGGATTAGGATTGGATCGAGATGATTATACATTCGATTTCCGATTCGGTATGCAAAGGCTCCATGGGCAGCGACAAAACCTCATCGACAGTGCTTCCGGCGTGGTCCAGTGGAGTCGCGTAGCGACAACGACTGAACAGGAGCCGCATTTGATGCAGCGGCACTGGGTAGTAGACCGCTGAGTCGATGCCGTTTTCTTTCAAGTGCCTCTGGAGCGCGTCGCGGCGGCCGCCGTCGACGCGGACCGTGTATTGGTGATACACGTGAGTGCTGCCGGGCGACTCCGCCGGCGGGGTGATGAACGGGTGCCCGGTCAGGGCCTCGCTGTAGCGTGCCGCCAGGGCGCGGCGGCGGCGGTTGAAATCATCCAGATAAGGCAGGCGGGCCAGCAGGATGGCAGCCTGCAGAGTGTCCAGACGGGAGTTGTAGCCCAGCACGTCCACGTTGTACTTGTCTTTTCCGCCGTGCTTGCGGAGCCGGCGCACCAACTCGGCAAGCCCGTCGTCGGCAGTGGCCACCAACCCGGCGTCGCCGAAAGCGGCCAGGTTTTTCGAAGGGAAGAAGGAAAAGGCGGCGACATCACCAAGGGAACCTGTCTTTTTACCTTTGTATTCAGCACCCAACGCCTGAGCCACGTCTTCGAGCACGAAGAGGCCATGGCGCCGGGCTGTGTCAAGGATCCGCTCCATCTCGCACGGTTGTCCATAGAGGTGCACGGGAATGATGCCCACCGTTTTCGAGGTGACGGCGGCTTCGACGCGCTGGGGGTCGATGTTGAAGGTGGCCGGGTCGATGTCGGCAAACACGGGCGTGGCACCGGCGTGGAGGATGGCGTCGGCCGTGGCCACAAAGGTGAACGGCGTGGTGATGATCTCGTCGTCACGGTCGAAGAATTCTTTCCCCTTTCGCTGCAGCGCCAGGGCCCGCAAGGCAAGAACCAGCGCGTCGGTGCCCGAGGCGACGCCCACGGCGTGGGCCACACCCAGGTATCGGGCCATGGCCGCCTCGAATTCGGCCACCTCCGGGCCAAGAATCCACTGCTGGTGCTCCAGGACACGGGCGATGGCGGCGTCGAGATCCGCCTTCATGTGGGCGTATTGGCGTTTCAGGTCAAGCAACGGCACTTTCATCGTTTGCTTCACCGCAGTGGCCACAGAACGCACAGAGGAATCAGTGAACGTATGGGGATCATATCTGTTCCTTGATCACTTGGAGCGATTCACAGGCGGGGTGATAGATAGAGCCACAAGCGGAACAGGTGATCTCCTGGCCGTCGCGGGCGCCATTGAGGGTGGTGCCGCACTTGCACACCCAGCCCCGGCGCCGCGCCGGCACTCCCAGCACGAGGGCGTAGTCGGGTACGTCGGCGGCCACCACCGCCCCGGCACCCACCAGCGCGTAGCGGCCGACGGTCACGCCGCAGATGACGGTGGAGTTGGCCCCGAGGGTCGCGCCCCGCTTGATAAGAGTCTTCTTGAATTCCGTTTTCCGCTCGATGAAACCGCGGGGGTTGATGACGTTCGTGAACACCATGGACGGCGCGCAGAACACCTCGTCCTCCAGTTCCACCCCGTCGTAAATGCTGACGTTGTTTTGCACCTTGACCCGGTTGCCGATGGTGACGTTGGGCCCCACCATGCAGTTCTGGCCGAAGATGCAGTTTTCACCGATGCGGGTGTTTTTCAGGATGTGGCAGAAGTGCCAGATCCTGGTGCCGGCGCCGATGGTGCAGCCGTCGTCAACGTAGGCGGATTCATGCTTGAAGTAGTCGCTCATTTTATCTCCAGAGCAGGCGTGCTGGAGTGCCAGGGTGAGACTGGCTCGTCAAGGCACCAAGACGTAAAGACAAACTTTTGTTCTTTTGTATTGATTGCTGACTCGGGCATAACCACTTTCAGTCAGCTTTCGAAAATTTCTGTTGAATGACTGCAGCGATGGCTTGTGAGGCGTGTCCGTCGCCATAGAGTTCCGCCGGCAGACCGGATGCCGGCCAACAGGCTTCCAGTGCCAAGGACGCGATCCTCGCTGGATCGGCGCCCACCAGCACGTTGACGCCAGCAGCCAAGAGTTCCACCCACTCCGTCTCATCCCGCAGGGTGACGCACGGCACGCCGTGAAAGGCCGCTTCCTTCTGCAGCCCGCCCGAATCGGTCAACACCACCCGGGCCCCTGCCAGCAGCGCCTGGGTCTCCAGGTATGGCTGGGGATCCAACAGCATCACGCCGTCTGAATTTTTACCTTCCGTCAGATGACGTACTCTGGGGTGCACCGGCCAGATCACCGGCACTCCTCCGGCGGCCACCTGCCGGAACCCCTCGCAGATGCCATTCCATCGGACGGGATCATCGGAATTCTCCGCGCGGTGGGTCGTGGCCAAGGCGTAGCCGCCGTTCTTGATGCCCAATCGTTCGCACACCACCGTCCCCAGAGAATGGAACCGCTCCCTGAACAACCGAACCGCGTCGAACATCACGTCTCCCGTACGGATAACGCCTTGCGTGATTCCTTCCCGACTCAGATTGGCAACGGCTGCATCGGTGGGGGCAAATAGCAGCTCGCACAGATGATCGGTGAGCACCCGGTTGATCTCCTCGGGCATGCGGCGATTGAATGAACGGAGTCCCGCTTCGACGTGGGCTACCGGCACATGTTTTTTGACAGCGGCCAGGGCGCCGGCCAGGGTCGAGTTGGTGTCTCCGTAGACCAGTAGCAGATCCGGGCGCTCATCCCCGATCACCCGCTCGATGGCTTCGATCATTCGCCCAGTCTGGGCCCCATGGGGCGCCGAACCGATTCCCAGGTGATAATCAGGCTCCGGCAGACCCAGTGTCTCAAAGAACACCGCCGACATCTCCGCATCATAGTGTTGGCCGGTGTGCACCAGGCGTTCCCGCAAGCCCAGCGACTGAAACGCCAGGCACATGGGCGCCGCCTTGATGAACTGGGGACGGGCGCCGACGATGGTGAGAATCGAAGGAGAATTCAACGGGTTGCCGCCTCGCTATCGTTCCGGAGTCGGGGGTGATGGTCCATTCGCCCCACAACGACCGATTCCGTACGGAGGCGATGCACCAGCTCGATGGAGGGGCGGGCGTCGGCGATGGCGAAGCCGCGGCCGGCCAGCGTTTCCTCGTAAACCCGGGTGTGCAGGTCGGCGAAGCCGTCGGTGAACTCGATCTCCTCACAGTCGACGGTGATGGACCGGTGAGTGCTGCGCTTGCCCGGTTCCGGCGCAAACGGCAGATCGGAGGACGCCACCGAGAGGAACCAGCGCACGTCGGCACTCGCCAACTCCAGCGCGCCGGCCATTCGCTGCGGCTCCCGTTGGTGCGTCTCGCTTCGAACGATCGGTCCGAAGAGCCACATGAGCAGGTCGAAGAAGTGGATGCCGATGTTAACGGCGATGCCGCCGGACCGTTCCTCGTCTCCCTTCCAGGATACGGGATACCAGGGGCCCCGAGCGGTGATGTAGGTGAGCACCACGTCGTGTCGCTTACCCGCCTGCGCCTGGCGCAGCTTCTCGCGGAGCGCCACGAGTGCCGGATGTACCCGAAGCTGGAGTACGGTCCAGACGCGTTGGCCGGTCTCCCGCTCGATCTCCTCAAGGGCGTCCAGGTTCCACGGGTTGATGACCAGCGGCTTTTCGCAGAGGGCGTCGGCGTGAACCCGCAGCGCGAGACGGATATGGGAATCGTGCAGATAGTTGGGCGAGCAGATGCTCACCATCCGGACGCGGTTTTCCTCTGGGCCCCGGCGGAGCTTTTCCAGGTGGCGGTCGAACCGCTCGATCTCGGGGAAGAAACGGGTGTCGAACGCGTACCGGTCCAGGATTCCGACAGCATCATGGGGATCAGTGGCGGCCACCAGGCGGTTGCCGGTGTCGGCGATGGCCTTCAGGTGACGGGGGGCGATGTAGCCGGCGGCACCGATTAGAGCGAAGTTGATCATGATGGTCCTGCTGATTTAGAAATTTTCACCACAGAGGACGCAGAGGACACAGAGGATATTTTTAGTTTTTCAGACAGCATTTTATTGATCATTTTTCATTGGTCATTGGTCATTAGTCATTTTTTGAGATTATATATTAATGATTATTGCTTATATATAATTTGTTATTTAGCAGTCTGTGATGTCGTGATGTTCAACTTTTAGATTGTAATATATAGTAATGTTTAACTGTTGGTGTTCAAACATTAAAAAAGTCTTCTCTGTGCCCTCTGTGTCTCTCTGTGGTTAATATCTGCGGGTCATGCCTTGACGACGTTGGGGAGCGGCGCCCGGTAGAGGCCGCGGGTGTCGATGATCAGGGGAGCATGCTTCGCAACCAGGGAGTAGTCCACGTTGCGGTGGTCGGTGACGATGAGGACGGCGTCGCAGGTGCCGAGCGTCTTTTCGTTCAGCGGCGTGCTCTGCATGGGCGGGAGGCCCGGCCAGGTGCGCATCCGGGGCGCGGCGGGGATGTGGGGGTCATGATACGAGACATCGGCGCCGAGCTGCAGCAGCAGGTCGATGATCTCGAAGGCGGGGCTCTCGCGCGGGTCGTCGATGTCGCGCTTGTAGGCGATGCCAAGCACCAAGACCTTCGCCCCCTTCACCGCGCGGCCGCGGTCGTTGAGCGCCGCCTGGAGCTTGCCCACCACGTAGTGGGGCATGCGCAGGTTCACGTCGCCGGCGAGCTCGATGAACTTGGGCGCCTCGCCGTGCTCCCGCGCCTTCCACGACAGATAGAACGGGTCCAGCGGGATGCAATTGTGGACGACGATGCCCCCCGTCGTGGTGAACGTATGCGCCCGCTCAACTTCCAGAGAATAGACCGGTTCGTTCATGGCGAGGGTTTCAATGGCGCGCAAAGACGCCAAGGACAATTCTGGGTTTTCATCCTCGCTCAAGACAGGCAGTTGCTGACCGGCTTGAAGATCGCGGGCTGAGACGATCTCAAAGCCTGCTGCATTCTTGACCAGCATGGGGTGACCGTCGGTCAAGAACAGGAGGCGGTTGTCGTCGGTGGTGAGGCAGACGCCCGATCCTTCGTAAAATCCGCGGTACAGGACCTCCACCGGCAGGTAG